>Ga0105050_10000828_pt1 | contig 47316 bp, 42 predicted proteins | sample FRY01_FD_78088 | JGI IMG/M metagenome (GOLD analysis project Ga0105050, IMG submission 78088) | Freshwater microbial communities from Lake Fryxell liftoff mats and glacier meltwater in Antarctica - FRY-01 | ecosystem: Environmental > Aquatic > Freshwater > Ice > Glacier meltwater ...
ATTGTCACTTCTTGCAGGAGCATTTTTCTTTGGGTTCTTCTTAAAAGCTCCAAGTCAAAAAATAGTAGACAACCTCACCCGAAAGCAATTTGACTTTGTCAATGTTGGTAAAGGTGGACTTCATGTCATCGCTGATTCATGTATTTACTATTTCCAGCCATTTCAATACGATAAGATTCAATTCAAGGGAAACAAAGTAAGATTAACTCATGACGTTGACGCCTATATAATTCATTTCGGAAGTACGCAAAAGCCAAAACCGATTCATTTAAAACCTCAGAAAAACAACTGGTGGACTATCGCTTACTTTGCTAAAGGATGCAGCAGTTTTATTGAAACAACGCCCATTTCTAATTCCTTTACACAATTAATTTTAAATATTCCAGAGGCACTCATGAATGCCGTCTTCAGACCATTTTTAACAGATCCTGGAAGTAATTTAAAATACCTTTCATTTTTAGAAATTTGGATCATCGTTTTGTTTATAATTATTGCAATTTTTTATAGAAGAAATTTAAAAACAATTGAGAAAGAACTTATTTTTGGCTTGTTAATTTTTGCCTTTTTATTGTTCATATTAATTGGATGGACAACTCCTGTACTAGGAGCAATTACACGTTATCGTTTTCCAGCTCAACTAGCAATAATTATTGTTGGTATTATACTTTTGAAACCAATTTCTGCCATACGATGGAAAAAAAATATGTCTTGATTACAGGTGCGACCAGCGGTTTTGGTAAAGCATGTGCTCAATTGTTTGCAAAAAACAATTTTAATTTAATTTTAACTGGTCGTCGAAATGAACGTCTTCAAGTACTAAAAAGCGAATTGTCAACAACGACATCCGTTGAAACACTGTGCTTTGATGTGCGCAACGAAGCAGAAGTTTTTCAGTCCATTGAATCTTTGCCAGAACATGTTAAAAATCATATTTCAATTTTGATCAACAATGCTGGATTAGCAGTGGGTAGAGGTTCTATAGATGAAGGCTTAATTGATGATTGGGACAGAATGATAGACACCAATGTAAAAGGTCTGTTGTACGTCACTCGCGCTGTTGTGCCTTACATTAAAAAATCAGGTGAAGGTCATATTATAAATATAGGAAGTATCGCAGGGAAAGAAGTTTACAGCGGCGGGAATGTTTACTGTGCTTCGAAACATGCAGTTGATGCTTTATCCAAAGCCATGAGAATTGATTTATTGCCTTTTGGAATTAAAGTAACAAACATTGCACCTGGAGCTGCAGACACCGAATTTTCGCTTGTTCGTTTCAAAGGTGATGAAGGAATTGCGAAAAGTGTCTACGAAGGATTTCAACCTCTAAAAGCAGAAGATGTTGCCAATGTGATCTATTTTGCGGCAAGTCTTCCAGCCCATGTTAATATCAATGATTTGACAATAATGCCGACTGCCCAAGCGAGTGCTTCCCATTTATTTAAAAACGATTAAACATTTCAAAAAATCACATCTTTAACCTTTTAACGTACTCTTATGAAACAACTAATCATTCTACTTCTTTTGTTACTGACAGCTTGTTCAGGTGAGACTAAAAAAAATCAAAATGATTTATCAAAAGAAGTTGAAGAGACATCTAAAGAAGATCAATCTCCCCGTGAATTAGTTTCTTTTGAACGGCCAGGAATTAATTTATCCAATTCACTCCTAGCTGATTACCAAAGAGCAAAAAAGAAACATAAATATCTCCCATTTTGCACGTCAACTCAAGATGGAAACTTTTTCATATCATGTAATCGTAAATTTTCGATTTCTGAAATGAATTCACCCAAATGGAACAAAGCTATTCTTTTCGGGTTGACAAGTGGAAAGGGAGATACACTTTTACCAACTATTTTCGAAAAGATTGGTAATGCTGGAATATATGGTGATGGATATATAGAAGTATATAAAAAAGGGAACTATCAATTGTATGATTATATCAATCAACGTTTATTGACTGAAGAATTTGAGATTCTTTTTCCGTCATTAATCAAAGGATACTTGGCAATTGGCAAAAGAAATGGTCAATTTTTTAAGTTGTATGATGATGGCACTGTAATATTAATTGAAGATGAAAAAGAATATCCATCTTATCATAAAATTGCCGATCGATTAAAATTTGATGTTCAATCAGACAGTTTCGGCTTATGGTACAATACTGAGCTCTTCGATGCTGAATACAAGGAAGATATTGATGCAGGTATTTATACCACTCCTTCTTATCTATATGCGCTTGGCATTATTCAAAAATATGTTGTTGGAGTAGCTTTTGAAAATAACTCAAGCGGAATAGCGCAATTCAAAGCATTAAAAATCGAACAAAAAAAGCGTAACAGCAAAATTCGTTCCTTAGCAATTTCCTTTATGGAAGAAGGGATAGATTCAAGAGGTTGGGTGCGTGAAGAACATGAATTAATCACTTTAGATGAAAAAAGTAAGGTTAAATTTAAAAAGAAACTCAATTCAGTTTCTGATTACTCTATGCAAAACAAATGTCAAGATTGTGGTGGCAATGGATTTAAATTCATTAACGATTCCATAATTGAAGTTGAATCTTGGCTGTTTCCGAGTAGTGAATTTTCAGACGATCGCAACAATGTTAAACCGGGATTTGATTCCCTTTTCGTAGCAATGTCTCACTTTACTTATTATGTTATTGAAGCTGATGGAAAAATCAAAGAACTATATCCAGGGTCGTTATTCCCAATGGCAAGTATCATTCCTTTGAATAAAAATTATTTAAAAGGATGTTTCCTTAAAAACAACAAACAATTTCCTGATATGATGAGTTATTCACCAATAGAAAATTTTGCTGATTACGAAGAAGATTCACCTGATGCTTGGGTAATCGAAATGAATCAATTAAATGCCAAGGATATCCGTTTTGTTATTAATGAAATTTATGCTAGACACGGGTATATCTTTGGAGATAAACAATTAAATAGTTATTTCCGGTCAATCAAATGGTACAAACCTAGGAATAGAAAAGTTGACCAATTATTGACTCCTTTAGAAAAGCAGAATATTTACTTTTTACAAACAATTGAGAAGCAATTAAATCAAAATGAAAGAGAGCAATTACAAGCGAAAAGAAGGGTATTGGTTTGGGCTGGTTAAACTCCCACTTCTTCTCGTTGTCGTCGGAATAGCTTGTTTGATTTTATATTCTTCTTTGCGTTATCTCAATCCGAATTATGCAAATGGTTATCTTGCAGGTAATAAATTGCCCTATTTAAGTGTGTTTAGAATTGGCTTAATTGTACATTTATTTGTAGCTCCTCTTTTAATTTTAAGCAGTTCAATATTGCTTTTTTTTAAACTAGAAACAAAAAAACCAAAGACACACCGGTTAATTGGCCGCTGGACAATTTACCTTGGAGTGTTTTTCTTGATTCCTTCTGGATTAATACTTTCTTATTACGCAATTGGAGGAACGAAAGGCCAAATATTATTTTTTACTTTAACGATTTTTACGTTATTCGCTCTTTTTAGAGCTCTTTTTGAAGCAAAAAATAAAAATTTCAACAGTCATCGCAAATGGGTGATTCGATTATACATCCTTCTCACTTCTGCTATTTGGCTGCGTTTGAATATGTTTTTTGGGAGTTATTTTTTAGGACTCAGTGGTGTCGAGTTTTATCTATTAGCGGCATTGTTTAGTTGGGTTCCACAGTTGTTCATTGTAGAATTACTTTTTTTAAGAAAAAACTCGAAGTAAGCATGTTATATTCTAAACAAAATTCTTGCAAAATGTACAATTGAACTTAAATTAGCAAGATATTATTTTTTTTGCTTATTTTAGCTTTCAAGCTAACTAACTATGAAAATTAAAATTCTCCTTTTTGCGCTTACTTTTTTCTTTACATTTCAAGCTAAAGCATCACATATTGTTGGAGGAGAAATCTATTACGACTCATTGGGTAATGATATGTATCGTATAACGATTGAATTGTTTCGTGATTGTTTAAACAGTGCAACTCCTTTTGATAATCCTATTCAATACACGGTGTTTTTCGCTGATGGAACAATTTATTCAACCTTCAGTATTAATCTACCGACACCTGAAATTCTTCCAATCATTTATGACGATCCATGTGTTACTCCTCCGAGTGATATTTGTATTGAACGAGCTGTCTATACTCAAATTATAACGCTTCCACTTAATGCAATGGGTTATTATATTTCCTACCAACGTTGTTGTTGGGCAAACAATATTCAAAATATGGTCAGTCCTGGTGATAATGGCATAACGTTAACCACTTTTGTACCAGGAACCGGATTAGTAACTCTACCTAATAACTCAGCGCGTTTTAATGAATATCCACCGCTGGTTTTGTGTTCAAATAACACCTTAAACTTTGATCACGCAGCAACTGATATTGATGGTGATTCATTGGTCTATTTTTTATGTCCACCACTTTTAGGGGGAAGTATCGGTAATGTAATTCCTGATCCTGAAACTGCTGCCCCCTATACACCTATCACATGGGATGTCGGATTTTCTACAACTGTTCCTCTAGGTCCAGGTTCCACAGTCACAATTGATTCTGAAACTGGAATGATGGCTTTTACACCTAGTTTATTAGGCAATTTTGCAATCGGTGTTTGTGTGCAAGAATATCGCAATGGAATTCAAATCAATGAAAAAATGAGAACTTTTGCTTACAGAGTAGTTGCATGTGATATTCAACAACCTTTGGAAGTTAGTCTTATTGGACCTCCTAACCTAATTGAAGATTGTGGCTTTTCGGGTTTTATTGTTACTAGAGATGATACAACAAGCGCATTAGCTGTTCAAATTTTTCTTTCAGGAAGTGCAATTAATGGAGTAGATTATACTTTTTTACCCGACACATTATTATTACCTCAAGGAGTATTTACAGACACAATTGGTTTTACACCTTTATTTGATTTATTGACGGAAGGTACCGAAACAGTTATTTTTAACATCGTCATAGCAAATCCTTGTAACGGAACATTTGACACAACAACTACAATAGTTAATATTATTGATTATATTCCTTTGGTCATTTCCAGTCTTGACAGTATTAATGTTTGTGGTGACATAGGAGAAACAGCACTACTCTATTGTAATGTGCAAAATGGAGTGCCTCCATACGCTTATTCTTGGACACCGAATAATGGCTATCCGAATAACGATAGTATCACCGTCTATCCAAATGATTTATATCCAAATTTGAATATTTATACTGTTAATGTTATGGATCAGTGTGGTAAATCAATTCAATCTTTACCAATTGATGTTTATGATCAGTGCCCCTTAGAAGCGCCAAACGTACTGACACTCAACAATGATGGCGTTAATGAATTCTTCATTATTGAAAATTTAGATAATTATGATGCAGTAAAACTTCTAATCTTTAACAGGTGGGGGAATCTAATTTTTGAATCTGAAAACTATGAAAATGATTGGACAGGGAAAACAGCTAGTGGAAATATAGTAGAAGAAGGTGTATATTTTTATACTGCTACACCAAAAAGTATTAAATACGTTTATGACGATCAACAGAAAACAGAATTTACCTTACACGGATTTATTCATATCATAAAATAAACAAAGGAGGCTTAAGCCTCCTTTGTTATATATTCTGAGTTCGATTATAAATTCAACTCACGTTTATAATAGAATCAATTTTAATTTTCCTTCTTAGGAAGAACAGTTCCTTTAATTGTTAAGATAATAGGTTCGGAGACATTTGAAGTAATGGTAATTGTTTTAGTGAAACTACCTTCTCTTTTTGTGTCATATTTTACCGATATTTTTGATTTTTTACCTGGTTTAACTGGCTCAGCTGGTTTTTCAGCAGCGGTGCAACCGCAGCTTGTTTGCACACCTTGAATGATTGCTGGTGTTTTCGCATCATTCTTAAATTCAAAAATGAATAAATCTTCAGAACCATAAGGAATATTCTCACGATTAATTTCTAAGGTAGTAAAGGTTAATCCTTTTGTCTTCTTAGCTGGTGTTTCCTTTTTAGTAGTTTCCTTCTTTGTGGTATTTTCTTGGGCACCCGCATTCACTGAAAGCGCAATTGCCATAACAATTAAAATATATTTCATAGTTCTTTAATTTTAAATCAAGATTACAACTTTTGTTCCAACTCAATTCATATTTAACAAATAATTATTTTTCTTCTGTAAGAAAGTATGTTCCAATTACATCTTGAATGGACGCGTAACTGCGTTTACCTAGTTCGAATATTTTATCTCTTTTACACCATTTCGCTTTTGTGATTCCTTCTTCTACTTGAACAGTGAGCTTTTTTTTACCGAAATACTCCATCTTAAACCATGTAGTTTTTTTAAGCACCTTTTCCTTCCGAAACACATACGTATGATACGTCACCAGTAAAGGTATCGTAATTACAACATCAGAAATTCCACATTCTTCTTCTATTTCACGAATAGCTGCATTTTCAATCGACTCATTATCTTCGACTTTGCCTTTTGGAATATCCCAAATGCCATTTCGTTTAATAAGCAAATACTTGTTTTTTCGCTTCACTACTCCCCCGGCGGCATCGATATGCACGAAATCACTAAATAGCCTTTCCATCACTTTTTCAGGATTAGTAGAAGTCAACCAAACAATTTCACTGGGATCATAGGTTTCTAATTTCTCCACTAAGTCATCCAAGGATTTAACTGTATTTGCACTCAACTTAGCTGAAGTTTCAATTTTACTATTGCTTTTAGCAAAAATTACAATTCTGTTTTCAATAAATACTTTGTACATTTGACGTCATGATTTTGAACAATGATAAGGCCTTAAAAGTAGCAGAATTTCTCTTACAAATCAAAGCCGTTAAATTACAACCAAACCAACCCTTTACATGGGCGTCAGGGTGGAATTCCCCAATTTATTGCGATAATAGGATAACTTTATCCTATCCTAACATTCGAACTTTTATTCGTCAGTGCTATTCTGAAGCCATTATTGAAGGTTTTGGAAAGCCCGATGTCATTGCAGGAGTCGCAACAGGAGGGATTCCTCAAGGAGCATTAGTAGCTCAAGAATTAGGATTGCCATTTATCTATGTTCGTAGCACTGCAAAAGAGCATGGTATGGGAAATCAAATCGAGGGACATTACGAAAAAGGGCAAAAGGTTGTACTTGTAGAAGATTTAATTTCCACAGCTGGTAGCAGTATTAAAGCTATTGAAGCATTAAAAGCAGGTGGTTTGGAAGTTAAAGGATTAATTGCAACGTTCACATATGGTTTTAATATTGCAGATGAAAATTTCTCAAAAGTAAATTGCCCTTATGTGACACTTACTAATTATGATTTTCTTGTTGAAGAAGCCTTGAAAAAAGCGTACATTTCGGAAAATGATCTTCAATCTCTTCGTGAATGGAAAAATCAACCTGAAACGTGGAAAAAATAAGTCACTATGAAAATTGAAAGCAATAAAGTAATCGTTGCGACTGATCAAAGTACAGTTGCTACTTTTCTGTCAGATGCACAAAATTTGATTCATTTATTGCCTGAAGATAAAATTTCAGATTGGAAAGCTACTTCAACCGAATGTTCCTTTAAAGTGCAAGGCGGTGTTACAATTTCGCTTATCCATGACGGCAACAAAGAAGCCGAAGAAATCTATATGAAATCTGGTAAAGGTTCTCCTTTTCCATTCAAATTAACGCTTTTCATGTCAGATAAAGGCGACCAAACGGAAGGATACATTCTTTTTGATGGAGAAATGAATATGTTCCTAAAAATGATGGTAGAAAAACCCTTAACAGCTCTATTTAATTTGATGTCGGAAAATCTTAAAAAGCATTTCGATAAATAAACTTTATCTCCTTCAAATCGTAAGTTTTTACGTTGTTTTCTTTTTGGATTTGCAGTAATCCGTTTTCAGATACTCCAATTATTTTCCCTTCAAATTTCCCTTCAGTATCTTGGTAAATAGCTGTTTCATGCAATTGATATAAATGTTCCAAGTAGCAATTTCGAATGAATGACTTGCCATTTTGTATGTAATCGTTCCAAACAGTCAAATAGGAAGCTAAAAATGACAATAGTACCTCGTTCAAATCTAAAAAGTTTTGATCTATGTGATTTACGATACTCACAATGCTCGGTAATTCAAAGGTTTTTTGATTTACATTTAAGCCAATTCCAACTATGGAAGATGAAATCTGACTTCCTCTCAATTGATTTTCTATTAAGACCCCTGCAATTTTTTCACCATTGACAAGAATGTCATTTGGCCACTTAATTTTAGCTGAAATGCCAAATTTTCTTAAAAATTGAACTAGGGCAATACTTGTGATTTCCGTTAATACGCACTGTTCAGACACTGACAGATTGTCGGGTTGCAAAACGATACTAAATAATAGGTTTTCACTAGTCGCAGATGACCATTTAGTCCCCCTCTGCCCTCTTCCACTTGTTTGTTCATCTGCCAAAATTACTGTTCCGTGTCCGATTCTACCTTCAGAAAGTAGCTTGGCAGCATAATTGTTCGTCGAATCAACCGATTCTAAGTGTATAATTTTTTGACCAATAGACATGAACTTTTAAGTCTGGTGAATGTTTATCAATCGTTAAAATTAAAATTAAAACTTAGATTTGTGAATCATAAAATTAGCGAATGCGCAAGATTGTAAAACAAAAAGAAAAAGAAATAACATCTCAGGAATTGTGTAATGCAATTGTAGAAGGGATGCAAGAAAATAAAGCTCAAGACATTGTAGTATTGGATTTACGAGGAATTTCGAATGCCGTTTGTGACTTTTTTGTAGTTTGTAGTGGAGAATCAAGTACACAAGTTGATGGTATCTGTAACTCAACAACACGTTTTACACTTAAAACAATCAATGAAAAACCTTGGCGAATTGAAGGTAAAAACAATAGTGAATGGATTTTGTTAGATTACATAAATGTAGTTGCACACATTTTCTACAAAGATGCTCGACCTTTTTACGATCTTGAGGATTTATGGGCTGATGCCGTGCGAACAGATATTCCAAATTTAAAATAAGTAACTAACATGTCTGAAGGAAATAACAAAAAGAAAAGTCCCTTTTCAATATATTGGGTGTATGCTATTATTGGTGTCGCATTAATTGGGTTTCAATTATTTAGTAGTTCAACTGGTCGTGTTACCTTGTCTTATCAATCTACATTCGATCAATTAGCCGTTCAAGGATATTTAACTGATGTTAAATTAATCAATAAAGTACGTGTTGATTTTAAAATCAATGAGGATGGAAAGAAGTTCATCAAAGCATCCAAAGACACTAAATTCAAGGCTTTAAAAGAAGCATTTTCGAAAGGATCAAATACGCGTTCTGGCGAAGCTATTTTTGAGTTGACGATTGTAGATGCAGGAAATTTTGAGTCTAAAGTCGATGAAATCAACGCTAAAATCAAAGAGAATAATATTCTACTAACAGCAGAAAAGAAGAAGGAAATTCCTGCGTTAGAATTCGTTTCAGCTGAAGAAGTCAATTATTTAGGAAACATTTTAAACTTCCTACTTCCTTTCCTAATTCTTGTTGCTATCTGGATTTTTGTGATGCGAAGAATGACAGGCGGAGGTGGCGGAGGCGGTGGAAGCCAAATCTTCAATATTGGCAAATCCAAAGCCCAAGTTTATGATAAAGGTAAATCAACTAATATTACATTTCAAGATGTTGCCGGATTAGAAGGGGCAAAAGAGGAAATTGTTGAAATTGTTGAATTCCTTAAAAACCCTAAAAAATATACTGATTTAGGAGCGAAAATTCCAAAAGGTGCATTGTTAGTTGGGCCTCCTGGAACGGGTAAAACATTGCTCGCTAAAGCTGTGGCCGGTGAAGCGAAAGTTCCATTCTTTTCATTATCAGGATCAGATTTCGTTGAAATGTTCGTTGGAGTTGGTGCTTCACGTGTTCGAGATTTGTTCAAACAAGCAAAAGAAAAAGCGCCTTCAATCATTTTTATAGATGAAATTGATGCCATTGGTCGTGCTAGAGGTAAAAACAATGGTTTTAACTCAAACGATGAACGAGAAAACACCTTAAATCAACTATTAACAGAAATGGATGGTTTTGGAACTAACTCTGGTGTTATAATTTTAGCAGCTACAAACAGAGCTGACGTTTTGGATGCTGCTTTGACACGTGCAGGTCGATTTGACCGTCAAATTTATGTTGACATGCCAGACATCAATGAAAGAAAAGAAATTTTCGCAGTTCATTTAAAACCAATCAAATTAGAGCCCGGAATCGATGTTGATTTCTTAGCAAAACAAACGCCTGGTTTCTCAGGTGCTGATATTGCGAACTTATGTAACGAAGCTGCATTAATTGCTGCTCGTCATGACAAGCAATTCGTTCAAAAACAAGATTTCTTAGATGCAGTTGACCGTATCGTAGGTGGTCTAGAGAAAAAGAACAAAATCATCACAAAAAATGAGAAAAAGGCAATTGCCTACCATGAAGCGGGGCATGCTACTATTTCTTGGTTATTGGAACACGCCAATCCACTAGTTAAGGTAACTATTGTACCAAGAGGTCAATCTTTAGGAGCAGCTTGGTACTTGCCAGAAGAAAGAAGCATAACCACAACAGAACAAATCTTAGATGAAATGTGCTCAGCATTGGGTGGACGGGCTTCCGAATTAATCACCTTTGGAAAAATTAGTACAGGAGCTTTAAGTGATTTAGAAAAAGTCACCAAGCAAGCCTATGCAATGGTTTCTATTTATGGTTTGAATGATAAAATTGGTAATATCTCATTCTACGATTCACAAGGAAGAGATTCATTTACAAAGCCTTATTCAGATGTTACTGCGCGTGTAATTGATGAAGAAGTGAGCAAGCTAGTCGAATCTCAATATCAACGGGCTATATCAATTCTAAAAGAAAATGAAGATAAACTCCAACTTTTAGCTGAGAAATTATTGGCAACTGAAGTCGTTTTTAAAGAAGACTTGGTTGAAATATTTGGAAAACGTCAATGGGAGCCAGAAGACGAAGTATTGCATATAATTGTTGAAACTGAAGATACAGTTGCAGAAATTGAAACTGTTACATCTAGTGAAGCCGAATCAATTACAGATGCTCCAATTCAAACAGATACCATTGTTGAAGATTCAATAACAGAGGTGGAAAATAACAAAGAAAACCCTTCTAAAGATTTAGCGGAGAAAGAATAAATTTATATCTTCAAAAAAATCCCTCATATCGAAAGGCATGAGGGATTTTTTTTTATCAATCACTTTCGCAAAAAAACGTAGATTTGCAGTATGAATAATTTGGTTTTACGGTCAATCACAGGTGCAATATTTGCAGCAGTTGTGCTCGGTTCTGTGTTATGGGATCCTTTTGCTCAAATGGCCGTTTTTTCCATTTTTATGGTTTTAGGATTGGTCGAATTTTATGCCTTGTTTAAAAACCATACAATTGTTAAAGTAAGCAAAGAAATTGGACTTTTTATCGGACTTTTCATCTTCATGTTAATGATTGGAATAAGTTTGCAATGGTTACCAGAATTATCACTTGTCTTAATTTTTCCGCTTTTCTTTACCTTAATTTTAACCGAATTATGGACGAAGAAAGAACATCCGCTCATAAATATTTCAGTACTCGTATTTGGAATCATCTACGTTGTTGGACCTTTCTATTTAACGATAGACATGAACCTCCGCGACGATTCTTACATGCCATCAGTTGTAGCGATGTTCTTGTTGATCTGGACAAATGACACCTTTGCATACTTAACAGGTCGCTTAATTGGTAAAACAAAGTTATTCGAACGTATCTCCCCTAAAAAAACGTGGGAAGGAACGATTGGAGGAATCGTCATGACAATCATTCTAGGCTTCATTATAGGAACCTACATAAATCAAGGAGAAACCATGTTTTGGATGATTTCCGCAATTATTATTGCTCCTTGTGCTATTTTTGGGGATTTACTTGAATCACTCTTCAAACGTAGTTTAGGGATTAAGGATTCAGGAACAATCCTTCCTGGACATGGTGGGATTTTAGATCGCTTTGATGCAGCTTTATTCTCCATTCCTTTTTTCTATTGTTGGACAATGATTTATCATTATTTTTAAAAAAGAAGTTTATGACCTTACACAGAGAAGGATACCTTATTATGGCAGTTGGTTTAGTTATACTAAGTGCTATACAAATTGGAAATTATTTTCTTTGGACAATAACCGGTTGGACTTGGTTGTTTCTTCTATTAAGTATGGGCGCATTGTTAATGGCTTATTTGATTATTCAATTTTTCAGAGTTCCGAGTCGTGTTTTTTCCTACACAGACAATGATGTTTTATGTCCAGCAGATGGGAAGGTTGTAGTAATAGAAGAAGTTACTGAATCAGAATATTTCCACGATAGACGCATTCAAGTATCTATTTTCATGTCGCCAATGAATGTGCATGCTAATTACAATCCAATTTCAGGTTTAATTAAATATGTAAAATATCATCCAGGATTATTTCTTGTTGCTTGGCATCCAAAAAGCAGTACAGAAAATGAACGCACAACAATGGTCATTGAACATCCGAGTGGTAAAGAAGTGCTATTCCGTCAGATTGCAGGTGCAGTTGCTCGACGTATTTGTTATTATATACAACCAGGTCAAACAGTTAAGTCAGGAGATGAATTTGGATTCATAAAATTTGGTTCGAGAGTTGATGTACTATTGCCGCTCGATTGTAAAATAAATGTTAAAATCGGCGATTCTGTAAAAGCTAAGCTCACAAAGCTTGGAGAATTAAATTAAAAAGTTGTAAATTCACAAAAAAAACACAATTAGCTATGAAAAAAGTAATTTTTGCACTTGCGTTGATGACATTTGTAGGTTCTGTTGCAACAACAGCTTACGCAGCTTCAAACGGTGTTTCAACTGAAATTAAGAAAGACGATAAGAAGAAGAAAAAGAAAAAAGGTGCTTGTTGCTCTGCAGAGAAAGCAACAGCAGCTGAATCTTCTTGTACGAAAGGAACTGAAACGAAAGCTTGTTGCACTAAAAAGCAATAATTTTTGTTTAAAATTAAAAAGCCGTTCAATTGATTTGAACGGCTTTTTTTATGTCTTGCATTTTCTTAAGCAATCACTATACCAACTGGACAATGATCAGAGCCCATCACATCATTTAAAATAAATGCTTCGGATACTTTAGGTAGAAATGCTTCGGACACTAAGAAATAATCGATTCTCCAGCCAATGTTTTTGCCTCTTGCTCCGGCTCTATAACTCCACCAAGAGTATTTAATCTCGTCCCCATTAATCGCACGAAAAGTATCCACAAGACCGTTGGAAGCAAAGGCATCCATTCCGTCAATCTCTTCTTGCATATAACCAGCTGCTTTATTATAATTCTGTTTAGGTCGTGCTAAATCAATTGCTTTATGTGCCACATTAAAATCACCACAAACGATTACTGGTTTTAATTTTTCTAAGTCTTTCAAGTACTTCAAAAATTCTTGATCCCATGATTGACGATAATCCAAGCGCAACAATTCACTTCCAGAATTTGGAACATAGACCGTTATGACATAAAAGTCCTCAAATTCAGCACATGTAATTCGTCCTTCGTTGTCATGATTACCGTGCCCAATATAATAGGTAACTGCAATTGGATTGTGCTTCGTTAATATAGCTGTACCTGAGTAGCCTTTTTTTTCCGCTTCATTAGCATATACATGGTATTCACCCAATTCAGCAACAGCTTCCTTAACTTGCTCAACTGAGGCCTTGGTTTCTTGCAAACAAATAATATCTGCATTGACTCTTCGCATATCTTCAGCGAAGGATTTTTGCATAATGGCACGAACACCATTTACATTAAAAGAGATGATTTTCATGAAACAAAAATAAGCTGAAATCCAATTCGTTCAATAGAAATTTGTGCATTTCCATATTTATTTTAACAAAAATAAGTTTGTCAATTAAACCATTTGCTCGACCGAATGTCAAAGAAACATGAACTTTAAAAACAACACTATGAAAAGAGTAATTTTAATTTGTTTGTTATTTGTCAGTTTTTTGACAATTTCAACTACAGTCACTGCACAAAAAGGTCACCAAAAGCATCATCGAACACAACACAAAAAGCACCATCAAGCCCATGTTTATCATAGTAAACATCGACCTGTAACAATTGTTGTGTATCACCCACATTGGTCTCCAAAAAAAGATTTTCATCGAAGATGGGTATATTTTCCAACCCATAAAATATATTGGGACAATTGGAGACAAGTCTATTTTTATCATAATGGTAAAAGATGGATTAGCACAAAAACTTTACCTTCAAGAATTAGAAGATCATGGGGATTCTCTTTCAGTTGAGGTAGTTAAGAAGCATACAAATAGTCTTTTCGATAGTGAGATTGCCGAAGTAAATATTAAAAAAGAGTATTATGCTAAAATTGGAGGCATCATCGGATATAAAAAAGCAACTAAAGTTTACAAAGTTGAAAGCGATTTTAAACGTGAATTATTGATACGTTTAAAAGAACAAAGAGGTCAACAGGCAAAGTCTCAAAAACCAAACAAACCAGAATAAGATAATCATTTCGATTCCTTATAAAATTAAATATCCCAGCAAACTTCTATTTACTGGGATATTCTTTTTAAACAATAAATTATACTTGATTAATGGATTACCTCCATTTTACCAGCTTTCACAACTTCATTTTGAGTATTTACTAACACATAAAAGTAAGTGCCTGCATTCCAAGTTTTCGTCTCAAGAAAACTCAAACCATTTGGAATCGCTTTAATTACAATTGTCCTACCTGTTAAATCAAGTACTTTCATTTCAAGTTGATTTCCTGAATTATTATTTATCGTCAGTTCCTCAACACTTGGATTAGGATACAATTTAATCGAGTTATTTTCTTTTAAATCAAGTGACAATCCAGATGCAGGCAATATTTCCACACAATAATCCTCTACCTCACCGAAACCAAATTGATCACATACAGATGGCACTGCTGTTTGTCCTGGCCCCTTATAACTCATCATAATTCTCATTCTAGAACTTCCTACTATCGCATCTACAGGGATAGTAATATTGGAGTTTATTCCAGTTAGTCCATCCAATAATTGGTCATAAACGATTTCATCATTCTCAAACGTACCACTTTGGTCATAATCAATCCATGATTGGAAATAAATCTCATAAGCTTGTGTCTGAAAACCAGGAGTGAAGTTAATAGGATAAGTTTGTCCAATTTCTAATTGAACTGGTCCGTCGATTACATTTGCTATATATCCTTGATTGTCTCCAGAATTGACGGTCAAGGCATCTACTGTGATACTTTGAATCCAATCTCTCTTCGTTCCAAGAATTGCTCTCACAACTGTTCCAACATCCAATTGGGATTTTATAATTGCCCCGTCAGCATTGCTAATCATCGCTACTGGAATAGCAACAGCAGCTCCATTTACTCCCACACCCATATCAATTGTACCTGGTGCATTATTAATTATAATAACACCAATCGCTCCAGCATTTTGTGCATTAAATGCTTTAATTCCAAATTCACATGATCCTCGGTAAATAACTGCAATTTTTCCATTTACTTCTGTTTGATTAACAAATGCATTGCAACCAAGAGAATCTCCTACTGTTCCATCATTCACAAGCACAAGCTCACCTGAAGCATACGTGTTTTGGAGATTTGCCCCCCATGCGCTGGGTGCTTCAAAAGTAAAATTGTTAGCTATTGCATTAGGTTTAGTGACACTCAATAAGATTTGAGATTGATCAGTAGACTCCCCATTGCAATAAGTATTATCTATACATGCACCACAACCTAATGTTGTAAATGTATTTAAAGGGGAATCATTACTAATATCTACACCGCATAGCGCTGAAATATAATATTCATATTCCGTGCATGCTTCCAAATTAGTAAAATTAAAAGATGTACCTGTCTCAACCGTTTCCGTGTATGCACCAACACCTGCCGGTCTAAAGTAAACAGTGTAAGAATCTGCAGTGGTGATTACATTCCAAGAAATGCTTGAAGAATTCTCTGATATTGAACTCGCAGCTATACCTGAAGGCGTTGAACAAACACTCACATTACAACTATTTGTCATCAAAATATCAATTGTATTTCGAGCATTTAACCTTCCTCCTGTAATAAATCTTGTTGCTAATTGTGCCTTTTGATCTACTCCTTGAAACAGCGCTTCTAACACTAAATCTGCTCCTAATTGTGGATCTGATTTCACAATATTCATGAAACTTTCGCAAGGAATTGAATAAGCTAATCCAACTACACCAGCAGTCAATGGACAAGCAAAGGAGGTTCCCGTCGTTGTTGTATAACCATTGTTATTAGCGGTTGTACGTACATTGATTCCTGGTGCTCCTAAATCAATTGTTGTTACTCCATAACCACCCGCAGTATTGTCATTGTGGTCTGTGCGACCTACACCAACCATGTATGGACTTGAACACGCTGTTGGCATGTCACCACTTACATCAACATTCAAATTACTATTAGTCGTTGCGCCAATATTGATAATTCCATAACGACCTAAGGTATCATAGAAATTACACCACAATGGATAATTGGATGGGTCAGCATTATCAATTCCCCATGAAGCACTAGTGGCTACAACAAAAGCACCTTCAGTACCATTCGTATTGTTCCATCGTTGACGCTGAATCAAAGGATAAGTATACGCCGCAATGACACCTGCTTGAGTTGTATTCGAATACGTTGAAACCATCACTTTCAAATTCCAATTGGCACCGACAACGCCTAAATTATTATTACCAATAGCGGCGAACATTCCAACACAATTGGTACCATGTGAAGTTGCACCACTATTTGTTCCATATCCAATTATACCGTTATTTCCGCCAACATTCCATCCCATCACGTCATCAACATAACCGTTTCCATCATCATCAATACTGTTTCCAGCAATTTCAAAAGGATTAATCCATCGATTATTTCTCAAATCGTCGTGGTCTAAATTTGCACCTTCTATAATACAGACCACAATATCCTCATTCGTTGCTGAAGTTCCACCTGTTGTTATGTCCCACGCCAAATCAGAATCAATATCAGCATCAGTTGTACCGCCAGTTTGACCCGTATTAATGTGATGCCATTGTTGCGTTAATTGTAAATCATCAGGTACCGTTTCACGCATTTCAACGTAGTAGTTATAATCTGAAATCGTCACATCTTTATCATCATATAATAGTTGTTGAATCTCTGTATGAGAAATCATCTGATGATTAAATTTGACTAACCAAACCCTCATTGGCGAAGAGAGTTCTTCTACAACCTGGAGGTTAAAATGTTCTGGAAATCTTTTAACCACATCATAAATATTACCATTAGGTTCTAGTTGAACAAGCATTTCCCCTTCTACAAATGGTTTTTTGTCAAATGTAATTTGGGCAAAGGATTGCATTGAAAATAGTAGTAAAAGGGAGAGGAAAATTCTTTTCATAGTTTTAGTTTTAAAATCATAGCCCTAAAAATACAAAAATATTTTAAGATACAAAACAAGTTGTTGTTAGCTTTGTTTTTCAATAAACGTATCTTTGTTTCATGCACCAATTCGATGAGCAAACTGTCAATGATCTTGAATTCCCAACAATTAGGGAATGGCTTGTCAATTATGTAATCGGTCCCACAGCTAAAAAACGCTTGGAAGAATTGAGTCCATCTAATCACTTTCCTACCATCGAAATTGAGCTGCGGAAAGTGAATGAATTACTTGCTATTAGAGAACAAGGAGAAATTTTTCCAGCACTCGACTTCGAAGAATTACAAAATGAAATAAAACTATTGCCCATTCGGAATTCGGTCTTGCTTTTGGAAGGTTATGTGCGCATTGCTCAAGCCTCCGACTTAGTGAACACATTGCTCTATTTCTTTGACAAAAGAGAAAAAGAATACCCATTATTATCTGGACTTTTCAAGGACGCTTATTTCACGACAGATATTATTAAAGCCATCGACAAAGTATTTGATCGCGCTGGAAATGTAAAAGACGATGCCTCTAAATTTCTTTCTGAAATTCGTCAAAATATAAAAACGATTCGAAATCAAATCAATCGAAACTTTGATAAAGAAGTTCGAAGATTGGTGAAAGAAAATGTTTTGGGAGACACGAAAGAGGCATTTGTGAATGATCGACGCGTTCTTACGATCTTATCTACCCATAAAAGAAAAATCTCAGGAACAGTTGTCGGATCGAGTAAAACCGGAAGTTTAACGTTCATCGAGCCACAAGTGAATATCCAACTAAACAATGAATTGGAAATGCTCTTGGATGACGAACGAAAAGAGATTTATCGGATTCTTCAGGCCTTGACAAAAGAAATCGCACTCTTTTTACCGCTGATTCAAGCTTACCAAAATATTTTGACGCAATTGGATTTCGTCAATGCGAAAACACGTTTGGCCTTAGAACTCAATTGTGTTTTACCTGGACTTGAAGATGATACACATATTGAATTGATCAATGCTTATCATCCAATTCTATGGAAGTCCAACAAAGCAATCGGGAAGAAAACGCTTCCACAATACATTCAAATGGACAAGTATTCGCGGATGCTTGTGATTTCAGGTCCTAATGCCGGAGGGAAGAGCATTACCTTAAAAACGATCGGATTATTGCAATTGATGCTTCAATCTGGCTTATTGGTTCCAGTTGATGGAAACAGTAAAATGTGTTTCTTTCAGCAAATTCTTTCCGATATTGGGGACAATCAATCCATCGAAAATGAACTGAGTACATACTCCTACCGATTGAAACGAATGAAACATTTCCTAGAAGTTTCAAACAAGCGAACCTTGCTTCTATTGGATGAATTTGGTACTGGCTCAGACCCTGATTTGGGTGGTGCTTTGGCAGAAGTATTCTTTGAAGAATTGTATAATAAAAAGAGTTTTGGTGTCATTACAACGCATTATGCCAATATTAAATTAAAAGCAGATCAACTCAAGAATGCAATCAATGGTTGTATGTTGTTTGATACTGAAACCTTGGAACCTTTATATCGATTCTCAATAGGTCAACCAGGAAGTTCATTTACATTTGAAGTTGCACAGATCAACGGAATACCTTTGGATTTAATTGAAGAGGCAAAAACACGTTTAGATGTGCGTAAAGTTTCAATGGATAAATTATTGAGTGAGCTTCAAAAGGAAAAAACCTATTTAGAACGATTAAATCACGAACACATTGAGGCGCAAAGAATTGCATTAGAATCCAAACTGCAATACGAAGAGCGCAAAAAGCGCTACGATGATAAACTGGCAACTCAGCAAGATACGCTTGAACGAAACAACAAGTATCTGAATGCCGGTAAAAAAATGAGCCTGTTTATTGACCGCTATTTGACCAAATCACGAAAAAAAGATGCCAATCAGCTCTTATTTGATGAAATCAAAAAATACCTTACGGTTGAAAAAGTAAAAATCGAAGAAGCGAAATTGGTAGAGCAGTTAAAATTAGAAGTTGCCACTAAAAATCCAAAAAAGAAAAAACCGCAACGACCGGAGCAAGATCCGCATCAGCGCCACAAAATTGAAATGGGATCCACCGTTAAATTAATTGCTACCAAGCAAAATGGCACTGTTGAAGGGATGGATGGCGAAAATATAACAGTGACTTTCGGATTTTTGAGAATGAAAGTGGAGAAGGAAAAGTTGATGTGGGTGAAGTGAGAGCATGGAGCATAGACCATAGACTATAGAGTAAATACTTTTAACAAATTTTAATAATTGGCAAGAATTTTGTTAATCCGCGAAAAATGAGTTTATTTGAACAATCTAAAAACCAAATTATGAAAAAAATCTTTACTATTATTGGAGCTGCAATTCTGTCAGTTTCTTCTTTAAACGCTCAAATGCCTGTTGAACAAGGAAATTTTATTATTGATGTTTATGCTGGAATGCCTAATTGGGCTAATTCTGTTTTATACAATAATGCCGAACCAGACGCTTCTCAAACTGATGTGACTAACTATAAAATAAATGGTGGTTTTTTGTCTTATGGTGGCCGTTTTGAATATATGTTAGCTGATAATTTTGGAGTAGGAGTTGATGTGAATTACGAAGTTTCTGGTTTCAATTATGATTATAAAAGTTCTACTTATGATACCGTTACGATGCAGTATAATAATGGGAACTACAATGTTGATTATAAGGCAAAAAAATTACGTGCAATGGTTCGTTTGAATTATCACTTTGTACAAAACGAACGTATCGATGCATATGCTGGATTTGCTGGTGGTTATAAAAATGTTAACAGAAAGTTCACGACAAATGATCCTAATAATACAGGTAATTCTTTCAATGGAGCACTAATTCCTGTTACAATGAGATTAGCAATTGGAACAAGAATTTACTTCACTAACAATATTGGAGCAATGATCGAACTTGGTGCTGGTGGTGGTGCTTTATTGCAATTTGGTATCTCTGCGAAATTCTAATAAAAGTTAAAACATAAAAAATCCCGTTTCTATGAGACGGGATTTTTTTGTGCTTTAAAATTCTAACTTAATTCTCCATCAACTTGATTAAGTTCAACGCTGATCCAGCCTTAAACCACTCAATTTGCGAATCATTATAGGTGTGATTTAATAGAATATATTCTTTCAATCCGTTTGCATGAACGATTTCCAATATCAATTGTTTTCCTGGAGCAAACGATTCTAAATCTACAAAGTTGAATGTATCATCTTCCATGATTTTATCGTAATCAGCTTCTACTGCAAAAGTCAAACCCAACATTCCTTGTTTTTTCAAGTTTGTTTCGTGGATTCGTGCAAACGATTTAACAATAACAGCACGAACACCTAAATGACGTGGCTCCATTGCTGCATGTTCGCGTGAAGATCCTTCTCCATAGTTGTGATCACCCACAACAATTGAAGGAACACTAGCTGCTTTGTAGTATCTTTGAACAACGGGAACTTCGCCCACTTCGCCAGTCAACTGATTCACCACTGCATTCGCTTTACCATTGAATGCATTTTCAGCACCAATCAACATGTTATTCGAAATATTATCCAAATGTCCTCTGTAACGCAACCAAGGTCCAGCCATTGAAATATGATCCGTCGTACATTTTCCTTTAGCCTTGATTAATAATTTTGCTCCCATGATGTTTTTTCCATCCCAAAGCGGGAAGTTTTCTAACAACTGTAAACGAGACGAATCTGGTGCAACAGCTATCACTACTCCACTTCCATCTTCTGCTGGAGCTTGGAATCCATTGTCATCCACTGCAAAACCCTTCTTTGGCAATTCATCGCCATGAGGAGGATTAAATTTAAACTGCTCTCCTTTATCGTTTGTTAAATAATCAGTCAGAGGATTAAATCCTAAATCACCTGCAATTGCCACTGCCGCAACAATTTCTGGAGAAGCAACAAAAGCATGTGTATTTGGATTTCCATCAGCTCTTTTCGAGAAGTTACGATTGAAAGAGTGAATAATAGTGTTTTTCTCTCCTTTATCTGCGCCAGTACGATCCCATTGTCCAATACAAGGACCACATGCGTTCGTAAATACTTTCGTACCCATTTTCTCAAAGGTAGCAATGATTCCATCTCTTTCGATAGTGAAGCGCACTTGTTCTGAACCTGGATTAATACCAAATTCAGCTTTTGGCTTAATACCATGAGCAACAGCTTGCTCAACAATTGATGCCGCACGTGCCATATCTTCATACGAAGAGTTCGTGCAAGAACCGATTAGTCCCCACTCTACTTTCATTGGCCACTCATTTGCTAAGGCTTCTGCTTTCATTTTAGAAACAGGTGTGCCTCTATCTGGTGTAAATGGTCCATTGATTTGCGGTTCCAATTCAGATAAGTTGATTTCAATTAATTGATCAAAATAGTTCGCTGGATTCGCATATACTTCAGCATCACCCGTTAAATGTTCAGCAATTTGATCAGCTGCATCCACAACCCCTTGGCGACCAGTTGCTGCTAAATATCTTCTCATTGAATCATCGTAACCAAAGGTTGAAGTTGTTGCTCCAATTTCAGCTCCCATGTTACATATCGTTCCTTTTCCAGTGCAAGACATTGAAGTAGCACCTTCGCCGAAATATTCGACGATTGCACCTGTTCCGCCTTTCACGGTAAGAATATCAGCGACTTTCAAAATTACGTCTTTCGCAGAAGTCCAACCATTCAATTTACCCGTTAATTTAACGCCAATCAATTTAGGAAATTTCAATTCCCACGCCATTCCAGCCATTACGTCAACGGCATCAGCGCCACCTACACCAATTGCTACCATTCCTAAGCCACCCGCATTAACCGTGTGAGAATCCGTTCCAATCATCATTCCGCCTGGGAATGCATAATTTTCAAGAACTACTTGGTGAATAATTCCAGCACCCGGTTTCCAGAAACCGATACCGTACTTATCCGAAATGGATGACAAAAAGTTAAACACTTCATTATTTTCATTCAGCGAGCGTTGTAAATCAGCTGTTGCACCAATTTTCGCTTGTATCAAGTGATCACAATGCACCGTTGAAGGAACGGCAACTCTTTTCTTACCAGCTTGCATAAATTGCAATAATGCCATTTGCGCAGTCGCATCTTGCATAGCTACTCTGTCTGGCGCGAAATCCACATACGATTTCCCTCTTTCGAATGCTGACGTGGCCTTGCCATCCCACAAGTGCGTGTAAAGAATTTTTTCTGAAAGTGTCAAGGGTCTACCAACTACTTTACGAGCTGCTTCGACGCGCTCAGGAAAATTAGCGTATACCTTTTTAATCATGTCTAAATCAAATACCATGGTCTTTTATAGATGATGTTAAAGAATACTTTTTTATTGTGGCGAATTTAACAAATAGAAATGGAAATCAACCAATGTTTAGACGACTAAAACTTGTAAAATGTTCTAAAAAGAAACATAAAAACGATTAAAACCATATAGACAAATTTGCAAATCCTTGAAATTCTGTTTCGGTACGCGTACCATTTGAACGAATAAAGGCCTCATTTCCAGACTGAAAAAATCTTCCTTCTATGCGGAATATACATTTATCGGTTATCGCATAACCAAGTGAAAGTCCAGAACTAAAACATTGAAAACCCAAATTGTAATATGAAGGTAAAATGTAGGGAACTACGGCATTATTTGGGTCATTGAAAAATTCTGTACGGGCACTCAAACTTAAGTTTTCGCTAAATTTATAACGTGCTATAAAATTTGCTTGCCACCAATATTTGTAGGATGATTGTGGATTCCAAGTTTCTTTAAATTCCTGTATTCCGGCGTAAGCACATGAAGTTATTTTCCATTTTTTCTTTTCAAAAATCCAATAAATATCTGAGAAATAACGCATTTTATCCTTAAAACTTGTGAGCATATTTTCATTCCCCACATATGTATCCCAATTAACCAAATGGTATTTATTTGGTCTGTATTCCAATTGAGTGCCTATTGATTTTTGATCGTTTTTATCAGCAATTTGCTGCCATCCATTTACAAGATAGGTATAGAAAGTGAATTTTTCACCCAAGGGGAATGATAGTTTGATTCCACTCAGAAAGTAAGGAACATATTCTGCAGATAAACTTCGACTATACATGAGGTGATCTTTAGAAACTGCACTTTCGTTGGTATACGGAGATCCTAATACACCTGCATCCAACCAAATATTCTTCTTCTTAAACAATTTAACGCCTATATTTCCTTCAAGAATGAATTTAGTTGCGCCTTTTTCACTTGCATAATTCGCATTCATATAGGTACCGAATGCTGGTACAAAGTGAGCTCGAACTCGTTTATCAGAAAATTTTAAATCGAGGTAGGCTAAATTAAGTTGAAAGGAATTGTGTTGATTAGAAGAAACGAAGTAATTGTTTTGTTTTGACTTCGGTTGATTAAAATTAAAACCATAGTATACATCCATGTAAACTCCCAGACTCACATTGCCTATTTTTAATCCACTGGTTGTGTCCATTAACCCAGTATTCGCAACTTGCGCGTGATTTTCAGAAACAAAGACAAGGACTAAAACACCGATTAGAATGATGATATTCTTCATGCGTCAAAGTTAGGAATTCTTGTTTTAGGACGAAGTATCTGTCCATTTAAAAACAGTATCTTTGAAAAAACATCAATCTACTGCACTTTTCTCCCATTCTACTTGCAGTTAACGATTTAATAGCTATCTTTGCAGCCTTAAAAATTTATTAATTAAACATTTCAAGTATGAATTCTTACGAAACTGTTTTCATTTTAACTCCCGTTTTGTCTGACGATCAGGCAAAGGAAGCAGTGCAGAAATTTGAAGGCGAATTGAAAGCTTTTGGTGCAAAAGTTAAGCATTCTGAAACATGGGGTCTACGCAAGTTGGCTTACCCAATTCAGAAAAAATCTACAGGGTTTTATTTCCTTGCAGAGTTTGAGGCTGACGGTACTGTAGTAGCTGATTTCGAACTTATGATGAAACGCGATGAGCGCGTTCTTCGTTTTCTCACTGTAAAAATGGACAAAGACCACTTAACTTATTCTGAAAAGAGAAGAATTAGATTAGGTGAGAAAAAACCAGCTGCAAGTGCAGAAGCTTAATCATTAACCTTTAAATTTAGAAACTCATGTCACAAAACGATATTCGTTATTTGACTCCGATTAACATCGAGATCAAAAAAGAGAAATACTGCCGTTTCAAGAAAAGCGGAATCAAGTTCATCGATCACAAGGATCCTAATTTCCTTTTGAAACTTGTTAATGAGCAAGGAAAAATCCTTCCTCGTCGTATCACTGGTACATCAGTTAAGTACCAAAAAAGAGTAAACAAAGCAATTAAGCGTGCTCGTCACCTTGCTATTTTACCATACGTTGGTGATATGTTGAAATAAGACAATTGTTGAACACAATAAAATTTGAACAATGGAAGTAATTCTTAAGAAAAACGTAGATAAGCTAGGATACGCAAATGAGATTGTAAATGTTAAGCCTGGTTACGGGCGTAACTTTTTGATTCCTCAAGGATACGGTATTTTGGCAACTGCATCTGCTAAGAAAGCACACGCAGAGATCATGAAACAAAAAGCGCATAAAGAAACTAAGATGTTGGCTGAAGCGCAAGAATTAGCAGCGAAATTGGAGGGAACTTCATTTACTATCGCTACTAAGGCTGGAGAAAATGGTAAGATTTTCGGATCTATCAATACAGTTCAATTGTCTGATGCATTGAAAAAAGCTGGATTTGATATCGACCGTAAGTCATTAAAAATCAAAGACGAGCCAATCAAAGAAGTAGGAACATTTGAAGCTGAAGCGAACCTTCACAAAGGTGTTAAACCAACTTTCAAATTCGAAGTTGTAGGAGAGTAATCTTCATCATCATTATAAAAAAATCCCGATTCAATGAATCGGGATTTTTTTTTGTTACCACATTTTCTCAATGCTTAACAGATTGAAAATCTACTTTCTATTTTAATATTGCTCAGGAAAACTAATTTGCTTCCCTTCAACATCGTAAAAAATCGTGTCTAAATATTCTTCGTTTTCATCGTAGGTATAAATTATGCGAGCAGATTTAAACCCAATTTCGAATGGATCTGCCATTGCAAGCTTGCGTTTCTTGTTGCGCATTTCAACAGAAGTGATTAAGTTGTTTTCATTGTACGTATAAGTAACTGTATGGATCCCTTCTAAGTTGTTCATTTTCTTGCCTTTCTTATTCAGAAAGCGAACTAATATTACATTTGAATTGGCATCATACGTATATTCAATTTGGTAAACACCAGTTAAATGAATTGTTGCTTTGTTTTGTGAATTAAAAAATTTGCGTTTTGTAATGTTGCCATTCGTTATTTCAAAAATATAACGAGCTACTCCATCTTCATCTTGCCATAACTCTCCTTTAGCATTGTAAAAAGCTTCTTCAGTGAGCATTAAATTCGAGTCGTATTTGTACTTAACTGTAGCAAAACTCATTGTCGAATTTAAGAGAGCTAATTCAGCATTGTAACGATCGATTTGCAAGGTATTTCCGTACTGATCATATTTCGTTTTGTAAACGGAAATTAGATTTTCATCAAGTGAGGGCACACCATCAGCATCAAAATAAGCTTTTTCGATTTGATTTTGATTTTCGTCATATTTGAATTTAATCTCTGCGTATGAAACGTCACCAAAAATTGCATTGATTGTTTTTAATTCGCTATCTAAATATTGAATTGAGAGTAAATTGTGGTTTTCATCAAAGTTATTTTTCTCTTGGAAATAATTCTCACTGTTCAACATTGGAAAACGCTGCATATCGAAATAGCTGGTTGATTCATTGATGTAATAATTATCCAAATTAACTGAACGGACACGAAAATCATACAGCTCATCCGTTCCCATGTAAACTCCCTCCAGATCATAAACCGTTTCATAAAACCCATAATTATCATCAATTGAGCGCTCATACATATGAGCACCAGAATTATCTGTCATTGGTTGATCTGCTTGATCGAAATAACTTTCATAAATGATACTTAGAGAATCAACATATTGATATTTCACGATTGCGACACCAATTTCATTGATAAGAACATTTTTGGAAACATCCATGTATTTTTCATAGGTATTACGTCCTTTTTTATCACGGTAAATTTCACTAAAACTATAACCATCTTCTGATTCAACAGGTTGTTTCTTTGCATTTAAGTAGCTTTCAGTAAAAACTCCATTTATTAAGTCTACACCATTTACCACTTCAAATACACCATACACATCTTCAAATGGTTCTCCACTCTTATTGTACGTTTTTTTGGAAAGCACATTGCCGAAATCATCGTTGATCCATTTTGTTTCACAAGGCCCGGAAAATAGTAGCGTATCATCTTCACCGATGTACTCTGTCGAAGTATAATCTACTCGCTGATCTTCACTAGAATAAAGTATTGTTCCTGAAAGATAACCATTGTTGTCGTATGAACTCGCGTTGTAGTTTGTATAATAAGGCCCTTTATTTTCATCATAATCTTTCCACCAAACCAGATTTCCATTAAGATCATACATTGATATCCTTGAATTTTCCTCTACCAAAATAGTAGTATCCCCTTCGAAAGTATGGGATAAATCTTCGACAACTTGATTATTTGCATTCAACTTTACACAGGAATGCATATTACCACCAAGTCGAAAATAATAGGGATAATCACCCATTCCCGTTAAACTATAAAGCTTGTCTTTTGAATTGTAATTGTAGTAAAGTACAGATGAAACAATTTGATCCTCCCCATCCAAATACTTATAGGACACCTCTTTCACTAAGTTGTTCACATAAATGATATCCATAAATTCCTCAGACATAACTAATTCCCCATCCCAATCGGCTGAATAAGAAAAAATTTGTTTTGAATTCTCTTCATACTGAAATTCCAAACGATTTGCGTGCAAGATATCTGAATACAAACTTGCCTTATCATATTTAGAAAAATACTCAATTGAAACCAATTGATTTTCTTCATTGTAAGTAAATTCATAATGATTGAGTTTGGCTGACTGGACTTTAGAAATGGGATAAGCGCCAATATGTTGAGTGAATATGTTCTCAAAAGCTGATCTAAAGTACTTTATGGATTGAGAAAAGCTAGTTAACGAAAATACGAGGGTAAATAGAAGGAAAAGATACTTCATGAGTGAATGATTTGAAATTATAAGTGACGTTAGATTTTACGATACAATTTTAACCATTATTGTCCGATAATAATTCTTTTTAAACGATTGGTATAAATAATTTTGACTAGTCTTAATTTGTACCACTAATATTATTTTAAACCTTATCTATGACGAGCTGTAAAATCAATTTAGCCACGAATAACGCAAATTGACAAGAATATTCTTAAAATCGCATGTCATTTGTTTGATTTCTATATAAATCAGGCTAGCTGATTCCTGAAAATTTGTAAAATAGAGTTCATATTCCACTTATTATTCGTGCATTAGTGGCTATAATAAAAGAAAAAAATCTATCCTACTCATTAGTATTTTTCAACATCTATTTTTTGCACCTTTGCACAATGAAATGGAAGTCATTCATCGTGTTTTTATCTCTCTTAATCGCAACGGCATGTGCAAAAAGTGCACCTTCCAAAAAAGCGAATGTAGAAAATGGTGAAATCGTTGAATTTGCTGAACATTTCGAGCTGATTCAAGACAGTGGCTACGTGCGTTTGCATATTTTAGATGCCGAAAACAACAGTTTAAAATTCAAAGCAATATTGGCTAAAAAAGTACCTGATAGCCTTCCGAAGGATTATATTTTCATCCAAACACCTGTTAAACGTATGATTGCTTTGTCGAGCACGCACATTGGAATGCTTTCTAAATTAGAAGGAATCAATACCGTTGTGGGAGTCAGCAATAAGAAATATATCAACAACAGTGAATTGCTAGAACGCACTGCGAATGGTAAAGCCATCGATTTAGGCGATGAAGGAATGATTCCAATGGAAAGTATTGTTCGATCGAAAGCAGAATTGATTGTTTATAGCGATTTTGGAAATTCATTTCCACATGAAGATCAATTAAAAAAACTTGGGTTTATCATTTTACCGAATGTCGATTGGCGAGAAGAACAGCCCTTAGGGAAAGCTGAGTGGATTAAATTGTATGGATATCTAATTGGAAAAGAAAAAGAAAGCATCCAGATTTTCAACTCTATCAAGGAAAAATACCTTTTACTGAAAACAGAAATGCAAGCTGTATCCAAACGACCGAGTGTGATTAGTGGAAATCTTATTGGGGATAGTTGGTATGCCCCGAATGGTAAGAGTTACAATGCTCAACTAATTGTGGATGCTGGTGGAGAATATGTTTATTCCAAAACGAAAGGCACTGGAAGCATCATGCGATCAATGGAGCAACTACTTTCGGAAAACAATTCGACAGATTACTGGATCAACCCTGGATTTAAATCCAAAAAAAAAATCATTCAATACAATCCAAAATTAAAGCTGGTAAAACCCTTTCAAAACAATCAAGTCTATTGTTATTCAAATCGAATGAATTATTTTTGGGAAATGAGTGCAATTGAACCTCATCTGGTTTTGGAAGATCTCATTTTGATTTTTCACCCTGAGAAAGCAAGAACCAAGAACTTCAATTTTTATAAGCGAATCAATTAAGTTTGGAAAAAAGACATCGTATATTACTTATCATCGCATTGGTTCTTTTGCCTGTCTTAGCCTACTTCCACCTTTCTATTGGTCAAATTCAACTGAGCTCTGACGATTTTTACAACGCTATTTTCAGCTATAATGATCATGAAACAGGACAACTACTCGTGCGAGAATTTCGATTACCTCGATTAATCATGGCAATTGTAGCTGGATCATCCTTAGCCATTGCCGGCATGCTGATGCAGACGCTTTTTAACAATCCATTAGCAGGACCCTATGTTCTGGGAATCAATTCAGGTGCAAGTTTGGCTGTTGCCTTGGGCACGCTGAGTGGAATCAGCTTTTTCAGTAGTAATATTGGATTGATAGGCCTAGCCTTAATTGGTGCACTGGTTTTTGGATTTATTGTGCTTGGATTTTCATTGTTTGTGCGAAATTCACTGTCCTTATTGCTCGTCGGAATTATGATTGGCAGTTTCACCTCTTCCATTACGAGTTTATTGCAAACAATTAGTTCTGCCGACAGTTTAAAAGTTTTTACCATATGGGGAATGGGTTCGCTTCAACAAGTTGAGATGTCACAAATCGGCATCATAATCGCATTTTTTATTCTTGGAATCTTTTTGAGTCTCTTCTTAATTAAACCCTTAAATGCACTCGTATTAGGAGAAAATGCTTCTCTATTGTTAGGGATTCCTGTGAAGAATTTACGAATTATCATAATCGTTATCACGGCATTGTTAGCAGGATTAGTTACTGCTTTTTGTGGACCAATCGCCTTTGTTGGTTTAGCTATTCCGAATCTCTGCAAACTACTTTTTAAAACCCAACAGCATTTAGTTCTCCTGTTAGGAAATGTGCTTTTAGGAGCACTTTTCTTGATTAGTTGTGATATTCTTGTTCAAGGCTTAGAGCCCTACATTCTTGTTCCTATTAATGTGATTACTTCAATTGTCGGAGCACCATTCGTAATATTCATCATCTTAAAACGAATGGCATGATTCAATTTAAGGATGTTCAAATTGGCTATCGAGAAATTTTGCTTTCTATCGAGCAACTGACACTGAAAAATGGTGAAATTCATGCCTTGATAGGTGCAAACGGAAAAGGTAAAACTACCTTGCTGAAAACGATTAATGGCCTACAACCTACTCTATCGGGGGGAATTCACATAAACAATGAGCTATCCGCCAATCTATCTCATACAGACTTGTCGAAGTTAGTTTCATTTGTTGCTTCAAAATTTGATGGAATTGAGCATTTAAAAGTGAGGGATTACATTGCTTTAGGAAGAACCCCTTACACCAACTTATTTGGAAGACTTTCAGCGGTAGATCAAGAACAAATAGACAAAGCAATCTCAACACTTGAAATTGGTTATTTGATTGACAAGCAAACCACCGAAATAAGTGATGGTGAGCGTCAACTTTGTGCCATTGCGCGTGCACTTGCTCAAGAAACACCAATTATAACTTTGGATGAACCCACTGCGTTTCTTGATTACTCAAATCGAGTTAAGGTCTTGACAATTTTAAAATCACTAGCTATCGAGCAACAAAAATGCATCATTTTCTCTTCTCATGACATTGACATCTGCATCGAGATGAACTTGCCTATTATATATATTGACCAATCATCCAATCAATTGATCCAAACTCAATCTATCAGTAAAACCGAGCTCTTGAATCGATGTTTTGGAATGTAAAAAGGCTCTTACGCATGCAAGAGCCTTTCAATCTGAGGTTCCTTTTTATTCTTTGATTATTCTGTAAGTTCTTCCGCTAATTTCTAGGAAATAAATTCCCGATTTAAATTTGATAAAATCTACTTGATTTTGAACTTCTTTTACTTCTAGCAACTGACCATTGGCATTGAAAATCGAAACTTTTCGCTCTAAACTGCTTGGATTAACAAAAGTGACAATCGAATTTGTTGGATTTGGCGATAATACAAGTAGTTCATTTTCCAAATCATTCAACGTTAAGAAAGTACACGTTGTCTCTGTGATCAAAGTGGAAGGTGATGCGACAAGCGAATTTTGGAAAGTCGTGTATGCCGAACTATTATTAAAAAGTTGATAATCCAACCAAGAATCAAGAATACTATATGTTCGTGTTTGTTGATCCGCTCGTGTAATAGAAATTCCTGTTGAAGAAGATCCTTCGCCAAAATCACAATTAAAATTCGTATTAGCAAAATAACAATGCGCACCACCTACTATATTTACGAAAGTTTTGCAAGTAGAACTCAATCCGTCATAAATCGGAATATGATGATCTGCGGGAGGCGTCACTCCATCTTGTCCACCAGAAAAAATAATCGCAGGTACAGTTATATTTGTTGCTGCTGCAATAGCTGACGGATTTGTTTCTGCTGGAGCAAAACCAACAACTGCCTTAATAGATGTATTCGTTGCTGCAGCTAAAAAAGCCGCACCACCTCCCATTGAGTGGCCCATTAATGCTGAATTTCCATTGATTTTTTGGTAAAACAAAGAAGTCGCTAATAAGTCTTCAGCTTGCATTCTTGACTCAACAAGGTTTAAATCCAATCCAAATTCACTGTGACTTGGAGAGGGAAATAGCGATCCTTCAGTTCTTGGGAAAGCCATAATATAACCTAATGCTGCATAATGTTCCCAAATGTTTGTGTAAGCATCCCATGACATTGCGAATCCATGACCAAAAACAATAATTGGAAAATCACCTACTGCAACTGCAGTATTCTCGCCAGCGGAAACGGCAGGATAATAAATCTCTGTTTGAATTTGTCTACCAGCTCCACCACCAGAACCAAATCCACCAGTTCTTCCAGGATCATTAAAAGTTAGGGTAGTATGACCAATTTGGAACTGTGAAAAAGTACAAAAGGCAATAAATGTAAAAATCGTTGATTGTAGAAGTTTTTTCATTTTATCTAGTTTTAATTGTTATTAATAGTTATCCCGTTTAAGAGGATGTTAGAAAGATTCTCAATTTCTGTAGCGTCGACATTAAATTCATCATGAATGAACATAGGGATTTCCAATCCTTTAAGTGTATTAACAATCATTTTTGCAGCCAGTTCTTCATTCATTTCCTTAATCAATCCTTTGTTGATACCTTGTCTTAATACCTTCGATAATAGAATTATCTCTTTTTGATGAAAGGGTGCTCTTGCCTTTTCAATTTCAGGTAATAAAACAAATAACTCGTCTTTCAATAATTTATAGCGCGCCGCCACTTGATACATTGCCATCACACGCGTATAAATATACTTGTTGATTCGAGCGATTTCATCTGTATTTCCAGTTAGGCACTTAGCTAGCTCAGAGAGAAAATTATCTGCTTCTACCATAACAATTGACGCAAAAATATGTTCCTTGTTATTGAAATAGTAATAGATGGCTGATTTCTGCTTTCCCAATTCACCTGCTATTCCAGCAATTGTCGTGCGCTGATAACCATGTATGGTAAAATGTTTAAACGCTATGTCAAGAATCTGCAAACGCATTTATTTGAACGATTTAGGATATTGTTCAAATTTAGACCTTTCAGAGCAGGTGATAAATATTATTTTCACATAATGTTTGATATCAAACATTATCATTCGAAAAGACACAAATAATAACAAAACAAAATTATTTAAAACAAGCTAATATCAAGAGCAGTGCAGTCTTTAACATACTGAACTATTTCAACCAGCCCAACCTTCTTTGTCTAATGTCCGATATTGTATTGCTTCTGCAAGGTGTCGAACTTCAATGCTTTCGGAATGATCTAAGTCGGCAATTGTCCTTGCTACTTTGATAATTCTGTCATACGCGCGCGCTGACAAACCTAGACGGTCCATGGCAGTTTTCAGGATAGCATTTCCACTTTCATCAATGCGACAATGCGCGTCTAGTTCATTTCTTGACATTTGAGCATTACAATGTACGCCTGATTTCTCTGCATATCTTTCTCGCTGAAGTAAACGCGCTTTTTGCACCCTAATTCGAATATCTTTTGAACCTTCAGAAGGAACACCATTTGTTAATTCATCATATGAAACCGGAGTTACTTCAACATGTAAATCAATTCGATCGAGTAAAGGTCCAGATATTTTATTTAAATAACGCTGCACGACTCCAGGTCCACAAACGCATTCTTTATCGGGATGATTGTGATAACCGCAAGGACAAGGATTCATTGCTGCCACGAGCATAAAACTTGCTGGGTAGTCCACCGAAAACTTCGCTCTTGATATTGTGACACATCGATCTTCCAAAGGCTGCCGCATGACTTCTAAAACTGTCCGTTTGTATTCAGGCAATTCATCCAAAAACAATACGCCATTATGGGCTAAAGATATTTCTCCCGGTTGTGGGTAACTACCTCCCCCGACAAGGGCCACATCACTAATCGTATGATGTGGTTTTCGGAAAGGCCGTTGGGTTACCAATCCTTTTTCCATTTTTATTTTTCCCGCAACACTATGAATTTTGGTTGTTTCCAGTGCTTCTTCAATACTCATAGGAGGCAGAATTGTTGAAAGTCGTTTTGCCAACATTGATTTTCCTGCTCCTGGCGGGCCAATCAAAATAACGTTATGTCCACCTGCCGCTGCGATTTCAAAAGCCCTTTTAATGTTCATTTGACCTTTAACATCTTTAAAATCTACTTCTAGTTCATCTACTTTTCGTTGAAACTCTTCTGAGATATTGACTTTTATTGGAGCAATTTCTAAATCACCATTGAAGAAGTCGATCACTTGTTTTAAATTGTCGGCTGCAATGACTTCTATGCCCTCAACAACCGCTGCTTCTTGACTATTGCCTGAAGGAAGAACAATGCCTTTAAAACCTTCCGTTTTCGCTTGTAGCGCAATTGGCAGAATTCCTTTCATTGGGTTTAAATTGCCATCCAAAGACAATTCACCGATTACCACATATTCTGCTAATTTCAGTAGACTGACCTGTTCGCTCACAGCAAGAATACCTAGTGCAATTGGTAGATCAAAGGTAGAGCCTTCTTTTCGGATATCTGCTGGTGCCATGTTCACCGTTATTTCTTTCCCAGGAAAATTGAAATTATTGTTCTTGAAAGCAGCTTTGATTCGTTGATGACTTTCTTTTACTGCACTATCGGGTAAACCGACCAAAAAAAAATTTATTCCTTGACCGAGATTTACTTCAATTGTAATCGTCGTTGCATTGATACCAAATACAGTGCTACTGTAGGTTTTTACTAACATAAATAGTTGTTATTAAGTTATTTCTATTATTAAGTTAGTGAAATAGTTGATTTCTTACAATAGCTTGGATATTTTTTTTTTAGGGAAAATGGAATTAGAGTTGGAAGTTATAACTTGACGACCGAGTATCGGCTGCGGCTGATGTATCGAGGGTGGAAGTTATAACTTGACGACCGAGTATCGAGGGTGAAAGATAGAACTTGACGACCGCTAGCCAGCCGAGGAGGGAATGTCAGCCAATGATGATCCGAGTATTGAATTAAACAAAAAAAGCCGATATCACTTGGATACCGGCTGAATATTTTTATCAAACGTTTAATTAACGTTTGTGCATTCCTTCGTCAGAAACAGTCAATTTTTTTCTACCTTTAGCACGACGCGCAGCTAATACGCGACGACCATTCTTAGTTGCCATTCTGCTACGGAAACCGTGCTTGTTTCTTCTTTTTCTTACTGATGGTTGAAACGTTCTTTTCATGATATATAATCTTTTACCTTATTCTCAAAATTTCGGACTGCAAAGATAGCTGTTTTTTGAATATTTCAAAGCGTTTGATTAAAAATATAAAAAAAAGCATGAAAAGACATTTTTCACCACTATTTTTGCACACTAAATACGTATAGATAATGCTCCGTCCCAACAAAGATAAAACGAAAAAAACCAAACTCACTAAAGAAAGCATAAAAAAAGCAAAAGGTATCTTTACTTACCTTCGTCCTTATCGCTACACCTTTATGATTGGATGGATCTTTTTGATTCTTTCGACATCGACAGGTCTAGTATTTCCATATTTGATGGGGAAATTACTTGGTAATTCAACTGAAAAAATTTCAACCAGTGAAAGTGCTATACAATCAATGTCCTTGGATAATATTAATTCAATTGCTTTAGCTTTATTTCTCTTGTTTGCTACTCAATCTATTTTCTCCTTTTTTCGTGTAGTGATCTTCACGAATGTGACAGAAAATGCTTTGCGTGACTTACGCAATGATGGCTTTTCAAAATTGATTTATATGCCTATGGATTTCTTTAACCGAAATAAGGTAGGAGAATTAACGAGTCGCATTTCATCGGATATTGCTCAATTACAAGACACCCTTAAAACTACTATTCCTGAATTTTTCAGACAAATCATTATCATTTTAGGAAGCATTATCATTCTTTTATTCATTTCATGGAAATTAGCTTTAATTATGTTAGCGATTGTCCCTGTTATGGCAATCGTAGCGGTTTTCTTTGGTCGTTTCATTCGTAAATTATCGAAAGAAGCCCAAGATTTTTCGGCTGAATCTAATTCAATTATTGAGGAGGCACTTTCAGGGATCAGCAATGTTAAAGCGTTTACGAATGAACTTTTTGTACTGAATCGCTACCGAAAATCAACTACGGAAATCCGAAATTTGAATGTCAAAAGTGGCATTTGGAGAGGTGTTTTTGTTTCATTTATCATTTTTTGTCTTTTCGGTGCCATCGTTTTTATTATTTGGCAGGGATTATTAATGACTCAAGGTCCAAATCCAGAATTAGCCAGTGAAGGCTTTTTTCAATTCGTTATGTTTACCATCATGATGGGCGCTTCTATTGGATCAGTTCCAGAATTGTATGCAGGAATTCAAAAAGCAATTGGGGCCACTGAAAACTTAATGAACATCATTCAGGAAAAAGGTGAAAAAGAATTATTAACTGGCCAAATGCGTCCAGAAATCAAAGGAAATATTGCCTTTAATAGTGTTACGTTTAGGTATGCTCAACGAGAAGACGTGCAAGTTTTAAAGAATATTTCATTTGATGCAAATACCAATGACACCATCGCTCTTGTTGGTTCATCGGGTTCAGGTAAATCAACTATAGCATCGTTGATATTAAATTATTACCCACTTGAATCTGGCGAAATTTTGTTTGATGGAAATAGAGCGGATCAAATTGATGTAGAATATTTACGTAAACACATGGCAATTGTTCCGCAAGATGTCACCTTATTTAGTGGTACCATAACGGAGAATATTTTATTTGGAAATCCAACCGCAAGTGAAGATGAGATTATTGAGGCGGCTAAAAAAGCCAATGCATGGGAATTTATCAGTTCATTTCCTGAAGGATTAAATACGCAGGTAGGAGATCGTGGAATTCAGCTTTCTGGTGGACAAAAACAACGCATCGCGATTGCAAGAGCAATCATTAAAAATCCAACCATTTTGATTTTGGATGAAGCGACATCTGCCTTAGATTCTGAATCAGAACGTTTGGTGCAAGATGCCTTGGAAAAACTAATGGTTGGTCGAACTTCATTTGTCATTGCACATCGTTTATCTACGATTAAGAAAGCAGATAAAATCCTTGTAATACAACATGGACAAATTGTTGAGTCTGGAACGCATGATTCCTTAATAATGGAAAAAGGAGTTTATGCGAATTTGGTGGATTTACAAGGAGTCGAAATGTCATAAGTATGAAGAAAAAAATGATCTTATTTATCTTTATCGCACAGCTTGTTAGTTGTTCGAATAAAAAGACGTTAGAATCATTTGATCATTGGATAGGAACATGGGAAGAAATCCAAGCTGATGGTACTTTTACCGAAACGTGGAAAAAAGAAAATGACACCTTGTTTCTAGGTTCTAGTGCTATGGTCAATGGAAAAGATACGCTTTTCAGTGAAGAGATACGATTGGTTTTGCGTGGTAAAGAAGTTTACTACATTCCAACTGTTCCAAGTCAAAACGATGAAAAGCCAATTGAATTCAAGATGATTACTTCAAGTGAAAAATCCTGGACATTTGAAAACAAATACCATGATTTTCCGAAGCAAATTGTTTATACATTGAATAATCATCATTCATTGACTGCAACCATTCAGGGTACTGAAAATAACCGTTCAACGAAATTCTCATTTCATTTAAGTCGAAAATAAGCTATTTTTAGGAGCATGTATGTACCATCCGAATTTGAACAAAACAATCTAGCTGAAATTGAACAGTTTCTAATCGGAAATTCCTTTGGAACAATTGTTTCTACAAACGATACACAGCAGCCAGCCGCGTCGCATCTCCCTTTTTTGGTTGAACGAAATGGGGAAGATTTTATACTCGAAGGTCACATAGCAAAAGCCAATAAACAGAGTGATTTACTTAAAAAGGGGAAGAATGTTTTACTTATTTTCCAAGGTCCACATGCCTATATAAGTTCTGCAGTTTATGACCATCCTAATGTTCCTACATGGAATTATCAATCGGTGCATATTTACGGCAATGTTGAACCAATGAACAATGAAGAGTTGCGTAATCATTTAATAAAAATGGTTCATCAACATGAAAACAAGCGAGAAAATCCATTGAATTATGACGCTCTTCCTGCCAAAATGATTATTGATTATAGTAAGGAAATTTTAGGATTCAGAGTAGTTTCCTATAAAGTAGAAGCCGCCTATAAACTTTCACAGAACAGGAACAAAAATGATCATCAGCAAATTATTGACGAGCTAGGTAAGGATAAAAAAAATCGGTCCATCATTGAAGCGATGAACCGATCTAAAAAATAGTATTCTAGTTTTATACGTGTTCTTTAAAAATCTTGTTCAACCATTTCAACATGGCGAACATGAGTATTGCTGCGCAGCCAAGTAAAATAAAATTCACATAAAAGAAATTCGCTTTATTATCATAACCATCCCACAAACTACTTAGTACGCCTGAAAGTTTGTTTCCAATTGACGTTGCTAAGAACCATCCTCCCATCATTAATGCTGTTAATCGTGGTGGACTTAGTTTGCTCACCATTGACAGTCCCATAGGGCTTAAAAAAAGTTCTCCAATTGTAATTACGGCATAAGAAGAAATAAACCACCATGCAGACGATTTAATGGCTCCATTTTCTGCTGCATAAACAGCACCTACCATAACAAAGCAAGATAAAGCTGAAATAACTAAACCGAATGCAATTTTCGCAGGTGTTGATGGCTCCTTACCTCTTCTTCGCAGAAAACCAAATAAGGCTAAGACTAATGGTGTCAAAGCTACCACCCAAAAAGGATTGACCGATTGGAATAAATTGGCATTAAAGGCATACACAGATTTACCTGGTTCTGGTCGGTCTTCTTCTTTTAAATTTTTGTAATAAGAAGGGAAATCATAGACCAACTTTGTTTTATCAATTGCTCTAAATTGATGATCCGTTTCAATAACACTATCCTTTGCGTATGCCGGAATTGTATCTACCAAATAAAAAGTCTTCATTGCGGGCAACATAGCGGAAGGAATCTCCCGATCTGTGTATCTATCTGCCCAAGTGTTTAAGGTCGAACCATTTTGTTTGAATACTGCCCAAAAAGCAATTACAACTCCAAAAATAGCCAACATAGCAGCAATTGGGCGTTTTTCTTCTTGTGGCGATTTCACCAATAAGCGACCATAAAAGAAAACTACTGGTATACAACCTAATAAAAAGGCATCAGTTGATCTACTTCCAACTAAAGGCTCCGGTAAGAAAAATCCGATTAACCCAAATCCGATTGCAGGCAATAAAATAACACCCAGAATTTTTAACAGCGGCATATCTTTCTCTGAAGTCGGCTTAATGACATCTACATGTTTGAAATGTTTTGTCCCCGACCAAAAGATGATAATTCCAATAAACATTCCGATTCCTGCTGCAGTAAATGCGGCCCACCATCCATAAACGTTATACAATGCTGCACCAAAGAAATTACAAACAAAAGCTCCAATATTTATCCCCATATAAAAGATGTTGTAGCCTTCATCCTTCCGTGCCTTGTACTCAGGATTATTGTATAAATTACCTAAGAGCGTTGAAATATTCGGTTTAAAGAAACCATTACCAATGATTACTAGTAGCATTGCGGCATAAAGTGCATTTATATCATGCACCGCCATCAAACAATAACCGACTCCCATCATTAAACCACCGATCGTAATAGATCTTCGATACCCCAAAACTCGGTCAGCTAATAATCCCCCAATAAATGGTGTAAGAAATACGAATGCGATGAACGTTCCGTATAAATCAGATGCTTCAGCTTCCGACATACCGAAGCCATCGACAGTATCTTTCAAATAGAAGGTAAAAATACCTATCATTAAATAATACCCGAATCGTTCCCACATTTCGGAAAAGAATAAAAAAGGTAATGCTTTTGGATGTTTACGTGCCATGCGTTGTGTTTGGAATTTGAAATTTATTTAACGCCTCCCATGAGTTTTTTAATTAGCGGAGAAAGTGCAATCACTGCAACACCAGCAACGAAAGCATAAATCGCCAATTGATAATAACCATCGGTATAGGAAATAAGTTTTTCGACATTTGTTGCATCGTCTTTTGGACTAGCCATTCCTGCACCTAAAATTCCAGCGACATACTGACCATAAGCAGAAGCCAAAAACCACATCCCCATCATAACACCCCATAAATGTCTAGGAGCCAATTTTGTCATAATAGATAAACCGATTGGTGACAAACACAATTCTCCCAAAGTGATTACCAAATAAGCAACAGTAAAAATATCCAATGACGTTTTACCTGTTTCATCTGCAAAAAAGCGCGTACCATAGAAAATGTAGAATGCAGCAGCTAAAAACAAAAATCCTAAGCCAAATTTCACCATAGTGTTTGGTTCAAAACGTTTACGTGCCATCCACAACCAAATTAGTCCAACAATAGCACTAAAAGCGATAACAAAGACTGAATTAGAAGTATTGTTTACCACATTTGGATCAATCGTAACACCCAACAAGGAATTATCTAAATTATTCAAAGCAAATAAACTCAAGGAACCACCACTTTGCTCAAAGAAGGCCCAAAAGACAATTGAGAAGAAAATAAAGAATAGGGCTGCAAATAGTTTCTTGTTTTCGGCTAGTGTTAATTTGCTCATTTCATAGAACAAGTATATCAAGGTACAAGGACCGATAATATACATGAATAAATCCGTGTATTCTGTCTTCTTCACCATCATTAAAATCAGAGGAATACATAATAATGAACCAATGAAAACAACGATTTCACGAATTTGGCGTTTCTGTTTAGGTAAATGCAATAATGGAGAATCACCGATTGGCCCCATAGCATGTTTCGTGAAATAGAAAGTAATTAATCCGATGATCATTACAACTCCCGCCAAAGAGAATGCGATGTTCCAAGAATACTCTTTCCCAACCCATACGCACAAGAACCCGCCTAATAATGCACCGATATTGATGCCTGTATAGAACAAACCAAAACCTGCATCGCGACGCACATCACCTTCTTTGTAAAGAGCTCCAACCATAGTAGAAATGTTTGGTTTAAAGAATCCTGTACCAATTATTGTAAAACTTATCCCGAAGAAAAAGAGCGTTTGAGGCGAAAAAGCCAAGATAAAACTTCCTGTAATCATTAGGAGTCCACCCCAAAATAAAGATTTTTTAAATCCTAAAATTTTATCAGCAAACAAACCACCGATGAACGTAAATGCATAGACAAATGCTTGAATTGCACCATATTTTAAGTTGGCATCTTGCTCTTTGAAAAACAACTCATTCACCATGAATACCGTTAACATTCCGCGCATTCCGTAGAAAGAAAAACGCTCCCACATTTCTGTTAAGAATAAGTACCACAGTTGTTTTGGGTATTTTCCTTCGAAGTTTTGGATTTTATCTAATTCCGATTGACTATCATTTACATTCAATGATTCATCTAAAATTTGGTCATCAGTCATAGGGTTCTTTAATTTTGTGAGGGCTAAAACTAATGTAATTTTTGGACAAAAAAAATCCCTCATGAATAAACATGAGGGATTTCTGAGTTAAAGTCTTGGTTAAATATTCTATCAATCAATTTTAACGGATACCATTCATTAGTTTTTCAACTTTCTTATGTAGTAAGAATAATAATAAACTTGTAGCACCAGACATGATAATGAATATAATAAAGAAAGCATACAAGGTGTTTATTTTAAATCCAAATAATGAATTCTCCGAATTTTCAAAAATGATAGCACCTACATGTACATTGTTAATTGAAATATTACGCACAATCACATTCTGATCATTATTATAACTCTTTGTTAATTCGCTATTTGATACGATTTCACTCATTCCACTAAACGTACCACGGTCAGCAAAAACCATTTTTTGATTACCTTTCAAATCGCCAATGACTTTTGTTGCTTCAGGTTTATATAATGTATCAGCCATAGTCATGTTTTCTCTATTGAACTTTTTGCCAGATTTCTTCAAATCAGCCTCATAAGCAGATATAACTGCTGATTCCATAGGATTTTCTGACTTATTTAATAAGAAAGCAGTAGATTCTAACAACTGTGATTGATTTATTGTACTATTTGTGTCAACAATGATTTCTTTCACTTGAGGTTGTGGAATTAATCCTGAGAACAAACCAGCGGTGAAGTTTCCTACTACTGACGATAAAAAGAAAACAGCCATCATCATTGAAGCAAATCGCTTCGGAGATAATTTATTCACTACCGATAAACCAACGGGTGAAATAGCTAATTCACCACATGTATGTAAAAAGTACATCCCGATTAAGAAGAACATTGAAATTTTATCTTCCATACCCATTCCTTTCACACTGAAAGCAATTAGAACATAACCCAAGGCCAAAATTGCAAGTCCCCAAACCATTTTCATTGGTGAACTAGGTTCTTTACCTCTTCGGCTTAATGTTGACCACATAACTGAGAATAAAGGCGCAAAAATTACAATAAATATTGGATTAATTGATTGGAAGAAAGAAGCAGGAACTGTCCAACCGAACAATCCTCTATCTGTGTTTTGATCAGCAAAAATAGTTAACGAAGCACCCGCTTGTTCGAACGCTGCCCAAAAAGCAATTACAAAACCAGTAATAATAAAAATAGCCCAAATTCTATCCTTTTCTACTTTCGTAAGTGCAACTTGAGTTTCCACTTCCAAACCTGCATTTTCACGTTCTTTTCTATAGTATGAAGGCTTTAATCCAATTGGTGCACCTTCTGGAGTTACTAAGTATTTCTTTTGAAATGTAACCATAATAATTGTTCCAACTACCATCCCAATTCCAGCTGACAGGAAACCATATTTAAAATCTGCAGCACTTCCAGTATCACCTAAGCCCCCACAAACTAATGGGGCAACAAGCGCACCTGCATTAATCCCCATATAGAATATCGTATAAGCAGAATCAATACGGGAATCTCCTTTAGGATAAAGAGAACCAACCATTGAAGAAATGTTTGGTTTAAAGAAACCATTCCCTAAAATCAAAAATCCTAACGCTACATACATAATTGGAATAGCTGAATCAGCATGGTCATGCATGCTTGCACTAAAGAACATCAAGAATTGAGCAATGGCCATTAAGATCCCACCAACCAAAATTGATCTTCTATTTCCCCAATAACGGTCAGCAATAAATCCACCTAACAGTGGAGTTGCATATACTAATGAAGTATAAGTTCCAAAAATTCCACCAGCCCCTTTTGCATCAATTAACAATGCTTTTGTTAAATAAAGTATAAATATTGCACGCATTCCATAGTAAGAAAATCGTTCCCACATTTCAACAGTAAACAATAAATACAAGCCTTTAGGATGTCCTTTTTGTATAGAATTTTCCATTTTATTTTTTTTGTTTGAACGGTGAAAATATAAAATTTATTTAAATATTCGCATTTTGTAAAACTTCTCTAAGGCAATATGCTTATTGATATCCCTACTCATCAATCCACTGGTCGATAAATTGAAGTCGTTTGTCGAACTTTTAATGAACATGTTGAAAACTATTTTTCTTTTGAAATACATCCGTGGGAAGCGCAGGGACAGGAAGAAAAACCCCAAGAAATGAAGCAAATTACTAGTAACACTAAGTGTTTGGCAATAGGTCAAATTGAATTAGACAAATTGAAAGATTTAGAAATAAGCTTACAAAAAGCTGTTTTTATTCAACAAATTACTATTTCTGAAGAAATGGCAATGCCCGTGATACTTCATTGTGTGCGAACTTGGAATGAATTAAAGCAATTCGATACTTAACAAATAAAAAAAAGCAGGGTTCAAATCTAAATTTGAAAGCTGATTTGAAATTTAGAATCAAAATCAGGTTAATAATATTAACTTTGTGTAACTGTTATCTTTTCCTATAAAATACATGAAAAAATACTTATTTCTATCTCTAGCAATTGTCGCATTACTTATTCAATCTTGCGATGAAACACCTAAAACTGTTGTAACTGCTACCGAAAGATTTGCTGACTCAACTTTTGATGATCATAGTTACTCGAATATAAAACTTATTCGTACCAAACACTTGCACCTAGAAATTGATGTGAACTTCGACTCTAAAACAATTTATGGTGTTGCACGTCATGAAATGATCAATTCTGGAACCGATACCGCAATTTTCGATATTAAAGGTTTAGAAATTCAGAAAATAACCCTTGGAAAGGATAAGGAAGAAGAAACGGATTTTGTAATTGGTCAGTGGGATAAAGATTCGCTGCTTGGTCAACCACTTATGGTAACTGTTACCCCAAAAACAACTCACGTAAATATTTATTACAAAACAACAGATAAAACAGAAGCAATTGATTGGTTAAATCCTGAGTTGACAGCAGGTAAAAAACACCCCTACATGTACACGCAAGGTCAAGCAATTTTGACACGTTCATGGATTCCTTGTCAAGATACACCTGCCAATCGAATTACCTATTCAGCGAAAGTAAAAGTCCCAGTAGATTTACTACCAGTCATGAGTGCTGAAAATCCACAGCAAAAAAATACTGATGGGGTTTATAATTTCCAAATGAAACAAGCTATTCCTTGTTATTTAATTGCTTTGGCTGTTGGGAATCTTTCGTACAAAAAATTGGGTCCTAATTGCGGTGTTTATTCTGAGCCCGAAATGATTAAAGCTTGTGCTTATGAATTTGCTGATCTTCCAAAAATGGTTGGCGCAGCAGAGAAATTGTATGGTGCTTATTTGTGGGAACAATATGATTTAATCGTTCTTCCCTATTCTTTTCCTTTTGGTGGAATGGAAAATCCACGTTTGACTTTTGTTACTCCTACCCTTTTAGCCGGAGATCGAAGTTTAGTGAGTGTTGTAGCGCATGAATTGGCCCATTCTTGGTCAGGAAACCTGGTAACAAATGCCACTTGGGATGATTTCTGGTTGAACGAAGGATTTACGGTTTATTTTGAGAACCGCATCATGGAAGAGTTATACGGCAAAGAAATCGCAGACATGCTTGCTTTGGTTGAATTCTTTGAATTAGAAGCCGAAATGGGTGAAATTATTGGGGGTGAACATCCTGAAGACTCGAAACTTAAATTAGCTTTATCTGGCAGGAATCCGGATGAGGGTATGACTCAAATTGCCTATGTAAAAGGGGCTTTTTTCCTTAAAACTTTAGAAGAAGCAGTTGGAAGGAAGAAATTTGATGCATTTTTGAAATCGTACTTTAAGAAATTCGCGTTTAAAACAATCACGACAGAACATTTTGTAGATTATTTGAATTCAGCTTTATTGGAGCCAAATAATATTAAGTTTAATACCAATGAATGGATTTACGAAGAAGGACTTCCTGCTAACTGCGTAAAAATTCAATCAGATCGTTTTGAAAAAGTACAGTTGTTGGCAGATCGTTTTGCTGCAGGAGAAGATATTTTTGCTAAAAAAGTGACTTACGTTAAAGTGAAAGGTAATAAGAAGAAGAAGAAAGTGATTGAACAATTAACTAGAGATCAATACATTACTCAAGAATGGCAAGCTTTCATTCGTAAATTACCCCAAGATATTTCAGTTGCTAAAATGCAAGAATTGGATAGAGCTATCAATTTCAAGAATTGGGGGAATTCAGAAATCATGACGGAATGGTATGTTCTAGGAATTAACAATGGCTATGAAGACATCAAACCGAACATTGAGAAATTCTTAATTAAAGTTGGTCGCCGAAAATACTTAGCGCCAATTTACAAGGCGTTAACGAAACGTCCGAATGACCTTGAATGGGCAAAAGGGGTGTTTAACAAGGCAAAAAGTGGCTATCATTATATTTCGAAAAGTAGTATTGAGGAGCTGCTTTATAACTAACTAGGGATTAGGAACTGGACACAGTGTAGTTGTCTACCAGAAATCGAGTTTTTAATGTTCAAGTAACACAACTATTTCGAGTTGTTTTCGTTTTGATTCTGCAAGATACAAAATGGGAATTTCAATTAAAGAGCCGTGCCATGAAGAATGGGCAAAAATGAAACCTTCTGAAAAAGGAGCTTTCTGTCAAAAGTGCGCTTTAGAAGTAATCGATTTCACCCATAAAACGCCTATTGAAATCAAGCAACTGCTAGTTCAAAATTTTTCTCAAAATTCCAGAACTTGTGGAAGGATCACTAACTATCAATTAGACCAATTGAATGATGAGTTTTTTCATTGGAAAAGTGAACAGGAAATGTTTAGAGCAGTTTGGATATTTTCCTTGCTCGCTGCATTCGGACTTACACTTTTTAGTTGTCAGAACACCCTTTCGAAAGAACTGATTTCCAAATTGAATGTAGAAACATCGTTACTCTTAAACCCTGATTCAACAATTATCAATCTAACGGCAATTAATGATACAACACTTTTGCAACCCGACTCGTTGAATAATTCTTCCAATGAGGTGCTAAATATAAAATCATCCGAATTAGAAATTGTCACTTGGATGGGTATCATGCCTTATAATAAAATAAGCCCTTGGATAACGTGTTTTGTTTCGATGGGTAATTTTATTATTTCCGGGAGTATTTCTGCCGGACCCAAATCAAAAGAATTCATAGAAGCAACCTCTTTTCCTCATCAATTCCCTATCGGTCCAAACAGCAAACCACTAAGTCGACCTTCGAGTCCAATTAAAAACCCACCGACAACAAACAACTCACAAAAAATAGAAGGGATTTTTGGTTCAGGCGATAAAAAATTTGATGCATTCGTTTCTCCAAATCCAATTACTAGCGAAAGCCGTGTTTACATAAATGTTCATGAATCATTCAATCTATCCATTGACATTTACAAGCTGGGGAGCAATGAATCATTTCGTTCAGGTTCCAGAGAAATGGCAATCGGGTTTCATTCCTTAAATCTAAATTTACACCATTTAAGTAAAGGCGAATATCAGCTAAAATTGCTTGCTTTTAATCAACTTTCAGTTTTAGATTTTGTTGTTACTAAAAGAACTGTTTAAATATTTGCTTCACTTCTTAATAAGGAAAACACTATGGAATCATCATACTTTTCATTATAAAAATAGTGTTCACGTAAGAGTCCTTCTTTTGTGAATGAGAATTTCGACATCAAGTTCAAGGAAGGAATGTTATCTGGTGCAACATACGCTTCAATTCGATGTAAATTCATACTTTCAAAACCGTAAGCAATAATTTCTTTTACCGCTTCTGTCATGAATCCCTTTCCTTTATTCGCGTCATTGAAAAGGGCATAACCCAATTCTGCCCTACGATGTTCGGTATACCAATTATGTAAGGAGCATCCACCAATTATTTTTTCAGTTGATTTATCAATAAGTTGAAATTGCACGAAACTGTCAATTCTCGTTTTGTAACCATTGTCATACTTGAATTTTTCCTTCAAAAACTCTTCTTTGGATGATAATCCCAAAATAGCCATAATCTCTCCTATCGATTTGTTTTTAAACAGATAAACGTAATCTTCAACAGTAATTTTCTGTAAGATTAACCGTTGCGTTTCAATTAATTCGTAGTTCATTTGTTTTTGATATTTAATTTGAGGAAGATGATGATATTTTATTTGAGGATTTGATGGATGGATGGGGTAAAAAATGAAAGATTTGAAGATTTGATTATTCGAACATTGGAATGTTTGAACTTTACAACTTTACAATATTACAAGGAATGTCCATTTTCACTGACTTAAAGACCGAAATTACCCAAAAATATTCATTTTCGAAGGCCTAAATATTTATATAATCAAAGATTC
>Ga0105050_10000831_pt1 | contig 47268 bp, 45 predicted proteins | sample FRY01_FD_78088 | JGI IMG/M metagenome (GOLD analysis project Ga0105050, IMG submission 78088) | Freshwater microbial communities from Lake Fryxell liftoff mats and glacier meltwater in Antarctica - FRY-01 | ecosystem: Environmental > Aquatic > Freshwater > Ice > Glacier meltwater ...
AAGTGGGTGTCGGCTTCATGTTTGCTCCGGCTCACCATAGTGCAATGAAATTTGTCGCTCCAGTGCGCAGTGAGCTGAAAATCCGGACGATGATGAACGTCCTTGGCCCTCTCACCAATCCGGCGCAGGCCAGGCGACAGGTGATGGGCGTGTTCTCGAGGGAGTGGCTCCGCAAACTGACCGATGTACTGCAATTGCTGGGCGCCGAGGCCGCGATGCTCGTCAACTGTGATGGCCTTGATGAACTTGGCCTGCATGAGCCGACACACGTGTGTGAATTGCGCGACGGTTCGGTCCGTGAGTACCTTCTCGAACCAGAGTCGGTGGGCATAGGGCGACAATCGATCGATGGGTTACAGGCAGACTCTGTCGCATCGAGCCTGAAACTGGTGCAACAGAGTCTGGCCAGCGCGGATGGTCCCGCCGCAGATATCGTCGCCCTCAATGCCGGCGCCGCCATCTACGTCAGCGGCGTCGCGACCAGCTTCAAAAACGGCGTCACCATGGCCAAGGATGTGCTGGCGGCAGGATTGGCCCGGGAAAAACTGGCTGAACTCGTGCGCATAACGAGCCTGATGGGAGATGTGGCGTGAGCACGATTCTGGATCGAATACTCGAGCACAAGCGCCTCGAAGTTGCGGCGCGCCGCAACCATCGCTCACACGCCAATTTGCTCACCGATTGCAAAAGTGTGCCAGCAACGCGCGGATTCACCCGATCCCTGGTGGAAAACGCCGCCAGCGGTGCACCTTCGATCATCGCCGAAATCAAGCGTGCATCCCCCAGCAAGGGGCTTATACGAGCCGAATTCGACCCTCCTGCGCTCGCGCAAAGTTATGCGCAGGGTGGGGCAACCTGTTTATCGGTATTGACCGACAGACAATTTTTTCAGGGGGCAGACAGTTATCTGCAATCGGCTCGGGCTGCCGTGAGTCTGCCCGTCCTGCGCAAGGATTTTGTGGTTGATCGGTATCAGCTCGCCGAATCGAGAGTGCTTGGCGCTGATTGCGTATTGCTCATCGTTTCAGCACTCCCATCGACACAATTATCGGAGCTTTATCAAGAGGCTCACGAGTTGGGGCTGGACACACTCATTGAAGTACATGATCGGGAAGAGATGGACCAGGCTCTCTCGCTCTCACCAACGTTGATTGGTGTGAACAATCGCAATCTGCGCACGTTCGAAGTCAGTCTGGAAACCAGTCTGGCACTGAAGAGCGTGTTGCCGGATGGCACCACACTCGTCTCCGAAAGCGGCATCAACACACGAGAGGACGTTCAGACCCTGCGCCTGGCGGGCATCAACTGCTTTCTGGTGGGTGAGGCGTTCATGCGGGCCGATGATCCGGGGCGCAAGTTGCGAGAGATGTTCTACTGAACAAGTACTACCCAAAGCCTTTTTCTCGCTTCTTTCCCTGCCTCTTGCCCCACCTCTTGCCCCGTCTTGCCCCGATCTTCGCCCCGGATCAGGATTTGACCAGCAGATCGACCCGGTTCGACACTTCAAACACGAACCCCTCGGGCTTCCGAAAGCTCTCGAAACGTTCGCGAATACGGACCAGCAGTTCTGGCGATACATTGCGCTCGGAGTGCGTGACGTTGATCAATCCCTGCTCGAATTGCGCGAATGAAGCGAGCTTCACGATATTCCGAAAGAACCGCTCCTCCGCCAGTTGAAACTGCTCCGTCTGAACGGCTCGCCCGATTGCGGCAAACGCCTCCTCGCGTACGACTTCTTCGTCGTTGAACAGCCTGATCACCTCATTGAATTCACCTTCGAATACCGGTTCGGAGATGTACACATGACCACCTGGCCGGAGTACACGATGCATTTCGGCGAACGACTGATCCATCAGCGCAACTGGAACATGATGGAGCGACTTGAACAGAATAACGATGTCGAAGGACGCGTCCGGTGCTTCAATTGATTCCGCACCAAATGCGGCGAACGTTACCTTGGGTAAATCGCCGATCTCGAGATTCCTGGCGTGCTGGATGCGGTCCACTTCTGCAGCAACTATCGCACTTACGCCCGTGCGTTCCGCGATCAAACGGGTCTTCTCGGCAGCACCACACCCCAATTCCAGCACTCGGGCACCGACAAACGTCAGCATCTCGCCAAGAACTACAAGTTCATTGGTGACCAACTGATGGTCGGGACCCGCGATTTGCATTCCGCTTTGCTTCTCATGGGGCATATTCATCGGCGTGATTCCGGATTTTCAGAATCGAACCGTAGCCTGAGCCTGGCATCGCCGACAAGCCCTGCAATGCCCGGGAAAAAATTGTCGGGCAAAAAAAACGGGCCCCATTCGGGACCCGTCCAATCACAATCCATGTGATTACAGGGCTTGACGCCCTCTTTGGGTGTCCTTAACGCGTTCCGTACACCACCATGGTCTTTCCTTTGACCGAAACCAGCCCCTGTTCAACCAGGGTTTTCAGAACTCGACCAACCATCTCGCGCGAGCAACCCACGATGCGGCCGATCTCCTGACGTGTGATCTTCACCTGCATGCCGTCCGGGTGCGTCATCGCATCGGGCAGACGGGTCAGTTCGAGTAGCGTTCTCGCTACACGACCGGTGACGTCGAGGAATGCAAGATCGCTTACCTTCTGGGTGGTTTTTGCCATGCGTTCGGCCATCTGCTTGCCGACGGCATACAGCAATTCCGTATGCTTGTCCGCCAGTTCGCGGAATTTACCGTAGGACAGTTCGGCGACCTCGCATTCGGTCTTTGCCTTGACCCATGCCGACCGCGGCGTATCTTCCACGAACAAGGGCATTTCACCGAAGAAATCACCTTTGTTCAGGTACGCCACGATAATTTCGCGTCCGGACTCATCTTCCACCAGTACCGTGACCGAGCCCTTCAGTACGTAATAGATTGAGTCACTCTTGTCGCCCGCGTAAATCAGCGTACTTTTCGCTGGGTACTTACGTCGATGCGACGCCGTGAGAAACGCGTCCAGATGAGCGTTCTCGGGTTGATTCACCTGAAAGCCGCGTGCCACCATTGGACGCTTGGAAACGAATCCACTTTGTCCGGTCTGACTGATCTGACTGTTTTTTGCTGCAAGCACCTTGTTCCGCTCCTTCGTAACACCTTGCGTGTAAAGCATAGTCGCAGTTTCGAATCACCGGTTTCGAGACCTGGTCGACAAACAGCGTCATTTCACAGTCTGAGCGGTCGCCCATCACGGATGGACAACCTGAAAACATAATTGCACACACATTTTGGGCACTACGTCATGCACGCACGAATCGAATGGCAAGGCAAAGTACAGTTCAAGGCGGAAAGTGGCAGTGGCCACACCGTACTGCTGGACGGTGCACCCGACGCGGGCGGCGTAAACGCCGGCGCACGGCCAATGGAGCTGGTTCTGATGGGGCTGGGAGGGTGCACATCCTACGATGTCGTCAATATTCTGACGAAATCACGTCAGGACGTGCGATCGTGTGTCACCGAGCTGTCGGCTGACCGCGCCGCATCAACACCACAGGTTTTTACCAGGATCCACATCCGGTTCATCGTCACCGGTGAAAATCTCGACGAGCGCAAAGTTGCGCGCGCCGTCGAACTGTCCGCTGAAAAGTACTGTAGTGCATCGATCATGCTGGAAAGGGGCGGTGTCGAAATCTCACACAGCTTCAGCATCGAAAAAGGATAAACCATGGATAGCCTAAAACCACATGCGGGTATCCGACATGTGGCCCTGTTTGTCAGGGATCTCGAAGCCTGCACCAGGTTCTACTGCGACGTTCTTGGCTATCGGGTGGAATGGCATCCGGATGCCGACAACATCTACCTGTGCAGTGGGTCCGACAACCTGGCGTTGCATCGAGCCAGCGAAGAATCGACAACCACTGGCGGGCGTCTCGATCACATCGGCATTCTGCTGCGCGAAGCGGCGCAGGTTGATCTATGGCATCAACACTGTGCTGCGCACAACGTCCGCATCGTTGCCCCACCAAAGACCCACCGGGACGGCGCTCGCTCGTTTTATTGCACAGATCCGGATGGCACCGTGGTGCAGTTCATACACCATCTGCCAATCGCCGGGAGTTGAATGAACCGCCAGGAGTCTGCGCGGGACAAGATCGAAAGGCTACGGCGGTCAGATTCGGTAGGTGGTCGCCGTCATGACCCGCGAGACCCATCGCATGATTGCCCTGGTGAACACCGGAAATGATGCTCCACCAGCCCGCAAGGCATTTTCGCCATGGGCAGTTTCATCTGCACGCATGGTGCTAACGATGGCGCGACTGCGTTGATCTGTCTCGGGCAAGGAGGAGAGGTGATCTGACAGGTGGGCGGAAACCTGCTCTTCCGTTGCTTCAACAAAGCCAAGACTGGTGCGATCACCGAGTGCACCGGTTACCACACCAAGGGACCACGAACAGGCATAAAACAAGGGGTTAAACACACTTGGTCTGGCCTCGAGTTCGTCGAGTCGGCTCTGACACCATGCAAGGTGATCGGTTTCCTCTCTGGCAGCATCGAGCAGGAGTTCCCTCACTGCCTGCTTCTGCGCAATCAACGCCTGCCCCTCGTACAATGCCTGCGCACACACTTCTCCGGTGTGATTGATACGCATCAATCCTGCCGCATGACGTTTTTCCGCTGAACTCATTTCGACATCCGGAAGTTGGCCTGCAGGATTTGGCCGAACTGCGGTTACACGGCCGGCCAAAGTACGCAGCCCACGATCGAAGCCGAGGATGAGACGATCACCTGCGGTCAGGTGCTGCATTGGATTTGATCGATTCTGGTGACTCATATTGTGTGCCGGAGTTCCCGCAAGAGGACGGGAACCGATGTTAACATCGGCGCGGCTCCTTTTCGGTGCAAAAGGCGTTGCAAGGACTCAACTGCAGGAATCTATGGCGGACACCAAGGACTTCGATCTCATACTGGACGCGCGCATTCCGCTGATTGTCATCGAGTCGACTGACGAGCCGCGAGTGTTGTCGCTGCTGCTCAATTCGGCGATCCAGCGACGCATGTCCTTCTACGAGTGGTCGGCTACACGCGGATTGCGGCTGGGTGGCTTCGGCCATCATATGAGCGAGCAGACCCAGCTCACCGAACCCCTCGAGGTACTCAGGCACATTGCCCAGACACCTGGCCCGGCCATCTATGCGCTGTGTGACTTTCATTCCTTTCTCGACAAGGAGCCTCTCCACGTTCGTTATCTCAAGGACGTTGCCCTCGCTCATGAAAAGTTGGGCAACATCGTGATTCTGGTCAGTCACGCCTTCAAGATCGCCCCTGAACTGGGCCGATTTACAGCCAGCTTCACCCTGCAGATGCCGACGGAAGACGAACTGATGGGCATGGTTCGCAAACAGGCTCAATTGTGGTCGGAAAAGCACAAGGGCCTGAAGGTGCGAACCGATACCACGACGCTCAAGAAGCTGATCGCCAATCTGCGTGGCATCTCGCATGCGGAGGCTCAGATCCTGATCGGTCAGGCGGTGCACAATGATGGGGCCATCACCGAGTCGGATATCCCGGAGATCAACCGCCTGAAATTCGACCTGCTGGACGCAGAAGGTGTTCTGCATTTCGAGTACAACAATGAACGTTTTGGCAGCGTTGCCGGGCTGAACAACCTGAAGCACTGGTTGAAACTGCGCGAAGCCAGTTTTATCGAAAACCAGCAGGATCGACCCAAAGGGGTTCTCTTGCTCGGTGTTCAGGGGGGTGGCAAAAGCCTTGCGGCCAAAGCCATCTCCGGTTTCTGGGGATTGCCGTTGTTACGCCTGGATTTTGGCACGCTCTACAACAAGTATTTTGGTGAATCCGAGCGCAATCTGCGTAACTCGCTGCGCCAGGCTGAAATGATGGCACCCTGCGTGCTGTGGATGGACGAGATCGAAAAAGGTCTGGCCACAGGGGATTCCGACAATGCAACGTCACACCGGATCCTTGGCACGCTGTTGACGTGGATGGCGGAGTGCGACCAGCCAGTATTCATCGTCGCGACGTCCAACGATATCGGTGGGCTGCCCCCTGAACTGGTTCGCAAGGGGCGCTTCGATGAGATCTTTTTTGTGGACCTCCCTGATGCCGAGGTTCGAGCAGAGATTTTCAGGATCCATCTCAACAAGCGACAACTGGATGCAACCCGGTTTGATCTGCCGGCCCTGGCAGCAGCAACCGCCGGGTTTACCGGAGCGGAGATCGAACAGGCAGTTGTCTCGGCACGGTACCTGGCGGCTTCTCGCGATCAAGAGGTGAGCGACGCAGACCTGCTGAAGTCCGTTGAGAAGACTTATCCACTGTCGGTATTGCATGCGGAATCGATCAATTCCCTGCGAGACTGGGCCAGCGGGCGAGCTGTCCTCGCTTGAGAGCGCTTTCAGTCGGCGACCGCAACCGCCCTGAATCCGGCCTGACAAAGCATCAACGCAGTGAGTGCCCGTTCCGCCTCGTTACCACCTACCACAAAGTGTTGTTGTGCCCGACCAAACCGATGCAGCTGTTGTCGCATGGTCTGGGTCGACACATTGATGGCGTCAGCTACGGGCTGAAGCCCGATATTGACCACGAGACCGCGTCCGGGACGGTTGGTGAACTCGACGAGACTCTTCAGTAACAAGTCATTGAACAACTGGCGGGGCAGCGCCAGGACGTTGCCAGGCTCAAGCATCGTCACCGTCGCGTTGCGCCCGAGCCCGGTCACCAGTGCATCTTCACCAAAAAAATCTCCAGGCCCCAGATAGGCAAGCGTTCGCCGGCCCCGATGCACCACCGCATGACCACTTGCCAGCACATAACAACAGTCGGCTGCTTCACCCTGGCGCACGACTACCGCACCTTTCTGATACGCCTGCGGCAGCAGGCCAGCCAGCAGGGATTGCCACTCCTGCGTGGTCAGCAACTGCATCATGGGCGAGCCAAGAAATCTGGACTCCCAGGACTCACAGGCATCGGTAATGCCTGGGCTGCTATTGCGCGCAAACAGAAAAGCAATCCGATCCCAATCGACCTGCAGCAGGTGGGTGACCTCACAGGTACGAATTGAACCCACACCTGGATACAGGCACTGCGTCGCTCGTTTGCTGCGATGATCGATAACCGCTTGCGGCGCTGTCGTCTGGACACAGCCAGCCAGCAGATAGAACCGGCCTGGCAGTTGTCGTCGCTGGGCCAGTACACACCGATCCGCAGCAACGACAACTTCCCGGGAGTGTTTGAGCACGGTTGCCAGTACGTCGCGGTCGGCAAGGCGAAAATCACTGAAACGACGAAGGTCTTCCACATTCATGTCGGCATCCTGCCCCGGTTGGAGCCTGAGCGTGAGCGACTGGCAGGAGCGGTGATGTAAGCCTTTTACCTCTGTTCGCGTGCGATTGCCCGGTAGCCAATATCGCGCCGGTAGTGTGCCTTGTCGAAATTGATCTGCGAGACGCCGGCATACGCCTGGGCCTGCGCCGCGCGCACCGAATGCCCCATGCCGACGACACAAAGTACACGTCCACCGTTGGTTACCACTTGTCCATCGGTGATCCGTGTACCCGCATGAAAGACTTTGGCACCGGTCTCACCAACACGCTCGAGCCCCTCGATGGGATCGCCGGAGCGATAGGCGCCCGGGTAACCTCCAGCGGCAATGACAACGCCGACCGCTGCGCGGGGATCAAAATCCAGCTGCATTCCCACCAGCGTCTGATCAACAGCCGCATTGCACAACTGAACGAGGTCGGTGCGCAGCCTCGTCAGTACCGGTTGCGCTTCCGGATCGCCAAATCGACAATTGAATTCGACTACCCGCGGGTTGCCCGCCGCGTCGATCATCAGGCCTGCATAGAGGAAACCTGTAAACGGCGAGCCCTCGGCGGCCATGCCCCGCAGCGTCGGCAGGATGATCCGGTCCATGGCACGCTGATGGACCAGGTCATCCACCACCGGCGCCGGGCTATAAGCACCCATGCCACCGGTATTCGGCCCTTGATCACCATCGTCAACCGTCTTGTGGTCCTGGGAACTGGCAAAAGGCAGCGCCGTCAACCCGTCACATATACAGATGAAGCTGGCTTCTTCACCGACCATGAACTCTTCGATGACCATGCGTACGGAACCATCAAGCTGACCGTCAGCAAAGACATCGTCGATGGCGGTGTGCGCGTCCTGCAGCGTTTGCCCCACCACAACACCTTTACCTGCTGCCAGCCCATCTGCCTTGATGACAATCGGCGCACCTTTCTGGTCAACCCACACATGCGCCGACGCGGGCTCGGCAAACGCGCGCCAATCTGCCGTCGGAATCGAATGGCGCGTGAGAAAGGACTTGGCAAACGATTTTGAACTCTCCAGCCGGGCGGCACGCTGCGTCGGGCCGAAACAACGCAGGCCTGCACCAACAAAACGGTCCACGACCCCTGCTGCCAACGGAATTTCCGGCCCAACAATGGTGAGGTCGATGCCTTCGGTCCGGGCCAGAGCGACCAGATCATCAATCGCATCGACTGCCACCAGCACATTGCGGACTTTGTGTTCAGTCGCAGTTCCTGCATTGCCCGGTGCGACCAGCACCACTTCCACCAATGGACTCTGCGCTGCTTTCCAGGCGAGCGCGTGCTCACGACCGCCGGATCCGACCACCAGAATTTTCATGTGTCTGACCTCGCCCTCAACCGCTTCCTCTCAATGTTGGCGCCTGGATTCAGTGCCGAAAGTGACGTACGCCGGTAAATACCATGGCCATGCCGTGCTCATCCGCAGCTGCAATGACCTCTGCATCCCGCATCGAACCACCGGGTTGAATCACCGCGGTGATTCCGGCGGCGGCGGCGGCGTCAATACCATCCCGGAACGGAAAAAATGCGTCCGATGCCATCACCGAACCGCGAACTTCAAGTCCTTCCTCCTGAGCCTTCAGTGCTGCAATTTTTGCACTGACGACCCGACTCATCTGACCGGCACCAACCCCTATGGTCTGTCTGCCACGGGCATAGACGATCGCATTCGATTTGACAAACCAACCCACGCGCCATGCAAACTCCAGATCGGCCATTTCCTCCACCGAAGGTGCACGTCGGCTGACCACCTTCAGACCATCGTCACCGAAACAGAGTTCATCGGCCTCCTGCACCAGCAGTCCGCCGCCGACCCGCTTGTATTCGCGACCGCGCCTCGTACCGGCCCAGTTTCCACACGCCAGCAATCGGACGTTTTTTTTCGCTCGCGCGACGGCAACTGCATCTTCATGGACGATCGGCGCAATGACCACTTCGACAAACTGGCGCTCAAGAATGACCGACAGCGTCGCGGCATCCAGGGGTTGGTTGAACGCAATGATGCCCCCAAAAGCGGACGTCGGATCGGTTGCATAGGCTCGTTCGTACGCATCGAGCGGTGAATGGCCGATGGCAACACCACAGGGATTGGCGTGCTTGACGATGACACACGCACAACCGCTGAAGATCTTTACACATTCCAGCGCAGCATCTGCGTCTGCAACATTGTTGTAGGACAACTCCTTGCCTTGCAGTTGCGTGAGCATCGCCACTGTTCCAGCCGGTGCATTCACCTCACGATAGAACGCACCCGCCTGATGCGGATTTTCTCCGTAACGCATGTCTTGCAGCTTGTTGAACGTCAGTGTGATCGATTCCGGAAACAGCTCCTCACGGCTCAGGTAGTTCGATACCACGGCGTCGTACTGAGCCGTATGACGGAATGCCTTCGCTGCAAAACGACGCCGGACATCGTCGTCAATCCCGGCACCCGCAACCAAAGACAGCACTTGTGAATAATCGGCGGCATCAACAACAACCAGTACATCCCGGTGGTTTTTGGCAGCCGATCGCACCATCGCCGGTCCGCCGATGTCGATATTTTCGATGGCAAGTTCATCGGTAACCTCGGCACGGGCAATGGTTTGTGCAAAGGGGTACAGGTTGACTACCACAAGATCGATCGGTGCGATCCTGTTTGCCGTCATGACCTCTCCATCAACATGTCGTCGGCCGAGGATGCCGCCATGAATTTTTGGATGCAGAGTCTTCACCCGGCCATCCATCATTTCCGGAAAACCGGTGTGCTCGGCAACTTCGCGCACCGGCAGATTCGCCTCGATCAAGGCACGATGTGTTCCACCGGTACTGAGCAGTTCGACACCTGCGGCAACCAGCCCGCGCGCGAGGTCAACGATGCCGGTTTTATCAGAAACACTCAGCAGCGCACGGCGTGGCTTCACTCTTCGATCTCCCGTTCGATCATCTGTTGTAGAAACTGGTGTTGGGACTGGGCATCTTCTATTGCGTTGAAGCCCTGGATGTAGCTGCCGAGTTCGAGATTGCGCAGGTAGGCAATCACATGTTTGCGTACCAGCCGATAACCATCCGGCTCTGAATAGAACTCATGCATGATCCCCAGATGCTCGAGCATGATCTCGCACTGACGACGACGCGACGGCGCGGGCTGCCCGGCCAGCACTCCGGGTAGCCAGGGTGCTCCGACGGCACTTCGACCAATCATGACTCCACTGGCGCCGGTTGCGTTGAGCACCTGGCGCATCTTGTCAGCCGTGCCGATGTCACCATTGGCGACTACCGGGATGCGGACGTCTGCGCGTATGGATCGTATGGTTTCGTATTCCGCCTCACCAACAAATCGGCAGGCACGAGTGCGCCCATGGACGACCAGACTCTGTGCGCCTGCCTGCTCGGCGATCCTCGCAACCACCAGCCCATTGCGATCATCAGGGCGCAGGCCGGTACGAATCTTGGCCGTCACCGGCACGGAAACTGCGGTCACCACCGCTTCGATGATTCGACCCACAAGATCCGGGTCTCCAAGCAATGCGGATCCAGCCGCACGATTGCAGACTTTTTTCGCCGGGCAGCCAAAATTCAGATCGATGATCTGGGCGCCCTCATCCTCCTGCCGTCGCGCAGCCCTCGCCAGTACCGCAGGCTCGCTACCAGCCAGTTGAATGACACAAGGGCCGGCATCGGTGCCGTGCCGTCGACGCTGGGTGGACTTTGGGGTATGCCAGAGATTTTCGGCGGCCCCCGTCATTTCACCTGTGGTCAGTCCTCCCCCCAACATCCAGACCATGCGCCGCATTGGGTAGTCGGTGTAACCCGCCATCGGCGCGAGCAATACGGGGTTACGAAGCGTGACAGCACCGATATTCACAGTTTTGGGGCCGCAGGAATGAGGCGCGCATTGTAGTGCCCGGATGTACTTTTGCCATTGCGGTGCAAGCCCATCGGCGCCTTCTGCCTATTTCAAAGTAATCTCATAGGCATAGGCCAAAGTGCCGGGGTCGGTCACTTCCAGCGAGATTCGCACCGGTGTCTTCCTTGGAATCGCGGTCGCCTCCTTCATTTCACCCGCCAGGTACTGGACAGGCGTGAATCGCTTCCATGCAACCCGATCCCCGGCGGGGGTACTGAAGGTGATTTCGATATCCGGGAACGCCTGGTCGAACGTGCCTGAATTGACCAGCAGAAGATCGATCTGTCGGACTTCCGGGCGCTCGGGATGGGCGCGGACGACCACATTGGTCAGCAGCAGCTGCGAAAGATCACGAAGTGGCTCAAGCTTGCAGCCAGCGATCGCACAGACCTGTTCCGGCAGCCACCGTTTTTCGGGATCCAGGATCCACGACGGCAGCAGATACCAGATCACCTGTGCGGCTATCAGTATGACGGCCACGCCGACCAGAACACCGCGCCACCTGCGAAGGCGGGATCGTGCGGGCGCTTCTTCAGCCACGGCAGCAGTCCTGCCAGTAAATCCGGAAGTTGCAGACTTTGCCGACGGGACGGGATTCGTCGTCGACCGATTGGACACGCCCTTGCCCGACAGCTGAGGCGGCGGGCCTGAATCCGCACTTTGGTCCAGCTGATCGCTGACTGAATCTGCCGCGATCTGATCTACCGCCGTCGTATCAAGATCTACCTTGGCGATTTGCTCTGATTCCACCGCCTCTTCACGCCTTTCTTCCCTGACGGTTTCCCGCCAGAGGCGATCAAATGGATCAACAGGCATCTGGCCGGGCAGCTCGATTTCGATGGTTTCGTGCTGCGGCCAGGTCGGATCTTCCGGTGTTTCTGGTTCGTCCACTACGCCAGCGTCGCGATCTGACCCGGAGTTCGGCGCTTCGTCGTCGAATTCGGTGGGGCGCCTACCGAATTCGACTGACGGGTTGCACTCAACGTCTGTGCTTGCAGCGTTCTGCGCATTACTCGTATCGGTTGATTCCGCCTCAACCATTGATTCGGCTGGCTCCGGAACAGCAACCTCGTTCAGTTCGATCCCGATCGCAGGTACGTTTTCACGAGAGGGGATCAGTTCTGTAGCAACTCCGTCCGAACTGCTGGTGGTTGCCTCGTTGCCAGCACCTTCGGCAACCTTTTCGAACTCGTCTATTTCACCCAGCAGCTGGTCGAGGGACTGGTCGGGATTGGCCGACACAACATCCTGTTCGAGATCCCACTGCAGATGATCGATGCCCACAAACACCGTCAGGCAGGCACCACATCGAACCCGACCCCTGGCTACCTGCAACTGGGCTTCCGAAACCCGAAACCGGGTGCTGCAATGTGGGCAGCGGGTAACCAGTGGTTCCAGATCTTCCACGGATTCCGTCACGGCCGACAGCCGACCAAAAGCAACCAGCCCTCGTCATCGACAATGTTCTGGAAGTCGATTTCCGGATAACCCGCCAGCAGCACTGCGCGCTGGGTCGCAAGAACACCAGACAGCACGATGGTTCCGCCGTGCGAGACAGCGGCGGTGAGCACCGGCGCGAGATCAATCAGCGGCTGGAGGAGGATATTGGCGATCACGATGTCATAACCTTCGGGCGGAGCTTTGAACGCAGCGGTAGATAACGTTTCGAGAAGACTCGCTGACACACCGTTATGAACTGCATTCTCCCTCGTCGCCAGCAGCGCCTGAGCATCAATATCCACACACGTTACGTGCAATGCGCCCAGCATCCCCATGGCGATACCCAGTACTCCTGAGCCACAGCCAAAATCCAGTGTTCTGCGGCCGCCGAACTGTTGCCCGGCGATCCACGCAAGGCACATGCGGGTGGTCGGGTGGGAACCGCTGCCAAAGGCAAGACCAGGGTCCAGTAACACCGTCGTGACGGTTCCATCAAGCGGCGAACCTCGCGGGGAGAGACGCAATCGATCATTGAATACACAATCAACTGCATACTGCCTGAACACCTGCTCCCAGTCCCTGTCGGCAAGGGTAACAGGCGCCTGCACCGATGCCGTCAACTCCAGACCAGTGACTGTGTCGGCAAGCATCTGCCAGTCCACTGGTACATCGAACAGGCCTTCAACACGACACTGCTGCCAGAGCGGCGCGTGCGCACCGTGCTGAGCAAAGAGTTCCTCATCGTCAGCGGCTTGCAAGGTCACACTGACGGCACCAAATTCAAGCAGCAGATCTTCGATCGGCTCTGTCGCTGAAATCGGTACAGTCACGCAAAAACGGGTCCAGGCTGGCATGGGTTGTCTGGCAGCGGCTAACGGTGGCCGGCCGACCGGACTCGGCCGCAAACCGCCTCGCAATTCCCAAAACCCCCGCACTGCTGGTGACGAATCATTCAAGCCTCGAGTGTTCGCAACGCGGCATCAAGCGCCAGCTCGTAACCGGCAGCACCCAGCCCGACGATCAATCCGCGGGCGATGTCACGCAGGTAAGACTCGTGGCGAAAGGTTTCACGCGCATAAACATTGGACAGGTGCACCTCAATGAACGGCACGCTGACCGACAGGAAAGCATCGCGCAGCGCGATGCTGGTGTGGGTGAATGCACCCGGGTTGATAATGATGAAACCGGTGCCGTTGAGCTTGGCGGCGTGGACAGCATCAATCAGTTCATGTTCCGCATTGCTTTGCAGTGCGGTCAGCTCATGCCCACGCCGACCGGCCTCCGCCACAAGTCGCGCATTGATATCCGACAACCGGTCGTGACCGTAGACCTCAGGCTCCCGAGTACCCAGGAGATTCAGATTCGGACCGTGCAGGACCAGGATCCTTGCCATCGCGCGTACCGCGTGCGGTTGGGGCCGGATATCTTACCGGAGTCCGGCAGATCCACGGTACCCAGTTGACCGGTCAGATCGCGTCTCCAGCTGCGGGGACCCGCTGGTACCGATCAAGCACTGCCCTGAGGTGCCGGGCCAGACCTGCCGAATCCACTTCCCCCTGAATTCGCACGGTCGTCAGTTCGTTACCTGATCCATCAAAAAACACGAGGCTGGGCGGGCCAAACAGGCCAAAACGCTCCAACAGCGCCTGGTGATCCCCGGTATTTGCAGTCAGGTCGACACGCGTCTGGACGAACTGTGCCAGCAGCGGTGCCACCGCCGGGGCTGGAAACACCCTTCTTTCCATGACCTTGCAGGAGATGCACCAATCGGCATAGAGGTCCAGGACCACGAGCCGACCTTCCGCTGCGCGGATTTCGCGATCAAGATCCGCCAGATTCCCGATCGGCCGCCAACGTTCCGCATCAAACGGGGCGGCGCGCGCTCCCGTATGGTCAACCGCAATGGTCGCCAGCGGTCGCAGCGGATCCGCAGCACCACTGGCCGAACCGATGAGCAGGAGTACACCGTAGACAATGGCGATGAACCCCAGCGCTTTCCAGGCCTGACCCCAGCCTTGACGTGCATTCATGTCGAGACCACCGAGGTAGACACCGGATCCGATCAGGAGCGCCGCCCACAACGCAAGCGTCACCGGCGCCGGCACCAGTCGTTCAATCAGCCAGACGGCGACCGCCAGCAGCAGCACACCAAACACCGCTTTCACCGCATTCATCCACTCCCCGGCCCGGGGTAACAACTGCCCACCGCCGGCGCCAACCAGCAGGAGCGGCACACCCATGCCAAGACCCAGAGCCAGCAGCGCAGCTCCGCCGAACAGTGCGTCACCGGTCTGGCTGATGAATACCAGCGCACCCGCCAAAGGAGCAGACACACACGGTGAAACCACCAGACTGGATGCCGCACCCATCACCAGTACCGACACGTGCTTCCCGCCTGACTTGCCCGGAGACAGTCGTTGCAGTCGATCCTGCAAGCCGGCAGGCAGGGCAAGTTCATAAAAGCCGAACATCGACAGGGAAAGCAGTACAAAAACCAGGGCGAAAAAAACGAGAACAGGCGGCGACTGGAGTTTCGCCTGCAGGTTGAGTTCCGCGCCGAAGGTTCCAACGAGCATGCCAATCAGCGCGTACGTGACTGCCATACCAAGCACGTAGGCGAGGGACAGCGTGAACGCCCGACCTCGACTCAGGTCCGCGCCCTCACCGACAATGATGCTCGACAGGATTGGCACCATCGGCAGTACACACGGCGTGAATGCGAGTCCAATCCCAGCAACCAGGAACAAAGCCAGCATCGTCCAGAGGCCCGACTCCCGCAGGAGTTTCACAAACTCCTGATCTTCCGTTGCTGCCACTGCCGTTGGCGCCGCCACCGTGATTGGCGCAGACGTATCGGCTGGAACGTTGGTCAGTGCAACCCAACGGATTTCCGGAGGATAACAAAGGCCCGCGTCGGCACAACCCTGGTAACGAATGCCGACTTCCTGCCCGGTGATGTCGCCCATCAGGGGAACGGAGACGACAAGTTCGTGATAGTAGACTTCAACGTCCCCTTCAAACTCATCGAACTTGTGTTTGCCCTCCGGAATACGCGCCTCGCCGAGCAGCACCGCACTGCCCTCCCGAGTCTGGAAACCGAGTCGATGCCGATACAGGTAATACCCATCGGGCATTACCCAGCGCACCTGGAGTGTGTCGCTGTCGATGACTTCGTGGCTGAGCACAAAGGCCTGATCGACAGGCAGAAATTCGTCGTCGGACGCAAGTGGATCCGTACTCTCGAATTCCGCTGTGCTTCCCGACATCGGCAGCACAGCAATCAGCAGCCACCAGGCCACACACAGCAGGTGGTTCACCGGTTGGGAAGCGCTCCGTGACTTCAACACACGAACATGCATTCGAAATAAATCTGCGGCCGTCCTAAACTTGGCTCGTTTTAACATACTCCTTCCCTCAGAGTGAGGCCGTTGTCTCAGTCCGGACGCCGTTGCCCATGCTTCGAACACTTCAGCTCTCCTGCCTGCTCATTGCTGTGAACCTCGGCGCACTGCTGGGCTGCCAGACACCAGCGCCACCGCCCGTTCAGTCCGCTACTCCCGAGCCAAGAAGAGTGACGGCGCCGATGCAGACTGCAGTCAATACCCAACAACAGATCCGGACGCTGCTGGATCAGGCCGATCGGGCGATACGCTACGACCACCTGACCGGTCCCCAGCCGGGCAATGCCTATGACCTCTTTCAGCAGACGCTGGCGTTGGACCCGCAGAATGCAGAAGCGTTGCGTGGCCCGGAAAAAATCACCGAGCGTTTTGTGGCGCAGGCGCTTGAAGCAGCCAATCGGTGGCAACTGGTACAGGCGCGCCGCCTGCTTTCAAGAGCCAGGGAAATGATGCCGAATCATCCGTCCATCAACCCTACCCAGAAACAGCTCGACCTGCTGGCCCGGGCCAATCGTAAATCACAGAAATTCCCTCGCGAGGGGCTGAATGACGAACATGCTGATACCGTGGGTCAATTGATTGCGCTCGGTTCTGAAGCAAAAGGTGGCAGTTGTCGGACCACCATCATTGCGCCAGGCGATGTCGAAGGTCGATGGATGTTCCAGAAGATGAACGAAGCGCAGGGAGAAGTCCGGGTGCGTGCCAACGTTCAGATCGGCTCGCCGCCCGGCGTCGAGCTGGTGTGCTTTCCTGATCAGCAATAATCCGGCAGACGCCGGGGAGCAGTAACCCATGAACTGGAAATTCTGGCAGCGCGGCTATCCCAGCATGACCACTCTGGGTGCCAGTCCCACCGGTGGCGCATGGCGATCAAAACTACTGGCAGCGAGCGTCGGCCTGCTGCTGATCGGCTGGACCGTTGTGGGCTGGTGGTGGGACAAGGAGCCTGCGCCGATTGCAATCTTCAGTGCTGCCCAGAACCACGCCACCGAGGAAGGGCAGCAACTGGTCACCGGTTACGTGACCACCCACACGCTGATCCAGGTCGCCGAAACGCTGCTGAACAAACGAGGTGGCTACCTCTCCAATGACGTCTTCCCACCCGGCGTGATGATGGACAACATACCCGCCTGGGAATTTGGTGTATTGACCCAGTTGCGCGATACCTCGCGTGCGTTTCGCATCGATTTTTCCCGATCGCAGAGCCAGTCCATCGAAGACAAGGACCTGGCGGAAGCGGAGCCCCGATTCTCCTTCGACAACTCGAGTTGGATGTTCCCTCAATCCGAAGATGAATATGGCCAGGGTATCCGGAAGTTTCACAGCTATCTCAATCGCCTGGCAGATCCAAAACAGCCCAAAGCGCAGTTTTATGCACGCGCCGACAACCTCGCACATTGGCTGGAATCCGTCGAAACCCGGCTTGGCAGCCTGTCGCAGCGTCTCTCGGCAAGCGTTGGCAAGCGCCAGCTCAACATCGATCTCGCGGGTGACCGGGCGGCTACCCAGTCCACCACAGCACCTGCGGATGGCGAGTACAAAACACCGTGGCTTGAACTCGACGACGTTTTTTATGAAGCGCGGGGTTACACCTGGGCTCTGCTGCATCTGATGCAGGCCATGGAGCACGACTTCCAGGATGTGCTGGACGACAAGAATGCGCGAGTCAGTGTTCAACAGATCATTCGTGAGCTTGAGCCGACCCAGCAAACGGTGTGGTCCCCAATGATTCTCAACGGTGACGGCATGGGTCTTCTGGCCAACCATTCGCTGGTCATGGCGTCGTTTGTGTCCCGGGCCAATGCGGCGATCACTGACTTGCGCAGCCTTTTGGCTAGCGGTTGACCAGCCCTCTCTCTGGGCCCAACCGCGACTTACCGCAGCGAGGAGGGGCTAGTGGGCAGCCTCGTTGCCCATGCATTTTCAGGCACTGACACCTGACTTTGAAATCCATGCATTGTTCAGTAGAATCCGCCGCCCCGACCCGGAGCACCACGCCATGAGCAGCGTGGGTTCCCGCAGTCTCAGCGGTCGGTCACCACGAATAATCCGTACTTCTACAATTTGAGGGGAAACATCATGTCGACTTTGCCTTTCGCGCTGCTCTGCGGGGTTACCGCGATCATTTACGGTGCCTGGCAGGTTCGCTGGATCCTCGCGCAGCCCCAGGGCAATGACCGCATGCGCGAAATCGCACTTGCTGTTCAGCAGGGTGCTTCGGCATATCTGAACCGCCAATATATGACAATTGCGATTGCCGGTGCTGTGCTACTGGTCCTGATTGCCCTGTTCCTGGGCATGGAGACTGCAATCGGCTTTCTGATTGGCGCCGTGCTGTCAGGTGCCACCGGTTACATCGGCATGAACATTTCCGTTCGTTCCAACCTGCGGACCGCTGAAGCGGCGCGCAAAGGGATCAACGCCGCTCTGCAGGTAGCGTTCCGCGGTGGCGCCGTCACTGGCATGCTGGTTGTGGGATTGGGATTGCTTGGTGTCGCGGGCTATTTCATGGCGCTGACGGCGATGGGAGTTGGCCAGAGTGAAGCCCTCCACGCATTGGTCGGACTCGCCTTCGGCAGTTCGCTCATCTCCATCTTTGCCCGACTCGGCGGCGGTATTTTCACCAAGGGCGCTGACGTCGGCGCCGACCTCGTCGGCAAGGTCGAGGCAGGTATCCCCGAGGATGATCCGCGTAACCCGGCCGTGATCGCAGATAACGTCGGCGACAACGTCGGTGACTGCGCCGGTATGGCGGCAGACCTGTTTGAAACCTACGCCGTGACCGTTATTGCAACGATGTTGCTTGGCGGCCTCATGGTCGAGGTCGTGGGCGCCAATGGTGTCATCTATCCACTCGTCCTGGGCGGCGTCTCAATCATTGCTTCAATTATCGGCACCTTCTTCGTCAGTACCAAGGAAGGCGGCTCGATCATGGGCGCGCTGTACAAAGGCGTCATCGTCTCCGCGGTCCTGGCAGCAATCGCCTTCTACCCGATCACCATGGACATGATGGCTGATTCCTCGCTGGGTGCGATGAATCTCTATCTGTGCGCGCTCGTCGGTCTGATCCTTACCGGTCTGACCGTCTGGATCACGGAGTACTACACCGGTACTGACTACGCTCCGGTCCAGCACGTTGCCCAGGCATCCACCACCGGCCATGGCACAAACATCATCGCTGGTCTGGGCATCTCCATGAAAGCCACTGCGCTGCCCGTCCTGTCGGTGTGCGCAGCGATCTGGGGTTGCCATGAGCTGGCTGGCCTGTACGGCATCGCCATCGCAGCTACCGCCATGTTGTCGATGACCGGCATGATTGTTGCGCTCGACGCGTACGGCCCGATCACGGACAACGCAGGCGGAATCGCCGAAATGGCACACCTGCCCCCGGAAATCCGCAATATCACTGACCCACTGGACGCCGTTGGCAACACCACCAAGGCGGTAACCAAGGGTTATGCCATCGCTTCCGCTGGGCTGGCTGCACTGGTCCTGTTTGCCGATTACACGCACAACCTGGAGGCGCAATTCGGTCATGAATTCTTGTTCGACCTCTCCAATCACCTGGTCATCATCGGCCTGCTGATTGGTGGCCTCATTCCTTACCTCTTTGGCGCCATGGCGATGGAAGCGGTGGGTCGCGCGGCCGGATCCGTAGTCGTTGAAGTTCGACGCCAGTTCAAGGAAATCCCAGGCATCATGGAAGGCACTGCCAAGCCGGACTACTCCAAAGCGGTCGACATGCTGACTCGCGCTGCGATCAAGGAAATGGTTGTGCCGTCCTTGCTGCCGGTTGCGGTACCCGTGCTGGTCGGCCTGATCCTCGGCCCGGTTGCCCTGGGTGGTGTCCTCATCGGTACGATCGTGACCGGCCTCTTTGTGGCCATTTCCATGACCACCGGCGGTGGTGCCTGGGACAACGCCAAGAAGTACATCGAAGACGGCCATCATGGTGGCAAGGGATCCGAGGCTCACAAAGCTGCCGTCACCGGTGACACCGTAGGCGACCCTTACAAGGACACTGCAGGCCCAGCCGTGAACCCGCTGATCAAGATCATCAACATCGTGGCACTGATGATCATCCCGATTCTCTGATCGGGATCGAAACGACAGGAGATCGCGGACTTCGGTCCGCGATCGATTTCCTCAGGTGTTCACCGTCAGCGGCCGAATCTCACCCAGAAGATCCTCGAGTCGCCGCTGCCAGGCTGTTTTCATTTCTGCAGTAAACCCGGTTCCCAGTGCCTTCTGCACCACGTCCTGCGTCGCCAGCAGCAGGTTCTCGTACATGTGCGGCTGCGTACCATAGGCGCGGTGATTGTTCGTTTCAAACGCCAGATACTCACGTTCCTCGACGACGCTCTCAGCCATCAGCAACCGATAGACTTCCTCGATCATTCGACCACGCATGTGCTCATCCGTGTGCAACATGATTGATCGAGAATCAGGGCATCGCTCGAAATACCGGTTGTAGATATCCGGAGCAATGTCACCGGCTATTTCTGCCGCCTGCGCAAGGCAATCCAGCAGTGCGTCGTTCACACAAATTCCGGCAGCTTTTTTGGCACCAGGATGTTCTTGAGTCGCACGTACTGAGGCAATCCGTTTTTGTAGGCAGGGTAGTCCTCACCGGCAATCAGCGGTGCAAGGTACCGTTTTGCCGCGGCCGTGATCCCGAAGCCATCCCTGGTGATGAAGTTTTTCGGCATCTTGCGTTCAACATTGGCCACCTTGTCAAGCTTCACCTGCCCGATCGTCCATTTGTACGGTGAGTCGCTCTTCCGGACGATAGTCGGCATCACGGCGTTTTTACCGGCCAGCGCAAACTCCACGGCTGCTTTGCCGACGGCATAAGCCTGATCCACGTCTGTTTTCGACGCGATATGGCGGGCGGCTCGCTGCAGATAGTCCGCCACCGCCCAGTGATACTTGTAACCCAGCCGCTCCTTGATCAGGGCTGCGAGAGTCGGCGCAACACCTCCAAGCTGAGTGTGTCCAAACGCATCCGTGCTACCGGCATCGGCGAGGAAACGACCATCTGCGTAGTGAGCGCCTTCACTGACGACAACTACACAGTAGCCAATCCGATCCACCGTCGACTTGACCTTGGCGAGGAACGCCACTTCATCGAACGCCACTTCAGGCAACACAATCACATGCGGGGCATCATCCGGTTCTTCCTGCGCAAGCCCGGCAGCAGCGGCTATCCAGCCAGCATGTCGGCCCATCACCTCGAGCACAAAAACCTTGGTTGAAGTCTCATACATCGAGGCGACATCGAGTGCAGCCTCACGGGTCGAGACCGCTACATACTTCGCCACCGACCCAAAACCGGGGCAGGTGTCCGTAAACGGAAGATCGTTATCCACGGTTTTGGGTATCCCGATACAGGTCACGGGATAACCGAGCCGCTTGCCGAGTTGGGATACCTTGTTCGCGGTGTCCTGCGAGTCGCCACCACCGTTGTAGAAAAAGTAGCCAATATCGTGTGCCTTGAATACATCAATGAGGCGTTCGTATTCGCGCTGATTCTGTTCGAATGACTTCAGCTTGTAGCGGCAGGAACCGAAGGCGCCGCTCGGCGTCATGCGCAGACCGGCAATGGCGGCGGTCGTCTCCTTGCTGGTATCGATCAACTCCTCACGCAGCGCGCCGAGAATTCCGTTGCGCCCCGCGAGCAGCTTGCCGATCTGATCGCGGTGCTTGCGTGCGGTTTCAATAACTCCGCAGGCGGATGCGTTGATGACGGCAGTGACACCACCGGATTGCGCGTAAAAGGCGTTTCGTCTGTTGGCCATGTGCGTATCTGTCCCTGTGCTGATGGGCTCTTCCGGCGATGGGATATCGCCTCGTGAATAGATCGAACATTCTCCGTGAAGGTCCCGATCTGTGCGAGAATTTCGACGCTTTTTTACAGTGTCCTCTCAGGAAAGCGGATTACATGCTGCCTGTCATCACATTTTTCTGGCGCCTGTGCACCCTGCGCGCTCATCCAGGTGAGGTCCCTGCTGCCGCGTGGTTCATGACCATGATCGCCTTTGCGAACGTCAGCGTGAGCATCCTGCTGTCAATGCAGTGGTCACCGGACTCGGAGCCGCTGCGACTGGCGACGTCAATCGTCTCTCAACAGGCTGCCCTGGCCTGTCTGGTCTGGATCAGCCTGTACCTGCGCAGCATGGACCGGCGTTTTGCTGCCACTATCACTGCAATTTTTGGCTGTGACCTCCTGCTGACGGGACTGCTGGGTGCCCTGTCGCCGGTTGTGCTGGACGTTGCCGTGAGTGTCAGGCAAACACTCCTGTTTCTGTTTTTTATCTGGTCCATGACGATCATCGGTCACATCCTGCATCAGGCACTGGAAGTCCGTTTTCTGGCTGGTGTCGCAATTGCGTTCGGCATGACGCTGTTCAGTTCCGCCATCGGCAGTGCGGTGCTTGAATGAGCCTCGGTCGTCTCTACATTCTCGGTATTGGTGGTACGTTGATGGGCAGCATCGCCCAACTGGCCAAGGCGGCTGGCTTCCAGGTTACCGGTAGCGACAAAAAGCTCTATCCACCCATGAGCGATCAACTGCGAGAAGCTGAGATAACCGTCTTTGAAGGGTTCGATCGTGCGCAACTCGAACCAAAACCGGATCTCGTCATCATTGGCAATGCAGGTCTGCCCCGTGGTCATCCAGGCGTTGAGTACATTCTCGAATCCGGCCTGCCTTATACCTCCGGAGCGGCCTGGCTCGGCGAGACGCTGATGCGCGACCGGTTTGTGCTAGCCGTCGCCGGCACACACGGCAAGAGCACCACCACTGCCATGCTGGCGTGGATACTGAACTACGCAGGTCTTGATCCGGGGTTCCTGATTGGCGGTGTGCCGGTAAATTTCGGTCGCTCGGCAGCACTTGGCGCCACACCGTTTTTTGTGGTGGAAGCCGATGAGTACGACACTTCCTATTTCGACCGCCGCTCCAAGTTCCTGCACTATCGTCCCCGCACGCTGGTCATCAACAACCTGGAACACGACCACGCCGATATCTTTCCCGATCTGGAAGCGATCCAGGCACAATTTCACCTGCTGCTCCGGACCGTACCGGCTTCCGGCCTGGTGATCGCACCGACGGCCGATCCGAATGTCGATGATGTGCTCAAACGAGGATGCTGGACGCAGGTGCTGAGATTTGGCACCGGCCGGATCAAACATCCCCACGAACGTGACAATGGCGAGCGCATTCACGCACAGGACGCCGCGTCCGATTGCAGCTCTTTCACGGTCTGCATCAACGATGTTCCGCTGGGCACTGTTGCCTGGTCTTTGCTGGGTGTGCACAACGTCAACAATGCACTTGCTGCCATCGCAGCCGCGCGACACGCCGGTGTCGCGCCCAACACAAGCATTGAGGCGCTCGGCCAGTTCAAGGGCGTGAAACGACGGATGGAACTCATCCACGAAGACGATCGCACCCGCGTCTATGACGACTTCGCACATCACCCAACCGCCATTCGTACCACACTGCAGGGGCTGCGCCGCGCCGTTGGCAGTGATGAGATCATCGCGGTCATCGAACCTCGCACGCATACGATGTCGCTCGGCACGCTACGTCATGACCTGATTACCTGCTGTTCACCCGCAGACTCGGCGATCTGGTATCGGGGCGAGAACATCAAGTGGGACCTGGCCTCTCTGGTCGACGAATGCGTGGTGCCATCACGCCTCTTCGACGATCTTGACGAGTTGATGGACCATCTGGCCAAACCAGCAAAAGCGCGACGGCATATCGTCATCATGTCGAACGGTGCATTCGGCGATATCTATCGACGCCTGCCGGAGCGATTGCGGGATCGCGCGCGTAGCCAATAAAACACTGAAGGAGAACATATGAAGCGAAAAATCACGCCTTGTCTGTTGGTAGTTGGTGCACTGTCATGCGGCTCCACCGTTCTGGCGGAAGACTGGTACCCCTCGCGCTACGGTGCCGAGGATACCCTCGGGGCACTGAACAACCAGTCGCCGGAAAAGCTGATTGAGGCTGCGAGGCTGGTCACACGAGGCAAGACCTACCGGCTTGGGGTCGAGACGGGACCGAAGTCCCCGGCGTATCCGCCACGTTCCTTTTCATTGACCGTGTTGCAGCTATCGGACGGCACTGGTACTCCGCTTGGCAGTAACAAGGCCACCGGCAACGATGATCTGCTGAATTTCTGGATGGGTATCGGCAGCCAGCTCGACGGCCTCGGTCATATGGGTATCAACCATACGTACTACAACGGCAATCACGCCAGGGACTTTGTCGCCAGCACCGGCCTGAAAAAGCTCGCGATCCACACCCTGCCACCAATTGCAACTCGCGGCGTATTGCTGGATGTTGCCCGACATATGGGTGTCGACATCGTCCCAGCCGGTACTGCGGTCAATCAGGTGGAAATCGAGGCAATCGCCAAAGCACAGGGTGTCACCATCAGCAAAGGGGATGTAGTGCTGTTTCACACCGGTTGGCTGAATGTCATGGCTACCGACCCTGCAAAGTTCATGGCCGGAGAGCCTGGCCTGGGTGTTGGTGGCGCGAAGTATCTGGCTGGACTCGGGGTTGTCGCGGTGGGCTCGGACACCTGGGCGGTTGAAGTGCTGCCTTCGGAGGATGCCGCCCAGGCATTCCCGGTTCATCCAGAACTGCTGGCCAAAAATGGTGTCTACATTCTTGAAAACATGGACACTCGAGAATTGGCCAGGGACGGGGTCAGCGAGTTCCTCTTTGTACTGGGCGTCCCTCGTTTTGTCGGAGCGGTTCAAGCCGTGATCAATCCAGTGGCTATCCGCTGATGGCGGACCTGGTACCGGAAAATCTGCAGGCCATCAGTATGCTTTGCCGCACGCTGGGGTGGCTGTCGTCAGACGAGGCCATTCTCAGGCTCAGCCAGGCAGGTGAAGGCAACATGAACCGGACGCTGAGAGCCGAAACAGGCTCTCGAACGTTTATCCTCAAACAATCCGTGCCCTATGTTGCGAAATACCCGCAGATTGCGGCACCAGAGCAGAGGATTGTTGTTGAGGATCACTTTTATCAGGCCATCCAGGCGGATGGACCGCTGCGTATACGCATGCCACGCCGCCTCGGATTTGCACCGGAATTCCGCTTGTTGATGCTTGAAGACGTTGGCCGCGGTGCGGATATGCTGGGGGTTTACGCAAACACCGGCAGTGACGCCGGTGACCGTGGTGTGTACACCGCGCTGGTCTATTGGCTGTGGCGACTGCACAGCCTGCGCAACTTTGATGTCACCGGCTTCACCAATGAAGCGATGCGCGCCTTGAATCACGCCCACATCTTTGTAATTCCACTCCAGGTCGACAATGGGGCTGCCATCGATCCGTCACTCGCTGAAATCGCTGTTCGGTTTCAGACGGATACACCGCTGATCGACCTGGCAGCTGCCCTCGGTGAGATCTATCTCGGCAACACAACCCATGCCTCACAACCTTGTCTGTTGCATGGTGACTTCTATCCCGGCAGCTGGCTGCGCAATGAGCGGCTTGGCGTCATGATCATCGATCCGGAGTTTGCCTTTTTCGGTGCACCGGAATTTGACGTGGGCGTGTTTGTTGCACACCTGACGTTTGCAGGCTTTTCCCAACAGGACATCATGGGCACCCTGCGATCGTATGTAACTCCGGCAGGGTTCGAGTACAGCCTCGCGATTCGTTTTGCTGCCATCGAGATCATTCGTCGCCTGTTGGGTGTGGCCCAATTGCCACTCCAGGCCTCGTCGGAACAAAAGCGCACCTGGCTCGAAACCGCCCGCATGATGATCAACTCGTGAACTCCCCGATTCCCCTCATCATTGACACCGATGTCGCTCTGGGTGTCCATCACGAGGGACGACCACGTGATATTGATGACGGCTTTGCGATCGCTGAAGCCCTGAATTCACCGCTGCTGGACCTGCGGCTGGTCAGCACGGTGTTTGGCAATGCACCGCAAGCAGCCGTGTTTGAGGTGGCCAACGAGATCATTGCACTGAAAGATGCTGTGGTGCCGGTCCTGCGGGGTGCGGCAACCCCGATGTCGAAAGACAAATCGACCAACGATGCGGTCGAAGGCATGGCCCGCCTGCTCAGGGAAGAGCCCTGCGCAATCGCCGCTATCGGCCCGCTGACCAACATGGGACTGCTGGCACACCATCATCCGGATGCGTTTGCCAGGATCACTCAGCTCATCATTGTCGCCGGGCGCTCGAAGGATGCCCGTTTTTATATTGGCGATACCGGTCCCGTGCAGGATTTCAACTTCGAAAACGATGTGGCCGCCGCGCAGCTGATGCTCGCCTCTGCCGCCCCTGGCACGCGCGTTGTGCTCGCTGGATTCGAGCTGACCAGCCAGGTTTGTGTCACCGAGGCAGATCTGGCAGTCATCGCGCGTCGAGGCACAGACGTAGCGAGCTACTTCCACGATCGCTCGCTGGCCTGGTGCCGCTACTGGACTACCACATTTCCGCAGGACCAGGGTTTTCACCCATGGGATTCAGCCGCGATAGCGTGGCTCAAACACCCCGAATACTTCGTCGCGCAGGCTCTTGGATGGCGAATTACCCCACGGCCTCGTGGCGCCTCCTGGCTCGAATGTGACGCTGCTTTTGACGGCCAGCGCATCGAATATTGCACCGGCTTTGCTCCCAGTGGCGCATCTGCATTCATCCAGGACGTGGTCGACAGCGTCTACTGACATCCACCGCTGCTGGTCCACTACCCCCTGTCAATCGACGAGAGAGGACTGATGGCACTACTTACCGGCAAGTGACCGGCAAGTGACCGGCAAGTGACCGGCAAGTCACCGGCAAGCGAATCATCATCACTGGCGCTGCCAGTGGCATCAGTCGTGCAATCGCGATACTCGCTGCCGGGGGAGGTGCGCTTATCATCGCAGTCGGCCTGAGTGATGGCTCACGGCAGACAGCCACCGCGATGCATGACCAAACCCGTCTTTGATCGCGCCCACTCCCTTGGCACAGAAAGCCGCATCGGGCAGGTCAACCTCACCAGACGCCATGGCAACCCCATCGAGATCGCTCAGCTGGCGTGCTTCCTGTTGAGCAATCGGGCATCCTGCGTCAATGGTCAGGCCATCCCTGTTGATGGCGGTCTCTCAGCATCACACCCTTGGGTATTCCCACGTTGAACCGTTTGTTTGTCTGCACGGCCTTTTTGTTGACCTCCTGCGCCAATTCGCCAGCAACAACGGGTTCGAACCCTGCCAGTGACGAGGTCACATCCCTTCAGGAAGAACAGTTGCTGGGCGCCCCTCCGGGTGGCTGGGTGCAGATTGGCGGGACCGTCACCCGCACACTGAAAATGGCCGGGTTCGTGCCAGCCCAGAGGCAGCAACCAGCCGATGCTGACTCCGCTGCTGCAGCCGAGCGCACCGAAGCGATCGAAGCGGAAGACGGCTGGCAGGAAAAAATCTCCTTCGAACGCCTGTTGGGAACGCCGGTTGCCGATCCGCTGGAGTATCTCGACGAACTCAGAAAGGATACCCAGGCAGCATGCAGTGATGGTGCATTTCATCCGATCGCCTCTGGATACGAAAACGGCTATCCAAGTGCCGTGGCGCTGATAGTCTGTCCCCGACAGGCGGTGTCCAATACCGGTCAACTGACGATGATCAAGGTCATTCAGGGCAACACCGCGTTTTACACGATCACCCGTTCGATTCGCACTCCACCTTTTCCGTCTGACAAGGACGGCAAGCCCATCGAACCACCCGTGGAGAAAGAAACCATCGGTGGCTTCAGCGTTTATTTGAAAGCCATCACGGTCTGCGACCCAACCCGACCAGCTCACCCCTGCCCGGTGACCCCGACATCGAACTGACTCGCGGGTCTATTCGAAAGAGCTTGCATCAGACGCCATGACCGCATCGGATGAGGCGGCTATGGAAACTTCAAGCGAAAGTACTCGCGGCAGCAGTCGGGCGTAAAAAAATCTGGCCGTGTGCATTTTTGATTCGGCAAGCGGCGTGCCAGCCGCTGCATCCGCCATTCGTCCCCAAAGCCAGGCGAATATTGCCAGTGCTGTCAGTTCGAGATAGTCCGTAGCTACTGCGCCCGGCAGATTCACATCCTGCCCACTGCGCTGCGCCAGCGCATCAGTAGTTCTCAACAAGCGGGCGATGCTGTCATTGAACGCACCACGAAATTCTTCGGCCAGGTCGTCAGGCGACAGAGTGGCCAGAAATGCTCGCAACGTTGTACCCCCATCTCTGAGTACCTTGCGGCCAATGAGGTCCATTGCCTGTACGCCATTGGTGCCTTCGTAGATCTGTGCGATGCGTGAGTCTCTGACCAGCTGCTCAACGCCCCACTCGCTGATATAGCCGTGACCACCATAGATCTGTTGCGCGAGGACCGCAGATTCGAAGCCCTTGTCCGTCAGGAATGCCTTGGCGATCGGTGTCAACAACTCCGAAAACACCTGCGCCTGCCGGTCTCCGCCATACTTCGAACGGTCGAGTTCGCGACCGACCAGCATTGCAAAGGCGCGCCCACCTTCAGTCCAGGCGCGAATGGTCAGCAACATCCGCCGTACATCCGGGTGGACCAGCAATGGGTCGGCTTCTGCAGCAGGATTCTTGACGCCTGAAGGGGAACGACTCTGCAACCGCTCTCGTGCATAACGAACTGCAAATTGCCAGGCTGCTTCGGCCGCTCCCAGGCCCTGCAATCCAACTGACAGGCGCTCGTAGTTCATCATCGTGAACATGCAGGCAAGTCCCGCATTGGCTTCGCCAATCAGATAGCCCGTCGCACCGTCGAAGTTCATGACGTTGGTCGCGCTGCCGTGGATACCCATCTTGTGTTCGATGGAGCCACTCACGGCCGAGTTCCGGGCACCCAGCTGGCCCGAATCATCATGCAGATATTTCGGTACGATGAAGAGTGAGATGCCTCGTGTCCCTCCTGGCGCATCGGGCAATCGCGCGAGCACCAGATGAATGATGTTGGCGGCCAGATCGTGTTCGCCACTGGTGATGAAGATCTTGGTCCCGGTTATCGAACAGGTCCCATCTGATCGAGGCTCGGCACGTGTACGTATGATGCCAAGATCCGTGCCCGCATGGGCTTCGGTGAGACACATCGTTCCAGTCCAGCTACCGGCGTAAAGACGGGGCAGGTAGACACGTTTCTGCGCGGCTGTTCCATGTGAGTCGATGCACAGCGCCGCACCGACGCTGAGCGTGCCATACAGGTACAGGCTGGGATTGGCCGCCCAGAACATTTCTTCGACCACACATCCCAGTGTCTTGGGCATGCCCTGGCCTGCGAAGTCGGGATTACCGGACAATCCCAACCAGCCGCCGGAGGCAAATTCACTGAAAGCAGCCTTAAAGCCTTTTGGTGTGGTGACTGCACCATCCACCCAACGACAGCCTTCCGTATCGGCAATCCGGTTCAACGGCGCCAGCACTTCGCGAGCGACACGGCCTCCTTCAACTACCACCGCACTCAGCACATCGGCAGTAAAATCCTCGAGAGATGGTGTGACACTCCACTCTTGTGCGAGGCGAAATACCCGAGTCAACAGAAACTCGATATCGCGTTCCGGCGGTTGATAGTCCATAGGTCTCCCCGAGTTCCCCGTTTCCGCGCCTACCGGTTTGCCATGAGCACAGACGCTTGCACGTGCATGAGGCTGTCGCCTCCTGCCAGCATCGAGTCCCTGTGTGCATTCAACCGGGGCAGGATTCGTGAGTAGTAAAAGCGTGCGAGGTCAATTTTGCCAGCCAAATAATCGGTTTCACCACCATCGCGAATTCCATCGCTCGCACAGACAGCCATGCGTGCCCACAACCACGCCAGAAGAGCGTAGCCGCTGTAGAAGAGATAATCGACGGCAGCCGCCCCAACCTCATCCGGGTTCTGCATCGCCTTGCCGCCAATCTGCATGCTGATCGCGGGCCATTCTTCGGCAATGGCTCGCAGACGCGCCGCCATCTCGGGAAATTGCTCCTCACAGCTGTTCGCCACCTGACTCAACTCGGGTAACAAACGGTTCAATCCTTTGCCCTGTGTCAGAAGCACTTTTCGTGCGAGGAGATCCAGGGCCTGAATCTGCGTCGTGCCCTCATAAATCAACGTGACGCGACTGTCCCTGACCAGTTGTTCGACGCCGGACTCACGAATGTATCCATGCCCGCCAAAAATCTGGACCGCGTCATTTACCGAGACAAATCCGACCTCCGTCAGAAAGCCCTTGACCACTGGTGTCAGAAAATCCAGCAGATCCTGCGATCGCAGGATCGCCTCCGCATCTTTGGCGAGCAACAGCGTATCCACACACTGACTGGCGAAGTAAGCCAGCGCCCGACCACCCTCGATGAATGCCCGCTGTGAGAGCAGCATGCGGCGCACATCCGGATGTACCACGATCGGATCTGCGGGTTTGTCCGGCGCCTTGGGGCCGGACAGCGAGCGCATCTGCAAGCGTTCATGTGCATAGGCACTGGACAGTTCGAAGCCTGCCTGGGCAAGGCTCAGGCCCTGCAGACCCACACCAATCCGCGCGCTGTTCATCATCGTGAACATATACTTCATGCCGTGCTGCTCTGCGCCGACAAGATAACCCCGCGCCTCTTCAAAGTTGAGTACGCAGGTGGCATTGCCATGAATTCCCATCTTGTTTTCGATCGCACTGCAGATGACCTTGTTGCGAGTCCCATCAAGGTCGAATTTCGGCACCACGAACATGGATATGCCCCGCGTTCCCGCAGGAGAGCCTTCAGAGCGGGCCAGCACCAGATGAATGATGTTGTCCGACAGATCGTGTTCACCCGCCGAGATGAAGATCTTCGTGCCGGTGATCGACCAGGTGCCGTCGGCGCGCGCAGCAGCCCTGGTTCTTGCCAGGCCCACATCGGAGCCTGCGTGAGACTCGGTAAGACACATCGTGCCCGTCCACTCACCGGTCAGCAGTTTTGGCAGGAACATGCGTTTCTGTTCCTCGGATCCATGCGTCATGAGGGCATGCACACAGCCCCTCGACAAACCTGGGTACATGGAAAACGCCATGTTGGCCGTACACATCAGCTCTTCGAGCAGGAGACCAAACGTCGCTGGCAGCGCCTGACCGCCATACTCCACCGGTCCGAGCAGACCAGCCCAGCCGCCATCGATAAAGCCTCGATAGGCTTCGCGAAAGCCTGGGGGCGTTGTCACCACCCCACCCTTCAGCTGACAACCCACCTCATCGCCAGCACGATTGCACGGGCGAATGGCGCCTTCGGTGTACCGGTGGGCTTCGTCGAGAAGGCTGTTGATGAACGCCCGATCCATCGAATCGTCACCGGTGAGTCGCCGGAAAAGACCGGCCGCGTCGAGAACGTCGTGGATGACAAACTGCATGTCCTTGAGTGAAGCCAACTTTGAGTCTCCGTTGCGGTGCTGCGGTCTGCGTCGCGTTTTTTATCCCATCGGATTGTCGAGGGTATTGGCAGGATGTGAAATCGGGATCATCACAGATACGCAGGGAGAACCGCCACACCCGGCAGGCCAGGAGTGAAAATGGTGATCAACCACTCATTGCCGCGCAAACTAGCCCGGATTATTCATGAAGGTTCGTCGCCAGTGACGAGATGCGCGAAAAGACAGTGTGGCGCGCACTGGAAGGCGCACGCGCTGTGTTTTCACGACTATCGGCAGCCGCAGCAGAAGATAGTGGCCTGCGGCCAACTTTAAAGAGACAGATGCGGCGATCAGGCAGGGATAAAAGCAGTGTCGCAGCTCGAGGGCGCGCAGGACGTCTGGTCGATCCAAAATTCTCCTGGAGCAGATCAGCCCCGTATATCGAGCAGCATCCCGATGACAGCATCAGCCGTCTGCACAACTTTGGCGGAGGCTTGTACCTGCCGCTCGTAGACCCGGATGGAGACGAGCGCTTCAGCGGTATCCTTGATCTCGTCCGCTGGTGCCGGTTGGCTCACGGGTTGATCGATGTGATGTCTGCCACTCAGATGCGCGATTTCGTGTGCTGACTGATTCACTCCCTGCAGCCCTCGCGCAATCCCAATCACGCCGGTACTCAGCATCGGATTCACTGCCATCTCTCACCTCGACTTGCCTTGCAAAGGCATGCATTGCGGATTGGACAAGCTGGCATCCACTGCGCTCGCCGGGGCGGCCATTCTATCCGCCACCGCCGTACTATCCATTGCCGACGTCCGCCAATGTAGGCAGCTTCGCCCACCATTGCGAGGCAATGTCTGACTCAAACGCCGGTTTTGTGCGGCTGCGCACACCAACCGTGGGACGTAGTATTGACTTTGCTGTGGAGCGGACCATGCCCATCTTTCCTCGCTACTGCCTGCTTTGCGAAGTTCGGTTCGACGGGGCTCGGGACTTGTGCGACTACTGCCAGGCCGCGTTGCCGTGGAACGACAATGCCTGCCAGCGCTGCGGCCAACCGCTGACTGGAGCCAGCTGCATCTCTTGCCGCCGATTGCCTGTTTCCTGTGAGCGAACGGTGGCCCCGCTACTCTACAAAGACGCCATCGCCGACTGGGTACAGGCGCTGAAGTTTCGTAGCGGCTTTCGGGAAGGCCAGGTTCTCAGCGAACTGCTTGCCACGGCGGTCGAGCGCGCACTGACCGGGCACCATCGCCCGGATTGCATACTGGCCATGCCCCTTTCCACGCGCCGCCTGTTGTGGCGCGGGCATAACCAGGCCGCCATCATCGCGCGCATTGTCAGCCACCGCGTTGGGATCCCTGTGCAACACCGCTTGCTGGAGCGAACCAGAACCACCCTGATGCAGGCCAGTCTGCCCCGCTCTGCGCGCCGCGCCAATGTCCTGCGGGCGTTTTCAGTGCACGACGTGACAGACCTGCACATCGCAATGGTTGACGACGTGCTCACCACCGGCGCAACCATGCAATCCGCGACACGTATCCTGTTGGCCAACGGCGCCGCAGCTGTGGAATGGTGGGTCGCCGCTCGAACGCCGTGATCGGGTGGAGACTGTTACACTGGCCAAGTGAACATCACCACCCCATACGCCGGCCTGACACCTGATCTGATCCTCGACGCCCTTGAGTCTGTGGGTCTGGAGCCCACTGGTGGATTGACTGGCCTGAACAGTTACGAGAACCGTGTCTACCAGGCCGAGATGAACGACGGTCTGTTTCGCATCGTCAAATTCTATCGCCCCAACCGCTGGAGTGAGGCGCAGATTCGCGAAGAGCACGCCTTTGTGCGTGAGCTTGTTGACGCCGAAATCCCGGTGGTCGCTTCGCTCTCAATCGGCGGCGACACGCTGTTCAATCATGCAGGCTTCCTGTTTACCGTTTTTCCACGGCAGGGCGGCCACACTCCGGATATCGAAAAGGAAGAGGATCTTTCGGTGCTGGCTCGAACGATTGCACGACTACACGTGGTCGGTAGCGCTGCGCCATTCGAACATCGTGAAAAGATCAGCATAAAGCGCCTGGGTACAGACAGCCGGGATTTCCTTTTAAACAACAATTTTCTGCCACTCGAACTGGAACGCGCCTATTCCACTCTCTGTGAGCAGTTGCTTGAGCGCATGCAAGAGCCCTCCACTGGCACTGCGCAACAACGAATTCACGGTGATTGCCATCTCGGCAATCTGCTCTGGCGTGATGAGACCACACATATGGTCGACTTCGATGACTGTGTCACGGGACCACCGATCCAGGATTTATGGATGCTGTTGTCCGGCGAACGTGAAGATCGCCTGCATCAACTCGGTACGATCGCCGATGCCTACGAGATGTTCGCGGAATTCCCCGCCGACTCGCTCCGACTGATCGAGACCCTTCGCACACTGCGCATCATGCACCACTCGGCCTGGATCGCCAGACGATGGGATGATCCAGCATTTCCCATGGCCTTTCCCGATTTCAACAGTGTCAGGTACTGGTCATCTCACGTGCTGGAGCTGAGAGAGCAACTCGCTGCTTTAGAAGAGCCTGCACTGATCGTCTGATCGCCCTGTGCATATTGCGCGGCCACGCTGTTGCGCCAGATATTGGCGTACTGAAGCCACAGCCATGGCTGCTCCTGCTGGGGACAGGATCGCAGTCTCGCTGTCAGCGCTGCATCAACAGCAGGGATTGGTGCCGGTAGCGGGATCGAAGTGTCGACTGCATCGCCCAGCTGGACCGCAGCCTGCCGATGTACCGGGAAAAGCCGGGTGCCACCAGCCAGGGCAGAGTCAACAGCCTTCGCCAGACTTTCCACATCTTCATACGCGCCGATAATTCGTTCGCCGAAGTGCAGATGGACACGACCCTTATATCCAGTCAGACCAAGCGCGATGCTGCGCATATCTTCATCCTTGGGCTTCTCGTAGATCCCGATACATGACCTGGTGTACAGCTCATGGGCCTTCATCAGATCGCACGGATCAAGTTCATAGGTGACCGTAACGGGCAACAGGCGCACCTGTGCCAACCAGTTTTTGAGACTCTCATTCTCATTGCGATAGGCAATGGTGAGCATCTTCAGAATGGCAGGGTCGGTATGGTCATTCCCGTCTTTGGCTCGACCCTGTCGCTGGGCGATCCAGACGGAGTTGCCACTTTCCAGCGACTGACGAATGAAGGCCGATGTAACCGAGTAGGCTTTGAATGCAGCCTTGGGTGAGGTAATCGAGCGCGCAACGACAAACGACTTGTTGAGCCGCATCAAATCACCTACCCAGGGAGTCGCCACCAGGTTATCGCCCACTGCGGTGAGACTGGTCGCATGACCTGCCTTGTGCAGCGCCCAGTTGAGCAGCGCCGAATCGAGCACGATATCTCTATGATTGGCAATGAAGAGGTAGGGGACACCGGGCTCCAAACCGCCTAACCCTGACACGGAAAAACCGCTCATCGTTTCACGCTCAAGACGGCTGAGCAGACGGGCGACCTGTGCCTGGATATCCGCGATGGTATGCGCATGCGCCAACCGGCGACGGAGGCCGATGCGTGCAACCAGCACTGCAAGCTGTGGGCTAAGCTTCTCCAGCCACGACAGACGGACTGTCGCCAGTGCGCGCAGCAGCGCAGGATCTTCCTGCAGCCGGGCAACGACCGCTGGAATCTCGTCATCTCGGTAGTGCCGGATGGCATCAAATTCAGACATGGTGGCGCAGGGTAACAACTCGCCTGCCCTGCCGAAAGGCTTGCGTTATCATGCTGCCGTCATGTGCAAACTCGACTTAACTCTCGACTTGACTGCAAACTGAACTACAGATCCCGAGGTGGATCCGGGTGTCAGGGCGATCGGATAAAAAGGAGCAGTGCCCAGTGAATATCCGCCCATCGTTATGGCAGGACCTGCCAGCCATGACAGCCCTGTACAACCACTACATCCTCACCAGTCCATGCACGTTTGATATCGAGCCGTACTCGGTTGAAACACGTGCGCCCTGGTTCGAGAAGTTTGACGGCGTGCGCTGGCAGTGCCTCGTTGCAGAAAAAAGCGGCGTCCTGCTTGCTTATGCCTGCTCCGGAGAATTCAAGCCAAAGGCCGCATATCGAACTTCCGTGGAGGTGAGTATCTACGTTGCCGGTACTGAACACCGACGCGGCATCGCCAGAAGCCTCTATGCGAGTCTCTTCAATTCACTGACCGGAAACGGCGTGCATCGTGCGTATGCCGGCATAACACTGCCAAATGACGCCTCCGTAGCATTGCACCGTGAGTTCGGCTTTCACGATGCCGGGTTCTATCGTGAGGTCGGTAACAAGTTCGGGCGCTTCTGGGATGTGCTGTGGATGGAACGACCGATCGATGCAGCTCATGTTGCACTGCCTCCTGGGTGATTTCGAGTGGTTCCAGACTGGTCATGCCCTCGACTCTGCAGTTCCTGAAGGTGTCTGCGCCAGGATGCCTTCCCGCTGTTGTATTCCCGACCGGGGCCTACTCCACGACAAAACGAAGCCGACAGATCAGCTGGCCTTGCGGCGTCAGCACATCCACCCGCCAGACTCCGCGAGGGTCCTGGGGAAAGTTGCGTTTGCGGCTGTACGTGCGCCAGCCGTGACCGACGCCCTGGATGCGTTCGGCGATCTGATCCAGCCGTGTGCCGCGATGCCACCATTCGAACGTCACCGACTGCGACAGACCCACGGGTGCCCGTATTGCCACGAACGCAATAACCCCATTGGCAACCAGCGTGTCTGCGTCGATACGTCCGAGTACCGGTCCCGGTTGCAGTTTGTCGATCGTCTGCGTGATGCGCGAGTCCTTGAGTGACAGCCCCGCGGCGGGTACGTGTGCACGAAATTGCCAGAGGCACCCCAGCGCAACACCAATCGCCGCGATGCTCACAAGCCGCATCCGATGATCAAGTATCCCGGTCAGCATGCGCGGCAGACTCAGCAGCAGCCAGACACCGGTAATGGCTATCGCCAGCGGCAGCGCCTGTTCGAGCGGCATGGCCAGTGCGATCGGCAACACCACCAGGCTCGCGATGAAGGTGCAGAAACCGTGGAACGCGGTGCTGGTGTCCGGCCGTGACGCAATGCGTTTCTGATAGAACGGGTCGATCGTACTGACGACGGCCACCACCGCTACGATCGCAGTGAACGCGATCTGGCCGAGATCCCGTTGGGTCGCGCCGATCAGAAACGGCAACGAGAAAAACAGGATTTCCTGTTGCAGGTTCTGTGTCACGAAGCCGAGCAACTTCGGGGTCAACCGATTGCGCGACACGCGCTCGAGCCATCCGCCGAGCAGGTTTTCGGCCAGCAGCCACGGCCAGCCAATCAGCGCCATCACGGCAATGACGCGAGCCATGTCTTCGCTGCGCTGGATCAGCACGAAACCCAGCCAGCCCGCAACGAAGCTGATCGCTGGCAGCAGCCAGGGCCAGCGCTCGGACCATCTGAGGTTCAACCAGCGAGAAAACGTGTTCGGTGGCTTCTCCATATCCGAAGTATGAGCGGTCGCGGGATTCGCTGTTGTCGTGCGTCGAGTCGCCCGCGCGATCCTGCCGATGGACCGGCCGCAGCTCAGGGCCGCAACTCAGCCTTATTGTCCGGTAGAAGTCGTCTCGTGTACCACGCGACCGTCAAACAACGTGAGCAGGACCTGCGTCTCGGAGATCCTGTCCGCGTGTCCCTGCTCGGCGAGGGTGACGAGGTTCTGGTCCAGCACGATCAGGTCAGCGAGTTTCCCGCTCTCGATGCTGCCGGTCTGACTGGCGATACCGAGCATGCCAGCGCCGTTGATCGTGTATGCCGCAAGCGTGGAGTGGATGTCGATGGCATTCGCCGCCGTCAGCACCTCTCCGTCCAGGGCGCGGGTGACGGCCTGTTCCATGTTGATGAAGGGCCGTGGATCACGCGATTCCACCGGCGCATCGCTGCCCCACGTCAGGATGCCGCCAGCGTCCTGGATCGCCTTCACCGGGTAGACATTGCGCATGTAGTAGGTCGAGGGATCGAAGATCGTCTCGACGCTTTTCACCTGCTCGATGAAGGGGATCACCATGAGGTTGTAGTTCCGTTCCGGCACGATCCAGGCATAGGTGAATGCGTTGTAGATGCGCAGTGCACCGATTCGCTGCTGCTCATCGGGGTGAACCAGTTGCAGGTGCGCAAGGCTCTGTGTCAGCCCCTGACGGTCCGCCGCGGGCTTGGCCTGTTCGAGCGCGTTCACAGCCGCACGCACACCCGCGTCTGAAAGTGCGTGGATATGCACGTTGTAACCTGCATCGGTTGTCTGGCGTACATACTCGCTGATGAACCGCTCGCTGTGCTCGAGAACGCCGCTCGACTTCATGCACTGCGCAGGAACGTAACCGTACCCTGCCGTAAATGCGGCGATCTGATCAGCGTCCGCATAGTCCGCAGGGACGGCGCGAACGGACTCGCAGATCGGGCTGTCAAGATCCACATAGCCGGTGATGTCCAGGCGTTCACTGGCCGCATCCAGATGAAACAGTGGCTGGTTGAAACCATTGAGCACTGCGGCGCCGGGAAGTGTCGGCGGCTCGGTGAACGGATTGCCTTCCAGAACGGCATCCGCGAAGAGCTTCACACCATCGACGCGGATGAGTTTCGAGTCCTCGTGCTGCTTGCGCAGATCGTTAAACGCGGCGACCTGCTCGGGAATCTGCGCGAGGCCGGCCTCGCTCGTCGAGTTCACGGCGCGCAGAAACAGCGCAGTGCGCACACGAAAACTCATCTGGCCACTGTCCTCCAGCCACTTGTACGCGGCGAGCGAATGAGCTGAAGCGGCTGGGTCCTGGATCGATGTGATGCCACGGCTGGCGAGCACAGCTGCGACCCGAGGCATCGTGGTGGCCGGATCAGCCCCTTGGCCCATGAAATCCTCGAAGAGTTCGGGCCGGACCAGCAGGCGTGCGCCTTCATTGATACCGCCGCTTGGTTCACCGGTGCTGTCTACGGCGATGTGCTCGCGCCAACCCGCAAACGTTGTTTCAAGCGTCTGCGCGCTGAGGCCAACCAGCTTGCCGCTGGCATCTTCCGCCAGCGCCAATGCCGCGCTATTGGCGGCGCCATGATGGCCGTCGTCTCCAACCAGCATGATCGGATGGGTTGACGATGCCGCGTCGAGCGCAGCACGCAGCGTCTGATAGCGTTCGCTCGGCTGGTTGCCGCGGGAAAAGGGCCACTGCAGAACGATCATCCAGTCGCCTGGCGCCTGCGTCTGGCGACCGAGGCACTCCTGCAGAAAGGGCACCATCTCCTCGAACGATTTCGTCTCGCCCTTGAAGTCGCACATGTCGGGTTCCACTGTGCCCAGGGCGTGAATGTGAGTGTCGTGGATGCCTGGCATGACCATACGCCCGCCGAGATCGCGCACGGTAGTCGTCGCGCCGACCAGGAGTTCAATCTCTGTGTTGCTGCCGACCGCAAGGATGCGGTTGCCGCGGATTGCAACGGCCTCCACCACACGGCGGCCGGCGTCTACGGTATAGACGTAGCCGCTTTTTAACACGAGGTCCGCGTGCACTTCGGAATCGGCTGCGGTTGCACCGGGGCTGACGCCGCTGCTACATCCGGCGAGCAGCAGCAGGGACAGGACGGCGGGACGCAGGCTGGGGCGTAACATGCTGCACGCTGATCTGACCGAAGGAGGCGTGACTATAAACGAATCGCTGCGGTCACCTCCAACCTCCGTGTGGCGGGTACTGGTCCGCGTCTGGGTGGCCAAGCGTTCGTCGGGGCAGATGCGGGGCAGGCTGATCCAGCAGAGGACATGGAGATTCACATCTTCGGTATCACGGTCATCTCCAGCACGTGGCGCGCCACCTGCCCTGAGGTATCCGTCAGCAATGACACCGCGTCCCTGGCCCAGGAACGCGATGGATTCGACGCGGGCTGCGAGCACCTGGTAAAGACCGCTGCGCCACCGGATCCGGCGCCGGGCAGCAGCCGGAAAGCCTATTTGGCGGCGCGGCGCTGCGGTAACAATCCCACACCGCGTCGCACGCGGGCCGAGACACACCCGCACTACGGTCGCGGCGACCTCATCGTGGAGGTGGAGTGCGATGAATGAGGCGCCGCGTCGACCAGGTGTCCGGGACCGGTGTGTGAGCCGATTACCGTTGCGCCACTCTCCTCCCGCAGAAACATGGCTTTGCGCACTCCACTGGCCCATGTCGTGAACGCCGCGGTCGCGCCTTGTTCCTCCTGCTGCGCCCCTCGGTTTCCCCGTTGGTGAAGTCAAGCGATGGCGGCCCATCGCCGCCCCAACACCTGGACGCCTGTCCTCTGGCTGCTGCAGCGCCATGGACCGAGAGCCATGTGTCCAATCGACCGCGCAGTGTCCCGCACTGCAATTGAGGGGGCAGGATTCCGTCCCGACCATGCCGCGTCAGGCCGTCGCCAGCCTCAGTGAACCTCCCCGTTTGTTCAAGCCTGTGGAGGAGCCTCCCTTCGCCGTGCCAGACTCGAACGACGGCCATGCGGCAGAACAGCCTGGGGAACTGCAGATGGGAACTCGATCCGGCGGTCGTCAGAAGCCCTTCAAGGTCATCACCACGATGACTCTGAGCCTGGCGATACTGCTCAGTGTCACGTCCAGCAACGCGGCGCAGAACTTTCGCGGCAAGCATCTCTACTTCGGCGACATGCACTGGCACAGCTGCGCGTCCCAGGATGCCGATGCAACGCTCACCAGCCAGTACGAGTCGATGTTCAACGACTTTGGCCTGGACTTCAGCATGTCTTCGGAACACGCGGAAGGCGCAGAAGCCGGGATCTCCGGTTGCGACACGTACCTGCCGGAAAAAACGGGTATCGGCGACCACTAGACCGGCGAGCAGATCGCCAACGCAATCAAGGCAGCGGCAAACAATTGGACCGGCGTTTTGGACACGCCTGCCGGGGGTGGAGAGCAGCGGAAGTTCGTGGCCTTTCCAGGGTACGAGTGGTCACCCGATGCCCGGTGCTGGCGGCTGAGCCTCGACGATCTCTACCCGCGGGATTCCAATGCCGGCAATGAAACGCCTGGGCACATCAACTACTTCTTCAGTGACACCACCGGCTGGACCTACCGCGATGACGTCTGGGCACCCGGTGATGGAGACAGCACGCTTCTGCGCGCTCGCGACGTTCAGTCCGTTCCTGTACTACAACGGCTCTAAGGACTGGACCGATGAGTTACTTGGCGAGCTGATCCATCAGAGGGACGATCCCGACCGGAACTATGATCTGCTGATCCAATACAACCATCCTGCGGCAAGTCTCGACAAAGGTGGCTCGGCGGACCACCTGTCCAAGTGGTTCGATTTCGAACATAGCGCGACACAGTGCAGCGTGGAACCGGATGCGCAGACCTGCGATCAGAGCCAGTGCGAAGCCCCACGTCGAGCCTATGGGGTCTCCACGGTCGAGTGGTATGCCAAGCATGAAGCCGCGATCGGCGCCACGGTAAACGAGCACGATCGCAACTGCGCTATCTACGCGCTCGTCGGAGGATCCACGCGCGTTGCGCGGTGCGAACTCGAGGAGCAGGAACTGCATCCGGACCTGCACCGGCCCGAAGACTACGTGGTCTCGCGAGGCTTGCGCGAAGGTTTTCAGCTCGGCGCGATAGGCGGCTCGGAGTAGGCGGCTCGGACAGTCGCGGAGGCCGCTGGGACGCTCCCAAGGGCTTTCCGGGAGGCGACCGCGGCGCCGGCGCGCGTTCCCTGACGGTGGTCTACGCCGCCGACGCGACACGCCCGGCCATCTGGGACGGCGTGTCAAAGAAGCGCACCTACACCCTCGCACGCCTGCGCGAGATTGGTCCGGTGCACAAGGGTCGCGTGGACTTTTTCTCACCCGATGCCGCGGTTGGCGGACCGGGTTCCGGAGCCGGGGGCGGTGCCGTTGCGTTGGTCTTGCCCTCGGGAGATGAAACCGGCTTCGGCACCACGGAGGTCGGCATGGGTGAAATGATTGCAACCCCCAGCCTGGGTACCACCCGCGCCTTCACCATTGCTGCCGCAGCCGAGGAAGGCACCGCGACGGAGGTCTACCCGGTCGAGCTCAGACTCTACCGCGTCGGGCGTAATACGCCGCTGTCGGCGAAGACGGACTCGACCGCCAATTGGCTGGACGATCTCGACAACGACCCAGGAAAACCGGGCGAACTACTCGGCATGTATGCGAATCCGAATGGCGCGACGGCACTCAGCCACACCTTCGCGGGCGTCGTCGTCTATCCCGGCGATGCGGTCTTCGCCGTCGTGTCCTACTCCGACAACGTCTGGACGGACACCTACTAAGCGGACGGTGGTGTTCCCCTGGATACCGACAGGAACGGCGAGGTCGATCCGGGCAAAATCCCCGCCCTGCATGGCGACAACAACACCTGGGCACGCACCGCCCCGATCTTCTTCTACGAGCGCAACGAGGCGCCGGCGTCGACCGCGGCGTGTTCGACGGTCACCTTCAACGGTTCCGGCTCCGCGAGCCCGCAGGCGCCTCAGGGCGGCGACATCGGGATCGCCGGGGACGAAGGTGTGCTACCGGTTGGTTCCGACCGGGAATGGAACCGCTGGCGCTTCACGCTGCCCGCAGACTCGCAGTTCGTTGCCCTGTCATTCTTCACGGCGAAGGACGAGGACGACGTCGGTCACGTCTTCGCCGTACGCATCGATGGCCGGCTTGTCTACTCGGGTCGGGCGGGCATCGATCACCCGGCCGACAAACTGGTGGACATGCGGAACATCCCGTTTCCGCTGAAGAAGGGCCTGCACCAGGTCGAGGTACACATGGACGATCAGGAGTACGCCAACGGTAACAACGATCCAAACTTTCACTGCAATGACTACGACGGTCCGGCCGGCTTCCTCGACGCCATCACCTTTCACGCCACCCAGAGCGCATCATGCAACGATGTTACGCCGCCCGAGATCACGTGCCCGACGGATCTCGCCACGTCATGCAGCGCGGCTGGCGGCGTTCCTGCGAGCGACCTGGCTATCGTCGCATTCCTGGCCGGAGCAACGGCGATGGATGACATCGATGTCGCACCGACCATCACGAACAACGGGCTCCCCCTCTTCCCGAACGGGGCAACCACGGTGACGTTTATGGCAACGGATGCGTCGGGCAACGCGGCGAGTTGCTCAGCGCAGGTGACGGTCGCCGACAATTCGCCACCGCAGTTCTCTTCTTTCGCTCTCAAACCTGCAACTCTGACTCCACCTAAGCACAACCTGGTGAACATATCGGTGCCGGTTCTCACCGCCACCGATGTGTGCGATGCAAATCCGACGATTCGCTGCTCGGTCGCCAGCAGCGAGAGTCCCAATGGGGTCGGTGACGGCAATACCCCATTCGACATCATCTTCAACGGCGATTCGATACGTGCCCAGGGCACCGGCGAGCGACTTGTCAGCACGATCGCCGGCAAGGGCACGTTTGCGCTCCAACTGCGTGCCGAGAGGACTGGAAAGAACAATGGCAGGACCTACACGGCGGACTGCAAAGCAATGGACGTGGCCGGCAATCGCAGCGCAGTGAAAACTTCCGGGGTAGTGGTCCCGAAGTAGGGGATAGTCGAACGAACAACAACTGTCCTCGGGGAGACCTTTCCGAAGCAGTGGCGTCGTTCAAGTGATTTCATGGCGCGGCGTGCGCTTTGGAGAAGGAACTCCGGTTTCAGTCTACTCGACCGGAAAATGGAATTGGGTTGTCGGAAAAAGTCTCGGCTCGGACCAGACACTTTGGTCCCATAGGTAGATTGGCTCTTCACGTAGCGGAAAGTGCCTTCGTCGCACAGTGGCTTGGCGTGATCGGTGCATTGCAATGTGCCACGCCACTCGATAGTTTCCTTATCGCCTGACGCGATCCAACTCAGGCCAACCTCGCTCACGAAAATCCGGGAACCCGGACAACGATCAGACCACCACGCGAGAATGCTCCAAACCCACGACAATTCACTACGCCGACCCTCCCACCGCTCCTCTCCCCTGGGCGCAGCAGTTGAAACGCGTTTTCGACATCGACATTTCCCATCTCCTCTCTGCGGTGGGCAGCTGCGTGTCATTGGAGATATCGCCGATCCAGACCTCATCTGCAATTCCTCGACGAGGTCCAGCAGTGCGCTCCGTAGCCGCTGGCACTGCGACGCGTTGAGTGCTCAAGCACCTGAACCCGTTTCTCCGTCGAGCGCTGAAAAATCCTCGGCAACGACCTTTTCTCGCCAACACCCTTTTTTCTGCTTCCCCTTTCTACTGCCGTCAGATGGGACGACATCCCCAACCAGAGTCAGCCATCCGCCCACTGCACTGCATCGTGTATTCGGCTTAAACCATGCGGGTATCGATCGTGAGGTCGATAACAAGTTCGGGCTTCCGGGATGTGCTGAGGATGGCACGCTCGCTTGCGTAGCATTCGCGCCAGGAGTGCTCCAGCCAGGGCGACTGCTCAGGTGTACGTGCTGACGTGTACGGTCCCGGTTGGTGCGGCTGTCTGTGCAACCGAACTGTGCAGACTATCGACCAACACTGCAGGCAGCTCAAGTTGCCGGGCAAGCTCTTCGAGCCAGATGCGACCTTTTTCACAGGAGGCATCAATGGCCAGAAGCGAAGAAGCATAGACCTCGGTGGCCGTATGCAGATCGTGCACCTGGATTACGAGTTCTTGCATGGAAGCCGGTCGTCGGAGTTCATCCAGAACCACTGTCTTTTCTTTGTCAGTCAGCTCCAGTTTGTCGATCTGGCCGAATATCCGTTTTGTCTCCCCTGCATTGATATGACCATCAGCCATTGCTGCTGCGATCATGCTTCGCATCAGCAATACCGGGTTGGTGTCAGGCATTGCCGTGTCCGCCACGCTGGCTTCTGGGGAATGCGACAGTTCTGGTGCCGCACCGTCCAGGGGACGGCGTCCCTGTTGATATTGTTGCCAGGCATGCCACGCAAGCCCACCAATCGCCGCAAGCCCACCCACCTTCAGAGCTGCGCCCAGTTGCTTGGACCCGCGACCGGGAACCAGCATCCCGCCAAGCGCGCCACCAGCAACTCCGCCTGCGAGACCAGACAGAACGCCGCTCTTCGCAAGTCCGTTCACAATCTTGTTTATGTCCACCACCTCGGCACTCCCGTTGGTTTTAACGCAGAATTCTCGCTTGCCAGAACCAGCGGCAATAGTCGCTTTTCCGAAGACTCTCAATCGGGAAAAGCGATCTTCGGTCTACCGTTCCATCCGTCACAGCGCATCCGTCACGGACACATCGGGATGATCGAACTCTATTGCCCGCATAGTCTGCTTGTTTGGCAGACTCCAGCACCTACATTGACACCGATCGACGACCGGAGGGGTATGCAGGTGACGATCAGATGTGAGGTAGACAAAAATCTGGATGCCCATTGGCTCCTGGCGCTGGAAGCTCGAGCCGCCTGGTCACTGCAGCCATTGGCTGCCTGTTTCAGCCAGGCTTCTCTGCGCCTTGCGTCGCAACCAGTGCTTTCGGACAGGTCACTTCGATACTGCTGCGAGTTCAACGCCAGAAATGCCGCAGGTGCCACCTGGCACTTCAGATCACTCAATGAAGATCCACTGGTCGCCGTTGACGACACCATTGCCAGGGTCCGCCGTACGGCAACCCGCTTCAAATCGTCCGGGCGACAATGAACGGTATCAGGAAAACAGATCGGATCGCGCAAGCCGGGTGATTTCAATAACTGCCGGGTGCTTCAGCTTGCGTTCCGGAGAAATGGCGAAATACGCTTCTCGCACACCTTGTGCAACACCGATTTGTCGAACTCCGTACATGCTTTCGATCTGTGCGGCTATTGCTGTCGGCGCCGGAAAGATACCCAACGCTGCCTCACCAAACGCTTTCATGAGCGCACTGTCTTCAAACTCCGCGACAATATGTGGATGCAGATCGTGTCGCTCAAACCACTCGTCGAGGCTACGCCGCAACGAACTGCGGGCCAACGGCAACAAAACCGGAGCCCCTTCCAGACAGCCGGGAAAGTTCTGATCAAACCCGTCAGCGATACGTTCATGTGCGAAGAAAGAAATTTTGCTCTCGCCCAGTGGGTGCGAGTAGGCCTTCACGTTCAGTCCGGGTGGTACGGGGCGATCAGAGAGGACGAGGTCCAGCTTATGTACAGCCAGATCTCCCAACAGTTCCTCAAGCTCGCCTTCCGTGCACACCAGTCGAGTGGCCTCGCTCAGCGTCGTCACTGATCGCAGCACCCTGCAGCCAATCAGTTTGGCTATTGCGTCAACCAGGCCCACATGTAACGACTTTGGCACGCCGGGTTGTTGTCTCCTCACCCGCTCTGTCAACTCGGCGCCCAGGGAGAAGATCTCGTCTGCGTACTGATTGACCAGATGACCGGCATCGGTCAGTACCAATCCACGGCCGACCCGCTGAAACAGCGGTTCACCGATCGAATCCTCCAGCAACTTGAGTTGCCCGCTGATGGTCTGCGGCGTCAGGTACAGGGACGCTGAAGCTTTGGCAATACTGCCCTCACGTGCCACCGCCCAGAAATAGTGGAGGTGATTATAGTTAAGGTGCCGCATGTCGATTCTCACCTGTACGCCTGTTGCTAACACGCTGTCTGCCACAAATGCGGATCAGCGCCCGCCGGGTCCCAGGGGATGCACTTCCGGGTACGTACACGATAGCCACCAACATCACCTCCAAAGCTGCCAATGCCGTTAGCGGAAATTGCCGCCAGAGGACATCAGCTGACCGTGAAGCAGGCATTGTCCGCGCAGTAGTATCTCAGGAATACTCGATTTGTCTGCATCCACATTTCGTTTTTATCGAACTTATATCCGTCGTAAATACCTGCCCTTCCTAACCAGAAGATCGAATGGATCGAACGAAAGTTACCTGTATGTTGTGATTCACCAGAAACCGGAGTTAATGGTGATGTTCAAGCCCCTTATCGTTCAACCTCAGGCCGATTCGAACCCCCGCCTCGACGCACGGTCCGTTGACGGCAGCGCCTATGCAGCCACTACTGCCACGACAGCCACGACAGCCACGACAGCCACTACAGCCACTACAAACGAGGGATCGCGGGTCCTCGCCAACACCTATGGTCTGCTGGCCATGACGCTCGTCTTCAGTGCTGCCCTCGCCGCGGCGGCGGTCGCCCTGAAACTCCCTTCACCCGGCATTCTGCTCACCCTTGGCGGATACTTTGGCCTGCTGTTCCTGACTACAAAACTACGCAACAGCGCATGGGGTCTGGTCTCGGTATTTATGTTGACCGGATTCATGGGCTACACACTGGGCCCAATCCTCTCCGCCTATCTGAACCTCCCCAACGGAACCCAGTTGGTGGGTACAGCCCTCGGTACCACGGGCATTGCGTTTTTCGCCCTGTCGGCCTACGCCCGCAGCACAAACGCTCCAAACCTGTTGAATCTGGGCACCTTTCTGGGTATCGGCGTGCTGGTTGCATTTGCACTCGGCCTGGCAGCGATCTTTCTTGCCCTGCCAATGCTCTCGCTCGCCGTTTCCGGGCTCTTCGTGTTGCTCTCATGCGCACTGATCATGTATCAGACCCAAGCCATCCTCAGTGGCGGCGAAACCAACTACATCATGGCAACCGTGTCCCTGTTCGCATCGATCTTCAACCTGTTCATCAGCTTGTTGCAAATACTCGGCTTCATCAGCAGCGAGGATGCCTAGGAGCCTGTCGGACTTGAGACTGATCTACTGCGCCGGTGGGAAGAGCGGTCCATTTTTCCCCGATTTCTCGTTGCCCTGTTTTTGGGTATGGGCGCCACCATGCGCCTCGAAATCGTG
>Ga0105050_10000833_pt1 | contig 47212 bp, 41 predicted proteins | sample FRY01_FD_78088 | JGI IMG/M metagenome (GOLD analysis project Ga0105050, IMG submission 78088) | Freshwater microbial communities from Lake Fryxell liftoff mats and glacier meltwater in Antarctica - FRY-01 | ecosystem: Environmental > Aquatic > Freshwater > Ice > Glacier meltwater ...
CCGATGCCACCCGTACCGCGCTTTTGCACCGCGAACAGCAGGAACAGCACCACCAATGTGATCGGCACCACAAAGCGCCGGAAAGCGGGCGACACCACCTCCAGCCCCTCCACCGCTGACAGCACCGAAATCGCGGGCGTGATCACGCCATCGCCATAAAACAGCGAGGTGCCAAAGATGCCAATCACGAGCAACACCCGGCGCAGTTGCGGCTTGTCTTTCACCGCCTGCGAGGCCAGCGCCAGCATGGCGATCAGCCCGCCTTCGCCCGCGTTGTCGGCCCGCAGCACCAAGACCACGTATTTGAGCGAGACGATGACGGTGAGCGTCCAAAACAAGATGGACAAGACACCGTAGACGTTGGCGTGGGTGAGGGGAACGTGGCCCGACCCAAAGATCTCTTTGATGGCATACAGCACGCTGGTGCCGATGTCGCCATAGACGACGCCAATGGCGCCAACGGTGAGCGCCGTAAGAGACGATTTGGAAGCGGACACAACACAACCCCAGCCTAGCGGTACGGGGCATCAAAATTCGGCGGGTCGGTTCTGCGCTTTTATTGGACCCCCCCGCGCCCGACTGCGGCTGTCACCCCCCAGGAGGCGACGCTGGTCGTCCGGCAAAGCCGACCCGACGGCGTCTTGGGATCGAGCGGCCTGCGGACCGCTCAAAGGACAACGCTGGCGCGCAGGTTTGCTACCGCATCACTTTGGCAGTCGGTTGCCTGGCCAACGTTTTACCCAGGAAGGTATGTCGGTGGCTGCGCGCCAGCGGCGCGCTTCATGCGGGTTCGCAGGCCACTCGATCCCAGGGCACCGCGGAACTGGCTTCGCCAGGCCGCCAGTGCCGCCCCCCTGGGGGTGACGGCGCAGGCGGCGCGGGGTGGGTCAATCGTATTGTTCGGCGTCGGGGTCTGTCGCTTCCAGCTCGTAGCTGGCCGCCAGCATCGCCAGGCGGCCGATCACGCCGTACATGTAGAAGCGGTTTGGCAGGCTGGCGCCAGGCTTGACGCCAGGCTGCGGTAACTGGGCGCTTTTCTCGAATGCCAGCGGCACAAAGCGGGCACCCGGCGCGTTGAGATTTTCGTCCACGCCGCGCTCCGCATGCACCCGGTAAAAGCCGCCCACCACGTAGCGGTCCATCAGGTACACAACCGGCTCGGCCACAGCGGCGTTGATCCGCTCGTTGGTCATCACGCCCTCTTGCAGGATGACTTCGCCGGCACCCAGCGCGGTCTGCTGGCGCGCCATGGTCTCGCGCTGTGTGCTTGACAAAGCGTCGATTTCCTTGGCGTCGCGTACCGTCATGATGCCCATGCCACCGGTACCGTTATCGGCCTTTATCACCACAAACGGCTTCTCGTTGATGCCGTATTCCTTGTACTTGCGGCGGATCTTGGACAGCAGCATGTCGGTGTTGGTGCGCAGACAGTCCAGCCCGGCGTTGGCGGTGAAATCGACCTCGCCGCAATGGGCAAACAGCGGATTGATCAGCCAGTGGTCCATGCCCAGCAGCTTGCCAAACCGCTTGGCCACCTCTTCATAAGCCTTGAAGTGCTGGCTCTTGCGCCGCGTGCCCCAGCCCGCGTGCAGCGGTGGCAGCAAGTACTGCTCGTGCAGATCTTCCAGGATGCCCGATACGCCCGCGCTCAGGTCGTTGTTGAGCAGAATGGTGCAAGGGTCGAAGTGCTTCAGCCCAAGCCGGCGCTTGTTGCGCACCAACGGCTCCAGGGTGATTGTGTCGCCACCGGGCAGCTCAATGGTTTTGGGCGCGGTGATGGCGTTAGACAGCGAGCCCAGGCGCACGTTGAGGCCGGCCTGGAAAAAGATGCGCTGCAGCTGGGCCAGGTTGCTCAGGTAAAACGGATCGGTGCTGTTCTCGGGCACCAGCAGCAGATTCTTGGCTTCGGGGCAGATCTTCTCGACTGCTGCCATCGCCGCCTGCACCGCCAGCGGCATCATCTCGGGCGTGAGGTGGTTCCAAGCTCTGGGGAACAGGTTGGTGTCCACCGGCGCCAGCTTGAAACCGGCGTTGCGCACATCGACCGAGCTGTAAAACGGCGGCGTGTGCTCCATCCACTCCAGCCGGAACCAGCGCTCAATCACCGGAGTGGATTCGAGGATACGCTCTTCAAGTTCGTTGATCGGGCCAGTGAGCGCGGTGACGAGATGGGGGACCATGGACTTTTTTTGGCAATACAGACAGGTAATGAATGCTAAGTCATGAGGGCAGAGCCCAAAACTTCAAGCCCCAGGATCAAATGGCAGGTTGAAGTTGCGCCTGTAGCGCCGCGCGCGCTGTGTTGTGAAAGTGCCTGGCATCCGCATGGGCCCCGAGTTTCTGCGCGATCTGTGCACCGCGAAGCCAGGGTTCGTGGAAAGCGGGCCATTTTTTCAAAATGCGAAGGTAGATTGGCAAGGCCTGCTCCAACAGACCGCAGCCATGTAACTGCGTGGCATGGGACCAGTCAGCCTCGCATTCTTCGGTCAATGTGATCAGCCCGTCGTTGGCCTGCACCGCAGACTCCCCGCACCACACATTCGACATGCCGGGTAGGCGCTTGTACGCCGCCAACTTGTCAAGTACGGCTACCGAGTGAAGACGCTGTGTGCTTACCCGTGCATGCGCCTGGCCTCGAATCCGCAAGCGCTCCTCGGGGTGATCAAACGCAGCATCCAGTGTCTCTATGAAACTCGCGCGATCCGAGAACAGGTATCCGGTGTTTCTGTGACGAATGGTCCGCGCGTACTCACCCAGATCGCTAGCGACGCAAACAACGCCGCTGGAGACGTATTCCAAGTACTTGCCATCGGACCGACCTATGGCAAAGTCGTCTGGGGAAATCCAGACCAGACCAATATCGATCGAGTGGAGAAACGCCAGGTAGTCATCAAAATTCCCAGGGGCCACAAACTGGCACGCCAGCCCCGCCTGTTGAAATCCCGCACGCACGCTCTCGGCTGCCATGATTCGAAGCGGTGGCACTGGTGCTGAGCCGTTTGGGCGAGCATCCAGCCAGGCGCGCAGGCTCAGCGCCATTTCGCGCGCATCTTCAATGTGCCCCACCGAGCCGGCCCAACCCAGCACAGGCGAAGCACCTCGGCCCGCATTCAGATCGGCAAGCGCTGGAACCCGATCGAACTGGTTCATCGCCACATGGGTGTGCATATTCAGGCTTCCATATTTTTCGCATAGGCCATGGCTGGAAAACTGGAGCAGATCGGCTCGGGCAGCCAAATCCTTGATGAGATCCTGGGTCTCTGACTGGGCATAAAAAGCATGCCCTGGCAGATGCGGCGAAAATTTCTGGAAATCATCGGAAACCTCGTAGACCGTTGGCAAGCCCTTGCTGAACCGCCGATTCATTACCTCCAGCAGCACGGGGTCGGCCACCATCTGGACCACCAACAAACCGGCCTCAAGACTCAGTCGCACGAACTCAGGGTGACCGGTTTGCACCTCAAACACCGCCATGTGTTGGGCAAGCGCCCTTCCCGGCAAGCTAACGCGGTGCAGAAAATCCCCACTGTCGCGTCTCTGGGGATGCGACAGCAACAAAGAGGAATTGGAGATGAGAGGAACGGATTTCATGCTGATCAAATGGCCGAGGCTGTCTGCGCAAATTCGGCTGTGCCCAGGCGCTTATCCATCCTGGGGTTTCGATGATGGACACGCCAAGCACCATCAAAATCGGCCGTAGACGGGACAACTTTGACTTCGACAGTGTCCGAGCGCCCGGTTTCAAAGGTGGCTGTTTCCAGGCCCAACTGTGTCCAGGTCGGCGATCACTGACCCGCCTGAAATTTTCCTTTAGCGCAGCCCCGCCAATATGTGAAACAGACAACCATTGCCGACGCTGTTGCGCGGATCGCCCAACGCAGCGCCGGATCAGCTTCTGATTTCGCCCGCGCCGAGCACAACGTACTTGAGCGAGGTCAGGCCTTCAACGCCCACCGGCCCACGGGCATGAAACTTGTCGGTGGAAATGCCGATTTCGGCCCCCAGGCCGTACTCGAAACCATCGGCGAAACGGGTGCTCGTGTTCACCATCACACTCGCCGAATCGACCTCGCGCAGGAAGCGCTGGGCGTGCCGGTGGTCGGTGGTCAGGATGGCGTCGGTGTGGTGGCTGCTGTACTGGTTGATGTGGGCAATGGCCTCGTCCACGCCGTCCACCAGCCGGATGCTGATGACAGGGGCGAGGTATTCCTCGAACCAGTCGGCCTCGGTGGCGTCTTGCAACAGGACATTGGCAAGCGGCGCCAGCAAGGCCTTGGATTCTGGGCAGCAGCGCATCTCGATGCCCTTGGCCGCAAATACCGCACCGATACGCGGCAGAAACTCGGCCGCCACAGCGCGCGCCACCAGCAGGCTCTCGGTGGCGTTGCAGGGGCTGTACTTCTGGGTCTTGGCGTTGTCGGCCACCGTGACCGCCATGGCGATGTCACACGGATCGTCAACATAGGTGTGGCAATTGCCATCAAGGTGTTTGATCACCGGCACTTTGGCATCCAGGCTGATGCGCTCGATCAGCCCTTTGCCGCCGCGCGGGATGATCACATCCACGTACTGCGGCATGGCAATCAGCTGGCCTACCGCAGCGCGGTCGGTGGTGGGCACCAGCTGCACCGCATCCGCTGGCAGACCGGCCGAGGCGAGCGCCTGCTGCACCAAGGCGGCCAGCGCGCGGTTGGACTCAATGGCTTCAGACCCGCCGCGCAAGATAGCGGCGTTGCCACTCTTGATGGCCAGCGAGGCGGCCTCGATCGTCACATTGGGTCGGCTCTCGTAAATCATGCCGAAGACGCCTATCGGCACCCGCATCTGGCCAACCCGGATGCCACTGGGCATTTGCTTGAGGCCCGAGATTTCGCCGATGGTTTCAGCCATGGCCGCAAGCTGTTCGCAGCCCTGGGCGCAGATCTCGATCACGGGTGGCGTGAGCTTGAGCCGGTCGACCAGGGGCTCGGCCAGGCCAGCGGTGCGGGCGCGCTCCAGGTCTTTGGCATTTTCCACCTGCAAGCCATCGACGTTGGCCCGCAACAGCGTTGCCAGTGAGGTCAGCGCGTGGCGCTTGGTGGCGGCGCTGGCCTTGGCCATCAGGGCCGAGGCCGCTTTGGCTTGCGCGCCCAGGGTGTTCATGAGATCGGTGGTGGGGAGAGCAGCGTTCATGGACAGATTTTCTCACCCCTGGCGGGGTTGTTGTGCCGACCCTGGACAGTTGCAGGGACGGCACCGCCTCGGTGGCGCTGGGTTGCGATTTCGCTGGCGGGTCGCAGCAGTGCCGCTTGCCACGAAGGCCTGTCTTTGGCGGTGATGGTGGCGGTGGTGCGAGGTTCTTGCAGGAGCGGCACTGCCGCGATGGCATTGGCTCAGTGCGGCGCGCACGCGGTGGCGACCCGCATCGCCAGCTGCTGCAAAGCCTGCCAAGGGCTGGCTGGCCAGCCGGGGGATTTCAGGCCTTTGACGATGCCGTCCACCGTGTGAGCGTCGTCCAGCCAGCGCGCCAAGGTGAGCGCGCTGAGCCGCGGCAGGGCGCGCTCCATCAGCTTTTCTTTCGCGCCCCAAACGCGGTTTTCGCGCAAGGCCATGGGCATCGGTCGCCCGGCGTCCAGCGCGCTGCGCACGCGGTACAGCGTGCGAATGTCCTCGGCCAGCGCCCAGTGCACCAGCACCGCCGCCTCGCCCTCGGCCTGCAGACCGTCGAGCATGCGCTGCGCCCGCACCACCTGCCCGCCCAGCACCGTCTCGGCCAGCTTGAAGGCGGTGTAACGCGCGACATTCAACACCGCGGCTTCCACCTGCTCAAAGCCCAGCTCACCCGCTGGGTGCAGCAGCGCGAGCTTCTGAATTTCCTGGTGGGCCGCAAGCAGATTGCCCTCGACCCGATCGGCAAAGAACTGCAGCGTGCGCTGGCCAGCTTCACCCGCAGCCACGCGTTGGCCTTGCTGTTGCAGACGCTGTGCGATCCATTGCGGCAGCGCGCCGCGCTCCACCGGATCGACCTTGATGGTGACGCCGTAACTCTCCAGCGCGCCAAACCAGGCGCCCTTTTGGGTCGCGGCGTCCAGCCGTGGCAGCAGCACCAGGGCAAGCGTGGTGTCGTTTTTTTGTGACGCTTGCGCTATGTGCTGCAGCGCGGCCGAGCCGTCTTTGCCGGGCTTGCCCGAGGGAATGCGGACCTCGATCAGCTGCTTGTCGGCAAACAAGCTGAGCGAGCCGCTACTGGCCAGCACCGCGCTCCAGCCGAAATGGGCGCCGGCGGCGGTGTGTACCGTGCGCTCGGTGTAACCCTGCTCGCGCGCCGCCTGGCGGATCGCGTCTGCCAGCTCCTGCACCAGCAACGGCTCATCACCGTAGAGGGTGTAGAGGTTCTTGAGCCCGCGCTGCAAATGGGCCTGGATCTGGTTGGCGGCGACCTGCATGGCGGCGCCTACCGCCCCACCGCCGCCAGCCGCCGCATGACCTGCTGCACGATGTCGGCCTGCATGTTGCGAAACAGCAGCGCTTCTTCGGCGTCTTTGGCCAGCACCGCGGTTTCGGTGAAGCTGATGTCGCGCTCCAGCAGCAGCTCGGTGTCGTCCAGCAGCTGGCGCCCGCTAAGCGTTCGCAAGCGAAACCGAAAGCGGGTGCGCAGCTGCAGCTCGCGCACCTGGCCGACCGCTGTCTGGCCCACTACCACACGCTCGCGCTGGTCCGCCAGCACGGTGAGCACAACCTGCCCGGTGTCACCTTCCGGCCTGATGGGGGTGGACGAGACGAACACCGGCACGCCCGAGGCTTGCAGCGCGCGCCGCAACGCCACCGACACCGGCGTGGCTTCGCTGCCCGCCATGCGCACCGACTCGAAATCGAACGTTTGCGCGTCGCGCAGTTTGAAGCCGCAGGCGCTCAGACCGCCCAATGCGCCGCCCGCAAGCGCCAGCAGACCCGCGCGGCGCAGAAAGGTCCGGCGTGCGGCAGAGAAAAGAACGGTTTGGGACTCCATGATGATCAGAGCACCAGGTTGACCAGACGCCCCGGTACCACCACCACTTTTTTGGGCGTCGCACCGTTGGCCTGTTTGATGAATGCTTCGCTGGCCAACGCCACCGCCTCGATGGCGGCGTTGTCGGCGCTCGCGGGCACGGTGATGCTGCCACGCAGCTTGCCGTTGATCTGCAACATGAGCTCGATTTGGTCGCGCTGCAAGGCCGCGTCGTCGACCTTCGGCCATGGCGCGTCCAGCAGCTCGCCTTGCGTGGCGGCAAAGCCGAGCTGTTGCCACAGCGCGTGGGCGATGTGCGGCGTGGCGGGGTAGATGCAACGCAGCAACATGCCAAAGCTCTCAGCCAGCGCAGCGGTGTCGCCAGCCGAGCTGTCGGGTTTGAAATCCTGCGGCGACGGGCCACCCCTAGCCGCAGGAGCCCCCCCGGGGGGCAGCGAGGACACGGCAGTGCCGAGCGTGGGGGCAAATCCTTCGAGCGCGTTGAGCATCTTCATTGCGCCTGAGACCACCGTGTTGTATTGCATGCGCTGGTAGTCGTAATCGACCTGCTTGAGCACGGTGTGGATCTCCAGCCGCAACGCCTTGGCGGCTTTGCCCAAACGGTGCTTGGACACCGACGCTGCTGCCGATCCCAATCCATCCAGCCCGCCCAGCGCCGCGAGCTTGACGCCAAAGCCCCAGACCCGCTTGAGGAAGCGGTAGCTGCCCTCCACCGCCGCGTCGTTCCACTCCAGCGTGGCCTCGGGTGGCGCGGTGAACATGGTGTACAGACGCGCGGTGTCGGCACCGTATTTCTCGATCAGGTCTTGCGGGTCAACGCCGTTGTTTTTGGACTTGGACATGGTGCCCACGCCCTCGTAGTCGATTGCTGTCCCGACCGGCAACAGACCGTCACCGCTGGTGGCCGGATGCTTGAGCTTGGCGCCCACCACCTTGCCCGCGTCATCGAGCACGTTCTCCACATCGTGCGGCCAGAAATAGTCCTTGCCGCCCTTTCCGGTGCGACGGCTGTAGAGGTGGTTCAGCACCATGCCCTGGGTCAGCAAATGGGTGAACGGCTCGTCGATCTTCACCAGCCCCATGTCGCGCATCACCTTGGTCCAGAAGCGCGCGTAGAGCAGGTGCAGGATCGCATGCTCGATACCGCCGATGTACTGGTCCATGCCGCTGCCACCCGTGGCCCGGGTGGGGTCCCGCATCCAGTAGTCGGTGCCTGCAGCCACCATCTGCTCGTGGTTGGCGGGGTCGCAGTAGCGCATGAAATACCAGGACGAATCCACAAAGGTGTCCATCGTGTCGGTCTCGCGCCGCGCAGGCTTGCCACAGACCGGGCACACCACGCCCGCGTGAAAGCCCTCGTGCTTGTGCAGCGGGTTGCCCGAGCCGTCTGGCACGCAGTCGGTCGGCAACACCACCGGCAGATCCTGCTCTGGCACCGGCACCGCACCATGCTCATCGCAATGAATGATGGGAATCGGCGTGCCCCAGTAACGCTGACGGCTAACACCCCAGTCGCGCAAGCGAAAGGTGGTTTTCTTCTCGCCCAGACCAAGGGCTGCGAGCAGCTCAGCCACCTTGTCAGCAGCCGCCTTGTAACCCAGCCCATCAAGCTTGCCAGAGTTCACACACACCAGAGCGCTGGACTTGTCGCCGTACCCGTCGTGCCAGACAGACGCATCAAACACCCATGACGATGACGACAACAGTGAAGAAGCGGCGGGTGCGGGCGCGGTGGTGGGTGGCGTAAGGGTATGCCCCGTGCTGCCAGCCACCACACCCGCGCCCGCCGCTGGAGCAACCGGATCCGCACCCACCGCTGAAGCAACCGGAGCAACAGGACCCACCCCCACCACCTGTCGAATCTCAATCCCGTACTTCAGCGCAAACGCAAAGTCCCGCTCATCGTGCGCCGGCACACCCATCACCGCACCATCGCCATAGCCCATCAGCACATAGTTGCCCACCCACACATCCACAGCCGCGCCCGTCAGCGGATGCGTGACGGTGAGACCCGTCTTCATGCCCTTCTTTTCCTGCGTGGCCAGCTCGGCCTCGGTCGTACCACCACCCTGGCATTCGGCGATGAAAGCGGCGAGGGCCGGGTTTGACGAAGCAGCATGCGCAGCCAAAGGATGCTCCGGCGCCACCGCACAAAAGGTCACGCCCATGACCGTGTCGGCGCGCGTGGTGAACACATACATCTTGCCGTCGCCGATCAGCGCGCCCGATGCGTCCTGAATTGCATGCGCAAACGCAAAGCGCACACCCTCGCTCTTGCCGATCCAGTTTTCCTGCATCAGCCGCACCTTGTCGGGCCAGCCGTTCAGGGTCGCTTTGGGGTTGCCGATCTGCACATGCTCCAGCAGCTCCTCGGCGTAGGCGGTGATGTTCAGGTAGTAGCCCGGAATCTCGCGCTTCTCCACCGGGGCGCCAGTGCGCCAGCCCTTGCCGTCGATCACCTGCTCGTTGGCCAGCACCGTCTGGTCCACCGGGTCCCAGTTCACCACCTGCGTCTTGCGGTAAGCGATGCCCCGCTCCAGCATCTTCAGGAACAGCCACTGGTTCCACTTGTAGTAGGTCGGGTCGCAGGTGGCGACCTCGCGCGACCAGTCGATGGCCAGGCCCATGGCCTGCATCTGCTGCTTCATGTAGGCGATGTTCTCGCGCGTCCACTGTGCGGGCGGCACACCGTTTTTGAGCGCGGCGTTTTCCGCCGGCAGACCGAACGCGTCCCAGCCCATCGGCATCAGCACGTTGTGGCCCTTCATACGCAGCTGGCGCGTCAGCATGTCGTTGATGGTGTAGTTGCGCACATGGCCCATGTGCAGCTTGCCGCTGGGGTAGGGCAGCATCGAGCAGGCATAGAACTTGGGCTTGCTGGCGTCTTCCGTTACGCGGTAGGCGTCGGTGGCATTCCAGTGGGCGTGCGCGGCGCGCTCGACTTCCTTGTGGGCGTATTTGTCTTGCATGAAAACAGGGTCCGGATGCCCGGCGGTCAGTGGATGGGGGACTGGCCGGATGGCCCGGCGTCTGGCGAGCGGGCCGGTTGGCCGAACAAATGATTTTAGGCCTTGGGGGCGGCCCGGTCGGCTCAGCGGGCGGGAGTGACCGCAGGCGCAGACACAGGGGCTGGGCGTGCAAGTGCAGCGGGATCGGCCACGAAGCCGATGCGCACCAGTCCGCCGGCCTGCGCCTGGGCGATCAGCTGCAACACGCGGCCATACAGCACGGCGGTATCGGCGCGCAGCTGGACCTCGGTGGCGGGGTCGCGCTGCGCGGCTTCGCACAGCCGCAAGGCGAGCGTCGCGCTGTCCACCGCCTCGTCGCTCCGATACGCCTGGCCCGCCGCATCCAGACCAATCGACACCGTGACCGCATTTGCCGGCTCAGCCACCACCGCCTGGGGCTTCAGCTCGGGCAGATTCAGCGCCAAGCGGCTGGCCATCAGCGGCGCGCTGATGATGAAGATCACCAGCAGCACCGGCATCACGTGCACCAGCGGCGTGATGTTGATCTCGCTCATGGGTGCGCGCGCGATGGGCCGTTCCAGTCAGCCGAAACCCATGCGCTCAGCCCTCAGCGGGCGCAGGTTGGGCGGGGTGGCGCAGCAGCAGCAGCTCACGCAGGTCGGGCGCAAAATCCGCCAAGTCCGCCTCCACCCGCGCGATCAACCGACCCAACACCGTTGTATGCCAGCACAGCGGGAATAGCGACCACCAGGCCGGCAGCGCTCATTAGCAGCGCTTCGCAGACCGGGCCAGCCACCTGCTCAGTGCGAAACCGACCGCCTATGCCGACGGCAGTGAGCGCATGAAAATCCCCCCTACGGTGCCGAGCAAGCCCGCAAACAGCGCGGTGGCGCCCATGGTGGCCAGCAACACCTGGCCGGACTGCAGGCGGCGCAGCACGCCATGCAGCGCGTCGCGCAACACCCGGGTCAGCTGCTGTGAGCGGTCACCGGCGACAGCCAGCGTTTTGTGCAACGCCTGCTCCAGCCCGCGCGCTGCCAGCACCATCGGCACCGGCAGGGCTTACGGGTCAAAGGCCCTCAGACGCTACCGGGCACCGGCCCAATCGGCGGCTTGCCAGAGGGCGGCGCTGGCGCGTTGCACATTGCGCGCCGCGCAGCGCAGCATCCAGCCCTTGCAGAAAATCACCGCCCAGCTCAGCACCGACATCGCCAGCGGCAGCAGCGCCGCCACGCTGCGGCTCAGCGCGTCGCCGCGCATAACCGTCTCCAGCAAGCCCATGACAGGCTCTGCGAAAAAAGGGTTTTGGGTGCTGTGGCGGACTGTGAGCGTCAGCGCAGACCGAGTACGTCGAACATGTTGTACAGGCCCACGGTCTTGTTGCCCAGAAAACGCACCGCGCGCAAGCTGCCCTGCGCGTAGGTCGCACGGCTGCTGGATTTGTGCGCGATCTCAATGCGCTCACCGGTGCCGGCAAACAGCACCGTGTGATCGCCCACGATGTCGCCACCGCGGATGGTGGCAAAACCGATGCTGGACGGATCGCGCTCGCCGGTTACGCCTTCGCGGGCGTATACCGCGCACGCTTTTAGGTCGCGCCCCAGGGCGTCGGCAATCACCTCGCCCATCTTCAGCGCGGTGCCGCTCGGTGCGTCGACCTTGTGGCGGTGGTGTGCTTCGATGATCTCGATGTCGTAACCGGTGGACAAGGCCTTGGCCGCCATTTCCAGCAGCTTGAGCGTGACGTTCACCCCCACGCTCATGTTGGGCGCCATCACGATCGCGATGCGCTTGGCGGCTTGGGCAATCTCGGCCTTTTGCTCGTCAGAAAAACCGGTGGTGCCGATCACCAGGTTCACGCCCTGCGCCTCGCAAGCGCGAACATGGTCCATCGTGCCTTGCGGGCGGGTGAAGTCAATCAGGCACTGGCTGTGAAACAGGCCAGCGGCCACATCGGCGGTGATGAGAACGCCGGTGACCTGGCCCGCAAAAGCACCAGCGTCTTGGCCTATCGCTGCGCTACCTGACACATCCAGCGCACCAGCCAACACGCAGTCCCCGCTGTCGCGCACCGCCTCCACCAGCATCTGCCCCATGCGACCGCTCGCGCCGGCCACGCTCACGCGCAGCGGCAGCGCCGCGCTCATCGTGCTGGCTCCAGCGGCGGGAAGGCGGTGGTGGCGGGCACTGGTAGCGTCGGCGCTGGGTTGTTGGCTTTGTTGCGTGCTTGAAAAGCCGTCAACTGCGCGTCGGTTGCTTGCAACGCAGGCGCTTTTTCAAACCTGCGCTGCGTGTCCAGCGAGGCCACAAATTCGGCCTCGGTCGGCAGCTGGTCGGACTCAACCCGCTGAACCGCCTCGTCCTTAAAAAATACGGTCAGCTTGCGCTGCTGTAGCGCCTGACCCTGGCGGCGAAAGGTGAACACGTAATCCCAGCGATCGCCGTGGAACACGCTGGTAAGCAAGGGAGAGCCCAGAATGTCGCGCACCTGAGCGCGCGCCATACCGGGCTTGAGTGCCTCAGCCTGTTCGCGGGTCACCACGTTGCCCTGCTGGATGTCGATTTTGTACGGCGTCACCAGGCTGCCGATGCTCGGCATATCGGGCAGCTTCTGGCGCAGGCTGGAGCAGCCGGGCAACACCAACAGCCCGCCCAACAGCAGCGCACCCACCGCAGCAAAGCGCCAAACAGCGGGCCGCGACACCGTCGGTGGTTCACAGCGATCAGGAGAAGAGTGCATGGTGTGCGACGCCAAAAAACGTTCAGACTGGAGCGGCGCAGAAGCGCCACCGTGAGAGGAATCGGCCCGTCAACACGGGCTGCCGATATGATGCGGTCATTGTATCGTTGGGGTGATTTTCTGCCCCTTTTGACCGAGCGAGCGCACCATGACCAACATCGAAGAACTCAAGAGCACAGGCCTCAAAGCCACGCTGCCACGGCTGAAAATTCTTGAGGTTTTCCAGAAAGCGAAACAGCGCCACATGACAGCCGAGGACGTCTACCGCGTGTTGCTAGAAGACCGTTCCGATATCGGTTTGGCCACGGTCTACCGCGTGCTGTTGCAGTTCGAGCAGGCCAGTTTGCTTTCGCGCAGCAACTTCGAGTCGGGCAAGGCGGTTTATGAGCTAGACGAAGGCCAGCACCACGACCATTTGGTGTGCCTGGATTGCGGTCGGGTCGAGGAGTTTTTCGATGCGGAAATCGAGAAACGCCAGCAAATGGTGGCGAAAGCGCGCGGATTTGTCTTGCAGGAGCACGCCTTGTCCCTTTACGCCAACTGCGTCAAGCCCGACTGCCCGCACCGAGCAGCTGCTGCAAGGCAGCGCTGAGCCGACAAGCATTCGGCGCCACGGGGGTACTCCGCTCGCCTGCTGCGTGGCCTGTCGCAGCCGGTGCGCAGGCGAGGAGCCTACCGAAAGCCGATGCGCCGACTTTCCCGCACCTCGGGCTTGATGCGGTGTTCGGCCTCCAGCTGGGCAAGAAATTCGCTCGGCTCCAGGGTTTCGCCGAGGATGTCGATCTGCTGTTTGACAGCGGCAAAGTCGCCCGGGCAGAGCTGTTCCAGGCGAGCCAGACCTTGCGCCAGCGCTGATGTGAGGTGGCTCGCGTCGCCGGCCAGGGCTTCCACCACAAACATGGTTTCTCGCTGGGCGGCGGTGAGCGGCTTGAAGCGAATCTTGAAGGTGAAGCGGCGCAGCGCGGCCTGATCAATGCTGTCCATCAGGTTGGTGGTGCAGATGAAGATGCCAGCAAAGCGCTCCATGCCTTGCAGCATCTCGTTGACTTCGGTCACCTCATAGGTGCGCTGGGCACCACGTCGATCTTGCAAAAAACTGTCGGCCTCGTCGAGCAGCAACACGGCTTTTTCGGCCTCGGCCTCGCGGAACATGGCAGCCATCTGCTGCTCGGTTTCGCCCACAAACTTGCTCACCAGATCGCTGGCGCGCCGGACCATAAGCGGGCGCTCCAGCTGCTGCGCCAGGTGCTCGGCGAGTGCGGTTTTTCCGGTGCCGGGCGCGCCGTGAAAACACAGGCAGCCGTGGCCTCGGGTTTTGAGTGCGTTGATGACGCGCGCAATCTCGTAGCGGCTCTCCAGGTTCAGCATGTCCAGGCTGTACTGGGTGACGCTGGGGCGCTGCGCCAGGTCGGGCCGGCGACCCAGCGCGAGGTCGGCGTTTTTCAATTGACGCTCGATCAGATCGTCGAGCAGCGGCGCGGCGGACTTGCGCCGACCTTTCCCGGTGGATTTGGCGGGCCCCACCGCCAGCTGCGCAAAGCGCACCGCAGTGCGGATCTGCGCCGGCGTCAGGCCGTTGCGCTCGGTCAGGCGCGCCACCAGCGCCTCGGACACAGCCACGCCTTCCAGCGTCTTTCGCACCAGCTGCTGGCGCGCGCCAGGCGGCGGGCTTTTGAGTTCGAGGTGGTAAGCAAAGCGGCGCCGAAACGCCGGGTCGATCTGCTCGATGCGGTTGGTGACCCACAGCGTGGGCACCGCGTTGGATTCCAGAATCTGGTTCACCCAGGCCTTGCCGCTGACACTGCCCGTGTGCGACGCGCCCACGTGCTCGGTGCGTGCCATCAGCTGAGCGGCTTCGCTGGAGATAGGCGGAAACACATCTTCCACCTCGTCAAACAGCAGCGCCGAGTGCGCCGTGCCTTTCAAAAACACCTGGGCGATCTGCAGCGAGCGGTAGCGATCGCGCCCGCTCAGGGCATTGCCATCGCGGTCGGCGTATTCCACCTCGAACAGCGCCAGCCCGGCGTCTGCCGCGACCACCCGGGCCAGCTCGGTCTTGCCGGTGCCGGGCGGGCCGTAGACCAGCACGTTGACGCCGGGCTCCTTGCGCGCCACCGCCTCACGCAGCAGGGCAGACAGCAGGCGCACGTCATCGCCCGCAAACGCAAAGTCCTTGGTGGTCAACGCAGAGCGCGCGGCCGGGCGGGTGAAAACCGCCATCAGCTCGCTTTGCGTTTGGTACTCGCGCATCAGCACCGGCGGCAGCTTTTCGCTGACCTTCATCAGGTCGGCCAGGTCGGTGATGTTGTGCTCAGAAATCAGGTTTTCCACCATGCCAATGCGCTCCAGCCGCGAGCCGGCGCGAAGCGCCTCGCCAACCTCGCTGGCCTTGACACCGGCCACATCGGCGATAGCGGCGTAGGCCTCAGGCGCGTTGTTCACCTTGAACTCGACCAGGATGGAGCGCAGGTCGCGCTGGTAGCGCGCCAGCGTTCCGTAAAGCAGCAGCGCGCGCTCGGCGCGGTTGAGCTGCAGCAGACCGGCCAGCGCGTCGATGTTTTTTTCCACCAGCGTGGAGTGTTTCTTGAGTGTCTGGCACAGCCACTCGCCGGTCACGGCCAGCACCGACAGCAGGTCTTTCGGCGACTCTTTGGCGTACTCGTCGAGGTAGAAAAACAGCGTGCCTTCTTCATAGGGGCCACGCCAGACGCCATAGCGCTCCATGAAGGCGGCCGGACTCAGGCGGTCTTGGCCGGTCCACAACTCGTTGTCTTTGCAGCGCCGGTCCAAAAATTCGCGCACCCGCACCAACACGGTGTGGGGCCAGACCAGATGCCGCCCAGCCAGCGAAAGCAGGGTGTTGAGATCGCGGCGCACGTTAAAACGCTGACCTTGGCGCGCGGCCAGGGTGAGCACGAAATGCGAACACATGAGATCAAGCACCGGCGCCTGGCGCAAGCCGGGCGGCACGAAAATGCGGCCCTCGCGCACCTCAATGCCAGGGCGCAGTGCCGTGGTCGAGAGTGGCGCCGCTGTGGGTTTTCGCATTCGTTGGTCTCCAGGGGCTTGACAGGTAACACCTGCGAGGGCAGGGCCTCGCTTTCAGGCGGACCATAACCCAGCTGCTGGCAACTTGGAAGGGTGGAAAAACCGAAGATGCGGGACTTTGTGGGTACTGTGCTCGATCCAAATTTGCGCCTCTGTTCGCTGCGCAACACACGCCAGCGCGGGCGGCGCAGCGCCACAATGCCGACATGCTGCAACTCGCTGACATTGAAGCCGCCGCCGCCCGCCTGCAAGGCCAGGTGCTGGAGACCCCGTTTGTCGAATCGCGCACGCTCTCGCAGCTGCTGGGCTGCACTGTGTTCCTCAAATTCGAGAACCTGCAATACACCGCGTCCTTCAAAGAGCGCGGCGCTTGCAACAAGCTGGTGCAGCTCAGCGTTGCCGAGCGAGCGCGTGGTGTGATCGCCATGAGCGCTGGCAACCACGCCCAGGGCGTGGCCTATCACGCACAACGGCTGGGGATTCGTGCGGTGATCGTGATGCCGGTCTTCACACCGGGGGTAAAGATTGAACGCACACGCGGCTTTGGTGCCGAGTTGGTGCTGCACGGCGACACGCTGGACGAGGCCTGGCTACACGCGCGCGCGCTGGCGCGAGAACAGAGCCTGGTGTTTGTGCACCCGTACGATGACGAAGCGATCATGGCGGGCCAGGGCACAGTGGCACTGGAAATGCTGCGGGTGCAACCGGACCTGGACACGCTGGTGGTGGCGATTGGCGGTGGCGGCCTGATGGCGGGCATGGCCACCGTGGCGCGCGCGCTGAAGCCACGGATGCATATTGTGGGGGTGCAGGCCGAGCGTTTTCCGGCCATGGTCAACGCCATTCGCGGCACCCAGCTGCCCCAGGGCAACAGCACGATTGCCGAGGGGATAGCGGTCGGTACGCCGGGCGAGCTGACCCTGGCCATCATCCGCGAGCGGGTCGATGAGCTGCTGCTGGTCGACGAGGGCGACATTGAGCAGGCCATCGTGATGCTGCTGGAGATCGAAAAAACGCTGGTAGAGGGCGCGGGCGCCGCCGGCCTGGCGGCACTGATCCGCCACCCCGAGCGCTTCGCTGGCCAGCGGGTGGGGCTGGTGCTGTGCGGCGGCAACATCGACCCGCTGCTGCTGGCCTGCATTATCGAGCGCGGCATGGTGCGAGCCGGGCGACTGGCGCGCATTGAAGTGAATGCACGCGACGTGCCGGGCAACCTGGCGCGCATCACCGCCATTGTGGCCGACGCCGGTGCCAACATCGACGAGGTGCACCACCAGCGCGCCTTCAGCTTGCTGGCGGCACAAAACGTGTCCATCGAGCTGGTGGTGCAGGCGCGCGGACGCGAGCACACAGCGCAGGTGATCGCCTGCCTGCGCGCCAGCGGATTCGACGCCCAGCTGATTTGACCGCACACAAGACGGCGTCTGGCTCGATTGGCCGAATCAACCGGCTTTGGATTTGATTGGCTTGTGTGGTGCCACCAGGGGAGACGCTGCGGGCACCACGGGCCAGGCCTGCCAGTGGTTGTCCCAGCGCGGCGCTGAGCGTGCGACAGCCAACTGCGGCAGCACGTGGTTGCCCGGCCCTGCATGCAACACGCCGTTGCTGCCGCCGGCCCACCACCGGCCTGCGCTCACCGCCACCGCGCAGCCGTCGAGCAGCGCCACGCTGTGTGACCAGTGCGCTTTGGCGTCAAACACCGCGAGCGCGTTGGCGCGCGGGCAGCCGACCAGGAAGCCACCGCCAGGGTGCGCCGCCACCGCGCCGCCGTAGCCGCGCAGATCCGGCGACTCGGGCGTGGCGAACAAGCGCTCGCCATCCCACACCGCGAGCACCGGGGCACGCCAGCGGTCTTCTGCGGCGGGATGTTCGGCCTGCAACGCAATGCCCAGGCGCTGGGTGCTGGCGTCCCAGGCCAGGTGGCGGATGCTCAGAAACGGGTCGGCCAGGCGCCACTGGCCCAGCAGCGCGCCGGTTTTGGGATTCAGCGCCACCAGCGAGGCGTCCAGGCGGTCCACATTGCGCTTGCTGCGGCCGGTCTCGGGCAGCGTGGGAATACCGCCATTGGCGACCATCAGCGTGCCGGCGGGGAAATCGCCCAACCGCTCGGGCAGCGCCAGCAGCTCGTGCGGGTCCATGCCGTGGGTGGCCCACTCGTCCGTTTTTTCCAGGCTGAGCGCCTCGCGCACACCAAGGCAACCTTGCGCGTTGTCCCGATCGGTTTCGGTGGTCCAGATGTGCGCGCTGTTGACGCTGGCGATGGCGTGGCCGTTGAAGCGGCGGTCGCCGTCCATCCACTGCCACTGTTGTTGCGCAGTGCCGGGGCGCCAGCGCAGCAGCCAGTCGCCCGGGCGCCGCGCCACCGCAAGCGCCGTGCCGTCGGGCTCGGCGAGCAAGGCGTGGGGCCGGGTTGGCACCGTCACCGATTGCTGAACCGTCCAGGCGTCGCCCGCCACCGAGATGAGCCCGACGCGGTACTGGCTGTCGGCTTCCCACGCGGCGAGCAGAGTGGCGGATGCGCTAGGGGTTGAGGCCCAGGCGCCAGGCCACAACACGCCACCGGCCACCGCCAGCAAACACCGACGGCGGGAAAAACCGGTGGGGGCAGAGGCGCTTAGATCAATCGCCATCAGCCGACGAAAACCCCAGCGGTACATCGAGCGCTGCCGCCACCTGGTTTTGATAGAGCACGGTCAGCGCCTTCATGCGCTGCGCGGTGGCCAGCAGGGCGTTGTCGCTGGAGCGTGGCGTGAGCGCGGCGAGGTCGGCGCTGGTGCCATCCAGGGCTTGCGCCCAGCGCTGGGCAAGCGCGAGTTGGCCCTTGCCGATCAGCAGCGCTTCGATCGGAATCAGCGCCTCGCCCGGCACCGGCGGGGCCGCGTATTGATCGGCGCGCAGGCGCGCCATGGCTTCTAAGCTGCGCCACTGCGCGCGCCAGTCGGCCAGATTGGCCTCGCGGCTGAGCCGGGGAAACGCCACTGGCTCGCTGCTCGGCGCGCCGGTGGTGCGGTGGGTTTGAAGGGGCTTTTCGATGTGTGCCCAGCGCAGCCGCTCCAGCCCGCCCAGCCACTGGTTGACCCACTCGGCAAACGCACTGGCCGCGTCCTCGGGCGACTCGCTCCAGTCTTTTCGCGCCAGCGCTGCGAATTCGGTGTTGAGCGCGCGGGCCTCGGCCGCGATGCCTTGCGCCACCAAGCCCGCGTAGTGGCAGGTAGCGGGTGCCAGGGCCGACCCCGAGGCGGTGGTCAGCAATTGTTCCAGCGCCGGAAAACCTTTGGCCGGCGTGCCCACGCGCTCCATCTCGGCCAGGGTTTGTGGCGCTTTTTCCAACGCTTGGTGCAGCAGGCGCTCGCGGATCGGCCAAAAGTCGATTTCGCGCTGCGAGCGGCGCGCCACCAACGGCCCCAGCTCTGGGCTGGAAAGCGCCTGCCAGCGCACCAGGGTTTGCTGCCATTGCGCGCGCAGATCGGCCAGCGTGGCCGGCCCCTGGCAATGGGCATCGACGCTGCCGACCAACTGGGCCGACGCGTGCTCGAAGGCTTGCGCCAGCGACGGCAAGCGGTGCCGGTAGACGCCTTGCAGCGCCTGCTCGGCGCTGTGGTGCAGCATGGGATGGGCGGCGGTCTCGGCTGCGCTGCGGGCCGTGGCGGGCGTAGGGGAAGGCGTTTGAGCCCAGCCCGTGGCGGACAGCACAGCGATCGAAAAAACAGCGATGCAATGTTTCAAAGGGACTCCACAAATTTCACCAGCGCAGCGCGCTCGGCGGCGCTGAACTTGAGCACCTGATCCTTCGCTGCCTGGGCTTCGCCGCCGTGCCACAGTACCGCTTCCAGCACGCCGTTGGCCCGTCCATCGTGCAGCAGGCGCTGGTGGCCGTTCACGTCCTTGAACAAGCCAATGCCCCACAGCGGCGGCGTTTTCCACTGGCTGCCGCTGGCCAGAAAATCGGGGCGCCCGTCGGCGAGGTCGGGGCCCATGTCATGCAGCAGCAAATCGGTGTAAGGCCAGATGCGCTGGCCGCTGAGTTTGGGCGTGCTCAAGCGCGGGAACATCGAGTCCCCAGTGGTGTAGCTCGGCCGGTGGCAGGTGACGCACTGCGCCTGCGCAAACAGCGCCTGGCCGCGCAACACCTGCGGGTCTTTGGGCTGGCGGCGCGCAGGCGGTGCCAGGGTGGCGGTGTAAAAAACCACCTGGGCGAAGATGTCCTGGTCGATCTCGGGCTGCTCGGCCGTGGCTTGGCCGGACGGCACGATGCCCTCGGCGCCGTTGCGTTTGCCGCCGCCATGCGGCGCCGCCAAACAGTCTTTTTGTGCGGCGGTGCAGGCCTCACGCCAGAACACCGGCGAGGTGATGCCCATGTCGCCGTTGAAGGCGCCGCCCGACACGTGCGCCACCGAGCCGGTGTTGGCCTTCCAGCCGAAACGCCCGATCACTGTTTTTTGCGCAACCGCGTCCCAGACGCGGTTCGGCTGTCCCTGAATCGGTCCGCCAGCCGCCGCCTGATCCCGTGCGTTGGCGAAGATTTCGCTCTCGGGAATGGCCTCCAGCAGGCCCATGCCGATCACCTGCGGTGCGATGCGCGGGCCGATCATCACGTCGGGCGCCATGGGCCCATGGTTCAAGCCGGTCAAGGTGTAGATCGGTTGCTGCAGCGTGTAGCGCGTGCCATCGGCAAAACGGCCATGAATGGGCTGGCTGCGTATCTCGACCCGGCCTTCGGATTTGACGCCCTGGATCGCCGCGTTGGTGAACTGGTCGCCATAGGTCGGCTCGGGCACCACGCCCAACTGCGGGTCAGCGATGCCGGGCACCGACAAGCGAAACAGCAGCGCCACCGTGTTCTCCGGCTCGGGGCCCAGGGTGTTGGCCCACGGCGGCGGTGCGCCACGACCGTCCATGCTGTGGCAGCCGGCGCAAGAGCGCGCAATGAAATGCGGGCCCAAGCCATCGCGCGCGGTGATCGATGCCGGCGCCTCGACCCAGTTGCGCTTGAAGAAAGAATTGCCGATGACGAAACGCGTGTGCTGCGCATCGCTCAGGTCGGCCAGCGGGAACGAAAACGCGTTGCGCCCGGTGGCGTACACGGTGCCGCTGCCGCCCACTTTTTCACCCAGCGGGTCGGGGTCGGCTTGCGCGCCGACCTGTAGGTGAAAAGCCAGCGGCGCCAGCGCCACCGCGAGCGTGCCCAGCGCCAACGCCACCGGCGTGGCTTTGGACAGAAAACTCATGGCTTTGCCAGCGTCAACTGGGTGATGCCCACCGCCGAAGCGGCGCTCACCAGCAGTTTGGACTGCGCCACCAGACTGGCCACCGTTTTCTCAACGGCCGGGCGGCCGGGCGCGCCTTCGGCAATGGCCTGGTCGAACGGCGCGGGAATGGCTTGTGCGGCGGTGACCGAAGCGTCCATTTGCGCGCTGGTTTTTTCGGCCAGTGCCGCATCCTTCAGCGCGACCAAATCGCGCAGGCCAGGCCCTTGCAGGATGCTGCCGTCGCGGCGTTGGTACTGGCCCAGCCAGACGTTGCGGATGCCCAGCGCGTTGGTGACGATGTCGCGGTGCGTGTTGTCGGAGAAGCAGGAATGCTCGTCTTCCTGGTCTTGCGAATTCAGCGCCACTTCCATGCGCTCGCCAGCGAGCTCGCCGCGCGAGAGTGAGCCCAGCCCGACGATCATCTTGCGCACCGATTCCGTACCGCCCTTTTCGAATTTGGCACGGTAGTTTTTGCGCTTGGGTGCCCAGGCCTTGACAAGGCCAGTGAGGTCGTCGACCAGCAGCTCAGTCGCCACGCTCAGGTAGCGCGCGCGGCGCTTGGCGTTGGCACCTTTGCCGGCCACACAGTCTTCAAAAGAGCGGTTGCCCGGACCGGTCTCGCTCAGGTCTTGGCCCCAGAGCAGGAACTCGATCGCGTGCCAGCCAGCGCTCACGTTTTCTTCACCGCCGCGCTCGTTGGCCTGGATCAGCGCCGCCTTGGTGATCTTGAGCTTGGGGTTGTTCACCATGCCGGCCTTGGGCTTGCCCTGCACATGGTCCACATAGGCCTCGTCCATCGGCCAGGCGTTGATCTGGCCCTCGGGGCCGTTGTCGTCGTCGATCGGGCCGCCATAAAAGCGGAAAGCCTCGGTTTGGCCGTAGAACTCGCGCGCTGCCAGCCAGGCGTCGCGAGCCTGCTGCATGCCCTCGGCCGATGGCGCCTTGACAAACACGGCAATCGCCGCCCGCATGTCCTTCGCTACGGCCAGGGTGTCGCTGTAATTGGCTTATACCAGCCTGGCGTGGTGGCTGGCCACGGCGGATGGCGAGACTGCTGCCAGGTTGGCGTTGGCGTTGGCGTTGGCGTTGGCGTTGGCGTTGGCCAGGATCAGCGCAGCGGGTGCGGCGTTAGCCGCCAGCGCAGGCAAGCCTGAAAGAGAAACAGAGGACAGGAACAACGCGGAGGCGAGGGCATACAAATTCCCGGGAGGATCCCCTAAAACACGAATGAGAATGATTCTAGTTTATAAAAAAACCAGAAAAAAGATGCGTTGGTTTTGGTGCCGTGCGGGGTCGCGAGATTGGGCACTCCCGTTTTGATGCTCCCGTTGCAGGTGAACGGTGGCACTCCTCAGGCGCCAGCTGCAGTTCAGCGCAGAAGCTTGGCTGGTGCGGAGATGACGACCTGGTTTCGCAGCCGCTGCACATCCTCGGCGCGGCGCGGGGCGGTGCCCGCGGTGAGCAAGGTGGCCGAGCCGGCCGCCACGCCCCGGGCGAAGGCGTCGATTCGTGTGCGGTCTTGCTGCAAAGCCCACACCATGCCGCCCACAAAGCTGTCGCCCGCGCCCACCGCGCTGACCACCGGTACCGGCAGCGGGTCGGCACACCAGAGGCCTTCGCGGGTGACCAGCACCGCACCCAGGTGGCCCAGTGTGAGTGCGACCACCTGGGCCGCGCCCTGGTCAATCAGGCCCCGCGCTGCCGCCCGCCAGGCGACGGGGCTCTCCAGCGGCTGGCCCACCAGCTCGCTGAGCTCGCCCAGATTGGGTTTGACCAGATACACCCCCTCGGCCATGGCCGCTGCCAGCGCCGGCCCGGTCGTCTCGAGCACCAGCTTGGTGTCACGCTCACGGCACAGGCACGCCAGCCGGGCGTAGAAATCCGCCGGCATGCTCAGCGGCAGGCTGCCGCTGGCGACCACCCAGACCAAGAACGGGGTGAGGTCCGTCAAGGCTTGCAAAGAAAGAGCGCCATTCGGCCTCAGACAGCCTGGGGTCGGGCATGACGAAAGCGGTATTTGGCGCCGCTGCTTTGTTCCTGTGCGGTGGGGTTCACCCGCGTCTCGTTGGCCAGAGGCAGACAGGTGGCGTCCATCGCCTCGGCGGCCATGCGGGCCTTCAAGCATTCGCCGCCGGGGCCACCGGCGGGAGACAGCGCGTGCGCCGTGCCGCCGCGCCGCCGCGGTGTGTCAGTACCCGCACCACATTGGCTTCACCGCTGCCGCCAGCGCAGCCGGCACCGTGCGAGGCCGCGCCACAGCGCAGCTTCTCTGTCGGCACCCCCCCCCCGCTCGGTATTGGTGGACAGATCCACCCCCGGGTTCATGGCGCGGCACACAACCGGTGCCGCTGGCGTTGACATGGGCACCGGTCTTTCTGCTCTCAGCGCTGGTGCTTGACCCGCTTGGCCGCGAAGGCGTCGCGCACGCTGAGCCCGCGCGAACCCGGGCGCAGGTCAAAGCCCTGCCCGGCCTGAACGCTGCCAGGCTGCGCCACCGCCAGATAAAAACCGGGGCAGCCCCGCTGCGCCATCAGCCGCCCGGCGGTGTTCAGGCCCATCACCGCATTGAACTTGTGGCAGGGCTCTCGCGGCGCGGTCACGCGCAGCACGCAATCGGGCAAATGCAGCTCGTCACCGATCCACACCTGGCCTTCAAGCAGGCCTTCGATGCTCAGGTTCTCGCCCATAAAACCCGGCTCCAGCGTCTCGTCGAACAGGCTCACCACCTGGCTGCGCCGCTGCTCGGTCCAGAACGGCAAATGTTCCACCGGGTAGGCATAAACCGCCTTGACCAGGCCGCCATGCACGCTGGGATCGGCCTGTTCGTCGCCCGCCAGCCCCATGCGCCCGAGCGCCACCACGCCGGCCACCGGCGTTTTGCCAATGGCGCTCAACACGGTGCGCTCGCCAACACGCAAGCGACGGACCGAGCCTATGTTGACGCTGACGATACGCAAAGCGGCTGGATTTCGGTGGATGCGCTTCAGTCGCGCATCAGCGCTTCGATCTCGTCGGCCTTTACCGGCACGCCACGGCTGATCAGCTCGCAGCCCGAATCGGTGACCAACGCGTCGTCTTCGATGCGGATACCGGTGTTCCAGAAATGCTCGGGCACATCGGCCGCCGGGCTCACATACAGGCCGGGCTCAATGGTCAGCACCATACCCGAGCGCAGAATACGGCTGGGCCGGTCTTTGATGGTTTCGCCCGACAGCGGGTCTTTGCGCTCGCTAACCCTCCCCACCTCGCTCGGCTCCACGTAGCTGCCGCAGTCGTGCACGTCCAGCCCCAGCCAGTGGCCGGTGCGGTGCATGTAGTGGCGAAAGTAATGGCGTTGCGCGATCACGTCGTCGAGCAGCCCCACGGTATTTTTGTCGAGCAGACCAAGGTCCAGCATGCCCTGGGCCAGCACGCGCACCGTGGCCTCGTGCGGGTCGATGAAGCGCGCGCCCGGTTTTGTGGCGGCCACCGCCGCATCCTGGCTGGCGAGCACCAGGTCGTAAAGGTCGCGCTGCGGGCTGGTGAATTTGCCGTTGGCGGGGAAGGTGCGGGTGATGTCCGACGCGTAACCGTCGAGCTCACAGCCGGCGTCGATCAGCACCAGATCGCCACTTTTCACCGGCGCGCTGTCGGCGCGGTAGTGCAGCACGCAGGCGTTGGCCCCAGCCGCGACGATGCTGCTGTAAGCCGGGTACTGCGAACCGTGCTGGCGGAACTCGTGCAACAGCTCGGCGTCAAGGTGGTATTCGCGTACGTCCTGGCCAGCGCGAAGCATGGCGGCGCTGCGCCGCATGGCGCGGATGTGGGCCTGGGCGCTGATCTGCGCCGCGCGTTTCATGGTGGCGATCTCAAATGCGTCTTTCACCAGCCGCATCTCATCGAGCAGGCTGCACAGGTCGCGTTGCCCATCGGGGCACAGGGCACCAAAACGCACCCGGCTGCGCACCTTTTGCAGCCAGCCATCGACCCGGCTTTCCAGCCCGGTGTGGATGGCAAACGGATACCAGACGGTGCGCTGGTTTTCCATCAGTTTGGGCAGCTGGGCGTCGAGCGTTTGCACCGAATGCGCCTGCTGCACACCCAACACATCTGGCGCTGCTTCGGGGCCAAGACGCCGGCCGTCCCAGACCTCGCGCTCCAGGTCTTTCGGGTTGCAAAACAGCGTGCTCTCGCCCTCGGCGGTGATCACCAGCAAGGCGTTGGGCTCGGTGAAACCGGTCAGGTAATAGAAGTAGCTGTCAAAGCGGAACAGGTAATCGCTGTCGCGATTTCGGGTGCGCTCAGGCGCGGTGGGCACGATGGCGATCCCGCCTGGCCCGAGTTGGGAGGCCAGGCGCGCGCGGCGCTCGGCGTAGAGGGCAAAAGAGGTGTTGGCGTCCATTTGGGTCATTCTCCAGGTTTTGTTCAGCGTACGTGGCTGGAGCGGTTCAATTCTTTCAGCCGCTCGGGCGTGCCGACATCGGTCCAGCGCCCGGCGTAAACCTCGGCGCTCACCTGCCCCGCGTCTGTGGCAGCGCGCAGCAACGGCGCCAGCGGCGCGGCCGTGCCCAGCGGGTTGCCGGGCACGATCTCGCACCAGGGCGTCTCGAACAGCGCGCGCTGATAAAGGCCGATGGTGCTGAAGGTGAATCGCTCACCGCCAGTGGTGTTCAGCGCCAGCCCGGCGCCTGACAGCCCGAAATCACCGCGCTGGTTGTGCGGCGGGTTCGGCACCAGCCAGAGGTGGGCCAGCAGACCGCTGGCGCTGAAGCGCTCGACGCTGGCCTGGGTGAAGGCAAAATCGGGCGCGTACACATCGCCCGCCAATACCCAGAACCGCTGGCCCAACCCAGGCAACGCGCGGGCGATGCCACCGGCGGTTTCCAACGCGTAGCCAAACTCCTGGCCCTCGTGGGAAAACGCCAGCTCGGCTTGCGGCTGCTCAGCCGCCCACGTGGCCAGCCGCGCGGCGATCTGCTCGCCGAGCCAGGCGGTGTTGACCAGCACGCGGTAAAAGCCGCCGGCCTGCAATGCGTCCATCGGCCAGAGCATCAGCGGCTTGCCGTGCACTGGCAGCAGAGGCTTGGGCGTGTGATCGGTCAGCGGGCGCATGCGGTTGCCGCGGCCAGCCGCCAGCACCATGGCGGCTATGTTGGGGTTTGGCGGTGTGAACATGGCGGGTGCGACCGTGATGGAGCTGGGCAGGAGACAAGCCCACCACTATATCGGCGGAGCCCACCCCCGATGACGGGCGCCGCGTTCGTGGCTGTTGGCAGGCGCTGGTTTGTCGCTGGCCCGCGTCTCTGCGATCTGTTTCAAGGCCGCCCAGACCGGGTCGGTAAAATCGGCCGCTTCGCGCACCGCCGCAACCTCCAGCCCGCTATCAATGTCCGAAGCCACCTCCCCCGTCGTTCCATCGGCCGCTGCCGTTACGCCCCAAACCCAGGCCAACGCCATTCGCGCACTCGCCATGGACGCGGTACAGGCCGCCAACTCCGGCCACCCGGGCGCGCCCATGGGTATGGCCGATATGGCCGTTGCCTTGTGGGGCCGGCACCTGCGCCACAACCCGAGCAACCCGGCCTGGGCCAACCGCGACCGCTTCGTGCTGTCCAACGGCCACGGCTCGATGCTGATTTACGCGCTGCTGCACCTCACCGGCTACAAGCTGCCGATCGAGGAGCTGAAGAACTTCCGCCAGCTCGGCAGCAAGACCGCCGGTCACCCCGAAGTCGGCCACACGCCCGGCGTGGAAACCACCACCGGCCCGCTGGGCCAGGGCATCAGCAACGCGGTGGGCATGGCGCTGGCCGAGAAGCTGCTGGCGGCCGAGTTCAACCGCCGCGACCACACACTGGTTGACCACCACACCTATGTGTTCTTGGGCGACGGCTGCCTGATGGAAGGCATCAGCCACGAGGCCTGCGCACTCGCAGGCGCCTGGAAACTCAACAAGCTGGTCGCGCTGTACGACGACAACGGCATTTCCATCGACGGCCAGGTCACGCCCTGGTTCATCGACAACACCGCGCTGCGTTTCGCCGCCTACGGCTGGAACGTGGTTGGCCCGGTCGACGGCCACGACGTGGACGCGGTAGACCGCGCGATTGCCGACGCCAAAAACAACGCCACCCTGGACACAGGTGGCCCCACGCTGGTGATCTGCAAAACCCACATCGGCAAAGGCAGCCCGAACCGCGCCAACACCGCCAAGGCCCACGGCGAGCCGCTTGGTGCAGAAGAAATCGCGCTGACCCGCGAAGCGCTGGATTGGTCCCACGCACCGTTCAAGATTCCGAAAGACGTGTATGCCGCCTGGGACGCCAAAGCCGCCGGCAAGGCGCAGGAAGCGGCTTGGAAGGACGTATTCAACGCCTACAAAAAGGCCTACCCCCTTGAGGCCAAAGAATTTATTCGCCGCATGAAGGGCGAGCTGCCCAAGGGCTTCAACCAGCTCGCCTTCGACACCGTAGCGGCCGCGCACAGCAGGGCCGAAACGGTGGCCAGCCGCAAGGCCAGCCAGATCGCGCTCGAAGCCTTCACCGCTGCCCTGCCCGAGATGCTCGGCGGCAGCGCCGACCTCACCGGCTCCAACCTCACCAACACCAAGAGCACGCCGCCGCTGCGCTTTGGCATGGCGGGTGACGTGGTGGAAACCCCAGCGGGCCAGATTGGCCGCCACATCAACTACGGTGTGCGCGAATTCGGCATGGCGGCCATCATGAACGGCGTGGCGCTGCATGGCGGCTACATCCCCTTTGGTGGCACCTTCCTTACCTTTAGCGACTACAGCCGCAACGCGATTCGCATGGCCGCACTGATGAAGCAGCGGGTGATTCATGTGTTCACCCACGACAGCATCGGCCTGGGCGAAGACGGCCCGACGCACCAGCCGGTTGAGCACGCCGCCAGCCTGCGCCTGATCCCCAACCTCGACGTCTGGCGTCCGGGCGACACAGCCGAGACCGCCGTGGCCTGGGCCGTCGCGCTGCAAAACACCAGCCGCCCCACGGCGCTGTTGCTGAGCCGCCAAAACCTGCCGTATGCGCCAAAAGACGAACTCGGTGACATCAGCCGCGGCGCCTATGTGTTGTCGGAACCAGCCGATGTGGGCATGAAGAAAAAAGCCCAGGCCATCATCATCGCCACCGGCTCCGAGGTGCAGCTCGCGCTCAAAGCGCAGGAGCTGCTGGCCAAGGAATTCAAAATTGCGGTGCGCGTGGTTTCCATGCCCAGCACCACCACCTTTGACCGCCAGGACGCCGCTTACAAAGCCAGCGTGTTGCCCAAGGGCTTGGCGCGCATCGCGGTGGAAATGGGCTCCACCGATGGCTGGTGGAAGTACGGTGTGGCCGCCGTGGTCGGCCTGGACACCTTCGGCGAATCGGCGTCCGCGCCGGTGCTGTTCAAACACTTCGGCTTCACGCCCGAGAACGTGGCCGACACGGTGCGCACTGTGTTGGTGAAGTGATCCGCTTCCGCAGCGTTACGCGCTACACACTCAGGGGCACGGCACTGGCCGCCCGGCAAAGACGGTTCGGCGGTGGCTTGGGTTGGGCCACCGCTTGCGTCAAATTCTTCCTGTGATCAAGAAATTCACCAACCAAAAGAGCACTGAAAATGACCATCAAGATCGGCATCAACGGCTTTGGCCGCATCGGGCGCAACGTGATGCGCTGTGCGATTCAGAACTTTTCTGACATCGAAGTCGTCGCCATCAACGACCTGCTGGAGCCCGACTACCTGGCCTACCTGCTGCAATACGACTCGGTGCACGGCCGCTTCAAAGGCGAGGTAGGTGTTGTGGACGGCCACCTGGTGGTCAACGGCAAAACCATTCGCCTGACGCAAGAACGCGACCCGGCCAGCCTGAGGTGGGGTGAGGTGGGTGCTGAGGTCGTGATCGAGTCCACCGGTCTGTTTCTTGACAAGGTCACGGCCCAGAAGCACCTGGACGCTGGTGCCAAAAAGGTCATCCTATCGGCCCCGTCCAAAGACGACACGCCAATGTTTGTCTTTGGCGTCAACCACGCCACCTACGCCGGCCAGGCCATCGTCTCCAACGCCTCCTGCACCACCAACTGCCTGGCCCCGGTGGCCAAGGTGCTGCACGACAAGTGGGGCATCAAGCGCGGCCTGATGACCACGGTACACGCCGCCACCGCCACGCAAAAAACGGTGGACGGCCCGAGCAACAAAGACTGGCGCGGCGGCCGAGGCATTTTGGAAAACATCATTCCATCGAGCACCGGCGCGGCCAAGGCGGTGGGCGTGGTGATCCCGGCGTTGAACAAAAAACTCACCGGCATGAGTTTTCGTGTGCCGACCTCCGACGTGTCGGTGGTTGACTTGGTGGTGGAGCTGGAGCAGCCAGCCAGCTACGCTGAAATCTGCGCCGAAATGAAGGCGCAGAGCGAAGGCGCCATGAAAGGTGTGCTCGGCTACACCACCGACAAGGTGGTGGCGACCGACTTTCGCGGCGAGACCTGCACCAGCGTGTTCGATGCCGACGCTGGCATCGCGCTGGACAGCACCTTTGTGAAAGTGGTGGCCTGGTACGACAACGAATGGGGCTACTCCAACAAGTGCCTGGAGATGGTGCGCGTGGTGGCCTGACCCACCCCTGCGCCGGCTTCGCCGTCACCCCCTCAAGGGGGCAACCCTGGCCGACCGGCAAAGCCGGATCGGCGGCGTTTTGGGTGACTACATTTCGCGCCGGGCTGCACCAGAAAGTGCGGGCTGCAGGCGCGCCACGGTATTCAGTCGCAGACTTGCAGCGTTTTGCCCGCCAGCGGCACGCCCAGGCTGACCACGGCGGCCTGTTGCGCTGGCGTGGCAGCGGGCAGGCGCAGCGTGAAGCTCAGGGAGTCGGTGCGCTCTTGCGCGACGCGCGCGGTACGGTCGCCGTCGCGCACCACCTTTTGTAACGCCTGTTGTGCGGCGGCTTCGCTGGAGAAGGTGCCGAGCGCCAGACCAGGCGCGAGGCCAGGCGCAGAGACGGTTCGGAAATCGACCTTGCGTTCGCGCAGCTCGGCCTTCTTGCGCGCCAGCTGCTCGGCGTTGGCGTAGCGGCCCATGTAGACGATCCAGCGGGCGTTGCTGCGGCTCTCCTGCAGTTGCCAGCCACTCTCGGGCAGGTCCAGTTGCGGCAGCACCGCGCGCAAACGATCGGCCTGCGCCTCGGTGAAGTCGCTGGCTTGCCAACAGGTGCGGGCGGGCTCAGCGGCAGCGCTCGCCGGGGTGGCGTCAAGCCCTTCGGCGTCTGGCTCTGCCGGCGACGCCGGTGGCGGCGCTTCGGTGGGGGGCGTCTCGGACTCGGTCGATGCGGACTGGCCAGGCGCTGGTGCCACGGGCGCAATGAGCGACACCGCGTCGCGTGGCGTATTGAGCAGGCGCTGCGCCTGCGGTCGAATTTGGCCTTGCAAACGCTCGGGTTCGCGCTCCACCGTGGGCTGCAAACCCAGCGGCGCCAGGTGGCCTTGGGTCCAAAAGAAATAGCCCGCGTTGGCGAGCAGCAGCAGCGCGATCACCCACCTCAACACGGTCGCACACTCACCTGCGCGCTGTTGATCACGCGGCAGCCCGCGTCCGTCTGCACCCTCAACGCCCCGCTGGCATCCACGCCGTCGGCGCGCCCGTGGCTGCCATCAGACAAGGTGACCATCCGGCCCTGCAAAGCATCAAGCGCCTCGAAGCGCTGCGCAAAAGCAGCGAAGCCCTCGGCTTCGAACCGCAGCAGATCGCGTGCCAGCCCCGGTGCTAGCGCAGCCAGCGTTTCGCCAGCGGTCTGGCCGATGCAAATCTCCGCCAAGCCGGCGGCGGGTACCGGCGGTGGCGTGCTGCTGGCGCCCGCCACGGCGGCGGCGTCTGGCCGCGCGATGTTGATGCCCACGCCAACCACCACCACGCGCGGCTGCCGGGCACCTTCGCCGTGGTGCGCGGTCTCCACCAGGATGCCGCCGAGCTTGCGCCCGTGCAGCCACAGGTCGTTGGGCCACTTCAGCCGTACCTCGGGGTGCAGGCTCTCGGCCAGGCTCACGCCGACCGCCAGCGACAGACCCGACCAACTCGCCGGGGACAGCGGCAATGACAGCGAAAAGGTGAGCGACTGGCCGGCTTGGCTGTGCCATGCTTTGCCCATGCGCCCGCGTCCCGCTGTCTGCGAGTCGGCGGCCAGCAGCACCGGCTCAACGGCACCCGCGCGCGCGCGGCGCATCAGCTCGCTGTTGGTCGAGTCCACGCTGGGCAGCAGCTCCACCGTAAAGGTCGGCAGCAGCGGCTCGATTGCCTGCCAGATGCCTTCAAGGTGAGCGCTGAGCGGGCTGCTGTGCATGGGCGAACGCGCTGGCCTCAAACCGAGACGGCCTTCTCGCGCTTGGCCTGAGAGGCGGCCTTGCGCTGCGCTTTTTTCTTCTTTTCCTGCGGCGCCAGCAGCGTGCCGCGGCAGGTGGCGGCGCCACACCAGCAGGGGTACTGCGCCAGCAGCTCGGGCGTGTGCGGCTCGTCGATCACCAGTCCGTAGTCGTAAAACAGCTCCTCACCTGCTTCGATGTTGCGCAGGGCGCGGACGAACACGCGGCCCACGTTGACCTCGGACTCGCAGTTGGGCGCACAGCTGTGGTTGATCCAGCGCGACGAGTTGCCGCCCCACTTGGCGTCGATCACATGGTCTTCGTCGATGTGGAAATAGAAGGTGTGGTTCGGATCGGAGGGGTCGTGAGGGTGGCGGCGCAGCGCCTCGTCCCAGCCGATCACCTCCCCGGTGTACTCGATCAGCGTCTCACCCTCAGCCAGATCAAGGACCGCGTACACCCCCTTGCCATGCACGCCCGAGCGCCGGATCTGGATGCGGCGCCCACCGGCGGCCGGGCGCAGCGGTGCCGGGCGGGGGCTTTTTTTCACGTGGGGAAATTTTGGTAAGGTTGTTTCATGCAGGTGCGCACGTGTGTGTGCGCACCCATGTGTGCGCGCACCTGCGCGCACGCCAACAGATTGTAGAGATGAAAAATCAAGGTTCTGCCAAAACGCTGGTCATTGCCGAGAAGCCTTCCGTGATGCAAGACATCGTGCGAGCGCTTACCCCCGTGGCTGGCAAGTTCGACAAGCACGACGACCATTTCGAGAACGACCAGTATGTGGTCACCTCGGCCGTGGGCCACCTGGTGGAGATCGCCGCGCCCGAGGAATTCGATGTCAAGCGCGGCAAATGGAGCTTCGCCCACCTGCCGGTGTTGCCGCCCTATTTCGACCTGAAGCCGATCGACAAAACCAAGTCGCGACTGTCAGCCGTGGTCCGGCTGGCCAAGCGCAAAGATGTGGGCCAGCTCATCAACGCCTGCGACGCGGGCCGCGAGGGCGAGCTGATCTTTCGCCTGATCGAGCAGTACGCGGGCGGCTTTAAAAATGGTGCTTATCAGGGCCTGGGAAAACCGGTGACGCGGTTGTGGCTGCGCTCGATGACGCCGGCCGCCATTCGCGACGGCTTCGAGCATTTGCGCAGCGACGAGCAGATGCGCGGTCTGGCTGACGCGGCAAAGAGCCGCTCCGAGGCCGACTGGATGGTTGGCATCAACGGCACGCGCGCCATGACCGCATTCAACTCGCGCGACGGTGGTTTTTTCCTCACCACCGTGGGCCGGGTGCAAACGCCCACGCTCTCACTCGTGGTCGAGCGCGAGGAAAAAATTCGTGCCCATCGCAGCCGCAACTACTGGGAAATCCACGGCGGCTTCCTCGCTGAGGCCGGCGAGTACCCCGGCAAGTGGTTCGACCCGACCTTCAAGAAGCCGACCGGTGACGATGCCGACGCCGAACAAAGGGCCGACCGCGTCTGGAACCAGCGCGATGCGGTGGCGATTGCCGAGGCGGTGCGCGGCCAAACGGCCAGCGTCAAAGAAGAAAGCAAACCCACCAGCCAGGCCAGTGGCCTGCTGTACGACCTGACCAGCCTGCAACGCGAGGCCAACGGCCGCTTCGGCTTCTCGGCCAAGACCACGCTGCAGCTCGCGCAAAGCCTGTACGAGCGGCACAAGGCCCTCACCTACCCACGCACCGACTCGCGCGCGCTGCCCGAGGACTATCTGCCTACGGTGAAACAGACCTTTGAGATGCTGGCCGACAGCGCCATGTTGCACCTCGCGCCGCACGCGCTCACCGCGCTCAACAACGGCTACATCCGCTCGACCAAGCGCGTGTTTGACAACAGCAAGGTGTCGGACCACTTCGCCATCATCCCCACGCTGCAAGCGCCCAGTGGCTTGAGCGATGCGGAGCAGAAGCTGTACGACCTGGTGGTGCGGCGCTTTCTCGCGGTGTTCTTCCCGTCGGCGGAATTCACGGTCACGACAAGGATCACCACCGTCTGCGCAGCGCCGGGCCGCCCTAGGCAAGCAGCTGCCCCCTCGGGGGGCCGCGACGCACACGAAGCGACGGGCGTGGGGGCACGGGATGTGCACGCGTTCAAAACCGAAGGCAAGGTGCTGGTCAGGCCGGGCTGGATGGCGGTTTACGGCAAGGAAGCCGCTGAAGACGTGCTTGAGGCCAAAGAGGGCGACAAGGGGCAAAGCCTGGTGCCGGTGCGCGAGGGCGAAACCGTGCGTGCCGAATCGGTCGAGGCAAAAGGCCTGAAAACCAAGCCACCCGCGCGCTACTCGGAAGCCACGCTGCTGGGCGCCATGGAGGGCGCGGGCAAGCTGGTTGACGACGACGAGCTGAGGCTCGCCATGCAGGAAAAGGGCCTGGGCACACCGGCCACACGCGCCGCCACCATTGAGGGCCTGCTGACCGAAAAATACATGCTGCGAGAAGGTCGGGAAATGATCCCCACCGCCAAGGCGTTCCAGCTCATGACGCTGCTGCGCGGCCTGGGGGTGGAAGAGCTCTCCAAGGCCGAACTCACCGGCGAATGGGAGCACAAACTCTCGCAAATGGAGCAGGGCAAGCTCAGCCGTACCGCCTTCATGGGCGACATTCGGGCCATGACCGAGCGCATGGTGAAAAAGGCCAAGGAATACGACCGCGACACCATCCCCGGCCACTACGCCACACTGGCCGCGCCCTGCCCGAACTGCGGTGGTGTGGTGAAAGAAAATTACCGGCGCTATGGCTGCACCGGCGCCCAGGGGACCAGTGAGGGCTGCGGCTTCTCGTTCGGCAAATCACCCGCTGGACGCACCTTCGAGCCGCAAGAGGCCGAAACCCTGCTGGCGACCAAGCATGTGGGCCCGCTGGAAGGCTTCCGATCCAAGGCCGGCTGGCCCTTCGTGGCCGAGATCGTGATCAAGTTCAACGAGGAAGACAAGAACTGGAAACTCGAATTCGACTTCGGTGACGACAAGAAAAACGAGGAAAGCGGCGAGCTGGTGGACTTCGGCGCTGGCGAATCGCTGGGCGCCTGCCCCAAGTGCGCTGGCGCGGTGTTCGAGCACGGCAGCAACTACCTGTGCAGCAAGTCGGTGCCGACCGAAGCCCAGCCCACGCCGAGCTGCGATTTCAAGAGCGGCAAGATCATCTTGCAGCAGCCGGTGGTGCGTGAGCAGATGGGCAAGCTCTTGGCAACCGGCAAGACCGATCTGCTCGACAAGTTTGTCTCCATGCGAACCCGCCGCGCCTTCAAGGCCTTCCTCGCCTGGGACAAGGAGGCCGGCAAGGTGAACTTCGAGTTTGAGCCGCGCACCAGCAAGTTTCCGCCGCGCAAGACCGCTGCAAAGGCACCTGCCAAAGCAGCGGCGGTGAAGAAGGCCGCTCCGGCGAAGAAGGCAGCGGCCAAGAAAACGGCTGCGCCAAAAGCACCCCGCAAAACCACCGCCGCCAGCGGCAAACAGCCGAGTGCAGCGCTGGTGGCCGTGATTGGCGAAGGCCTGGTGTCGCGCCCCGAGGTGACCAAAAAGCTTTGGGACTACATCAAGGCGCAAGGCCTGCAAGACGCAGCCGACAAACGCAAGATCAACGCCGACCCCAAGCTGGAAGCGGTGTTTGGCAAGCCGCAGGTGACGATGTTCGAAATTGCCAAGCTGATCGGTCCGCATCTGCTGTGACGCCTGTGTCAGCTGCCCCCTGTTGATAAAGGCGCAAGGCCAGGTGCTCGCCGCCGCCCCCGCTGCGGGCGGGTCTGGGTGGCAGAAACCACCGCCGTAGGCGCTGTGCGCTGTGGCGCTGTGGCGCTGTGGCGCTGTGGCGCTGTGGCGCATCCTGTCTCCCAAAGGTGCGTACAACGCAGCGTCTTGCACAGCCATGCTGCAGTGCCAGCTTCGGTCACGGCGTCTTGGCGGTCTTTGGCTCAAAGCGCACCAGCACCCGCAGCCCGCGCTTGACGCGATCGGGGTAGGCGTCTTCCATGGAAACTGTCGCGCCATGTTGTTGAGCAATTTCTCGCACGATCGCCAGCCCCAGGCCGGAGCCCTCGACGTTGGTGCCAAGCGCCCGGTAAAACGGCTGCATCACCAGCTCGCGTTCACCAGCAGGGATGCCAGGGCCGTCGTCTTCCACCTGCAAAATCTGTACGCCACGAACGTGATCGGCCAGCACGCGCGCGGTCACCACACCGCTGCGCCCCGAGTAGTGGATGGCGTTGTTCACCAGGTTGCGCACCATCTCCTGCAACAGGGTCGGGTTGCCCTGCATGATGCAGGCCTGCGGCATCGTGTCCGGGCCTTCAAAGCCGAAGTCGGTGCCTTGATCCAGCGCGCGCGGCACCGAGTCCCGCACCACCTCGGTGACCAGCTGCGCGAGATCAATGCGCGCGCTGGGCAGGGTGCGGCCGGTGGTCTCGGCGCGCGCCAGCGCCAGCAGCTGGTTGACGGTGTGCGTGGCGCGGGTGCTGGCGCGTGCGATCTGCTGCAACGAGCCACGCAGCTCCATCGGGTCGGTTTCGCGCTGTGCCAGATCGGCCTGCATGCGGAGCCCCGCCAGCGGGGTTTTGAGTTGGTGCGCAGCGTCGGCCAGAAAACGTTTCTGGGCGCCTAGCGACACCTTGAGCCGCGTCAGCAGGTCGTTGATTGACGACACCAGTGGCGCCACTTCCTGCGGAATGAACGACTCTTCGATCGGGCTCAAATCGTCAGGCTTGCGCGCGCGAATGCGCCGCTCCAGCTCGTTGAGCGGGCGGATACCGCGCACCAGTGCCAGCCAGACCAGCAGCACCGCCAGCGGCAGAATCACAAACTGCGGCACCATAACGCCCTTGATGATCTCGGTGGCCAGCGTGGAGCGCTTGTCCTTGGTCTCTGCTACCTGCATCAGCACCAGGCGTTTGCTGTCGCTGTGGCGCGCCAGCCAGGTGTAAGCCACGCGCACCTCGTCGCCCCGCACCACATCGTCGCGCATCAGCACCCGGCCCGGCTCGGGGGTTTCGTTGTCGCGCGGCAGCGGAAAGTCGACCTCGCCGCTGAGCAGTTCGCCGCGCGGATCGACCAGCTGGTAATAGACCAGATCGCTGTCGTCGGCGCGCAGCAGGTCGCGCGCTTGCGGGGTGAGGTTGAAGCTCACAACGTCGTCGTGCGCGACCACAAACTGGGTCAGGGCTTGCAGGTTGAACTCCAGCGCACGGTCAAACGGTTTGCTGGCAATGCCCTGCGCCACGAACCAGGTGAGGGCAAGCGACAGCGGCCACAAAAGCAGCAACGGTGTCAGCATCCAGTCCAGGATTTCGCCGAACAAGCTGCGCTGCTCGCGTTGGAACAAGCCGAACGACATCGGGCCGCTGCCGAGGGTTTCGGCATCGCTGGGCCCGCGAGGGTTCAAATCTTCTCCAGGCAATAACCCAGGCCCCGCACCGTGGCAATGCGGATCGGGCCCTTTTCGATCTTCTTGCGCAGCCGGTGGATGTAGACCTCGATCGCGTTGTTGCTTACCTCTTCGCCCCATTCACACAGGCGCTCCACCAGCTGGTCTTTGCTCACCAGCCGCCCGGCGCGTTGCAACAGCACCTCCAGCAGCCCCAGCTCGCGCGCCGACAACTCCACCATCTTGCCGGCGATGGTCGCCACACGCCCGGCCTGGTCGTACTCCAACGGGCCGTGTTTGATGGTGTTGGTGCTGCTGCCGCCCATGCCACGGCGCGAGAGCGCTCGCACCCGGGCTTCGAGCTCCTGCAACGAGAACGGCTTGGCCATGTAGTCATCGGCACCGAAGTCCAGGCCTTTGACGCGTTCCTCCACGCTATCGGCTGCGGTCAGTATCAGCACCGGCAGCGCCGAACCCCGCGCACGCAGCCGCTTGAGCACCTCCAGCCCGTGCATGCGAGGCAGCCCAAGGTCAAGGATCAGCAGATCGAATTCGCTGTTGGTCATCAGCGCGGCGTCGGCCTCGCTGCCACTGGCCACGTGGTTCACCGCCGCACCGGCCGCGCGCAGACTGCGCAACAAACCATCGGCCAACACCTGATCGTCTTCAGCAATGAGGATGCGCACGCGTGTCTCCTGTCGTTTGTCACGGATTATGACAATTGGCTTGCTGATGCGGGGGGTGCTTTGTCAGCGCGCGCTGTAGGCCTCCAGACCCAGCGCCACCACCGTGGCCACATCGTCGCCCACCAGGGTTTGAAACTCGCGCTGCGCTTGCATGACCGCCTGGCGGAAGGCCTCCAGCCACAGCAGGCCAGTGGCGGTGAAAACGATGCGGCGCGCCCGCGCGTCGTGCGGATCGTCTTCACGCCGCACCAGCCCCCAGGCCTCGCACTGCATCACCAGATCGCCCATCGCCTGCTTGCTCATGCCTGCAGCCCGGGCCAGTTCGGTCAGCCGCGAGCCCTGCACCGCGAGATGGCGGGTGATGTGCACGTGGGCCGCACCGATCTGGTCGCGCGCCGCGAGGTTGGAGAGCGCCAGCGGCACGTTGGCGTCATGCGCCATCAGGTGCAACACCCGCTCGTCGAAACGGCGCAGCGCGAGCCCCATCAAGCGGCCCAGGTGGTTCTGGCGCCATCGTTCGTCTGCGTGTTCTTGGGGCGTGGCATTGCTCATGCGGTGATGTAACCCCAGGACAGTGGCATATGGTAAGCAAAACTGACCATTATTTTAATGATTGGAGTTTATTCTTTGACTAAACTGCTGTTCAAGTATCCAGTCTTTGTCAAAAATTCAAGACCGGAAGCGAACATTCCCTCAAGCCTTCAAGGAGCTACCCATGGACGCAGCCGTCAAACCCAATCCCCTCAACAGCGAAAAAGCCAAGGCACTGCAAGCCGCACTGGCCCAGATCGAAAAGCAGTTCGGCAAGGGCACCATCATGCGTCTGGGCGAGGGCGAGGTGATCGAAGACATACAGGTGGTTTCCACCGGCTCGCTTGGGCTGGACATCGCGCTGGGCGTCGGCGGCCTGCCGCGCGGTCGTGTGGTCGAGATCTACGGCCCGGAATCCTCGGGCAAGACCACGCTCACCTTGCAGGTGATCGCCGAGATGCAAAAGCTGGGCGGCCAGTGCGCCTTTATCGACGCTGAGCACGCGCTGGACATCCAGTATGCTCAAAAGCTGGGTGTGAACCTGCAAGATCTGCTGATTTCCCAGCCCGACACTGGCGAGCAAGCGCTCGAGATCGTCGACTCCCTGACCCGCTCCGGCGCGGTCGATCTGATCGTGATCGACTCGGTGGCTGCGCTCACACCCAAGGCCGAGTTGGAAGGCGAAATGGGCGACTCGCTGCCCGGCCTGCAAGCCCGCCTGATGAGTCAGGCGCTGCGCAAACTCACCGCCACCATCAAAAAAGCCAACTGCATGGTGATCTTCATCAACCAGATCCGCATGAAGATCGGCGTGATGTTTGGCAGCCCCGAGACCACCACCGGCGGCAACGCGCTCAAGTTCTACGCCTCGGTGCGGCTGGACATCCGCCGCACCGGCACCATCAAGCGCGGCGACGAGGCGATTGGCAACGAAACCAAGGTCAAGGTGGTGAAAAACAAGGTGGCGCCACCCTTCAAAACAGCCGAATTCGATATTTTATTTGGCGAGGGGATCAGCCGCGAGGGCGAAATCCTCGATCTGGGGGTGGCCAACCGGGTGATCGAAAAGTCGGGCGCCTGGTACGCCTACAAGGGCGAGAAGATTGGCCAGGGCCGCGACAATTCGCGCGAATTCCTGCGCGAGAATCCCGATCTGCGACTGGAGATTGAAAACAAGGTGCGCACCGAGCTGGGCGTGCCGCTGCTGCCGGTGGACGAGGCACCTGCGGCCAAAGGCGGCAAGGCTGCGAAAGTAGACAAGGCAGAAAAAGCAGAAAAAGCAGACAAGGCGGACAAGGCGGTAGCTCCCGGATGATTCCAACCCGGTTGTCTGTTTGGCGCAAACCGCCTGCGCTGACCTGCTCCAGCATGAGCCGCTCCCATGGGCTTTGATCAACCCTCTTTAAAAGGCCGGGCGCTGCGCCTGCTTGGTCAGCGCGAACACTCGCGCTTCGAACTGGAGCGCAAGCTGCGCCCGCACGAGGTGGAGCCCGGCGAGCTGACGCGCGCCCTGGACGACTTGCAGGCCAAGGGCTTCATCAACGAGCAGCGGGTGCTGGAGTCTGTGGTGTTTCGCCGCGCACCGCGCCTGGGCGCCATGCGCGTGCGCCAGGAACTGCAGGCGAAAGGCCTGGCGCCCGAGGCGGTGGCGCAGGCGGTGGCGATGTTGCAAGGCAGCGAGGTCGAGCGTGCGCGCGAGGTGTGGCGCAGGAAGTTTGGTACGTCGGCAGAAGATCCGCAAACCCGGGCCAAGCAGATGCGTTTCCTGGCGTCGCGCGGGTTTGGCGGCGAGACGGTCCAGCGGGTGGTGAAGGGCGACGATGGCGACAGCTGAGGCGCAACCGCCCAGCACAACGCGGTCGCAGATCCGAATCAAGACACCGCCGCGGCGATGCCAGTCCCCCAAAGCCCAATGGACCAGCGCGAATTTCTGCGGCGAGCGGCACTGCCGCGACCAGCCGCCAACCCGCGCGCCTTGCTGCTTTGGGTGACACCGCTGGCGGGTCAAACCCCAAGCATCAAGCGCAGGTTTTGCACCGCCGCGCCGCTTGCGCCCTTGCCCAGGTTGTCCAGGCGGGCAATCACCACCGCGTGCCGGTGCGTTTCGTTGGCGAACACGCGCAGTTCCAGCTGGTTGGTGTTGTTTAGTGCGGTCGCGTCGAGCTTGCCATCGGCGGTGGCGGGAAGGACCCGCACGAAGCCACCGGCGGATGTGCTGGCCGCGTAGTGCGCCATCAAAGCATCGTGCAGATCGCCAGCCTTGGGTTGGCCAGGCAAGTCGTCCAGATACAGCGGCAACTGCACCAGCATGCCCTGGGCAAAATTGCCCACCGCGGGCAAGAACACCGGGCAGCGCGTGAGGCCGGTGTAATGCTGGATTTCTGGAATGTGTTTGTGTGCCAGGCCCAGGGCGTAAGCCTCGTGCAATGGCGCCTCGCCTTTCTCGAACGCTTCGATCATGCTGCGTCCGCCGCCTGTGTAGCCGCTAACCGAGGGCAGCGACACAGGGAAGTTGGGCGACAACAGGCCGGCGTCAATCAAGGGCCGCAGGATGGCGATGGCGCCGGTGGCGTAGCAGCCGGGGTTGGCTACGCGATCGGCTTGCGCCACCGCATCGGACTGCCCAGCGCACAGCTCTGGGAAGCCGTAAACCCAGTCGCGTGCGCAGCGGTGCACGGTGGAGGCGTCGATGATGCGTGGCTTCTTGCCAGGCAAGGTGTCAATCATGGCGACCGATTCGATCGCAGCATTGTCGTGAAGACACAGGATCACCGCATCGGCCAGCGCCATCAGCTCGCGTTTGGCCTCAGGGTCCTTGCGTTGCTGAGGCGCGATGCTGAGCAGCTCGATGCCGTGCACGGCCTGCAACCGCTCGCGAATTTGCAGACCGGTGGTGCCGGCTTCGCCGTCGATGAAGATGGTGGCCATGGCGGGTCTGCCTTGTCGGGTTTTGTTGGAGGAAACGCCGCTATAATTATGCATTACGCCGAAGCGAACGGTGTTTTATTGCTGCATTGCAGCATGATACATTTCGTGGCGTTCAGTGCAGTGCCTCTGCGCGGTCTCCTCTCGGGTCAGCCCGCCGCACCCGTCCATCCCCCTCCCAGAGAGCCTTCATGAAGATCCACGAGTACCAAGGCAAGGAAATCTTGCGTCAATTTGGTGTGCCTGTGCCGCGTGGCATTGTCGCTTTCACGGTGCAAGAAGCGGTGGAAGCCGCTCAAAAACTCGGCGGTCCGGTCTGGGTGGTGAAGGCCCAGATCCATGCTGGGGGCCGTGGCAAGGGCGGCGGTGTGAAGGTGGCCAAGTCGATTGATGACGTCAAGCGCCTGGCTGGCGACATCCTCGGCATGCAGCTCAAAACGCACCAGACCGGTCCAGAAGGCCAGAAAGTGCGCCGCCTCTACATTGAAGATGGCGCAGATATCCAGAAAGAGTATTACGTGTCGGTGGTCACCGACCGCGCCACACAGAAGATTGCGTTCATCGCGTCCAGCGAAGGTGGCATGGACATTGAGGAAGTGGCCCATGCCACGCCCGAGAAGATCATCAAGGTGTTTGTCGATCCGCTGCTCGGTTTGACCGATGCCCAGGCCAAGGCAATCGCCGACGGCATTGGCATGCCCGAAGGCTCAGCCGCCCAGACAACAGAGATCCTGCAGAAGCTCTACACCTGCTACATGGACACCGACGCCTCGCTGGTAGAAATCAACCCGCTGAACCGCGATGGCAAGGGCAACGTGATGGCGCTGGACGCGAAGTTCAACTTCGACGCCAACGCGCTGTACCGACACCCAGAAATCGTGGCCTACCGCGATCTGGACGAAGAAGATGCGGCCGAGATCGAAGCCAGCAAGTTCGACCTGGCCTACATCAGCCTGGACGGCAACATCGGCTGCCTGGTCAACGGCGCAGGTCTGGCCATGGCGACCATGGACACCATCAAGCTGTTCGGCGCCGAGCCAGCCAACTTCCTCGACGTGGGCGGCGGCGCCACCCCAGAGAAGGTGACCGAAGCGTTCAAGATCATGTTGAAGAACAACAAGGTCAAGGCGATCTTGGTCAACATCTTCGGCGGCATCATGAAGTGCGACACGATTGCCACCGGCGTGATCACCGCCTGCAAAGCGACCAACCTCAACGTGCCACTGGTCGTGCGCATGAAGGGCACAAACGAAGATCTGGGCAAGAAAATGCTGGCGGAGTCGGGTTTGCCGATCATTTTGGTGGACACGATGGCAGAAGCCGCTCAAGCAGCCGTTCAAGCGGTGAAAGGTTAATCAGCATGTCGATCTACATCAACAAAGACACCAAAGTCATCACCCAAGGCATTACCGGCAAAACCGGTCAGTTCCACACAGAAAAATGCCAGGAGTACGCGAACGGCAAAAACTGCTTTGTCGCTGGCGTAAACCCGAAGAAGGCCGGCGAGTCCATCTTCAATATCCCGATCTACGCATCGGTCAACGAGGCTGCGTCGAAGACCGGCGCCACCGTGTCGGTGATCTACGTGCCACCAGCCGGTGCTGCAGCGGCGATCTGGGAGGCGGTCGAGGCCGACCTCGATCTGGCGATTTGCATCACCGAAGGTATTCCGGTCAAAGACATGCTGGTGCTGCGCAACCGCATGAAGGCCAAGGAAGCCGCTGGTGGCAAGAAAACGCTGCTGCTCGGCCCCAACTGCCCCGGTCTGATCACGCCCGACGAAATCAAAATCGGCATCATGCCCGGCCACATCCACAAAAAAGGCCGCATCGGCGTGGTGTCCCGCTCTGGCACACTGACCTACGAAGCTGTGGCGCAGCTAACCGAAATCGGCCTCGGCCAGTCCACCGCGGTCGGCATTGGTGGCGACCCAATCAACGGCCTGAAGCACATCGACGTGATGCGCGCCTTCAACGACGACCCTGACACCGACGCCGTGATCATGATTGGAGAAATTGGTGGTCCCGACGAAGCCGAAGCCGCCGAGTGGTGCCGCGACCACATGAAAAAGCCAATCGTCGGTTTCATTGCTGGCGTGACCGCGCCCCCTGGCAAGCGCATGGGCCACGCCGGCGCGCTGATCTCTGGCGGCGCGGACACCGCCGACGCCAAGCTCGAAATCATGGAAGCCTGCGGTTTTACAGTCACGCGCAACCCGTCGGAGATGGCCAAGTTGCTCAAAGCTCTGCTCTGACGGCCCAAAACCCCGGACCAAAAAGGCAGTGCCCCGCGCATTGCCTTTTTTTTCGCTCACATGGTTCAAGTCCGCCTTCAGCCTGCAGTGACCAGACAGGACGCCGATCGGGCATTCGTGCTCACGCCGCTGCTTTGAAGACTGGCCCATGTGCGAGGCACTTGGCACCTTCTGTCGCCAACGGATCAAAAAAACTCGTACGCCCAGAGACAATCACCCTCCTCCTGGAATCGCTCGGCTTTTCTCCATACAGAGGTTTTTTTGCCTGCTTCTCTCTCCAGCTGTGACACCCAGCGCTCCATTGTTTGGCGTTTCGATGCGAGGCTTCGTGAACCGGCTCTGTCTTGGCGGCCAGCTTTGTCCGGGACGGCGTCGCCGCCTGACCCGGCACAGCTTGGCTGCCCGCTGTGAATCCCCAGTCATGAAATTCGAGTATTCCTGGCTGACCGACACAGGACAGGTGCGCCAGAACAACGAAGACGCTGTCGCCATCGATTTGGGCAACCAGATTGCGGTTCTGGCGGATGGCATGGGGGGCTACAACGCAGGCGAGGTGGCCGCGGCCATGGCCACCACTTTCGTTACCAGCGAGCTCGGACGCTGGATCGCCGAGGGGGGTTCTCAGACCAGCGGGCGCGAGCTGGGTCGGGCAATGGAGATCTGCATAACCAATGCAAACCGCGCTGTCTTCGACGCCGCCAGCACCCATCTGCCTTACGCTGGCATGGGGACCACGCTGGTGGTGTGCGTTTTTCAGAACGCGCGCGCATTGGTCGGCCACGTTGGTGATTCACGCTGCTACCGTCTGCGCCACGGGATCCTGATGCCACTCACGCGCGATCACTCACTGCTGCAAGAGCAGATCGACGCCGGCCTGCTCAGCCCTGAACAGGCGCCGTTTTTCGCCCACAAAAACCTTGTTACCCGCGCGCTGGGGGTACAAGAAACGGTGCTGCTGGAGGTCAGCGAGTACCGGGCAGAGGAGGGCGATCTTTATCTGATGTGCTCGGATGGACTGAACGACATGGTGAGCGATGAGCGCATTGCCGCCATTCTCGTGCCCGCTGGCACACTGGCCGAAAAATGCCAGACTTTGGTTGATGTTGCCAATGGCTTGGGCGGGCGCGACAATATTTCTGTGATACTTATACAAGCCCAATCCCAGCCCATGCGGCAGGGTTTTCTGTCACGCATGTTGGGCCAATAAGCATGGCTTCAGAAAAATTTTCAGGTTCCACAGGAGACTCGGCCATGCCGAAAATGATCGTGTACATCGACGGTGTCGTCATCAAGGAAGTGCAGCTCACCAAAGACCGCACCACACTTGGCCGCCGCCCCTACAACGACATCGTGATCGACAACCTCGCGGTCAGTGGCGAGCACGCGGTGATGCAAATGTCGGGTATGGATGTCACCCTGGAAGACCTCAACAGCACCAATGGCACCTATGTCAACGGCAAGGCGATCAAGAAGCAGTCGCTTAAGCACGGCGACGCGGTCGAGATTGGCAAGTACAAAATCAAGTTTGTGCACGATGGCGCGCAGGAAAAACATGAAAAAGGCGTGCCAGCCAACGGTGCCGCTGCGCCCGCTCATGCCAGCGCTGGCGAGCCAATTTCGGAGGCAGCCGGTGCTGTAACAACTGTGCTGGCCAGCGCTTCGATCCGCGTCGTCTCTGGCGCAGGCGCCGGGCGCGAGTTGTCTCTGGTCAAGGTGGTCACCACCATTGGCAAACCGGGCGTGGCCGTGGCCGCCATCACCCGCCGCCCTTATGGCTATGTTGTGGCGCTGGTTGAAGGCGCAACCAAGCCGCTGGTGAACGATGTGCCGCTGGACACCGATGCGGTGCAGCTGCACGACGGCGACTTCATTGACCTCGCTGGCACCCGCATGCAATTCTTGCAGCCCTGAGCCTCTGAATGGTCGGCAATCACACAGTGGCTTGCGCACCGCGCCACAATCGGTGGCTTGCACTCAATCCGTAGCCGCGTATGTCCAGCCTTTACGATTTCGAAGCCCAGTCCATCGGCGGCCAGCCGATCAAACTTGAGCAGTTCCATGGCAAACCCCTGCTGATCGTGAACACCGCCAGCGCCTGCGGCTTCACGCCTCAGTTCGGTGGGCTGGAAAAACTGCACCAGACCTACGGTGATCGTGGGCTGGTGGTACTCGGTTTTCCTTGTAACCAGTTTGGCAGCCAGGACAAGGGCAGCAACGAAGAAATCGCCGCCTTTTGCCAGAAACACCATGGCGTGAGCTTTCAGATGATGGGCAAGATCGAGGTCAACGGCGCGCAGGCTCACCCGCTCTACCAGTGGCTCACCGCCGAAGCCCCAGGCTTGCTCGGCAGCAAGGCGATCAAGTGGAATTTCACCAAATTTCTGGTGGGCAAAGACGGCCGCGTGATCAAGCGTTACGCGCCGCAAGACGCGCCGGAAAAACTGGGCAAAGACATCGAAGCGGCAATATGACCCGTTACCAGCACTGGTGGTTCTTCAGATCCAGCGCAGCAAAAACCCCGCCACCAGCGGCAGCGCCACCGCGCTGAAAAGCGCGCACAGCCCCATTGCCAAACCAGCAAATGCGCCCGACTCGGGATTGACCAGGAAGGCGCGGGCGGTGCCAATGCCGTGGGCAGCGGTGCCCAGCGCAAAGCCCCGCGCCGATGGGTCTGTTATGCGCAGCGCATCGAATACATAGCGCGCGCTGGCCGCACCCAGAATGCCGGTGCAAACCACCAGCGCAGCGGTCAGTGTGGGCAAACCACCGATTTGTTCCGAGATGCCCATGGCCACCGGGGCGGTGACCGATTTTGGTGCGAGTGACGCGATGGTTTCCTTCGATGCGCCCAGCGCCCAGGCCACGCCAATGGCGCTTGCCGTGGCCGACAAGGTGCCCACCACCAGCGCGCCGAGCATGGGCAGCCACAGGCGCTTCAGGCGCGCCATCTGCTCAAACAGCGGCGCAGCCAGCGCCACCGTGGCCGGGCCAAGAAGAAAGTGCACAAACTGCGCGCCCTCAAAGTAGGTGGCGTAGGGCGTGTTGGTGACCCAGAGCAGCACGCCGAGTGTGATCACCGACAGCGCCACCGGGTTGGCCAGCGGGTGCAGGCCGCTGCGCTGGTAGAGCAGGAAAGCGCCGTGGTACACCAGCAGCGTGATCGACAAACCCAGCAGCGGCGAGGCTGAGAGATAAACCCAGACATCGGCCAGGCCGCCAAACGCTTCCCCCGCCAGCGGCAAGCCCGGGGTCACGGCCCGCCTTCGTCGGCAGGAAGCGGGCTGGCTGGCGGCGAACCCGAAGAGCCGCGCTTCATCAACCAGGCCATGGTGAGCGCTGCGCTGGCCAGCCCCACCAAGGTGCTCACCACCAGCGCCACGCCGATCGCCAGCGCCTCGTCACCCAGGCGCTCCAGATGCAGCATCACGCCCACACCCGCTGGCACAAACAGCAGCGACAGGTGCTGCAGCAATGTGTTGCTGGTGGGTTTGATGGCCTGCAGCGAGGCGGGGCGCAGCACCAGCGCAACCAACAACAATGCCATGCCTGCCACCGGGCCCGGCACCGGCACGGACAGTGTGCGCACCAGCGCCTCGCCGATGAGCTGAAACACAAGCAGGGCGGCGAGGGCGGGGATCACGGCGTCAGCGCGCCATCCAGCACCTCCACCCAGTGCCGCACCGACGTCTCGGTGCCACTTTGCAGGTGCGTGATGCAGCCGATGTTGGCGCTGGCGATCACGGCTGGCTTGAGCTCGTTCAGGTGCCCGAGCTTGCGATCGCGCAACTGGTAGGCGAGTTCGGGTTGAAGCACCGAGTAGGTGCCGGCCGAGCCGCAGCACAGGTGCGCTTCGTTTTTCGCCACCATCACGGTGAAGCCCAGGGCGCTCAAATGCTGCTCCACGCCGCCCTTGAGCTGCTGGCCGTGTTGCAGCGTGCAAGGCGGGTGGAAACCCACCACCTTGCTGGCGTCGGGCGCCTTTGCCAGCTTGGGTTTGAGCAGGGGCACGAGCGCGGGCAACAGCTCGCTCAGATCTTTCGTGAGCTCGCTGATGCGCGCGGCCTTGGCCGCGTAGGCCGGATCGTGGGCCAGGATGTGGCCGTATTCCTTCACCGTCACG
>Ga0105050_10000834_pt1 | contig 47210 bp, 39 predicted proteins | sample FRY01_FD_78088 | JGI IMG/M metagenome (GOLD analysis project Ga0105050, IMG submission 78088) | Freshwater microbial communities from Lake Fryxell liftoff mats and glacier meltwater in Antarctica - FRY-01 | ecosystem: Environmental > Aquatic > Freshwater > Ice > Glacier meltwater ...
AGAACCTGGTGAAGATGGTACAACTCCACCGCTTGCTGTAATAGTTGGAGGAGGAGAAATTAATCCATCGTCTTTAGCCACTACAAAATAGGAAGCTGACCCTGAAGTTGGTAAAGAGTTGGTGAAATTAGTTCCCGAAGTGGCTGTGTAAGGATTTGTTCCTGAAACCGTACTGCTTACTTGTGTCCAAGCTGCTCCGTTATATAAACCAAGGTATTGAGTTGCTCCGGTTGTGTAACTTCCTCCAAACTCTGAAATATTATATTGCGCAACAACCGTGAGACTTCCACCACCAGAAATTCCTTCTGTTACAATCCAGGAACGTTTAATTGTTAAAGCTGCTACACTTGTATTAGCTGGCACACCATCCGATAATCGAATTCCATACGTGTCAGAAGTTCCCGAATTTGTCAACGTAATTGGATTATATAAAGTATTTCCAACTGGGAAAATTTTTGCAGTTGTAACTATTTGTTTTAACTGTCCTGTGCTTGTTGTTTTAACGTAGCTGGAACTGCTTGCTGATGCCACCGCACCAATTGTAAGATCATTTGCAGCAATATCAATAAATCCAGCAGTTAAAGTAAGGGTATTATTGACCGTTATAGGCTTCCCAAAAGTTACTGTAGAACTACCTGTTTTGTTTATAAGCAACCAATCAAAGGTGACACTCGAATTAGCACTTAAAATAGATTGAGCATTACTTAAAACAAAAAACACAGCTCTTCCATTATTTGTTAAAGTTCCGTTCATTTCAAAATTTCCACCTAAATATAAATCTCCAGAAGTGGTATTTAACGCTAAAGTAGTGTTGCTATTTACTGTCAAAGTTCCGGGAATACCGCGACCTCCCCCAAGCGTTAATGTACCATTTTGCACAGTGACATTTGCGGGAGTACCTGAACCAACAGCTACAGAAGTGGATGCGCCACTTGTCCACTCATTTGATGTGCCATAAGTAGTGTTATAAATGAGAGTCGAGCTACTTCCGTAAGTTGGCGTAGTTTGAAAATTGCCACCGTTAATCTGAGTTGTTCCATTAAATGTTAATGCAGTTCCTTGAACCCCGTTTGTTCCTGCAACAAGCAAGAAAGTACCAATTGTACCTGAAGAGGGAACTGTTCTTGCAACATTCATTGTGATTCCTCCGCCATTTTGAACAGTCACATTTGCAGGCCCATTGGATGTTGGCCACCAAGTATCACTCGAATTAACACCATAAAGCCCAGAAGAGTTATTGAAAATTAAAGTAGCGGTAGAATTATAAGTATAAGCACACGTATTTCCAGGCCATCCACCTTGGTTGATTTGCATTGCAGAATTTGAACCCAAAGCAATAGTTCCAGTTCCAGTAACATTGTTCCCAGATTGAGAAAATATACCATTGATGGTCAATGTTATACCCGCATCAACAACAACCGAAGCTCCTGATGAAACGGTGAGATTATTGATAGTTTGGTTTGATCTAACTCTAAAAGTACCTCCTGTTACAACAACGTTATTCGTTGCAGGAATAGTCGTTCCACCTGATCTATTAAGTTCTAAAGTGCCTGAAATTACAGTAGTAAGTCCGGAATAAGTATGTTGTCCTGTCATAGATACAAGCCCAGTGCCTGCTCCAGTTATGTTTAAAGCTCCTGAACCCGTAATCACATTTAAACAGGTAATTGTTCGTCCAGTTGCAACGCTAAAGTTTCCTCCGCTTGCACCTAAAGTTACTCCTCTATTGCTGCTAAAATTAATATCTCCAGTTGTTGCTTCAATACCTCCTCCGTTTAAGGTTATTTGATTGGCTGTAAACGAATCTGGATTTCCGCCAAAGGCACTTTCACCACTTGCATTTATAAATCCTCCAGTAACTGTTGTAATACCAGTGTAAGTGTTAGATGCTGACAAAGTTAGGACACCAGCCCCTGAACCTGCTTTTGTTAAATTTCTATTTGACCCAGAAATAATGGAACTTATTGTTATTCCACCCGAACTTTCAATACTAATAATATTATTTGTTGCATTTGCGAGTGCAATGTTCATGGTTTTACCAGAACCTATTTCATTATTTTGTAAAGTAAAAAGGCTACTAGAACTATTTCGCAAAATCGTATTTGCTACTGAATTTACATCAATTCCATTTAAGGTAAGCGTTCCAGAAGTTCCGCTAGAGTTGCCGATAGTTAAAATCCTAGTTCTCGCTGAGGTAACCTCTAATGCTCCAATAGATAAAAATCTAGTGCCCATATTTATACCAGAAGTAGTAGCCGTTCCAGTATTGGCAAATTGTGCTAAATTGGATGTATTCCACGCTCCACTTGAAGTGCTCGGATTCCAATTAGCGGCAGTGTACCAAGCAGTTGAAGATCCTGAATTATTCCAAGTTACTATTTGTCCCCAACTCTTAGTAGGTGCAATTAAAATCAGTGCAAAAAAAAGGAATGTTAAAGCTAAAGTAACTCCCTTTTTTTTTGGAAAAATATTTTTTTGAGAACGTATTTTTGGAAAAATAGGATTAAGTTGGCGAAATCCGTTCCCTCCTAGCAGCATTATCAAAGAGGGCACTGTGGTTTTTAAAGTTTTTAAAAGCGAGCAAAAATCTTTTTTTGTTATTATTTTCATGGGTTTTTATATTTTTAGAAGCGGTAATTGGAAAAGGATAAATAACTTAACTAATAATGATGCAAAGGTATTTTTATGAAGTAAATACGGTATTAATAGTAAATTAACAAATCATGAAGCAATTACGGAGGACTAATTGCAATGATTTGAGGTGGAGCATAAACTGTTGTTGTAACTGCTGTTCGTGGAGAAGAAGTGTTAGCTCCAGAGGTTGCATCAACGTAATAAGTAGTGTTTAAACTAATTGAAGGTGTCAAAAATGATGTTCCAGTTCCTAAACTAGAACCGCCAGTCAAATTAGCGTACCAATTTATAGTTCCTGAACTGGCTGTTGCGCCCAATGTTACAGAACCTGCGTTACAAATAGCACCTGGAGTTGTTGAAGTTATAATTGGTAATAATGCAATACTTGTAATAAATATGTCATCTATTCTAATTTCATCCCTTGCTCCTGAGCCAGAATTCGTCCAATAATAAACCCATCGAATTTGAACTTCCGATTGGTTCTCGCAAGAAATTGGCAAAGTAATTGGTCCAAAGTTAACCGGTCCTGAAATTGAGCTATTAAATTCAATTGCGGACAATACACCAGGTAAATCGGTGTAAGAACCAGAATTTCCAATCCGATATTGTCCCCGAACATTATAGCGATTCCCATTATCCGATTGACGCGCTGCTAACCATGAAACTTGAATGTTACCTCTACCAATTGTATTTAATCCCAAAACGGCTTCTCCACAATTGCCAGAGGTTGCAGAAACATGCCCAGGATTTGTGTTTAAAAACGAAAAACCGTTCGCATCTAAACCATTTATTCTACTTTGCGCTGCATAATTGTAGCCCCAAACGAAATCTTGCGTTGCTGTATTGGAGAGGACAGGATCAAAATCAGACACAATTCCCCAATGAAAAACCATGTTAGATGGATAGGAACCAATTCTACTTGTAGCAGGCCAATTAGTAAAACTAAAATTAGCAGTTGCTAAATCAAAGGTTGATGGATCACTAAGTCTTTGTATGACTGAAGGTATTGAATTTTGAAAGGTGACATCGTCTAAAAAGATATTTGCTACGTTACTTGTGCTGCTTTCTCCATAAAACATATTGCTTTTGATGGGATTATTATTAGGAAGTTGGGCTTTTGCAACATCGTTTCCAACTTGTACTCCATTAATATACAAATCAAAAGTATTGACTGCAACTGATTGAGAAATTTCATTATAGGTGTAACTCTCAATTCCACTAGATTTATTGTTACCAATAATTTCAAAGTCATAATAAATGCCAGAATTAAGTGTTGTGAAAGTGCTATTTATTCCAGTTTGACTCCAAGCAGAACCATTTCTATTATTAAATGTGATGTCTCCACCTGCACCAAAACGAAACCTCAATCCCGCAAATGTCTGTGCCCCAGAAAATCCATTGTTATCTCCAAACATTGCCCCATCGCCTAAAAACGCGTACCAATCTCCAGACGTGGCGGTTGAACCAGCAGAAACATCACCGAAAAGAATTTTAAATCTTGAATAGAAAGTTGTTCCACTTGTTGAAGCAATGATTGGAGAAATTTTACATACCGAAGCATTACTTGAAGCTACGGCCCGGATGTAAGTATCTGATGTTCCTAATGGATTAGAAGTAGTAACCTTATTTATTGAGCCACCGCCAGAACCAATTCTTGCATAAGTGGTTCCAAAACTTGTTGGATTTGGAAGGAAGGAACTGCTATTTCCTGTGGTTAGACTTCCTGTGGTTGTGCCAAAATCTTGAACTGACTGCCCCAAAGCAACACTTTCAAACAAAAAAAGCAAAAAAACAATGGCAGTTTTAAGATGGTATTTTGAAACAAAAAAATGATTTAGTGCAATTAAAATCAATGGAGAACTTATTTTAGTGCAAAGTTCACCTTATTGCATATCCTGTATTTTAAAATACTATTAATTTAAAGTAAAAAGTAAACCAACTAAACGTTTTTTTTTAAAGAAATGTCAGTTAGGTAAAAATCAGTTTAATTTTTACGAGAATAAATTTGAGTTGAATAAACAAAGCAACTCAAAAAAAAATAATTAACAAGTAGAAATGTGAAGCACATCTATTTAAAAGACTTTTAAATTTAAGCTTTTGTGGAAATAAGTGAATAAAGACGAGCTTAATTTTTAGCTTAAATTCTTTATTTCTAAATTCTGATTCAGTCTCCTTCTTTAAAACTTAAAAAAAGTTGATAATTTGGATTTGAATGATTTTCAGAAATCTTGAAATCATGTTTACCGATAATTTTAAAACCAGCCTTTTCGTAAAATTTTAGCGCACGGTAATTTTCCGTCCAAACGTAGAGCCAAATTCCTTTTTGATGGTTTTTCTTTGCAAGCTCAACATTGAAGGCGAAGAGTTGGAAACCTAATTTTAAATCGTAATATTTTTCTAGTAAATAAAGACGTTCCAATTTTGAAATTTGTGAAATCTCCTTTTCAGAAAAGGAATGATTAAATACTAATTTTGAAAAACCAGCAATCTCATCATTATAACGAATAAAAAAATAATGATTTAGGCAATTTTTTAGTTCCTCTTCAAATTGTTTAATTGTGTATTTTTCAGAGATGTAAGCTTGAATTTCTTCTGGTTTTGCACTCATTCCATGGGATGCAATAAATGAAGCTTTCGCTACTTTTAAAAGTAATTCCACTTCGTTTGGTTCAATTTTTTGAATTGTAATCATGGGATTTAAAGCGCATTTAAATAGGGTTTAAAGGTAGAAGAAATCTTGTTTAAAAATAATTCATGCGCGACTTTAACAAAGGAATAGAATGCAATTTGGTTTTAATCTATTAATAATGAGGTAATACAGAGTAAATTATCGAAATGTACATTTGTCGGTGATTCAACTTAAAAATAAAGGAATTTACTTTTTTCTATGGTCATTTACCGCAGCGTTTTTGGCATACGCCTCCATGTATGCATTCCGAAAACCATTTAACGCTGCTACGTATGAATCGTTTAACTTTTTTGGATTTGCGCTCAAAGATGTTTTGATTATTAGCCAATTAATTGGATACATGCTTTCTAAGTTTATTGGAATTAAAGTTATTTCAGAACTTACTAAAAATCAACGGGTCAGACTAATTATTTTGCTAATTATCTCTGCACATATTGCATTATTGTTTTTTGCTATAGTTCCACTGAATTTCAAATTTCTGTGTCTTTTTCTTAACGGAATCCCTCTCGGAATGGTATGGGGAGTAATATTTTCTTTTTTAGAGGGTCGAAAATTAACCGAAATGATTGCAACTGGAATCGCTGTTGGAGCAATCGTATCCTCGGGCTTGGTGAAATCCTTTGCGCGTTATTTAATGAGTAACAACCATTGGGACGTATCCGAATTTTGGATGCCTTTTGTAACGGGCTTATTTTTTTTACCAATCCTCCTTTTTGCTGTTTGGATGTTAAGTAAGATCCCAGAACCAAATACGAATGACATCATCCAAAAAACAAGTAGAAAACCTTTGCTGCGTAAGGATAGAAAAGAGTTGCTTAGGATGTATTTACCTGGAATCATGTGTTTGGTGCTATTGTATGTTGCACTTACCGTTTTCAGAGATTTTCGAGATAATTATGCGGTAGAAATTCTTGATCAATTTGGATTTACTGATACTTTACAATTTGCAAGAATGGAGTTAATTATAGGAGTAATTGTGATTGTTACCACCTCATTCATTGCCTTTTTTAGAAATAACCGATTGGGTTTTAATTTCGTTCTTTTGTTGATTTCTGTTGGTTTCCTTTTAATGTTTGTTGCCTATGTTCTTTTTAAAATGGACAAAATAAATGCCTATTACTTAATGCTCTTTTCAGGTTTAGGAATGGGAATGGGATATGTGCCTTTTCAAATCGCACTTTTTGAACGATTTATCGCTGTTTTTCGAATTCGTGGAAACGTAGGATTTCTTATGTATCTTTCTGATAGTATGGGATACCTAGGAAGCGTTATTTTACTTTTATTAAAGAGTAGTCAATTATTAGTTGTGTCAGAATTCAAAATTTTTGAGCAGTTAATATTATTTTGCTCAATTTTTGGACTTTTACTAACGATTTATTCATTTACTTATTTTAGAAAATTATTTAATCATTAACTGTTATCAAATTGTGACGAAGGTTATTATTAAATAATTGATTTAAATATATATAGGTCATATTTTTTTGTGTATTTCATAAGACTAATTTAACAAAGAATTAAAGAGTACTCCGTTTATTTGTTGCAAAAAAATTGCGCTATGATAACTACTTTTAAGGTTAGCAACTTTAAACCCAATTCTTTGCTGATTCTATTTCTAATTACAGCTTGTTTTCTTTTCGGACAAAAGAGAAACAAATTATTAATTATCGGTATTGACGGTTGCCGTTCTGATGCATTAGAATTAGCAAAAACGCCGACAATTGATTCACTAATTGCAAATGGAATCTTCACCAAAACAAGTTGGCATTTAGGCAAAACTAAATCTGGCCCTGGGTGGTCGAGCATGCTAACAGGAGTTTGGGATCACAAACATAAAGTAAATGATAATAAGTTTACTAACCATAATTTTTCAACTTTTCCATTTTTCCCCGAATACGTTAAAAGAACTAACTCCGATTTTCAATCGCTTTTAGTAGTCGGATGGGAAGGTTTATTTGATAATGCCTCTACCAATGGATGGGGAAAATGTTTGTTTGGGGAAAATGACGAAGATTGTCTTGTTAAGACTGTAAATCAACTACAAAATTTTGATGCTGATTTAGTAATGATTCATTTCGATGCCGTCGATTTTACTGGTCACACTTCTGGTTTTGAATTAAACAATCCAAAATACATTAAAGCAATAGAAAAAGTAGATAAACAGATTAGAGTTTTGATGAACGCTTTACAGAAACGCAAAAACTTTAAAAATGAAAATTGGTTAATATTATCAAGCACAGATCACGGTGGAAAAGGATTAAATCATTCGGGAAGTTCAATTCAAGAACGCAAAATATGGTGGTTAGCATCGTCTCCTGATCTTCCTATTATTGAAATCAGTTCAGATGATCCAGGCTCAACGTACTATAAAGAATTGCCTTTGAAAAAAGAATTATCCAACTATTCACCTGGAATTGTGGACATTGCAGTTACGGCTTTAGATCATTTAATTCCAAATTTAACTGAAGCACAATTGTCTGAATGGAAACTTGATGGTAAATCATGGTTGCATTTTAATCCCGCAAATTTAAATGGTACTTGGGGCGAATTTGTCGTTCAGAAAGAAATAAGCTCCAATGAAATTAATATTGCAGGAAAGCATTACAAAATGAGGCAAATTCTTAATTTTGAAAAACGATGAAGCAAATAAAAGCTGTTATATTTGATTGGGCAGGAACAATAGTTGATTTCGGGTGCTTGGCGCCGACTCAAGTTTTTAAAGACATTTTCAAAGAATGGAATGTCGAGATTACCACCGAAGAAGCAAGGGAACCAATGGGTTTAGCCAAAAAAGACCATATTCGAGCTCTGTTAAAAATGGAACGTATTCGTTTTGAATGGATTTCTTTTTACGGAGAAGAAGTTACAGAAAATCAAATAGATGAAATGTATGAACAATTACAACCTAAGATGGAAAGAATTGTAAGTGATTTTTCAGAACCAATTCCCGGCATCGTTGAAGTAATCTCACAGCTTCGTAGCAATGGATTAAAAATAGGTTCTACGACAGGTTACGTCAAAAACATGATGGAAAAAATCATTCCAATTGCGGCTTCATACGGTTTAAGTCCTGATGTCATTGTTGATTCTTCCGATTGTGAAGCGGGTCGTCCTGCACCTTTTATGATTCAACGGAACATGGAGCTATTTGGAATTACTGAACCAAGTGAAATTGTAAAAGTTGGCGATACTGTGGCAGATATTCAAGAAGGAATTAATGCCGGTGTTTGGTCCGTTGGAATAACTGCAACAGGAAATGAAGTTGGGTTATCATTGACAGAATGGAACGAACTTTCGGACGAGTCTAAAAAAGTAAAAATTGAGTTTGCAACAAGAAAATTAAAAGATGCTGGAGCCCATTTTATTATTGATGAAATGAACCAATTGGAAAATGTCATTGATATAATAAATCAAAAACTAAACGCATTCTAAAATTGATAATAGCGACGAATGATAAATCTCAATCACACTAATAATTTTTTATTAAGTCTTTATTAATTGTTAATTACTATATTTTTAAACAATTAATTTATTGCTTTATAATCCTTTTTTGTTTTTTAATTTTAAACAAAAAAAGATTGAGAAATTCTATTTTTGATTTATTCGTTATTTTGGCTTGTAATTGTACTAAAAATATAATTGCTCAGTGTCAACCTGAAAAAAGTGTCACTAATATTTATGTTTCATTTAGTATCTTACCTCCTCCAATTAAAATTATAATCATTACAAATTAAAAACATAAAGTAACTTTGTTTTATGAGCGAATTTCGTCTTTCTGAAATCAAATTATTTGTCCTTGACATGGCTGGAACAACAGTCAGCGGAACGTTTGAAGTGCATGATTCTTTGATTAAAGCTTTTAAAGAAAATGGATATGAAATAAATAGAACCATTGCTGGAAAATCTATTGCCGTTCCAAAACCTTTAGGTATTTCGATTATTCTTAAAGAAATTTTTCAACTTGAATCAAAACAACTTACATCTGATATTCACGATGCGTTTCTGATTCACATTAACAACTATTATTTGTCGTCGCCAGAAGTTTGCGAAATGGAAGGGAGTTCTGATTTATTTCGGTTTTTAAGACAAAAAGGAATAAGTATTTTTTTAGATACTGGCTTTAGTCGAAATACAGCATCTATCATAATCGAAAGACTGAAATAGAACAATATAATTGACGGTTATATTTGTAGTGACGAAGTCATAAATGGTCGTCCTTATCCTGATATGATTTTAAAAGTAATGCAACAATTAGCAATAGTTGATGCAAATAATGTGGTAAAAGTTGGCGACACACCAGCAGACATAATACAAGGGATATCGGCAGGATGCTCTACTGTGATTGGCGTATGTTCTGGCGCATTTTCAGCTGAAGAATTGTCACAAGCAGGCGCTACTTTTTTAGTACTTTCGCCTAAAGAAATTTTACAATTAATTCAAAACTAATATGTTCGACTTAGCAATCATTGGAAGTGGAGTAATGGGAACTTTCCACGCTTATCACGCTGCACTAATTGGGAAAAAAGTTATCGTTTTTGAGAAAGACCTCAAACCATTGGAAGCTTCAGTAAGAAATTTCGGACAAGTGGTTCCCTCTGGTTTTGCCCCAGGTAGATGGCATCATTATGGTCGCTATTCGACTCAACTTTATAAAAAAATACAGGAACAATTCAATATTGGAATTAGAAATAATGGTTCCATTTATGTTGCATCAACTGTTACAGAATTAGCGCTTTTAGAAGAATTGCACCTTTCATTTATGTTAGAAAACTATCCTTCTCGTTTATTATCGAAGGAAGAAGTCTTGGTAAAATGGCCTGCACTTAAAAACGACTATGTAATTGGAGGTTTGTTTTTTGAGCAAGAAGTATCCTCTGAATCTCGAATGATGATTCATCAGTTACACCAATTTATGCGAGAAACACAACAAATCGATTTTCATTACCTTACTTCGATTAAAGATATCAACGATAATGGGAATTCTGTCGAGTTAACAACGGATAAAAATAAAAAAATAAAAGCAGCGAAAGTCGTCATTTGTAATGGCCGCGACTTTAAATTATTATATCCAACTATTTTCAATGCTTCTGAAATTGAAGTTGTTAAAATCAACATGATGGTTACGCAACCTCTACCTCAAATCGCACTACCTGGAAATATTCTAACAGGCTTAACCATAAGGCGTTACGAAAGTTTTAAAGCACTTTCAGGTTATAAAAAATTAGATCCAACAGAAGTCAATCAAGAAGCTAATGCTAATGGAATACATATTTTATTTAAACAACGCGTCGATGGAAGCATCGTGATTGGTGACTCACATCATTACGCTGACGCTGCAAAAGCAGATGAATTGGGGTTTGATGTTGACTTATATGTTGGGAAAATAATTGTGGAAGAATCAAAAAAAATTATCAATTTACCTTCTTGGGAGTTGGCAAATACTTGGAATGGATTTTACTCACAAATGAAGGGAGACCAAGAAATTTTTGAATTGCAACCTTCTACAAACGTATATATTTCAACTGCAATCGGAGGAAAAGGAATGACTGCATCTGCTGGTTACGCTAAAGAGCAAATCGAAACTATTTTCGGTGATAAATTAACATTTCCTGAGATTGATTAAGTTTGAAATTCAAATAAAATACACAGACTTTTGACTTTCTAATAACCGTTTGTTAAAGATGATTTAATGATTTCAAAAAAAGCAATAATCTTAGTTTGATAGCTTTGGAAGGTGAAAATCTACCCCATTATTTTAATAATCTTCCTGCCATTTTTCTCTTCTAGTCAAAAAAGTAGTAATGAAGGTTACATCATAGACTAGAAAGTTCTTATCCTTCATTGAAAGTTATTCTTTGATTAACGGAATATAAAACATTTACAGATTTAGGAACAATAAGTATTTTTTTTTCAAACACTGTTTAATTTCTTTAATAAAGTTAAAAAGTTGTGACTCAATGATGGCTTTAAATAAAGCAACTTTTCCATTTTTGGAAGGTTGAAAAGTTAATCCATTGCATTTATAGTCAATTTCAAATCGAACATTTAATTGGCTTTGATTCCCACTTATTAAAACTTTCAAACTTGCGATTTTCTTTAAGTATGATATAATTTCTTGAGCTCTACTTAAATGCCTATTTCCCGTTCCTAAAATCGCACATAGAATATTCATAGCATTAAAATTTATTGAAGCGATTTCATTTGTCTTTTATTTTACCATACAAAGTTGTAAAACAAAAATTTACTGCATTTTAAGTTAATTTAAACTAGCTGCTTTTTACAATTAATTAAAAGTTAATTGGAAGAAAATCGAATAGGAATAACACTTTCAGCGATTCTTTTTTTTATGGGGAATGAACAATTAATGTAAATATAATTTCAGTTAATTAGAATGAAACGAGCTTACGCAAATTGACAATTAAAATTCTTAATTTTTAGCTATGTTAAGGGATTCTACACAAAAAAACCTAATTGAAATAAGCAGGTTCAATTCTAAACGGATAATGATTTTAGTTACCTCTTAACAAACTTGACAACCTGATTTAAATTAGAAATTTCGATTGTGTAAGTCCCTTTAGCTAAACCGGCAAGTGAAAATTGTGTTTTTAAAGTTTCTATTTTACCCGATTTAACAAGCGTTCCGTTGGTGCTAAAAACTAGAAAATTCTTGCCAATATATTTTTCAGAAACAATCAAATTTAATTCATCAGAAGTTGGATTGGGATAAACTGAAATTTCATTTAATGTATTTTCTATTGTATTTAATCCGACGTTAACTGAAAGCTGATTAGATTGACACGTTCCAAAATAAGTTGAAACATTGTACTGTCCAGAAATAGTTGGGACAAAATAATTTTGATTTGCGCCAACGATTAAATCGCCATTTAAATACCATTGAAAATTAGTTGAACCGACAGCATAAAGAGTGTCGTTAGATTGTTGAACCAGTAAAGCGTTACCCTGCGCAACAGTAAAAGTTTGCGTAATAATCTGACCAGTAACACTATCAGAAACTGTTAGTGAATGTGTTCCATAATTTTGTGTTCCGACTACAATTGAAGTTGATACTTGGTTATTTAGTGTCCATTGGTAAAATAAGCTGTCCGAACCACCAAAAACTATTGGATGAACGGTAACATCTTCTCCTTCGCAAATAAATATATCAGGCACTTGAACGTCGAGATTAGATTTTAAAATTGTGAATTCATCTCTAACTGTCCCATCCATGTGTAAATACTTTGCATCCAAACGATTTTTGTAAATATCCATAACAAATGAACCACAAGCTTGATTCCCACCGTCCACAAATTCCATAATCGGATAATTCAAAGAAGGTGCAGCTTCTTTGCTTCCAGAATTACCACAAACAACATAAATCGTTCCGTCAGGGGTTGTTTTTAAACCATCTTTGCGATACGCATTACCTTGGGAATAATTTCCATTAGTACTATCTTTTAGCATAGTTGTTGGGTCAAAAGAAAACGAATTTCCGTAATGACCGTGAATCATTTTACTTCGTTCAAAAACATGACTATGACCACAAATAACTAAGTCAATATCATACGACTCTAACAATGGAATCACTCTTTCACGCATTGCTTTCATTACTAATTCTTGTGGGTCATCGCTGTCGTGCGAACCTTTTGAATAAGGCGGTTGATGAAAATAGGCGATTGTGAATGTTTTGTTATTTTGAATCAAATCTTGTTCAATCCATTGCTTCATTTGATTAATTCCTGAAAAAGTTTGCGTAAAATCATACACTTCAGAATTTAAAGAAAGAAAATGCACATCACCATAATCGAATGAATAAAACAACTCATATTGTGAAGGAAAACCGCCAGCTTCTGCTTGCGTTGGAACGTGAACCATATCGAAATAAGGACCTCGGTGATCTTCAAAATCAATGTTTGAATAAGGAATTCCTAAAAAAGCACTTTCTTGCCATACCTCATTATAATCGTGATTTCCTGGACTTGGCCAAAAAGGAATTGAGTTAAAAACATCCGAAAAACCATCTAATTGAAACAATTTTTGCTGATATTCTTCATCCTTACCGTCGTTATAAATATTATCGCCCAACCAAATCCAAACATCCGTTGGAATTGTATCAGAGAAATTCAAATACGAATTTTTAACTGCAACTTGTTCAGCGTTTCCCTTTCCGAAATCGCCAATAGCCCAAACACGTGTGGGAACTGCAACACCTGGAATTGGGTTTGTTTTAAAGCGAAAAGAATCAGATGGAGAAGTAAAAATAGAAGTCGAATTTCCAACGGCATAATAATAAGTTGTTGAAGGATTTAGGTTTGTCAGAGAAATCGTGTGTTCTATTGTAGAATTAGAACTCGTTGCAACTTGATTTAAGTCAGATAAACTAATTCCATATTGTACTTTTGAATTAGTAGCAATTGAGGTTCTCCACTTAATTACGATAGAATTTTCCGTCGGGGATTGCATGTAAGGTCCACGAATAACGGTTTGCGCATTTAAACTAAAAAGTAAAAATATGAGTGAAAAAAGAGAGAAAATAGTCTTCATAACAATGATTTTGTTACCCGTAAAAATAGTTGAATATTTTTAAACTAAAATAAGGTTCATAACAAGAAATTGAGAATTTTAAATCAAACTATCCGAAATATCTTAAAATGAAATTTAGAAATTTTAAAAAAAAATTCAACTTAAATTTTAAAATTTGATAAATTAAAAGCTCAAAATTTTAACTTTGCTAAAACATATATATGGAATTTATAAGTCCTGAAATTTGTAAGCAAGAATTAGAAAATAATCAAGCAATTGTTATTGATGTTCGAGAAAACTATGAATTTTTAAATTGTAACCTAGGTTTCCTACATATTCCCATGGGAGAAATCAGTTTACGAATGACAGAATTACCCGATAATAAAAACATTATAATAATGTGTCAATCTGGAAGAAGAGCAGAAGCAGTTGCAAACTTACTTGAAACAGAATTTCAGCTAAAAAATATCTTCGTCATGACTGGCGGAATTTTAGCTTGGAAAGAACAAATCGACCAAAACTTACAATTAGACTAATGGATTATATAAAACAATTATTAGATTTTATACTTCACCTTGACGGTTATTTATTTACGCTAATTCAAGATTATGGTATTTGGATTTATGCAATTCTTTTTCTAATTATTTTCGTTGAAACAGGATTAGTGGTAATGCCCTTACTCCCAGGAGATTCTTTACTTTTTGCAGCTGGAACTTTTTGTGCAGGTGTTGTAAAAGAAGGAGAAACAGCTCAACTTAATTTATGGTTAGTTCTTGGTTTGTTAACAATTGCTGCTGTTCTTGGGGATGGTTTGAATTATTATTTAGGAAAAACAATTGGACTTAAAGTATTGACGTGGAAAATTAAAGGTAGGCAAATTGTCAAACAATCGTACATTGACAAAACGCATGAGTTTTACGAAAAACATGGTTCCAAAACCATTATCATTGCTCGATTTGTACCCATCGTAAGAACGTTTGCTCCTTTTGTGGCAGGAATTGGACAAATGGAATATTCTAAATTTATTAGATTTAATTTAATTGGAGGAATTGCCTGGGTCTTAGGCCTTACTTTACTCGGGTTTTTCTTTGGTAAATTAGAATTTGTACAAAAGAATTTTGAATTGGTCATATTTGGAATTATTGGTTTATCTTTATTACCGATGATTTTTGAAATTATCAGACAAAAATTTAAAAAAAAATAATAAACAATTGTTTAACTTTAAATAAAAAACATGAGCAGCAACAAAGCGTACATTGTAGCAGGATTTCGTTCCGCAGTAGGGAAAGCAGGAAAAGGTGGATTTAGATTTTATCGTCCAGATGATTTAGCTGCATCGGTAATTAAACATTTAGTAGCAAGTATACCTCAGTTAGACAAAAATAGAATCGATGATGTAATCGTTGGAAATGCGACTCCCGAAGCTGAACAAGGTTTAAATATGGGAAGAATGGTTTCGTTAATGGGATTAGACACTGATAAAGTGCCGGGTATGACCGTAAACAGATATTGTTCTTCTGGAATTGAAACAATTGCGATTGCACAAGCGAAAATTGAAGCTGGAATGGCTGATTGTATTATTGCTGGTGGCGCTGAATCCATGTCTGTAATGGCAATGGGTGGTTGGAGAATCGTTCCGAATCCACATGTTGGCAAAGAAAATCCTAATTGGTATTGGGGAATGGGTTTAACAGCTGAGGCAGTTGCTAAACAGTTCAATGTAACGCGTGAGGAACAAGATGCTTTTGCTTTAAATTCACATTTGAAAGCATTAACTGCTATAAAAACTGGTAGATTTAAAGAAGATATAGTTCCAATTGAAGTTGAACATATTTTCTTAGACGAAAATGAAAAAAGACAAGTTAAAAATTTCATAGTTGATACAGACGAAGGTCCAAGAGCGAGTACGTTAGAAGCTTTAGCTGGATTAAAACCAGTTTTTGCAAATGGTGGTTCAGTAACTGCTGGAAATTCATCTCAGACTTCAGATGGTGCTGCCTTTGTTATGGTAATGTCTGAAAGAATGATTAAAGAATTAAATCTAGAACCGATTGCGCGTTTGATTTCTTACTCAGTTGTTGGTATTGAACCAAGAATTATGGGAGTTGGTCCAATTGATGCGATTCCAAAAGCAATAAAACAAGCGGGATTAACTTTAAACGATATTAATTTATTTGAGTTAAACGAAGCATTTGCATCCCAAGCTTTAGCAGTAATTCGTGAAACAGGCGTTAATCCTGATTTAGTAAATGTAAACGGTGGTGCAATTGCTTTAGGTCACCCACTTGGATGCACAGGAGCTAAACTTAGTGTTCAAATTATCAATGAATTAAGAAAAAGAAAACAAAAATACGGTATTGTAACTATGTGTGTTGGAACGGGGCAAGGCGCAGCTGGTGTTATCGAATTATTAAAATAAGTTATTGTTTTGCAACTTTAATTTGTTAATAAACGTTCTTTATTAACAAAATAAAATAAAATAATGAATATTTCCAAAATTATTCAGAAGTCGATTGTAGCATCACTGTTAACCTTAACAATTAACAGTGGTTTTGCTCAAAGCGTTGGATGTGTAAACTCCGATTTTGAACAAGGGAACTTTACGAATTGGACGGGTCAAACTGGAGTTTGTTGCCCAATTTCTACACCAACCAATGGATTATCAGCTGGAGCATTAAACGCCGCCGATGGAATTGGACGACACGTTATTATGTCAAATGGAAATGATCCACAATCATGTAATCAAATACCAAGAGTTGCTCCTGGAAGTATTTATTCAGCAAGATTAGGCAATTCTGCCTCAGGAAGACAAGCAGAAAAATTAAGATATCAATTTACAATTACACCACAATCAAGTCTTATAATCTACAAATATGCAGTAGTCATGGAAGATCCAGGTCATTCAGCAGCTGATCAACCTAGATTTGAAGCACGATTGTTAGACCAGAATGGAGCGAACATTCCTTGTACTTATTATTTAGTTGTTGCTGGTTCAGGTACATCTGGATTTGCAACATGCAATAGTTCAGGCGCAAAATACAAAAATTGGCAAACAATTGGAGTTGATGCTTCTGCCTACATGGGGCAAATTGTAACATTGGAATTTTCAACAGGAGATTGCGAACAAGGCGCACACTTTGGTTACGCTTATGTTGACGCAGGTTGTGCACCTTTTGCAATTGATTCTAGGTATTGTGAAAACACCAATGGAGTGAACGCAGCAGTTTTAACTGCGCCAAGTGGTTTCTCAAGTTACCTATGGAGTAATGGTGCAACCACAACTACTACTACAATTGCTAACCCAGCACAAGGACAAATTGTTACATGTACAATAACTTCTGAAAATGGTTGTGTCGCTACACTAAACGCTGTTTTGACACCATCATTAATTACTGCTAATTTTCCACTTGCTTCTGTTTGCACTGGTGATACGCTTACTTTAGTGAATACGACATCAATTACAAATGGAGTAATATCTGGTTATACTTGGGCTTCATCTGATGGTTTTAATTCAAGTGCAACAGAATTCAATCATGTTTTTCCAAGTGCTGGAAATTACACAGTTACATTGACAGCAACCACAGATTTAGGTTGCAGCGATAATGTAATAAAAACGGTAACAATCAATCCTAATCCAACTGCTCAAATTAATTTACCAAATAATTGCGTTGGAGACCAAGTTGAATTGATTTCGTCAAGTACCGTTGTTGGTGGAGCAACCTTAACTCATTCTTGGACAGTAAATGGGCAACAAACTTATGCAGGTGACTCGATTCCAGTTAGTTTCCCAAGTTCTGGAATTGTGAATTTACAATTAATTTCTACTACGCAATTTGGTTGTGCTGACACCACAACTAGTGCAATTACAATTTATCAAAATCCAACAGCTAATTTCTCTTTTATCGAAAGATGTATCAATAATTTTGTTCCTTTCACCAATTTATCGACTCCAAATACAACAAATGCGAGTTACGAATGGATACTTGATGGTGTAAATGCAGCCAATACTTTTGAGACAACCACTTTAGTAACTGGCGCTGGTGAACATATTATGACTTTAATTGCAAAAGAAACACAAGATGGATTTACCTGTAACGATACAACGACTTTAACTTTTATTGCTCACGATGTTCCAACAATTGGATTTATTGTTGACTCGACTATTTGTGAAGATATCGAATTTAATGTTGCAAGTATGAGCACTGTATCTACAGGAGAAAGTTTAAGTTATTCATGGACACAAAACGGAAATGTGATTTCAACGGATCCAAGTTTTACTTATATTTTTAATAACCAAGGTATTTATCCAATTACATTAAATGCTGTAACAAGTTTTGGTTGCTCTGCTTCCAGATCTTTTAATATGTATATTTCCCCTACTCCACCTGCTCCAGTATTGGCAGTTACGTCACCAGAGTGCTCTGGAGATGAGATCACATTTAGTTCAGTTTCTGAAGAAAATTCAATAATTACGTGGAGTGGACCAAATAATTTCTTTTCAAATGAGGCTAACATTACTAAGCCTTTTGAACTTAATGAAATCGGGCTCTATTCTGCATTTATCATTTCCCAATTTGGTTGTATTTCTGCTTTAAGCTATGTAACTCCCAACATTTTAAATCTTTATAACTTCAATGAATTTGATTTTCCAAACGTAATTACAGCAAATGATGACGGAATAAATGATGTGCTTGATTTAAATTCTTATTTCCAAACGTGTGATAAATACAAAATCTACATTTTTAACCGTTGGGGTAATTTAATTTACGAACAAACAGAAACGAGTTCTCAATTTATGGGAGATACTCAAAAAGGAAAAGAATTAATAGAAGGAGTTTATTTCTATAAAATGGAATATGAATCACCTCTTGATAGCGGTACAAAAAATGGTTTTATTCATGTTGTGAAGTAAATCTTAAAACATAAAAAAGAGGCTACCAACTAATTGATAGCCTCTTTTTTTATAAGAAACTTTTAGAATAATTCTTGGAATTCTTTTTTAAGGTAATCAATTGCAATATCAGAAGGAATTAAATCCATTTGAGATAGAATTTCAAATATCTTCGCTGAAAGCTCCATTCCTGTTGCCGTTGCTGAAAGTTGATTTCCTGCCAAATTAATCAATTTAACAACTTCTTCTTTTGAATCTTTGATGATTTTCCAAGCTAAAGGTGATATAAATAATTGTTGAGCCACATTGTGATTGTACTCTTCACGAATAGCCTTTAAAAATTCACCTTGCAAAGCTTTCGCAGGCAAACCAGGATTATGTAAACGCATCACTAAACTATTTGGATGTAATCGTTCCATTAATAAAATCGAACGTTGGTAGGCCTCTACCCTATTTGGTAAGAAAAATTCTTGACGTTGCTTTTTTAATTCAAACTGAAGGTGTCGCACCTCTTTTTCATTTTGCTTAGAAAGATTTTCACTCATTTTATTGAGGAATAAATAAACAATTACGACCATTGCCCCTGCTGTTACAATTAAAATTGCTAAAAATAAAATCAAATTCATACGTTCTTTTTTTGCAAAGATAATTTAGTCTGTCGAAGTTGTTACAAAATTGAAGATTTGCTAAAAAGCTTTCTTATTTTTATGATCTTAAAATCGCTATGGCAAAAGAAATAATAATCACTGTACTTATTCTCTATTTTCTGATTCTGGTTGGAATTTCAATCTTAACATCTAGAAATGCAGACACGAGCACATTTTTTACAGGAGATAAACAAAGTCCTTGGTACTTAGTTGCTTTTGGAATGATTGGAGCCTCTCTTTCAGGAGTTACTTTTATTTCCGTTCCAGGGAAAGTAATTAACGATGGATTTTCTTATTTCCAAGTCGTTTTGGGTTATGTGCTTGGATATGTAGTTGTTGCGCAAGTTCTGATGCCGATTTACTACAAACTTAATGTTACTTCCATCTATCAATACCTTGATCAACGGTTTGGAAAAGTGAGTTATAAAACGGGAGCTAGTTTCTTTATTCTTTCGCGCACGCTTGGTTCAGCGATTCGGTTGTACATGGCAACTATGGTTTTACAACTATTTCTTTTTGATTCTTTGGGAGTTGATTATTGGCTTACTTCTATCATCACCATTGCGTTAATTTGGGTTTATACTTACAAAGGAGGAATTAAAACAATTGTTTATACCGACACTTTTCAAACTTTTTTCTTAATAAGTTCTGTAATTGTATGCACAGTTGTAATAGCACAAGCATTAAATGTTAATTTCTTCGGACTTTATTCAAAAATAGCCACAACTAAAACCGCAAGTGGAAATTCCATGTCACAAATTTTTCAATTGAATGATCCTTTGGCGAAAAATTATTTCTTGAAGCATTTTTTTGGAGGGATGTTTTTAACCATCGCAATGACGGGTTTAGATCAAGATTTGATGCAAAAAAACTTAACCTGCAAAAACATTGGTGAAGCAAAAAAAAATATGCTGTCCTTCACTTTCGTTCTGGTTTTTACCAATTTTCTTTTTTTAATACTTGGAGGAGCAATGTATGTTTTTGCAGCTAGTAAAGGAATATCCTTACCTGAAAAAACAGACCATGTTTTTCCGCAATTAGCCTTAAATGAATTTGGTTCAATTGCTGGCGTGTTTTTTTTATTAGGAATTACAGCTTCTTCTTATGCCTCAGCTGATAGTGCACTTGCTGCATTGACAACAGGTTTTTGTGTTGATTTTTTAAACTTTGAAAAACGTAAAGAAAAACAAAGGAATAAGCTAAAACTAATAGTTCACCTTGGATTTTCAGTTCTTTTCTTAATCATCATTTTATTAACCAAATGGTACATGGACAATCACCCCAAAGCAGATATCATTTCAATCATTTTAACAGTTGCTAGTTACACCTATGGTCCTTTGCTCGGATTATTTTCTTTTGGAATTTTAACAAAAAGGAAAATTAATTCCATTGCAGTTCCGTTTATTTGCATAATTGTTCCTTTTCTATGTTATTTCTTAGACAAAAACTCTGTCAATTGGTTAAATGGCTATAATTTTGGTTTTGAAATGTTGATTGTAAACGGATTGATGACTTTTAGCTTATTCCGTATTTTTAGTAAAAAACAAGCATTAAATTAATTATGAAAATAAATTTAGACGATTGTGGACTTCATTTAAGATTTGCTCCACTTACATTGACCAGACCTATTGGAAATATTAGAATTGGGATTTTAACAAACGATGAACGTTGGATTAAATTCTTGCCAGAAGCTGAAATTGGTTTTATAACTGAAGATTATTTATCAAAAAAATTTAAAGCATTAGAGGATGGTATTAGAGTAAATGCTGCCGTTGTCCCTAACGAAGATATGGTTGCGGCAATTGTTCATTTGGAGGAAAATACGGCATTGTATTGGAACGATTTATTTTTGGCGAGTAATGGATCGGAATTATACAAGGTTCAATTCACAGGTAATGAACCAATAATTCTAAGTCAAAGATGGCATGTTTTCCAAAAAAACGGCGTTGTTTTGGCACTTGATTTTGCATTAGTAACAGCTGGTAGAAAATCACAAAAACTGAGCAATACAAACACATTGATTGGTTCATTAAATGAAATATTTCTAGAAGAAGGCGCAATTGTGGAAGCTAGTATTTTGAACACAACCACTGGACCAATTTATGTTGGGAAAGATGCTGAAATCATGGAGGGATCTGTTGTTCGAGGTGGATTAGCGTTAAATGAAAACGCAACTTTGAAACTAAGCTCAAAAGTTTACGGACCATGCACGCTTGGACCCCATTGTAAAGTCGGTGGTGAAATCAATAACGTAACCTTCCAAGCCTATTCAAATAAAGGACACGATGGATTTCTAGGAAATGCGTCCATCGGTGAATGGTGTAATTTGGGAGCTGACACCAATTCATCGAATTTAAAAAACAACTACGGAAATGTTTCAACTTATTCTTACGAATCTAACGCAGAAATAAAAACAGATACGCAATTTATGGGTGTTTGTATGGGTGACCATAGTAAATGCAGTATCAATTCAATGTTCAATACTGCTACAGTTGTGGGAGTTTCTTGTAATATTTTTGGTACAGACTTTCCACCTAAATTTATTCCCTCTTTTTCTTGGGGAGGAAGTGGAGGTTTTGTAAAATTCAAACTTGAAAAAGCAATTGAATATTCCAACAATATGATGAATCGCAGAGGTTTAAATTTATCACCTGAGGAAGTCGAAATTTTCGAGTACCTAGTTTAAAGATAAAATCAATCTTGCCTAAACAAGTGTTTTTTGTAAGTAAAATCCCTAATTATTGAAAATATCTTTGAGAAATTTATATTGTTTCTATCAAATGAACTTAATATTTTGGTAACTTTATTTGTAAGGTCAAGTATAAAAAATAAAAATAGTAATATGAAATCAAAAAGCATTAAAATTCAATTTACAATAGTTTTATTTTTTTTTATCTTCTTTAAGCTTCGGTCAAAATACCAATAAATTTTCCGTTGGCTTAAACGTTGGTGCACATGATGGAATAAAAAACACAGGAGAAGGAAGTACAAAAATATACCAGATACATCATTATAATGTTCATGGACGGTACATGCTAAACAATCGGCTTGGAGTAAAGCTAGATGGAGCTTATGACAAATTTAAATGGACAAGGTTGGGAAGTCCTACTAACTATTATCGTATTTCAATTCAACCAACCGTTAATTTGACTGACATTTTAAGATTTGGAACTCTAAATAAGAATATTGGTTTACTTTTTCATGCTGGAATTGGTTATTCTTTCATGAAGAATAAAGGAATAACTAATAATTTAGAACCAACAAATCCATTAAACGAGTTAGGTCCAACAGATAGAATGTTGCATAGTATTATTGGATTAACACCTCAATTTAAGATAAATGAACGTTTTAACATAAATGCTGATATTTCTATGTTATTTCACGTAAGACAAAATAGAACTTTTGATTTTCAATATCAACTTCCTGCTGAAGCTGGATTTACTGGTTCCTTCATTAACTTATCAATTGGGGTTTCCTACAACATAGGTAAAAATCCAAAACACATTGATTGGACTTATCCAGAACAAGATATGCAATTTGCAAGAATAGATGAATTACAAAAACAATTAACAGAAACACAATTAGGATTACAAGACGACGATGGAGATGGTGTGATTAATGCATTAGACTTGGATCCATCAACACTTCCAGGTTCTATCGTAAATAATAAGGGAATCGCAATTGATTTAAACTCAATTATCCCTAGTGCTTTAAATTCATCCCCAACTTCAGTTACTGATTTGTCTGCTAGAGATTCAGATGGTGACGGTGAACCTGATGCAACTGACCTTTGTCCTTTTTTAGCGGGGAAAACTAAAGGTTGTCCCGATGATGATTTTGATGGAGTTCCAAATATTATTGATGCTTGTCCAGATTTTAAAGGTTCTCCCAAATATAATGGCTGTGAGGAACCAACAAATGGATTTTTTACTCTTAAAGACCTCACTTTATTTGATGTATTTTTCAGATCTGGCTCATCATTGATTGATCCCAATTACCGAGCAGTTTTAGATAAATTTGCAGAAACCATCAATGGAAATAGTTCAATAAAAATTACTGCAACGGGTCACACAGACCGCACTGGGTCACCAGCAGCAAATTTGAAACTATCCAAAAAAAGAGTTAATATGTGCGTTGATTACTTGGTTTCAAAAGGAATTTCAAAAAATAAATTTACATTATCTTACAAAGTAGCAAAAGAAAAAGAAGAAGGGGAAATTGAAAGTGATGAATCAAATAGAAAGGTATCTTTTAGTATTGAAAAATAAAATTAAAAAAGGAGGCGATTTAAAATAAATCGCCTCCTTTTTTAGTTCTTTTTTTAAGTGCCCCACTCTAAGATTAAAAAAAATAACTTTTCTTACCGAATTTTACTTTTCTTTTTTACTTTATCAAAAAGAAATCTCACTAATTAGGAACTAATCAAGAAAAACAAGGTTTTAAATTTAATTTTGTTGGCAATATAGTTTATATAGACAATACAATTAGTAGCCAACAATTTTAACTCGTTTCTAAATTGGATTTTAGCGAATGTCTAACAGAAATTCTCAAAATAAATCAATTGCATTAGAGTATCTAAAACCATAAAATTTAATGCTAATCATTTCACCAAAGGTTATAACTGAAAATAACAGGTAAAATCAACTATAATTTAATTTTGCGAATTAAAACTGGTACTAAAGCAAATTCTTAACTAATTAAACATTCTTAAAGTGATTTACCAATTGAATAAACGGTAAATCCAATTTCTTTCATTTTTTGGATATCTAAAATATCTCTTCCGTCAAAAACAAAAGCGGGCTTCATCATTTTATCATAAATTTTTTGCCAGTCATACGTCTGGAACTCATCCCATTCAGTTAAAATCGCAACAGCATGTGCATTTTCACAAGCTTTATAAGGATTTGATTCAATCGTTACAAATTTTTCTATTGATTCTTTAGTATGTAAATTCAAATATTCTAAATCACCAACGATTTGGTGCTTCTCAACTTTTGGATCAAAAACATGAATAGATGCATTTTCCTCAATCAAATCACTTGTCACATAAATTGCGGCAGATTCTCTTGTGTCGTTCGTGTCTTTCTTAAATGCCCAACCTAATACTGCAATTTTTTTTCCTGAAACTGTATTATAAAGTGTTTTAATAATGTTGTCGGCAAAACGCTTTTTTTGGTGGTCATTGAAAATAATTACTTGTTCCCAATAATCAGCAACTGCATTCAAACCATAAGATTTAGCTATATAAACCAAATTCAAAATATCTTTTTGGAAGCAAGAACCACCAAAACCAACAGATGACTTTAAAAATTTATTTCCGATTCTTGAATCCATTCCAATTGCACTTGCAACCTCTTGAACATTTGCGCCTGTTACTTCGCACAATTCAGACATCGCATTTATGGAAGAAACACGTTGTGCCAAGAAAGCGTTAGCCGTAAGCTTGGACAATTCAGAAGACCATAAATTAGTTGTCAAAATTCGTTCTCTCGGAATCCACGTGTTGTAAATTTCCACTAATGCATCAATTGCTTTTTGCCCTTCTTTTGTTGCATCACCTCCAATTAAAACGCGATCGGGATTTTGTAAATCTGCAACAGCTGTGCCTTCGGCTAAAAATTCAGGATTTGAAAGAATTTGAAATTGAAGATTTTTTGTATTGTTATCTAAAATATTTTTAATCGCTTCAGCTGTTCTTACAGGAAGTGTGGATTTCTCAACAACGATTTTATTGCTTGTCGCTGTTTCAGCTATTTGTCTAGCGCACAATTCAATAAACTTTAAGTCAGCTGCCATCCCTTTTCCTTTACCATACGTTTTAGTAGGTGTATTCACTGAAATAAATATTATATCTGCCTCAATTATTGCGTTTGTGATATCAGTGCTAAAAAATAAATTTCTACCTCTTGCCTCTGCTACAACTTCTGCTAAACCTGGCTCATAAATTGGTAACTTAGAAAGATCATTGTTATTCCAATTTGCAATACGAGTCTCATTTAAATCAACTACTGTTACCTTAATATCAGGGTTTTTCTGAGCAATAACTGCCATTGTTGGACCGCCAACATAGCCAGCCCCAATACAAGCTATTTTTTTAATATTCATTTTAAAAATTTAAACAAAATTAAGATAACTTTCGATAATTTACCCTTTTAAGCTGACTTTCTTAGTTATAACTTTAATCAAACTCTTGGTTAATTTTAATGTGAAACCTATTTCAAATTGAGTATTAATTATTGAGAAACTTCTGTTATGACCTATTTGAATTCATTAGAATCATTTGCTTTTTTTTGTAAATATATTGATAAGTAGACTAAGATGTTGATTAATAAAATTGGTAAAATTTTTTTTTGGACCTATTATTTTATTTGCAAAAAAAATAAAACAATAAAGTTTAAATGTTCAAATTCAATCTTTTACTTACTTTAATAATTCTAAGTAATACTAAATTAGCAGCCCAATCAGGTTTTAATAATTCTTCCATAGGTTTATCTTTTGGAACTCATTTTGCTGTGGAAAACCAAGGAAGCTCGACACGTATTTTTAGACCGAGCCATGTGAATTTTAACTACCGTTACATGTTCAATAATAAAGTTGGGATGATGGCTACCTTAGGCTATGATCATTTTAGCTTCAAAAATAATGCAATCCCTTCTAATTTTTACAAACTTTCAATTGAAACATCGATAAACTTGAGAGAGATTTTAGGGTTTAGCGAGTTTATAGAAAATTTTGGTACACTTTTCCACGCAGGAATTGGATTGAACGCAATGTGGTCAAAAAATATAGCAACAGAAAATATTTTTAAAAAAATAATTTCGACCAATTAGCACATTTTACGTTTGGATTAACACCCAAATATCGTTTAAATAACAAATTCAGTGTTCATCTTGATTTGTCTTATACTATAAACCTCAATCAAGACTTTTATTACGACACAAGAACTTTAGTGAAACCAAAAGGAGGATTCACAGGTGGTTTCTTAAATTTCTCTACTGGCATCACCATGAGTATAGGATCTCATAAACATCATGCGGATTGGTACACTTTTCCCGCTTTGGTCGATAAAGATTTAGAAAAGATTAATTTATTTGAAATACAATTAGAGCAATTAGAAATGAAACTAGAAGATTTCGATGGTGATGGTGTGAGTAATTATATGGACGATGAGCAAAATACTCCAAAGGGAAATCGAGTTGATTCAAGAGGCGTTAGTTTAGATAAACTTGATGCCCCAAATGAAATAAATAAAATAGACACTCTTTTAAACCCAACAAAAGTAATTCCTAGCAATCCAAACAAAGATTTAAATAATAGAGGAGTTGAAATTAAAGAAAAAACGGTTTATGTTGATTCAAATAAGCCCGATAGCGATAGTGATGGTGTTCCAGATATCTACGATTTATTTCCTAATGTTGTTGGAACTTATAAAGGATGTCCAGACGCTGACGGAGATCAAATACCAGATATTATAGACGATTGTCCTAATATCAAAGGTATCGCTAAATTTAATGGCTGCCCAGAAAAGAAAGCAGAAATAATAAAAATTCCAGAGGTAAAAACTCCTGAAATAAAACCAGAACTAAAAATATTCTCGGAAGTTTTCTTTGAGATGGGGATATCAAGATTAAGTATTAAATCAATTGAAGAATTAGATAAATTGGTTAAATACATGAAAGAAAAACCAACGATTAAATTAGATGTTATTGGTTTTGCTGATCAAACCGGATCTCCAACCGCTAACGAAAAACTTTCCAAACAGAGGGCTGCTGAATGTGTAAATTATATGGTTAAAAAAGGAATTGATATTAAAAGATTTACCATTACAAACAAAACAGCTGTTAATACTGAAGGTATTAATCCGCTATTGTTTGGTACTAAGAACAGAAAAGTTTCTTTTATTGTTAGGCAATAGTATTCAAGTTCCATACTGACTAAATTTTCTTATTTTCGTGTTTTGAATTCGAAATGAAAAATTTAATTTTTTTGTTACTACTATTTATCGAATTGAGTTTTAGCAAACGAGTCACTTCTTGTACTTTCCAAGAATCAAATACTTATTTATCTGATTTTCTTCACTCACAATTTAATAATTCTTTATACAAAGGAAAACCGTTCTTTGGTTTCCAGAAAATTTATATATTTTCAGGAACGATTTCAATTTGTTTATTCATAACATTTATTTAAAATGGCATTTTTTACACAAGATTATCTTGATTTTTTTATCGAATTGGCAGCAAATAATCACAAGGATTGGTTTGATTTGAATCGTAAACGTTACGAGAAATCAGTTAAAATCCCCTTTCAACAGTTTACAAAACACATGATTGAACAAATTGCTATACTCAATCCTGTTTTCAAAGATTTGGAACCTAAAGATTGTATTTTTAGAATCAACCGAGACATTCGATTCGCAAAGGACAAAACCCCCTATAAATTAATGGTTTCTGCAGTCATTGCCCCAGAAGGAAAAAAAAGTCGTGCAATTAATGGCATCTATTTTGAACTAGGACCTGAACATGTTCGCGCTTATGGAGGCGTGTATGAAACGGATAAAGAAGGTTTGGAAGCAATTCGTGAAGGGATCTCTGATAATTTAACCACTTTCAAAAAATTGTATTCGTCTAGTGCTTTTCAGACAACTTTTGGAGAAATTAGAGGCGAAAAGAATAAGATTATTCCTTCCTACTTGCGGGCTGCTGCGGAAAATGAACCCCTGATTTTCAACAAACAGTTTTATTTTTTCGCTGAATTTCCGCCTGAAACATTACTAAAAGACGACTTAGATCAATTGTTAGTTAAATGTTATAAAGTAGGAAGACCAGTTGAATCATTTTTAAATCAATTTACTCAAAACGTATGAAACGTATTTTATTGCCACTTTTCATTTTTTCAAGTTTCTTGTCTTTCGCTCAATTAAAAGAGCTTACCTTGAAAGATGCTGTCATGCTTCAAAATAGAAGCCTTGCACCTGAAAAAATTACCAATTTTCAGTGGATTGCAAATTCTTCCAATTATAGCTATTTAAGTAAAAATTGGCAAACACTGTATAAATCGGAAGTTCTTAGTAAAGAGGATACTGAATTGGCAACGATTGCTGACATTAACTTAGCTACTAGCTCTAATCTGCAAGGATTTATTGGCCTGACTTGGTTAAATGAATCTAATTTTACCTTAAATGATGGAAAATTATTACTGAATTATAATTTACTCACAAAGAAAGGTGAAATTCTTCAAACGCTACCTGAAAATGCGGAAAATAGTCAGTTTCATTTAGTGCTAAATCATGTTGCTTTTACAAAAGACAATAATATTTGGATTCAAAAAGCAGGCGAAAAAGAGCTTCAAATAACTAATTTCGATGACAAAAATATTGTTAGTGGTCAATCAATTGCGCGCAATGAGTTTGGTATTTCTCAAGGAATTTTTTGGTCATCAAATGGGAACTATCTTGCTTTCTATCAAAAAGATGAAACAAACGTTCATGATTATCCTTTGTTAGATATCAGCACAACGCCAGGTTCATTAACGTCCATAAAATATCCAATGGCAGGCCAAAAATCAGAAGAACCAAAATTGGGAATTTATAATTTACTGACAAAATCGACAATCTATATTTCTCCAAAAGGTGCAAAAGACGATTACTTAACGAATGTTTGCTTTACACCTGATTCCAAATTCGTACTTATTGCAGAAGTAAATCGAGATCAAAATCACTGTTGGTTAAATGTTTACGACGTTAACACAGGTGCTTTTGTAAAAACAATTCTAGAGGAAACAAGCGATAAATGGATTGAACCTGAGCATACACCCTTTTTTCCATTGGCAAATAGCAATAATTTTATTTGGGTTTCCGAAAGAAATGGTTTTAATAATTTATTTTATTACGATTTCGCTACCAATGCTGTTACCCAATTGACAAATCACACTTTTGTAATCAAAGAAATTATTTCGGCAAGTAAAGATGGAAATCTGATTTATTACAAAGCGACAGGTGAAAACCCATGCAATACTGTTGTTTATGCTTTAGATAGAAAAAAAGGTAAATCAACTTTGTTAACAACCCAAGATGGCACTCATAATTTTTCAATTAATCAAGCCGGAACTTCGTTTTACGATGCTTATAGTAATGGAAAAACTGCTCATTTAGCTCAAATTTCTACTCCTGCTGGAAAACAACAAAAACTATTGATTGAATCAAAAGAAAAATTAAGTGAATACAAAATTGGAAAATCTGAAATAGGTAAAATAAAAGGGAAAGATGGATCTGATTTGTATTATCGCATGATAAAACCAAGCAATTTTGATGCTTCAAAAAAATACCCTATTTTGGTTTATGTTTATGGTGGACCTCATGCACAAATGGTTACCAATTCTTGGTTGAATGGTGCTAACCTTTGGATGTATTGGATGGCAGAACAAGGTTATTTAATTTTTACACTTGATAATCGTGGTTCTGGAGAAAGAGGTTTTGCTTTTGAATCTCAAATTCATCGTCAACTTGGAAATGTGGAAATGGAAGATCAACTTTCAGGTGTGGATTATTTGAAATCACTTCCATTTGTGGATACAAATAGATTGGCGGTTCACGGCTGGTCTTTTGGCGGATTCATGACAACTTCTTTAATGTTGCGTCAACCTGAAGTTTTCAAAGTTGGTGTTGCTGGAGGCCCTGTTACTGATTGGAAATACTACGAAGTGATGTACGGTGAGCGCTATATGGATCAACCAAAAGAAAATCCAAAGGGCTACGAACAAGCTTCATTGTTGAACTACGCTGGAAATTTAAAGGGTGATTTATTGTTGGTTCATGGAACAATTGACGATGTCGTGGTTATGCAACACAATTATGCATTGGTAAAGAAATTTGTCGATTTGGGAATTCAAATGGACTTTTTCCCTTACCCAATGCACAAGCACAACGTGACAGGAAAAGATAGAGTTCATTTGATAGAAAAAGTATTGAATTACGTAATCGAGAATAATAAATAGATGCGTTTTGCACTTTTTTTCATTACTGGTTTTATTTCCCAAACAGTCTATTCACAAGTAGTTGACGTTATTATTTATGGAAAAGAAGATGTGCATGCACGTGGAATTGAATGTGTAAATAACAATCTTTATTTGGCTTGCAATGATGGTTATTTGAGGCGTTATGATTTAAAAACAAACGAAAAATTCCTACTAAATCCAATAGAAGAATCACCCGAATTAAGAGATGTTGCACACAACAAAAAACAAGTTATCACCATTCAAAGTGGGAAAGAAGGATTGATGATTTTTACGGATCAATACGGGAACCGTACTAATGTAAATCATGTCCGTACAGCCGCAAACCAACAACTTAAAGAAGTCTTTTGGGATGGAATTGCCATAGAAAATAAGCTCGGATTTCTAATGGGAGATCCGATAAACGGTGAATTCATGCTTTATTTCTCAAGCAATTCAGGAAAAGATTGGAAACCATGTAAAGGAACGCTAAAAGCATTTGATGGCGAAGCTGGATTTGCTGCAAGTGGAACAACAGTGCACATAAAAAAGGGAATCTTTTACTTTGTTTCTGGTGGCTCAAAATCGCGTTTACATATAAGTTCCAATAAAGGAGAAAACTGGGAAAGTTTTGAAATTCCGTTTGAAGCAAAGGAATCTGCTGGTCCTTTTTCTTTCGCAATTAAAGATAAGATGAACATAGTAACTGTTGGCGGTGACTACACAAAACCAAAAGCAATCGAAAAAAATTGTTTTATCACAAGCAACGGCGGGAAAACATGGAAAGCATGTGCAACTCCTCCAAATGGTTATCGTTCGTGCATTATTTTAACAGACGATGTGTATTATACTTGTGGCACAACTGGCATGGATTATTCTACAGATGGTGGTTTGAATTGGCAAAAACTAAATGATTTCAATATATTTTCACTCGCTTTCGATGAAAATTATATTTACGCAAGTAGTCTAAAAGGTAAAGTTTTGAAGATCAAAAAGATAAGGTAAAAGATTTCAGATTGAATTTTAAGACTCCTTTTTATTTATCCTAATATCCTGACTTCGCTGCTAGCATAACTGTAAAAGTTCCAGAAGATTTTGCTACCAATTGATTTTTTGAGTTAAAAACTTCTGCCTCCATAAAAATCAATTCGCGGCCTTGTTTCACAACCAATGATTTGGCAATTAGAACATCATTTAACAAAACTGGTTTTAAAAAACTAACTTTCATTTCTAAGGTAGCTACCGCTTTTTGTTGTTCAAAAACCAAAGACAAAGCGCCAACTCCCATTGTTGCATCTAATAAAGTAGCAGTGCAACCACCATGAACTGCCAAAGGAGTTGCTAAATGATTAGTGTTAATAGTTAAATGATAATTTACTTTACCTGGCTCAAGGATTTCAAAAGTCATTCCAATTAAACGCCCAAAATGGTTAAGTTCAACATATTTTTTTACAATTAAATTTTCTGTCATTTAACTCTTTTTAAAAGCAATATTCTGTTCTCTAAAAGTCTCGTAAACTTGCTGATTTAGATCAAATTGCACACCGCTATAATCAGAAGTTTTCACCCATGTTCTCATTGTTACGTGCAAGCCATTTTCAGCTAATTGCGCCAAACCATAAAATGATTTTGGATCTTTTAGTATCCGTTTTTCTTTACTCACAATTTCTCCAAGTACGACATAAACTTTATTTAAATCAGTACCGTGCTCTAAAATAAATGTCCAATCCACTCTTCGTTTGTCTGCTTTTGTAAAATTAGTAATCAAACCATTTGCGACTGGACCGTTAGGTAAAATCACTACTTTATTGTCTGGTGTTAATAGATACGTGTTAAATATTTGAACTTCTGTTACTGTTCCTTGAGCTGTTTGTGCAATAATTTGGTCACCAACTTTAAACGGTTTTAATACCAAAATCATAACTCCTCCAGCAAAATTTGAAAGTGTCCCCGAAAATGCCAAGCCAACTGCTAATCCTGCTGCTCCCAAAATAGTAATAAACGAAGTCATTTGAATACCAAGTTGCGTAAATGAAGTAATTACTACCAATATTTTTGAAGCCAAAGAAATGAAACTTGTTAGAAAAGAAGTCAATCCAGGATCTGTATCACTCTTTACCATGAGGCGTTTTACGCCTTTAGTTACGAATCCAGTTAGCCAAAAACCTGCAACAAGAATTACAACTGCAATCAGTAATTGTGTTCCGATTTTCAATAAAAACTGATTTAAATCTGAATAATTGATTCCGAAAACTGATTCTAACATTTTCATACTCGTTTTGATTTTAATAATAAAGCACAAAAATAGTGAACTCAACTTCAATAGAATCAATATATTTGAATATGTTTTTTATTCTGTCCAAACTTCTTGCTTTTCTATTTTCACCATTTCTTTGGTTTTTCATCTGCTTTTTTACTTTTTTATTACTTAAAAATGAAAGATGGAAAGTTTATTTTAAACGCCTAAGTGTTTTTATCTTACTCTTTTTCTCAATAAGTTTTCCAATAAATTTTCTTGTTGAAAGTTGGGAGGTCAAAGGAACTCCATTCGCTAAAGTTTCAACCTATGAATATGGCGTTGTCCTTTCAGGAATGGCTGAATACAACAAAGATTTAAAAGTGTTGAGTGCACGACGTGGAATTGATCGAATTTGGCAAACAATATCACTTTACAAAAAGAAGAAAATCAAAAAAATACTGATAAGTGGCGATTCTGGATACATTATTCGCAAGGGTTTACATGAAGCTGACCAATTAAAAGCTGTTCTCGTTGAATGGGGAATTCCTGCTTCAGACATTGAGGTTGAAAATAAATCTAAAAACACATACGAAAATGCTCAATTCACAGCAGATTACTGGAATAAATACCACAAAGGACAAAAGTTTTTATTGATTACGAGTGCGCTCCACATGTCTCGTGCTTCTGCGTGCTTCAAAAAACAAAACTTAAATTTTGATGTCTTTGCAACCGATCATTATTCAACCGAAAACTCAGAATTTACTTTTGATAGATTATTGCCTTCCGTAAATGCTTTCATTATGTGGGAAGTTTATTTGAAAGAAGTTGTCGGTTACACTGTTTATTCTTTACGTGGCTATTTATGAATGAATTAAAAATTGAAAACGGACAAGTATTTTTTGAAGAACACTTTTTAACAGCTGAAAAAGCAGCTATTATTTTTCAACAATTTCAAACCTCACTTCCTTTCCAGCAAGGAACAATAAATCTTTTTGGTAAAACTCACGCAATCCCTCGCTTGGAAGCTTTTTTTGCAACTGAAAATCAACGCTATTCTTATTCCGGAAAAACGTTGATAACACATACTTTCACAGAAGAATTACAAGAATTAAAAGAAAATATTGAGGCTTTGTGCAACGAAGAATTCAATTCTGTTTTAGTCAATTTATACCGAAATGGACAAGATTCAAATGGTTGGCACGCAGACAATGAACCAGAATTAGGTATCAATCCTGTGATTGCATCAGTCAGTTTAGGCGCAACAAGAAGATTTGATTTAAAGCATAATCATACACAAAAGAAAATCAGTTTAGAACTCACTCACGGCAGTTTGTTACTAATGAAAGGAGAATTACAACATTACTGGAAACACCAAATTGCAAAAACGAAAAAAGTTACTGAACCTCGCATAAATTTGACCTTTCGATGGGTAGGTTGAAAATTCCATATTTTACTAACTTTACAGCATGAATCATTCACTATATATGCAACGTTGTTTGGAACTTGCACGACTTGGAACAGGTTGGACAGCTCCGAATCCGATGGTTGGTTGTGTTATAGTTAAAGATAACGAAATTATCGGCGAAGGTTATCATAAAACTTTTGGCGAACCACATGCAGAAGTGAATGCTATCAATTCTTTGAAGGATAAAAGTCAACTTGAAGGAGCAACTGTTTATGTTTCGTTAGAGCCTTGTTCGCATTTCGGAAAAACACCTCCTTGCGCTGATTTATTAATTACGTCCAATGTAAAAACAGTTGTAGTTGCTTGTCGAGACACCAACCCAGCAGTGGCTGGAAAAGGTATTGACCGCTTGAGAAAAGCTGGAATTGAAGTGATTGAAGGGGTTTTGGAAACAGAAAGCCGCGCATTAAACAAACGATTTTTTACCTTTCATGAAAAACAACGTCCTTTTGTAATTTTGAAATGGGCGCAAACCTTGGATGGTTATTTAGATAAAAAACGAAGTAATTCTGACTTAGGTGTAAATTGGATTTCTCAACCTGAAACGAAAGCTTTAGTACATAAATGGCGTGGCGAAGAACAAAGTATTTTAGTGGGTAAAAATACCATTATCAATGATAATCCGTCGCTGACAGTGCGTTCTTATAAAGGAAAAAATCCAGTTAGAATCGTGATTGATAGCCAATTACAAATCGGTGGTGACGTAAATATTTACTCTGCAGAATCACCAACAATTGTTTTTAATAGAATCAGAAACGAGAAAAAAGAAAATGTTGAATGGGTGAAAATTAATGAAACTAGCACCAAAAATATCTTGGATGAATTATACAATAGAGGAATTATTTCAGTTTTTGTAGAAGGAGGAAGTAGAACCTTACAATATTTCATTATTGACAATGTTTGGGACGAAGCACTCGTGATTGTTGGAAATAAACGCTTTGAAGAAGGGTTAAAAGCACCGATTATCAATCGCGTACCAATAGCAGCTCACCCTTTTGGAGAAGATATGATTTATTATTATTCAAGAAGATGATTTCATTACTGCTTGCAATTCTTTTTTCAAGTTTCATTCTCGTAATTTTTAAATTATTTGATCGTTTTAAGATAGATGTTTTTCAAGCAATTGTTTTCAATTATTTCACTGCTTTTTTGTGTGGAATTTTAGTGTACGGAAATGAATGGAATCCAAAAGCATTAACGGATATAACTTGGTTTTACTTTGCGATAGTTGCCGCTATTCTTTTTATTTCACTCTTCATTTTAATGGGTTTAAGTTCACAGAAAAATGGAGTTGCAATTACTTCTGTCGCCGTAAAAATGAGTATGGCTGCAAGCGTGCTGGGAATGATTTTTATATATAATGAATCAGTTACACCGCTTAAAATTTGTGGAATTATTCTAGCTTTTGCGGGCGTTGTTTTAGTTTCATGGCAAGGAAAAGAAGAAAAATCCACCCGTAATCAATCGCTTTGGATGTTATTCGTATTGTTTTTCGGAAGTGGTGTTTTAGATTTAGTTTTGAATTACGTACAAAATAATGCTTTACAGCACCTCACTCCTTCCCTATTTTCGGCTTTTGGTTTTGGAATGGCAGGAATAATTGGATTGATTATTTTCCTATTTCAATTGCAACAAAAGAAAACACAATTTGCATTTAAAAATATATTCGGCGGAATTGCTTTAGGTATCCCCAACTATTTTTCGATTTACTTACTTATCAAATCCTATAAAGAAACGGGTTGGGCGGATTCAACCGTGCTTTCAATTATTAATGTTTCGATAGTCTGTGTCTCGACACTAATTGGTTTCTTAATTTTCAAGGAAAAAATAAACCTCACAAAAGGCCTTGGAATTATCGCTTCTCTTTTGGCGATTTTACTCTTGTATTTGGGGAGCTAATTTTTCGCTCAAAGTACGATTTTAGGATAAGAAAGTTAAATAAAAGTCCAACGGAGGTATATAGAATCAGAAAATACCTTAACTAATTATCAACCTCGTCGCGTAGAATAATTTTTTTTTTGACTTTTCGAATCCTCACTTTCAACTTTAAATCAAGCTATTTCCGTAACAATATTATGTTTCTCGATTAATTTTCTGATGTTAATCAAAGCATAACGCATTCTACCAAGCGCTGTGTTGATACTGATATTTTCCATTTCAGCAATTTCTTTAAAGGATAGATCTTGAAAAATCCGCATTTCAATCATTTCCTTTTGCGGTTTTGGCAGGTAAGAAACTAAATGAACCATCTGACTTTCTAATTCGTCGTAAGTCGTTTGTTGCAAATAATTTTTCTCGTCCGCAGCGATTTTGTAGAAAACAGAATACTCTTCATCCAGGGAATTACTTTCTGAAATCATTCTTACTTTACTCTGACGGCGGTAAAAATCAATAATTAAATTATGAGCAATGCGAAGAGCCCAAGGAAGAAATTTACCTTCTTCATTGTAGTTTCCTAGTTTCAACGTATTGATTATTTTAACGAAAGTTTCTTGGAATAAATCATTCGACAAATCAAAATCTTTGACTTTGTGCTTGATAAATCTAAAAATACGGTCTTTATGGCGAAGTAGTAAAACTTCAAAAGCCTTCTCATTACCAGTAATATACAATTGAATTAAACTACAATCGTTCTCGTTTGTTAAAAACATAATTTACAAATTCTGTCGGAAATCAACAATTAAAAGTAAATTTGAACTATAGGCTTTAAGATTTAAATTTCAGCTAAAGTAAGTAGAACAAATCAATCTAGCAAACAATAGTTAAAAAAATAATGCCGCTTCGTAAAAAAATTCTGTTTTTTGGTTGGATTACTTTATTCGTTTTTCCAATAGTAGGCTTTCTCTTGCGTTACATTATTGATGACGTAACTTTTTTCCAATTTTTAGAATTGGAAAATTGGAAAATCCTGCCAATAGGACTCGGTTTGGAGTTAGGATTCGTGTATGGTTTTCTTGCTTACTTATTTATGCAAGCACCATTTTTCGATTCTGTACCGATGAAAATTGACAAATTAGTTGGAGAAATGAATCTCAAATTTCACCACGGTATTTTTCTTTCAATCTGCGCCGGTGTTGGAGAAGAATTTCTTTTTCGTGCTGGCATGCAGCCGTATTTAGGATGGCTTTTTACTTCCATATTCTTTGTGGCGCTTCATGGTTATTTAAACCCTTGGAATTGGCGTTTTTCCATTTACGGCTTGATTATTTTGCCTTTCATTTTCTTAATCGCACTTGGATTTGAACAGTTCGGAATCTGGTTTGCCATAGCTGCCCATTTTGCTTACGATGCAGTATTATTCACCTTTATGATCAAGGAAACGAGCGGAGAAAAATCCAATTGGAAATAAGTTTGATTGTGTTGCCTTTTTGATTACGTCTTTTGTGTTTTATTAAAATGAATTAGAGCATCAGAAAAATTAATTAGTGTTATTCAAAAATCAAGTAGTTGAAGCTCTATTTTTTATCCTTTCCTATTTTAGTACTAAAAGTTAAACAATTATGAAAATCTACATTAAAAACATGGTTTGTAACCGTTGTATATTGGTTGTTAAAAATGAAATAGAAAAATTTGGTTTTGAGCCATTACACATAATTTTAGGCGAAGTTTTATTAAAAAATGAATTGTCAAAAGAGGAGAAAGAAATGCTTAAAAAACAGCTAGAAACTGTAGGTTTTGAAATTATTGATGATAAAAAAAGTCGCATTATAGAAAAAATGAAATCAAGCATAATCGAAATTGTGCACCAACAAAACAATAAATTAAAGTCAAATCTTTCTGACATTTTAAGTAATAAACTGCACCACGACTATACTTATTTATCCAATTTATTCTCTGAAGTGGAAGGAACAACTATTGAAAAATACTTTATTTCCCAAAAAATTGAACGGGTCAAAGAATTATTGGTTTATGACGAATTGTCTTTAAACGAAATAGCTGAAAATATGAATTATTCAAGTGTTGCTTATTTAAGTAATCAATTCAAAAAAGTTACTGGATTTACTCCATCTTATTTTAAAAGTATCAAAATAGAAAAACGCAAAGCTTTGGACAAAGTGTAAATGTTACATAAACTATCCAAAATAGAGTAACATGAAACATTTTTAAAAACTTAACCTTTGTCATGTAATAAATCAAAAAACATGATATTCGAATCAAGCGACACTGAAACTTTTCTTCCACTAGAGGGTGTAAGCAGTGAACATTGTGCTTTAATCATAGACAAAGGTTTGAGTAATTTAAAAGGGCTAAGCTCTTACAAAGTTGAATTAAACAATAAAAGAGTAATAATTCACTCAGATAATGCTGAAATCGTTTCTAAAGCGGTTAGTCTCATCAAAGAATTGGGCTATGGTGTCACAACAATTAAAAAAACATTCCCCGTTTTAGCTATGACCTGCGCTTCTTGTGCCGTAAGTGTAGAAAGTATATTGAAATCACAGAAAGGTGTAATTAGCGCAATAGTAAATTTTGCATCTGAAAGCGTAATAATAGAATACATTCCCGGTGTGCTCGAACCAATAGACTTTAAGAAAGCTGTGCAATCAATTGGTTATGATTTATTGGTTGAAGAAAACAAAGATGAAGCCAATACGATTGATAAACTGCAGCAAGAAAAATTTACCCTTCTCAAAAGGAAAACCTATTGGGCGTTAGCATTTTCTGCTCCACTAGTAGTTATTGGAATGTTCTTTATGGATATGCCTTTTGCCAATGAGATTATGTGGATTCTTAGTACGCCAGTAATTTTATGGCTGGGAAGAGATTTCTTTATAAATGCTTGGAAACAGGCCAAACACCGCACAGCAAATATGGACACATTGGTTGCACTAAGTACTGGTGTTGCTTATCTATTTAGTGTTTTCAATACTTTGTTTCCAGTATTTTGGCACAATAGAGGTCTCCACGCCCATGTTTATTTTGAAGCAGGAGCTGTAGTAATTGCGTTTATTTTATTGGGTAAGTTATTGGAAGAAAAAGCCAAAGGTAATACGTCAACAGCGATTAAGAAATTGATGGGTTTGCAGCCAAAATCTGTGACAATTGTGCACGAAGGCGGACATCAAATGGAAATTCCGATTAATCAAGTAGAAATAGGAAATGTTATTTTGGTAAAGCCTGGAGAAAAGATTGCAGTTGATGGAACGTTAATTAGCGGTAGTTCTTATGTAGATGAAAGCATGCTTAGCGGTGAACCTATTCCAGTATTGAAAAATGAAAACGAAAAAGTTTTTTCAGGCACCATCAATCAAAAAGGTAGTTTTCAATTCAAAGCTGAAAAAATAGGCAGCGATACAATGCTCGCCCAAATTATCAAAATGGTTCAAGACGCTCAAGGTAGCAAAGCGCCAGTTCAAAAATTAGTGGATAAAATTGCAAGAATTTTCGTTCCTACCGTTATACTAATTGCGATTGCCTCATTTACCGCTTGGAATATTTTAGGTGGCGAAAATGGCTTCACACAAGGCTTATTAGCAATGGTGACGGTGTTAGTTATTGCCTGTCCTTGTGCCTTAGGATTAGCAACACCAACTGCAATTATGGTAGGAGTTGGAAAAGGGGCAGAAATGGGAATTTTAATAAAAGATGCCGAAAGTTTAGAACAAGCAAAAAATATCAACGTGATTATTCTTGATAAAACAGGAACAATAACTGAGGGGAAACCAGTTGTAACAAATGAATCTTGGTCTGACGACAACGAAAAACTAAGACAAATTTTATTCAGTATAGAAAAACAGTCTGAACATCCTTTAGCAGAGGCTGTGGTGAAACACCTAAAACAAGAAACAATCCTAAGTCTTTCCAACTTCGAAAGTATTACGGGTAAAGGGGCAAAAGCTACTTTCGAGAAAGAAACTTATTTCATTGGGAATAAACTTTTATTGGAAGAAAAAGGGATTACAATTGATAATACACTATCAGATATTGCTGAAAACTGGAGCCATGAGGCCAAAACGGTAATTTGGTTTTCCAATAGTAAAAAGTCGCTAGCTGTATATGCCATTGCAGACAAAATAAAGCTAAATTCTAAACTTGCTATTGAGGAGTTACAAAAAAATGGAATTGAAGTATTTATGCTCACAGGAGATAATGAAACTACTGCCAAAGCAATTGCAGGAAGTGTGGGAATTCAACATTATAAAGCGGGAGTGTTGCCAGAACAGAAAGCCGACTTTGTAAAAAAACTGCAAGCAGAAGGTAAAATTGTAGCGATGGTAGGAGATGGAATTAATGATAGCACAGCTTTGGCACAAGCAGATGTGAGTATTGCCATGGGTAAAGGGAGTGACATTGCAATTGATGTAGCAAAAATGACTATCATTTCTTCAGATCTTAAAAAAATACCAGAAGCAATTCGATTATCAAAACTAACTGTTGCGACCATAAACCAAAACCTTTTTTGGGCATTTATTTACAACTTGATTGGGATTCCGATTGCAGCAGGATTGCTTTATCCAATAAATGGATTCCTTTTAAATCCAATGATAGCAGGAGCCGCAATGGCACTAAGTAGCGTGAGCGTTGTAAGCAATAGTTTACGTCTAAAATGGAGGAAATGAACATCTGTAAATTTTACAAAACAATTCCAAAATTGAGTAATATATCTATGAGTTATTTAAATGAAATTTGAGTCATTGATTAAAATAGTATAAAAATGAAAACTGAAAATAAAAACTTGCAATTTAAGACCAATATCAACTGCGGTGGATGTTTGGCGAAAGTAGCTCCATTCTTAAATAATGCCGACGGTATTGGACATTGGGAAGTGGATACAAGTAACAAAGACAAAATTCTTTCTGTACATTCTGATGGAATTACTAAAGAAGAAGTAATACAAAAAGTACAAGAAGCGGGTTATAAAATCGAATTAATTAACTAATAAAAACAATGCTATGAAAGTATTAACAAATATAGCAACGGCACTCCTATTTTTATCAATCGTGCCATCTTGCAGAGCTCAGATAAAAAATTCCAAAACGGAAAATATTAAAATATACGGCAACTGTGATATGTGCAAAACAAACATAGAAAAGGCAGGAAATCTTAAAAAAGTAGCAGAACTAGATTGGAATAAAGACACTAAGATGGCGAAGATCATTTATGACACGACCAAAACTAGTACAACCGAAATCTTGAAACGCATTGCGCTAGCGGGATATGATAGCAATCAGTTTCTCGCTCCAGATGATGTATATGCTAATCTTCCCAACTGTTGTAAGTACGAAAGAGTCAACAAAACAGGACTTCTATCGAATGAAATAATTGAAATAAATCCAACAGAAAATCAAAATTCGACAGTTGAAAGTGCGAAAGAAGACAGTGAGTTAGCACTAATTTTTGACAACTATTTCGTTTTAAAAGAAGCATTTGTAAAATCAGACCAACCAGAAGCAACCACCTCAGCGAAAAATTTACTCTTATCAATTAATCAAGTTAAAATGAATAAACTCACTTCTGAAGAACATACAGTTTGGATGAAAGTATTTAGTAATTTAAAAGCTAATACGGAGAAAATATCTACTTCAACGAATTTAGAAAAGCAACGAAACGCCTTTATGGATTTGTCAGCGAACATGTACGATTTGCTAAAAGTATCTAAACAAGAAACGCCCACTTATTATCAAAATTGTCCAATGTATAATGACGGAAAAGGATCTAATTGGCTCAGCAAAGGGAAAGCGATTCAAAATCCTTATTACGGCTCAACAATGCTAACGTGCGGAAAAACAGTAGAAACGATTGAATAAAAAAAGAATCAGTAATTAAATAATCGAAAACATGAAATCACTAATCTTGGCAATTGCCACAACCTCAATTCTGTTTTACGCGTGTAACAACGGCCAAAAGAACGAATCAACTACAACACAAGGTCAAAATACTAAAAAAGGTTTAGAGCATGTTTGTACCATGCATCCAGAAATCAGGGGGAAAAAAGGCGACAAATGCAGTAAATGTGGAATGGAATTAACCGAAGAAGTTAAAAAAGCAGAGTATAATCCCGGTGTTTCACACAGAAACGGTGGAGAATCTAATAAAGTGAGTGCAAATCAGGAAGAAATGAATTTGGAAATTAAACAGAAAAGCGATTTTATTAATGATTTTAAGCAACCCTCATATTCATTGGAAAAAGTCTATATGGCCTACTTTTCGCTAAAAGATGCGCTAACAAACGATGATGGCGAAGCAGCTCAATCTGCGTCAAAATCATTATTTAACAAAATTGCGAGTACTGACGAAAGCAAAATGAATAAAGACGAAAAAGCAACTTGGTCAAAATACAAAGAGAAATTAAGCAGGGATGCTGCAAGCATAAAAGAAGTAAATGAAAACGAGCTTCAACGCAAATATTTTCAATCACTTTCTAAAAACATGTATGAAGTAATGAAAGTGATTAAAAACAACCAAACTGTTTACTATCAGCATTGTCCTATGGCAAATGAGGGTAAAGGTGCAAATTGGTTAAGCTTAAAGAGCAAAATTAATAATCCCTATTATGGCGCTTCAATGTCTACTTGTGGCAAAACGGTAGAAACGCTAAAATAAAAATTGCTTATAATGAATAAGTGTAAATCGAAAGTTCTTAGCTTGTTGTCAATAGTTATATTATTGTCATCATCATTGTTTGCTCAAAAAGTAGTTCGATACGATCTTTATATAAAAGATACCGTAGTAAATTTTACAGGAAAAGAAAAACGTGCAATTGCTGTAAATGGACAAATTCCAATGCCAACATTGATTTTCACAGAGGGTGATACCGCAGAAATACATGTCCATAATCAATTGAAAGAATCAACTTCTTTGCATTGGCACGGTTTATTTTTACCAAATAAAGAAGACGGTGTTCCTAACCTTACGCAGATGCCTATTGAACCAAATACAACGCATATTTATCGTTTTCCGATTATTCAAAATGGCACACATTGGTATCACAGCCATTCGGGATTGCAAGAGCAGATTGGAATGTATGGGAATTTTGTAATGCTCAAGAAAAAGGAAGACCCATCTTTTCGAAAAGGTATTGATGATCTGCCAAGTATTCCGCTAGTTTTAAGCGAGTGGACAGATTTAAAACCAGAAAATATCCATAGGATGCTCCACAATGCCAACGACTGGGCATCAATCAAAAAAAACACTACGCAAAGCTATACAGAGGCTATAAAAGCGGGTCATCTCAAAACGAAATTAATAAATGAGTGGAAGCGCATGACAGCAATGGATGTGAGTGATGTCTATTACGATAAAATATTCATAAATGGCAACTCAAATTCTGATTTAAAATCCATTGATGAGAAACCACTCAAAGCCGGAGATAAAGTCCGTCTACGAATTTCCAATGGTGGAGCCTCATCATATTTTTGGCTTACGTATGCTGGTGGAAAAATCACTGTTGTTGCGACCGACGGCAACGATATTGTACCCGTAGAAGTGGATAGATTATTAATTGCAGTTTCTGAAACGTATGATATTGTGGTAAGTATTCCTGCTGAAAACACATCCTTTGAGTTTTTAGCAACAATAGAAGACCGCACCAAATCGGCTTCACTTTACATTGGGAATGGAATCAAGCAACTCCTTTCACCCCTGCCAAGATTGAAATATTTTGAGGGGATGAAGATGATGAATAACATGATGAAAATGAATGGCGATTTAGACGATATGGGCATGCAAATGAGTTTAAATCAAATGGATATGAATGTGGTCATGTATCCTGAAATCACAGGTGATTTAAAAAAGAAAAAAGCTGATAAAATGGCTGGGATGGACATGAAAATCGAGAATTCCAATCCAACTGAAAATCAATATAATTCAAATGCGTTATCAACCATTGTCACATTGAATTATGCTTTGCAAAAATCGCCAGTTAAAACCAACCTTCCAAACGATGCACCTACAAAGGAATTACGTTTTACCCTCACTGGAAATATGAATCGCTATGTGTGGAGTTTGGATAATAAAGTGATTTCAGAAGCTGATAAGATTCTAATTAAAAAAGGAGAAAACGTACGAATCGTTTTATACAACAATTCAATGATGCGCCATCCAATCCACCTCCATGGACATGATTTCAGAGTTTTGAATGGTCAAGGCGATTACGCACCCCTAAAAAATATCATTGACATTATGCCAATGGAAACAGATACATTAGAGTTTAACGCAAATGCAGAAGGAGATTGGTTCTTTCATTGTCATGTTCTGTATCACATGATGAGTGGAATGGGAAGGATCTTTTCGTATGAAAATCAAGCACCTAATCCCTTGATTCCAAATCCAAAATTGGCAAAACGTAAACTGTATGCGGATGATCGAAAATTTCATTTTATGGCAGAAAACGATTTTGCTTCTAACGGAAATGACGGTTTAGTAATGTTCCAAAATACACGTTGGAGTATCGGAACAGAATGGCGATTGGGTTACAACGATATGCACGGTTACGAAACCGAAACCCATGTTGGTAGATATATTGGGAAAATGCAATGGTTTATGCCCTTCGTCGGTTTTGATTGGAGGTACAGAAAAATAGGAATTGATGAGCGTGAGACGAACCTTTTGGGTCAAACAAACAAAAAAGATAATAGAAGTGCCATAAGTTTAGGTTTTATGTACACCCTCCCGATGCTGGTGAATTTTCAAGCAGAGGTGTACAACGATGGCATTGTCCGTTTATCTTTAATGCGGGAAGATATTCCAATTTCCAAACGAATACGAGCAGGATTCATGGTAAATACGGACAAGGAATACATGGTCGAACTGCGTTACATAGTTAACAAAAACTTAGGCTTTCGAACGCACTACGACAGTGATATGGGACTTGGACTTGGATTTACTTTAAACTATTAAGTGCCAAAATACTTTATTAAAGGTTCAAAGTTCAAATTAAAAGAACTTCGTTTATCCTTTAACACCTATCAATTAATTAGTCCCGAATACAGATTTCTTATTTTGAATTTAATTCATCAATTGCATTATTGTCTTAAACGCAATTAATTAAATCAATTGAACTTTCAATTTCATAAATATTACGACTAACTTTCCCACGAATTTGTTTTGAAAAACATCAATTATCTCAATTTCAACAAAGCAAACAAAATTAAATACGTCAATAAAAATCAAAATAAATGAAAAATATAATTTCTGTTCTTGCGCTTTCAGTTCTCATTTACTCATGCAATAAGCATAATATGGGACACATGGACATGGGAATGCCTGTAAATGTAGTTGAAGGAAATTTCAATAGTCTACTTCCAATACCTAATGAAGAAGGGGGAAATACAACTTTAACAGCACAAATGACAACTGCAAACTTAAATGGGGGTAGTTTTTCAGTTTTGGGGTATAAAGCAAATAGTATTTTGGGACCAACAATTAGAGTAAATTCAAATTCTACAGTAAATATTAATTTTCAAAACAATTTATCAGAGGAAAGCAATATTCATTGGCATGGATTAAAAATCCCATCAAATATGGATGGGCATCCGAGCAATGCAATTAACACAGGTGCAAGTTTCAATTATCAATTCAATGTTGACCAAAGAGCAGGTTTAAATTGGTATCATCCGCATATTCACATGCTAACAGGGAAGCAAGTATATAAAGGTCTTTCAGGACTATTTATTGTGAATGACGCAGAAGAATCTGCTTTAAATTTACCTTCTGGTAACTTAGAAATCCCGCTGATAATTCAAGACAAAAGACTTTCCATAACTGGATTAAATTATAATCCTTCAATGTCAGAAATGATGAGTGGTTATATGGGAGAATCAATTTTAGTTAATGGGGTAAAATCACCTTATACTGAAGTCGCAACTCGATTCTATCGTTTGAGAATATTAAATGGATCTAATGCTAGAATTTACAATTTAAAAATGAGCGATAATAGCAGTTTTACTATCATCGGTAATGATGGTGGCTTATTGAGCGCACCTGAAACTGTAAATAGCGTAATGCTAGCTCCAGCAGAAAGATTAGATATTTTAGTAAACTTTACCAATACTACATTAGGCTCTGAAGTCTTTTTAGAAAGTACAACTTTCGCTAATGGTGGAGATGCGCAAGGGCAACAAAGCTTTAAAATATTGAAATTTAAAGTTACTCAAGAATTCGAAGATAATTTCGTCATCCCTTCCACCCTTTCCTTCATTCCTGCTTTATCAGCTGCTACAAATACTCGAAATTTTGCCTTAACGGAAATGGAAATGTCGGGTGAAAATTCAATGTCCGGAATGCACAGAATAAACGATAAAATATTTGACATCAATAGAATAGATGAAACAATATCACCAAACACAACTGAATTTTGGATTTTTGAAAATAAAGGAAATGAACCGCATCCAATCCATTTACATGGAGTTCATTTTCAAATTGTTGAAAGAACAGGTGGCAGACCAATAATTCCTTCTGAAAAAGGGTGGAAAGATGTTGTTCTTATTATGCCTGGCGAAAAAGTAAAACTCATAATTCCATTTGGATCATATTCTGGAAAATTCGTTTTTCACTGTCATAATCTTGAACATGAAGATGATGGAATGATGTTACAATATTTAATTCAATAAAATTTTAACTATCACATATTATCTATCTTGGCAACAAAAGGACTACCTATTTGAAGTTGTCATTTTTATTTAAATATTGATTGGTTTGAGTATTCGCTTTATTATCAGTAATAATTTGCTTAAATCAAATCTTACTTGATTTTCCCAATTATTTCCATTTATAAATAGTAGCGAAATTCTCAGCCTTAATTTTTTAGCTTCGCTGCTACAAGGTTGTATTTCCTTTTAAACGAATAAAAAAAAGGACAATATTCAATAAAAAAGTTTTTTTACATAAAGCTGCTAACACAATTCGAACGTTCAGGCTCCTTAGCTATTAGGTGACCCCTAAACCTTTAATCACTTTCGTTCCATGGATTGTTAATTCAACAAAATAATCTGAATCAATGTTACAGAAAATGTTCAAATTCACTAACCCAATTCCGTTTAATGAACCTGAATTTTTGGGACATCACTTTACCAAATAAATTAATTTCATTTCAATAATCCGTTCTTTTCATAGATTTAAATTAACAATTGTGTTATAAATAGCTAAATCTTATAAAAGCTTAACAGTTTGATCTATAAAGTTTTAAGGCACCAAACAAC
>Ga0105050_10000840_pt1 | contig 47013 bp, 44 predicted proteins | sample FRY01_FD_78088 | JGI IMG/M metagenome (GOLD analysis project Ga0105050, IMG submission 78088) | Freshwater microbial communities from Lake Fryxell liftoff mats and glacier meltwater in Antarctica - FRY-01 | ecosystem: Environmental > Aquatic > Freshwater > Ice > Glacier meltwater ...
AAGACTGGGAACGGTCCATCGCCTCATCAACAGCCTGGGCGTTGATCGCCTCCATCCGTATGCTCACAAGGCGAACCGCAAGATATTGCTACGATTGAAAAACTTTCGAATCGGGCTCTAACGTATTAACCAGATATCCGAACGCAATATTAATATTTGCTGCGCATATGTAAATGATTGTAACAATGAGCGTCTTTTAGGTTGCTGCTTTGCACTGCGCAGCAGCGGGAGGCCGCAATGTCCGGGAGGTTATATGGAAATTGGTCGGCAAAGAAAACCGGAGAGAGTTATCGGTCCATTCGGCGAGGCCCTGAGCCTCAGTGATTTGCCGAAAAATAATACGACCAGATGGGTGATCCGGCGAAAAGCCGAAGTGGTCGCCGCCGTGACCGGTGGTTTGCTGACTCTTGAGGAAGCATGCGACCGTTATGATCTTTCGCCCGAAGAATTTCTTTCCTGGCAAGAATCCATCGACAAGTCCGGGTTGCCCGGGTTGCGAATCAGCTATCTTTCCCAATATCGTACAGAAGATCGGGCACGGCAGGAACAGCACGATCTCGCAGGGTCGCAACCGCCTGAAGATCCCTATCCGGATCTTCATTAACCGAAAGCCCAAGCGATGCCAAATAGTCGGGTTCTCGTCATCGACGAAGAGAGCGCGTTTACGCGATTTTTGCAGGACGGCCTCGAGCAGCGCGCAATATCCGTAGCCTGTATCTATTCGCCGGGAGATGAGAATGGAGCCAGAGCCTTTGCTCCCAATGTCATCGTCGCCGACAAAAAAATGCTCTCCAACCAAAATGCGAGCCTGTTGCGCAATTTCGGCAATGTTGAGCGCAAATTGCCGCTGGTTCTGATGACCGGAACAGACGCAAAGCTGCAACATGGCAGCGCAGCATCGGCGCGTGCAGGCAAGGCGCAAATCGTTGCCACTATAGCCAAGCCGTTCGAACCCGATATGCTCGCCGAGCTGATTGATCGACATGCGCAAGACAGTCAGAAGGTCGATCTGGACTCGGAATATATAAAGGCGCTGATCACCAGCGACCGATTGCTCGACAATCTCGTCGTCGAATTTCAGTCCAAACATGCTCTGGCTGACGGCCGTGTTGTCGGTTATGAAGGCTTGTCGCGGCTGAAAACAAGGCGCGCGATCAGTCCGGCAACGATTTTTTCAGCCGCAACGGAAATGTCTCTCGAAATAGAGGCGACGATCAATGTCATCGATCAGGTGATGAAACTGGCGAGCGCGCTGCGCAAATCCCGCAAAAGCGTGCCGGTATCCTTCAACTGCAGCGCGATATTGCTAACCCAGGCTGATTTCGTCGATGCGCTTTTTGCCCGATTGAACAAATCCTCGAATTTGCGCGGGTCGGTAATCATGGAGATCACCGAGGAGAACCGGGTTGCCAATATCAGGGTCGTTGCTGAAATCTGCCGGATGTTGACCCGCTATGGACTAGCCGTGTCGATTGACGATTATGGCACCGGCCAAAGCAATCTCGACCGGATCGCAGAAATCCCTTTTGCCGAATTGAAATTGGACAAGGAAATTTTCTGGGCCTTTTGCAATAATCGCATGCCGATCGCGATCCTGGGTTCGATCATTGATTTCTGTCACATGCGGGGCGCCAAGACGGTGGTCGAGGGTATTGAAACGCCCTTCCATCTTGAAAAAGCGCGGCTGCTTGGTGCCGATCATGGGCAGGGATTCCACTGGGGCCGCGCCGTGCCGCCCCAATATCTGGTCAAGGACTGGCGCGGCTTCTGATTGTCGGGTCGATACAGTATCAAGAGCCGCAGGCACGATTCCGGCCTGGTCTTGCTGGTCTTTTCGCGGGATCCGGGCCCGATATTCTGACGCTGTTCAGGAAAGCGCGACAGCCATCAGCAAAAAGCACAACTGAAAGTCGCCGACCGGCATTCCCGAAACTTAACGGATTCGCATATCGGATCAATTTACACTATGATGCGTGTCATTAGAGCGGCTTGAAGGAAATGCCATGAAACAGCTTAGCGCATTGGATGCGATGTTTGCTTATACGGAAACACCGAATACGCCGATGCATATCGGACAATTGCTGATTTATGACCCCTCGACCGCACCCGGCGGCCAAGTCGGGTTCAAGGATATCTTGCGCTATATCGAAGGGCGTCTCGATGGAGCACGGATTTTTCGGCAGAAACTGGTGCGGGTGCCGCTCGATCTCGATCACCCCTATTGGGTCGATGACGCGAATTTCGATCTCGAATATCACGTCCGCCATATTGCCCTGCCGAAGCCGGGCGACTGGCGGCAATTGTGCATCCAGGCGGCGCGCATCTATGCCCGGCCGATGGACATGAACAAGCCGCTCTGGGAATATACGGTGATCGAGGGGCTGGACAATGTCGAGGGCGTGCCCAAGGGCAGTTTCGCGATGCTGCACAAGATGCACCATGCCGCGATTGACGGCCAGTCCGGCCTGCAAATGACGCTGGCGCTGCACGATCTCGATGCCGAGATGAAGCCGCGCACATTCGACATGCAGTTCGAGCCGGAAAAAGATCCCAATCCGATCACGTTGCTGGCCAAGGCCCAGTTCAACAATATCGCCAATCCGGTACGCGGGCTGCAGAATCTCCAGAAGCTCCTGCCGATGCCGAAACGCCTGCTCGACGTCCAGCGGCAATATCGTCAGCGCGATGATGCGAAGGGCAGCATCCCCAAGACCCGCTTCAACAAGAAGCTGAGCCCGCACCGGGTCTTCGACGGGCGTGAATTTGCCTTGTCCGACATCAAAAAAATCCGCGAGGCCTTCCCTGGCGCCACGGTGAACGACGTGATGATCGCGGTGGTCAGTGGATCGATGCGCGGATATCTGAAAGCCAAGGACGACCTTCCGGACAAGACGCTGAAGATCGGCGCGCCGGTATCGGTGCGGACGGATGATGACAAGGATAGCGCCGGCAATCAGGTGACGATGATGCAGGTCGGCGTCGGCACCCATCTCGCCGATGCTGGCGAGCGGCTGAAATTCGTCATGGCGGAAACCCGGCGATCCAAGGCGATGACCCAGGCACTGGGTGCAAAGACGCTGATGGAATTGTCGGGCGCGATGCCGGCCGGTCTGACGGCGGCAGGAACCAAGATGATGGTCCGTGCGGGGCTGGTCGAGCGGCTTAATCCGGCGGTGAATACGGTGGTCACCAATGTTCCGGGACCAATGGTGCCGATGTATTTTGCCGGCGCCAAGCTGGTCAAAAGCTTTGGCATGGGGATCCTGGCCGAGGGGCAGGGACTGTTCCACGTCGTGACCAGCTATAATGGCAATGTCATCCTGACCTTTCTGGCCGACCGCAATATCATGCCGGATCCGGAATTTTATGCGACTTGCATTTCCCGCAGCTTTGCCGACCTGATGGGGGCGGCGTCCAAGGAAAAGGCGGCGGTGGAGAAAGCGGCCAAGACCAAGAAGGCCAAGCAACCGAATAAGCCGAAAAAGCGCGTTTCTGCCTCTGCCGCTACGGCAGGCAGGCGCCGGATGAAAACGGCTTCAAAATAGCGGCCTTGCCGCTTGACTCGTCGGGCCTGATTGCGCATCGCTTTCGTTAATCATTCAATTAAAGAAGGACTCGCCATGAGCAAACTAGAATTTAACGACCGCGTCGCCATCGTCACCGGCGCTGGCGCTGGCTTGGGCCGCGAACATGCCAAGGAACTGGCGCGGCGCGGCGTCAAGGTTGTCGTTAATGATTTTGGCGGCGCCCGCGACGGCACTGGTGGTTCCGCCACTGTGGCCGAGCAAGTGGTTGCCGAAATCGAAGCCGAAGGCGGCGAAGCCATGGCAGCCGGTTGCAGCGTCACCGACATGCCAGCGGTCGAGAAAATGGTCGCCGACGCGATTGCCAAATGGGGCCATGTCGACATTCTCGTCAACAATGCCGGCGTGCTGCGCGACAAGAGCTTCCACAAAATGACCATGGAAGATTTCCAGTTCGTCATGGATGTCCATCTGACCGGTAGCGCCAATTGCACCAAGGCAGTCTGGGATCATATGCGCGAACGCCAATATGGCCGGATCGTGATGACCACATCTTCGACGGGTCTCTATGGCAATTTCGGCCAGGTCAATTATGGCGCCGCGAAACTGGCTCTGGTTGGCATGATGAACAGCCTCCATCAGGAAGGCGCCGGCAAGGGCATTCACACCAACTGTATTTCGCCTGTTGCTGCGACCCGCATGACCGAAGACATCATGCCTGAAGCAGCGTTGGCGGCTCTGGTGCCCGAAGCGGTCACCCCCGCGGTGGTCTATCTGTGCAGCGATGGCGCGCCATCGAAAACGATTTTGACCGCCGGTGCTGGCGGCTATGCAGCGGCGAAAATCTTCGAAACCGAAGGCATCTGGCTGCCGGTTGAAGAACGCAGCGCCGAAGCGATTGCCGACAATATCGACCAGATTCTCGACGAAACCGGCATGCAGGAATATGCCAATGGCGGCGGTCAGGGCGGTAAATTCTTCCGCCGGATGCAGGAAGTCATGAAGGGCTAGTCAAAAGCGAAGCTTTCGAATTTCCGTTAGTGGTGAGCTTGTCGAAACACGCCTCTCGACGAGAAGCGCCCTTCGACAGGCTCAGGGCTAACGATATGCAAAACGCTATTTAGGAGAAAAAACATGCCAGTAATCAAACCAAGCGAGCTCGAGTCCTGGAAGGGCAAGGAGGTCGGTGTTTCCGACTGGGTTGAAGTCGGTCAGGACCGGATCAACAAATTTGCCGATTGCACCGAAGATCATCAGTTCATCCATATTGACGAAGAAAAAGCCAAGGCCACACCCTTTGGCGGCACCATCGCCCATGGCCTGCTGACCCTCTCTCTTCTTCCCAAATTGTCGGCTGGCACGACCCTGGGCCTCGAAGGCACGGTGATGGGGATCAACTATGGCTTTGACAAGGTTCGCTTCCTCAACCCGGTGCGCGCCGGATCCAAGGTGCGCGGACGCCACACATTGGTTGATGCGGTCGAGAAACAGCCGGGCCGCTGGTTGCTGACCTATAATGTCGTGGTCGAGATTGACGGCATCGAGACGCCAGCGCTGATCGCCACATCACTGGTGATGATCGTGGTTGGCTAAGCCGATAATATCATATTTCGAATGAGGGGCTCCGGACTGGTTTCGGGGCCCTTTTTCGTGATTGGCCCGCTCCGCCGGTCTCAGGCGGGGATCAGCACGTTGTGAAGCAGCGGATCTTCCATCGCCCGGCCTGCGCCATTGGCAACACAGGTCAGTGGATCATCGGCAATGGTGACCGCCAGTCCGGTCTTCTCGGCAATAAATTCGTCAATCCGCCCCAATAAGGCACCGCCGCCGGTCAGGATAATACCCTGATCCATGATGTCCGCCGCCAGTTCCGGCTTGCTATGCTCGAGTGCATTGAGCACGGCCTGGGCGATCTGGCCGACCGGTTCGGCGATGGCATGGGCAATTTCCGCTTCGGTGATGGCAATTTTCTTCGGCATGCCGCTGACCAGGTCGCGTCCCTTGATATGCATGGTCCGTCCGCCGTCGACCGGGCTCATCGCGCTGGCAATTTCATGTTTGACCAATTCCGTGGTGGTTTCACCGATCGCCAGATTATGCTTGCGGCGGATATGCGAGGCAATGGCATCATCAATCTTGTCACCGCCCATGCGGATAGATGTGCTGTAAGCCAGTCCCTGCAAGGACAATATCGCGACTTCCGTTGTTCCCCCGCCAATATCGACCACCATCGCACCAGTTGGTTCGGTAACCGCTATTCCTGCGCCGATCGCCGCCGCCATTGGTTCTTCGATGAAAAATATGCCGGATCCGCCGGCATTGGAGGCCGCAACGCGAAGGGCGCGAAGCTGCACATTGGTAGAGCCGGAGGGGATGCAAACCACAATATCGAACCGTCGCAATATTCCGGTCTTTTTCTTGTGCACTTTGTGGATGAAGTGTTTGATCATCTGCTCCGCGACATCAAGATCAGCGATGACCCCGTCTTTGAGCGGGCGAATGACCTCAATATTGTTCGGCGTTTTGCCCATCATCAGCTTGGCATCGCTGCCAACGGCGCGCACCTTTGTCACACCGTCAATGGTCTCGAGCGCAACGACGGAAGGTTCGTTGAGCATGATACCGCGATCGCGCACATAGATAAGTGTGTTGGCCGTACCGAGATCGATCGCCAGGTCATGGGACCGGAGCTTGAAAAAACTGTGCATAAAATTGGGGGTACTTCAACTAGAGCGGCCAAAATGCCACTGGCACATGATGGGAAATAATCGGTGACAGTGCGCCAGTGAACCTGCGCTGTATAGTCATTCCACGCCAGCGGTCTGCCCATTCGTCATATAGGTGCAAAATTCGGTTGAAGCGTTCTGCAGCGAGCCGTTCGGGCATCTGCATATTGCGGCAAACTGCTCTTCATGGACGGGCGAAGACGTTTCATCCGGCGGTGCGTGATGGTGCGATAGCCAGTAGGGCAGGCAATATGATATGGACCAGGATCGCCTTTCGGCCCGGCCCATCCGGAATGCCATGTCAGGCGGTGAACAACAAAGCCGGATTAAAGATTTGGCATCTATCCCCAATCATGTATTATTGTATGTAGAACTTACAGATAATAGCCAGCCGCTATATAATTTTAGACAGGAATGATCATGTCCAGCTCCGCTCAAAAGACACAAGATATATCGAAGGAAATCGCCCGGGTATTCGCTTTGCAGAGCGGGCATCAATGGGATGTGAAGGCAACAACGGCTGAGCAGCGCAAGGCCAAGCTGCAGAAGCTGAAATCCGCAGTAGAGGCGCATGCCGACGATATTGTCGCAGCGGTGCTGCAGGATACCCGCAAGCCCGAGCAGGAAATTCGGGTGACTGAAGTGTTGAACGTGACCGCCAATATCCAGCGCAATATCGACAATCTCGATCAATGGATGACGCCGACCGATGTCATTCCTTCGATGAACCCCGAGGACAAGGCAAAAATCGTCTATGAGGCGCGCGGCGTGTGTCTGATCCTCGGCCCGTGGAATTTCCCGCTCGGCCTGACCTTTGGTCCGCTGGCGGCGGCCATTGCCGCGGGCAATTGCTGCATGGTCAAGCTGACCGATCTATGCCCGGCGACCGCCGAGATTGCCGGCCGCATCATCCGGGAAGTGTTCGACGACAATGAAGTGGCCCTGTTCGAGGGTGATGTCAGCATTGCCACAACTCTTCTGGACCTGCCGTTCAGTCATATCTTCTTCACCGGCAGTACCCGTGTCGGCAAGCTGGTGATGGCGGCTGCGGCCAAGCATCTGTCCTCCGTCACACTGGAATTGGGCGGCAAGTCGCCGGTCATTATCGATGAGGGCGCTGATATTGCCAAGATCGGCGCGGCGCTAGCCGGAGCCAAGCAGTTCAACGGCGGCCAGGCCTGCATATGCCCGGATTATGTGTTCGTGAAGGAAGAGCAGAAGGAGCAGCTGGTCGAAGCCTTCCGCACCAACGTCGCGCAGAATCTCTATGGCGAGGACGGCACGATCAACAAGGAAGCCATCGCGCAGATCGTGAATGAGGGCAATTTCAACCGCGTGAAGGGCCTGTTTGACGATGCTGTGGCAAAGGGCGCGACCGTTGCCGTCGGCGGCACGTTTGATGACGCCGGTCTTACGGTCCACCCCACCATGCTGACCGACGTCACACCGCAAATGACGATATTGCAGGAAGAGATCTTCGCGCCGCTGCTGCCGGTGATGACCTATGAAACGCTCGACCAGGCGATCGGCTATATCGAGGCGCACGACAAGCCGCTGGCGCTCTATTTGTTCAGCGACAATGAAGCCAATGTCGAAAAGGTACTCAACAGAACATCATCCGGCGGCGTGACCGTGAACGGCGTATTCTCGCATTATCTGGAAAATAATCTGCCATTTGGCGGCGTCAACCAGAGCGGCATGGGCAGCTATCACGGCTATTTCGGCTTCAAGGCTTTTTCCCACGAACGCGCCGTATATATGCATCAGGGCTGATAGCGATGTCATAACCACCGGCGAGTGCGATCGGGCGGGCGTGAAGGCCATGTCAGCGACGAAGTTCCAAAAACAGCAGTATTTTCTATCGGAAATGCTGCTGTTTTTTTGATTGTCGGCTGTTAGGTTCCGTCACGATACCGATCATCTCCGTACAGATACTGATTTCGGTCATCTGCAAAGCGGTTATTGTTGAAGATCAAAAACGACCCTCCTTCCGCTATGGCCGGATTGATGCTCAGTCGTTTGAACTTACAGGAGCTTCATTTCATGCCCGCACCGACGAAAATCTTGCTCGCCACCGATCTGACAGCCAGAGGGGACCGGCCGTTCGCGCGGGCCAAAATGCTCGCTGACATCTGGAATGCGGATCGGACCTTGCTGTTTGTAAACAGTCCCAAGACCGAGGTGGATATCGCGAAAGTCGAGGCGCTTTTGCTGCGCAACTACGGGGCGGATGCCGAGGGCTGCAATCTGGCGATCAATTATGGCAAACCCGCTCACATCATCGCTGATACGGCGGTGCAGCTGGACAGCGATCTGATCATTGTCGGCGCTGCCCGCCACAATGATATTTCCGATTTTTTCCTCGGAACGGCGGTCGATCATCTGCTCCACCACGCGGCTGCCCCGGTGTTGATCGTCAAAGAACGACCGCGGGCCAATTATGGCCGTATCCTGGTGGCGACCGATTTTTCCGATTTTTCCGCTCATGCGCTTCGCACGGCGCTGGAGTTTTTCCCTAGCGCAAAAATCGAGCTCGTCCATGCTTATCATGTCGCTTATGAAGCCTGGCTGAAATCCGACGGCGTCGCGGATGAAATGCTGTCCGATGCGGAAAAGGAATTGCAGGATTTCATGGCCGGCATGAACCTGTCGGAGAGCGATGCGTCGCGGGTCACCCCCCATCTCGTCGAAGGCAATCTGCACCAGTCGGTCCACAATATGCTCGATACTGGCGATTTTGATCTGCTGGTCCTCGGAACGCACGGGCGGGGCGGTTTTGTCATGGCAACCATCGGCAGCCGCGCCAGCGAAATGATGGGCTGGTCGCCGGTCGATGTGTTGATGGTCAGAAAACTTGCCTAGGTTCCGATCCTAGGCCAGTTCTGGCGCAAGCGCTTCCTGATGTTCTGTAATGGCCTCGCCGGTCAGGCGGCGATATAAATGCCATGTGGCATGGCCGAGTACCGGCAGCACGACGAGCAGCCCCAGGAACAGCGGCAGCATCGCGACAAACAGGGCAACCGCAATGACTATGGCCCAGATCAGCAGAACAAATTTGTTCGAGCGCACGGACGCCAGGCTGACGACGGTGATCGCATAAAAGGCCAGTGCCATCAGCGCGCCGACGATACCGCCAACCAGCAACATCATCAGGCCCGCGCCGGTGGCCAGCAGCGCAATTGATTCTGATCCGATGCCGGATTCCGCCAGAAATATGGCAAAAATGCCATGTGCGACCATGATCCAGAATCCGAATGCGACGAACAGGATCACGCCCATGCTCAATATTTGCTCGTCGCCGCGCCCCCGCAATGCCCCGAGGACCGCGCGCCAGCTCATCGGCAGGCCGGCTTCCCGGCGGCGGCTCACTTCATAAAGTCCGACGGCGACAAAGGGCGCGAGCAGCGGAAATCCCGCTGCGGCCGGGACCAGCCAGGCAACCTCGCCGCGGACAAAAAGGGCAAAATAGATGAACATGCCCGCAATCACATAAATGGCTGCGAAGAACAGCCCAAATGCCGGATAGGCCCTGAAATCACCCCAACCCGCTGCCAGTGCGGCGCGAAGGTCGCCGAGCTTGAGATCGCTGGCGACCGCTGATGGCGCGATCTGAGCCTGTTTGCTTGTGCTCATGACATCTCCTCCCCATGGAAATATCAGAGGAGAATGCATCAAATTCTCCGTTATATCAAGTTCCGCTGGGGCACGGCTCGTTTGGCGCGCTCTGCCGCTTGCCGGATTATCGAGGTTCATCTCTTCAATCATTCATAGCAACAGCCACTCAAACCGTACCAGCGATCCTGATGCACTGGCCCGTCACCCATTCCGAAGCCGGGGCACAAAGATATAGCGTCAGCGCGCCGATATCCTGCGGCGTGCCCAGCCGTCCCGCGGGCAGGCCGAGCTTATCGGCAAAGCCGACGAAATCCTCATCCGTCATGTTCAGCGCGCCCTTGACCGTCTCGGTCGGCACAAAGCCCGGCAGGATCGCGTTGACCCGGGTCTTCGGGCCGAGTTCGTGCGCGAGCGTTTTGGTGAGCATCAGTACGCCCGCCTTGGCGGCGCTATAATGACCGCTGCCGGGGAACGGGTCTTGTGCGGCCAGCGAGCTGGTGTTGACGATCCGGCTGCCCTCGCCAAAATGCTTGCAGGCGGCGCGGACGCCATGGAAGACCGAAGTCAGATTGGTCGCCAGGGTATTGTCCCACTCGGCTTCGTCCAGTTCGGTCAGCGGCGCGGAAACCAGCGAGCCACCAGCATTGTTGACCCAGATGTCGAGCTTGCCAAATTCGTCCACCGCGCGCTGGGCGAGCGCGTCCATATCCTTGGCGCTGGTGACATCGGTGGCATGGGCAATCGCCCGGCCGCGACTGTTGCTGGCGTTGATTTCGTCGGCCACCCGGCTGATCTGGTCGATGCTGCGCGAGGCACAGACGACATTGCAGCCGGCATCGGCCAGTGTCCTGGCCATGCCTTCGCCAATCCCCCGACCGGCGCCGGTGATGACGGCAACTTCGCCGGTGAGGTCGAACAGGGGATTGGTCATGGTTTTTCTCCAAGTTTTTCCTCTCCCATGGGGAGAGGCAAGTGAAACTTGCCAGCTTGTCTGGCTAGTGGAACTCGGTGAGGGGATTGCACCTTTGAGGGGGTAGCCCCTTACCGACTGCGACTAAGCCTATCGGCCAAGTCTTCGTTGCCTCTCCCTATTGGAGAGGATGAAAATTATTCCGCCGCTTCCAGCACTTCCGCCTGTTTCGCTCTTACCCGAATGGGAATTGCGCTCATCAACGGAATGCCGGTGCGCTTGTCAAAGTCGCGGTCGTTATACGACAGCCGCCCGGTATTGCCGCCCGCGCCCAGCGGATCTTCTTTCTCATCGGGATTGGTGCCCCAGCTGTGCGGCAGCGAAACGCAGCCGGGCCGGACAGTCTTGTCGGCCTTGGCGACGCAGCTGATGAAGGCGCGCGCCGATTCCACTTCGACCGGTTGGTCCTCGGACAGGCCGAGCGCTGCCATATCGGTCGGGTGCATGAAGGCCGGGTGATGCGGCACGCGTTTGCGCTGGACCGGATCTTCGTGCCAGTTGCTGTTGTGGATTTCGGTCATCCGCCGTCCGATCATCCGGAACGGGAAGTCGCCATCCTCGACCGGCTCACCCAGCTTCGCGGCATATGCTTCCAATTCTTCCATCATCGCGCCATTGCCGACCGACAATTTGCCTTCCCAGCCAGCCGGCTTGGGCTGCACCAGCAGCGCCTGCGCTTCGACGATCTTGCCCTTTTGCACCGCTTCATCTTCGTACAGTGCGGCGATATCCGCCGGACAGCCATTGAGTGAGGCTTTCCACGCGCTGATCGGATCGGGGGTTTCGCCCGGTGCGAAAGCCGTCGCCTTTTCCTCGCGCTCGTCGGGATGGGCGAGCAGCGCCCAGGACTTGACCTTGATCGTCTTGCCGAGTTCGGAGGCGAGCGTGTGGATGAACTGATATTCCTCGCACAGATCCGCGCCTTCCGGCACTTCCATGATCGGCAGGCTGGCCTGGGCATAATTATTTTCAAAGCCCCAGCCGGCGCCAAAGCCGCCATAGATTTCCGGTGCCGCCGTATTGCCGTGCACTTCATAATGCAGCTTCGGCGCAATGACATAATCGGCCAGTTCGGCGGTTTTCGACATGCGCGGATCGATGCAGACGAGCAGATCAAGCGCCTTCATCGCCTCGAATGTTTTCAGCTGATCGGGCCAGGCCAGCATCGGATTGCCGCCTAACACGATCAGCGCCTTCACCTGCTTGTCACCGGGCGTCAGAATTTCATCCGGCAGTGCCGAGGTCGGCATGCCCGAGATGCTTTGCTCAAGATCGCGGCTGTGCAATTTGCGGCCAAAACCCCAGGCCTGCATCGGGCCGGGCGTGGCGGCGATCGGCGGGGCGGGCTTGGTGAACACGCCGGTGCGCCGGTTGAGATCGCCTTCGCGCAGCCAGTGGCCCATGATCGAGGTCAAGGCGAGGTTGAGATATTCGGTGATATTGCCGCCGCCCGACATATTGGTGCCGGTACCGCCGCTGATGCTGGCCTTTTTCCAGCTGCCATACATGCGCGCCGCACGCACGATATCCTCTGCCGCGACGCCGGCACGATCGGCGGCCGGTCCCGCATCAAAGGGTTGCACGGCTTTTTTCAAGGCTTCGAAACCCTCGACATCGCCGGCGACGAAATCCTTGTCGTACAGCTCTTCGTTGATCACGACCTTGGCAATGGCGCCGAGCAATATCGGATCCTGGCCGGGGCGGCACTGCAGGTGGATATCCGCCTGCTTGGCGCTGTCGGTCACGCGCGGGTCGATCACGATCAGCTGCATTCCGCGCTTCTTCGCATCATGCAGTTTCTTGGCCGGGTTCATGCCGAGACCGCCGTTCATCGACACCACCGGATTGGTGCCGACCAGCATCAGCCCGTCCCAGTCGCCGACCCGCGGCGCACCGGCGAGCCATGGCCCGATCAGGGCGCGGGCAATGCCCTTGCCCGGCTGGTCGATGGTGACGCTGTCATAGACCGAGGTCGAGCCGATCGATTCCATCAGCGCCAGCATGAAGGCATGGGCGTTGACATTATTATAGCCGAAGGTGCCGACATAGGAGGCGACCGCATCGGGGCCATGTTCCTCGACGATCCGTTCCAGCCGTCGTGCAATATCGTGCGCCGCATCTCGCCAGCGCACCGCTTGCTTCTCGCCCTGTTTCATGCCCGCGTAGCTGGTCAGCAGCCTTGTATCGAAACTGTGATAATTGGCCAGCTGCCGCCCCTTGATGCAGCTATAGCCTTCAAATTCGGGATTATCCTTGTCGCCATGGGTCTTGACCGGAACGCCGTCCTCGAAATCTACGATCAAGCCGCAATGGGCGTGACAGGCCCGGCACATGACATGTTTTTGCCCACTAAAAGTTTCGCTGATCATATTTCTCTCCACAGGCATAATTTAGCAGGGTCCGGCCATTGCTTTTTGCAATTTAATCGTTCAATTAACCCACTAGTGATTCAAGCAATATCGCAGGCAATGGGGCCGAGCCACTGGCCCTATTGACAGGAAATCTGGAGCAAGACCTATGGCCGACAAACCGAGTGCAGCTGAACTGAAGGATTATGCGGAAGCAGCCGACGCATGGTTCAAGGAAAATACCGTGCGCGATCCCGGCTTCATGCTGCCACTGACCTTCATGGAAGTGTCGACTGACCAGCAGTTTGATTTCCTCCGCGACTGGCAGCGCAAGGTCTATGAAGCCGGCTATCTTGGTGCCAGCTGGCCCAAGGAATATGGCGGCAGCGGTCTGCACAGCGAATATCAGCGCGTCGCTACCCGGGCGATGAAGAAATATGACGCGCCAATCATGATCAATGCGATTGGCAATGGCTGGGCCGGACCGCTGATTCTCGATCTTGGCACCGAAGAGCAGAAGCAGAAATACATCAAACCGATGTTGAGCGCCGAAGATATCTGGTGTCAGGGCTTTTCCGAACCGGAAAATGGTTCCGATCTGGGCAATGCGCAATTGAAAGCGGTCAAGGATGGCGACGACTATGTTCTCAACGGTTCCAAGATCTGGACCTCGCTGGGTGACCGCGCAAAATATATGATCCTGCTCGCCCGCACCGATTTTGACGCACCGAATAAATATGTGGGCCTCAGCTTCTTCCTCAATCCGATGAAGATCGACGGTATCACCACCAGCCGGATCAAGAAGCTGACCGGCGAATATGGTTTCGTCCAGACCTTCTTCACCGACGCGCGCATTTCCGGCGACTGCCTGTTCGGCGGCGAAGGCAATGGCTGGTCGATGGCGATGAAGACGCTGGAATATGAACGCGGCGCCAAGGTCAAGCCGGTCGGCGGCTATTTCGTCAAGGAACTCGACGTGATGGAAATTGTCGAGCTGGCGAAAAATTCGGTCCGCAATGGCAAGCCCTTGCTCGACGATCCGGTGATGCGCGACAAGATGACCCAATATATGATCGATATCCAGGCGCTCAATCTGAACAACACTCGCCGCCGGATGCCGCAATTGATGCAGGACCGGCCGATGGGACTGCCGCTGATGAACAAGCTGGCGCGCACCGAATTGATCCGCGAGCTGACCGAATTCTCGCTCGCTTTTCAGGGCACCAAGGCCGGCTATTATGTCGGCGACGAGAATGCAGTCGATGACGGTTATTGGCATCGCAGCTATCTCAACAGTTTTTCGGCTACCATCGGTGGCGGTACCTCCGAAATTCAGCGCAATATTGTCGCAGAGCATGCGCTCGGATTGCCGAAAACAAGATAGGATACTGATGATAGTCGCCGTTAGTCCTGAGCTTGTCGAAGGACGCCTGTCGACGAAAAGCGTGGTTCGACAGGCTCACCACTAACGGTTCAGTTTGGAAATTGAGGGAATATATGGATAATTTAGGCACAATCGGGACAACCGAAGAGCAGATTGAACTGATGGACGTGGCAACCAATTTCTGTCGCGACAAGAGTCCGATCGACAAGGTGCGCGGACTGATCGACGACGATCTTGGCTATGATCCCGGTATCTGGAAAGAAATTGGCGAACTCGGCTGGCTGGCGATCGCGATTCCGGAGGCGCATGACGGGGTTGGCCTGTCGATGGCGGAAGTCGTTCCGATTGCCGAGCAAATGGGCCGCAATCTGATGAGCACGCCCTTTGGTTCGACCACGCTGGCGGCGCAGGCCTTGCTGGCTGGCGGCAACGAAGCCCAGCAGGCGGAATGGCTGCCGAAAATTGCGGCAGGGATGGCGGCAACGCTGGCCTTGCGCGAAGATAATGGCGACTGGGATCTGGCCAATATCGACGTCACAGCGGTCGAGAGCGGCGGCACGGTGACCCTGTTCGGCAAGAAGCAGCTGGTGCTCTGGGCGGACAGCGCGGAACTGATCATCGCCTCGGTGAAAATGGACGGCGCGGTGCGCTTTGCCCTGATCGAACGCTCGGCACTGGCCGACGGAGCGCTACGCCGAGAAACGGTGATCGACGAAACCGCACGCAGCTATGAAGTGACCCTGGACGGCGTGACCCTGTCGGCCGATGCCCTGTTCGATGCATCGCGGACCCGTGAAACGCTGGAGAAGATCGAGCTGGCGGCTGGCCTGATCCATGCCGCAGAAATGACCGGCGGCGCGCAGGCGGTGATCGATTATACGCTGGAATATCTCAAGACCCGCAAGCAGTTCGGCAAGATTATCGGCAGCTATCAGGCGCTGAAACATCCGACGGTGAACAATTATGTCGAATATGAAAAGGCGCGCACGCATCTGTACAGCGCGGCCCATAGCTGGGGCGAGCAGGGACGTGGCGAGGTTGCCGTCCGGATGGCGGCGGCCCAGTCCCATTCCAGCTATGCCACCGCTGCCGACCGGGCGATTCAGTTTCACGGCGGCTTTGGCTTCACCCATGATTGTGATGCCCAATTGCACCGGCGCAAGGCGATTCTGGCAGGGGCGCTGATCGGCGATGCCGCCTATCAACGGTCGAAGCTGGCGGGATTGCTGTTTGACTAGGGATTGAATGAACTGTGCTCCTGCGGAGGCAGGAGCCCATCTCTTGCTATTGCATCTGTACGCAATTTCAGGAGATGGACCCCGGCCTTCGCCGGGGCACAAATCTAAAAAAGGTAAAAGGAGAAACAAAAATGTCTGAAGTGCTCACCGAAATTCGCGACGGTTTCATCATCGTCACCATCAACCGGCCCGAAGCCAAAAACGCCATGACCAAGGCGGCGGCGGAAGGCATTCGCGCGGCGATGGAGCAGCTGGATAATGACAGCAGTCTCAATGCGGGTATCATCACCGGCGCTGGCGGGACATTCTGTTCCGGCATGGACCTGAAGGGCTTTTTGCGCGGCGAGACGCCATCGGTCAAAGGCTATGGCTTTGGCGGGATTACCGAAAAGGGTCCGGAAAAGCCGCTGATCGCTGCGGTCGAAGGCTATGCGCTGGCCGGCGGCCTCGAACTGGCTTTGGCCTGCGACCTGTGCGTTGCCAATGTGAACGCCAAATTCGGCATTCCGGAAGTCAAACGCAGCCTGGTGGCCGCGGCTGGCGGCGTCATCAAGCTGCAGCAGATAGTCGGCAAACGGATTGCCATGGAATGGGCCCTGACCGGGGATTTCTTCTCCGCCCAGCGCGCTTATGAAGTGGGCTTTGTCAACCGTGTGACCGAGGGCGCTGCTCTGGATGCGGCCATCGAGCTGGCAACCACGGTTGCGGCGAACGGGCCGCTGGCGCTGAAAGCGACCAAGAAGATCATCAACGAGAGCTATGACTGGACCAGCGACGAGGCCTGGAAGAAACAGGGCGAAATCGCCGCTCCAGTATTTGCATCGAAAGATGCACAGGAAGGTTCGCTAGCATTTGCCCAGAAGCGCAAGCCGGACTGGAAGGGCGAATAAGCACATCCGATGAATGAAAATATGAAAACAGCCAGCCCGGATATTGTCGATATCTGGGCTGGCGATCAGGATCTGCCGTCATGGTTCGTGCACGCGATGGCGGTGCCGCGCGAAGAAGCCTTTGTCGAAGTGGATGGCTATAAGGTCCATTATTTCCGCTGGGGCACGCGCGGCAAGCCGCCGTTGCTGATGACCCACGGCTTTCTCGCCCATGCGCGCTGCTTTGCCTTTATCGCGCCGTTTCTGGCAGAAGAATATGACGTCATTGCCTACGACCTGGCGGGCATGGGAGATAGCGAGATGGTCCCGAACAGCGATGCTGACACGCGGGCAGAAGCCATGGTTGCCGTGGCCGAGGCGCTCAATCTATTCTCTGGCCCGGTAAAACCGAAGATCATTGCGCACAGCTTTGGTTCCGGCGTTGCCCTGAACGCAATGGAAATGGCGGGAGAGCGTTTCGGCGGACTGATCATTTGTGACCTGATGCTGATGCGACCTGAAAAGCTCGCAGCCCATTTTGAAGCTGGCGGCGGGCCACCCGGTTCGGGGCGTTCGGACCGGCGCAACAAGCTTTATCCCGATTATGAAACCGCGCGGGGACGTTTTGTCCTGTCGCCACCACAGGAGGCGCAAGAACCGTTTCTGCTCGAATATATGGCCTATCATTCGCTGCGCCGGGTCGAAGATGGCGCGGCGCTGGGCTGGTCATGGAAATTTGATCCGATGGTTTTTCAGGGCAATGGCGATCATCAGGAGAAATGGCTGCAAACGCCGCAGCGCGTTGTTGCTTTGCAGCACCGATTGGCGATCATCTATGGTGAGAAGAGCAAACTTTTCAATGCAGACAGTGCCGCTTATCTGCACGAACTTGGCGGCAGCCACATTCCGATGATCGCGATACCGGAGGCGGAACATCATCTGATGCTTGATCAACCATTGGCGCTGGTGACAGCACTCCGATCGGTATTGGCGCTTTGGGCGAATTGATGATCCGCTAGCTGATCGGCAGATGAACCGGATCGGGGTTCTGCGACAATCTAGTACAAAAAAGCTCGAATCTGACAAATGCCTGCGACAGCTTTCCCCTATTTCTAACTGTGACGCCGCAGTTGGCGCCCGATAGAAAAGGGAATGGAACATGAAAAAATTTCTGATGGCTTTGGCAGTGACAACCATGGCGGTGTCGCCGATGGTTACCGCGCAGGCCCAGGCGGCTCCTTACAAGAGCGCTGCAAAATCCAACTATAAGACGGTCCAGAAATCGACGCAGCGGACCGCCAGGAAAACTGTCGCTAACGAGCAAGGCAAGCCCATTGTGACCAGGACCGTCACGGTGCAAAAGGCGGCTCCCGCGCGCTACGGCAAAACCCGTTACGCAGTGAACCAGCACCAGAAACATTGGGACAAGGGTGAGCGCTTCGACCGGCGCTATGCCTACAATTACCGGGTGATCAACAATCCCCGGGCTTACCGTTTGTCCAATGCGCCGCGTGGCTATCAATGGGTCCGGTCCGGCAATGATGCGGTGCTGATCGCGGTCACCAGCGGTCGTATCAGCGCGGTGATCGGCAACGCGATTTATCGGTAATACCGGCCGATCCAAATTTATGAGCAAGCCCCCGGAAGCGATTTCGGGGGCTTTTGCTTCAGGCGTTCTTGATCGTCAGCCCGCCATCGACCGGAATGGCGACGCCGGTGAGAAAGCTTGCCGACGGCAACACACAGGACAAGGTTATATGCGCAACCTCTTCCGGGATGGCATAACGGCGCAGCGCCACACGGCGCTTGGCATAGATGGTTTTATGTTCTTCGGAAATCGCATCGGTGATGCCCGTGCGGATCGGACCGGGGCAGACGCAGTTGACGGTGATGCCTTCGCGGCCAAGGTCTACGGCCAGACCACGGGTCAGGCCGATCACGCCATGTTTGGCGGCGGCATAGGGGCTGTTGCTAGGCGATGCTCCGAGGCCTTCGGTGGAGGCGATATTGACGATCCGCGGATGTTCCGCCTTGCGGAGATGGGGCAAAGCTGCACGAATCATCCGCTGGTGCGCCGTCAGCATGACCGCCAGTGTCGGCCCCCAGCTGTCTTCATAGCTTTCTTCCGCGATGTCGGCAGGAATGGCAAATCCGGCATTGTTGACCAGAATATCAACCCCGCCAAAAGCTGCGGCAATCGCGCCAACAACCGTCTTGATCGCATTTGGATCGCTGACATCCAGCGCCCAGGCTTTGGCGCTGCCACTATAGCCCGCGTCTTGAATTTCCCGCACTACGGCATCGCATCGGGCCTGATCGAGATCGGTGACCGCGACATGGGCGCCTTCGGAGGCAAAGAGATGCGCGGTAGCCCGGCCCATGCCGCTGGCGGCGCCGGTGACGATCGCAATCTTGCCCGCGATGGAGCGGCTAAGGGGCTGATAGGGCTCCAGCATCAGCCTGCCAGAAACCCCTTGAGCCGCTGATTGATAATCTGATCCGCTTCGGCCATGATCCGGTCGATCAGTTCCTTGCAGGTCGGGATATCGTGGATCAGGCCGGCGACCATGCCGCAACTCCACGCACCGGCGTCCATTGTGCCTTCCAGCATGATCTTGGGATAGACGCCCGCGACCTGCTCGATGACATCGGAAAATTGCAGGTCGGCGCCTTTTTCCTTTTCGATTTCGAGCAGCCGTTCGACCGCCGGGTTGGTCAGCACCCGTTCGGTGTTGCGCAAGGGCCGCATCACCAGGCGGGTGTCGAGTTCGCTGGCGGCGACAATCGCGTCTTTTACATTCTGATGCACCGGTGCTTCCTTTGTGGCGATGAAGCGGGTGCCCATGTTCATGCCTTCTGCACCCATCGCCAGCGAGGCGACAAGGCTGCGGCCGTCGGCCTGACCACCGGAGGACACGAATGGAATATCCAGTTCGTCGGCAGCGCGCGGCAGCAGGATCATGTTCGGAATATCATCTTCGCCGGGATGGCCACCGCATTCGAAGCCGTCGACCGAAACCGCGTCGCAGCCGATGCTCTGGGCTTTCAGCGCATGGCGCACTGCGGTGCATTTGTGGATCACCTTGATGCCGGCACCGTGCAGCGCCGGGAGCACCTGAACCGGATTGTTACCGGCGGTTTCAACGACCTTGACGCCGCCTTCGATGATCGCCTTGACCATGCCTTCATAATCGGGCGAGTTGACCACCGGCAGGAAGGTCAGGTTCACGCCAAATGGCTTGTCGGTCATTTCGCGGCATTTGGCGATTTCATCGGCCAGTGCCGCTGCCGAAGGCTGGGTCAGTGCGGTAATGATACCAAGCCCGCCAGCGTTGGACACCGCGGCGGCCAGTTCGGCAAATCCCACATAATGCATGCCGCCCTGAATGATCGGATGTTCGATGCCGAAAAGTTCCGTGATGCGTGTTTTCATGGGATGTGCTCCTGTTCTTGGACGGATTGGAAGCATGTTTGCTTCATCCGGGAATCATTTAATCGCGCGATTAACTAGCAACCCAGTCGCCCGTTGTCACGCCTTTCCAGATTTGATCTGGGGATTGTCGGGACAGCTCTTCGCCCAGCCGCTTGGACCAGTGATATTCATTGCCAAGCGCGTCGCGCCAGGCCCAGAGCCGCCTTGTATAATGGTGCAGATCATATTCCTGGGTATAGCCCATCGCGCCGTGGACCTGATGGAAAGGCACGGTGACTGCCTCGACGCTGTGGCCGATCTGGACCTTGGCGATCACCGCTTCATGCCAGGCCTGTTCCGGATCATCGGCGTGGCGGGCGATGGCGCTGGCCGCTTGCGTCGCTGCCATGGTCGCCGCCGCGCATTCGGAAGCGGCTACTGCCAGTTGCTGCTGGATCGCCTGAAATTTGGACAGGGGCCGACCAAATTGTTCGCGCTGGCAGACATAGTCGATCGACAGATTTAGCGCTGTCTCCATCGCCGCTGCCATTTGCACCGCGCGGACGGTCAGAATCAGCGCTTCCACCGACCGGCGGGACAGGCTGGTCTTGGCGGATTGTTCCGCCAAATGGCCCGAGAATATGAATTGGGTCATGCCATCCGGCGACAGCGCTTCCTCAGCCGACCGGACCGCCAGACGATTGTCGAACAGGGAAATTTCCTGATGCGCCTCGTCAAACAGCACGATTTTGGCGGCGTGCATGCCGAACGGGATGTCGGCGCTGGGCGTGTGGCCGCTGAGCGCGAAGCTGGCGGTGCCATCGGCGGGTGCCAGGCCGGCCCGGTCGAGCATCCAGTTGGCGATCAACGTCTCGGCAAAGGGCACCGGAGAGGCCGCCTGTGCCGAAGCCCAGATCGCGCCGAAGGTCTCATCATAGTCGGCGCCAAAGCCGCCATTGGCTTCGCCAACCCAGGCCAGCGGCAAGCCATTTTCCTGCAAGGCATCCCACAGCGCCTGCGGATATTCGCCCGCCTCCGCCTGGTGCGGGACTTCCCGGCCACACAGGTCTGTGTAAATTTTCGAGGCCGTTTCGGCGACCATTCCTTCTGTGTTTATCATCAGCGTAACCCCAATTGCCGCGCGGTAATCCCGCGCATTACCTCGGTGGTACCGCCGCGCAAGGTGTTCGGCGGCGAGCGCAGCACGCCGATATTCATGATCCGCCGCATGTCGGGACTCCAGTCTTCAGAGGGCAGGTCGTTGAGCAGCGCGCGTACCTGCAGGGTCAGGTCATTTTCCAGTCTGTTGCCGAGATCCTTGACCAGCGCCGCTTCGGTTTCGGGCGACACGCCCTGATCGAGCAGATTGGCGATCGCCCAGGACATGCCTTTCAGTGTGCGCAGATTGGCGATCAGCTTGCCGAGTCGGGCATGGCTGTCCGAACCCATTTTCCCGCTCAGCTGCCGCAATGCGGTTTCCAGCGTGATATAGCTGGACAAGAAGCGTTCCGGACCGGACCGCTCCATCGCCAGTTCGCCGGTGACCTGGGCCCAGCCGCCGCCCTCGTCGCCGAGCAGGCAGTCTTCGGGCACAATCACATCCTCGAAATAGACTTCGTTGAAATGGGCATCGCCGGACAGATCGACAATCGGCTTGATGGTGACACCGGGCAGGCTGAGATCGATCATGATTTGCGATAGGCCGACATGGCGGTTGCGGCCATCGGCGGGCGAGGTGCGCAGCAGCGCCACCATATAATGGGAAATATGCGCGCCGGAGGACCAGACTTTCTGGCCGTTGATCTTCCAGCCGTCGTTGACTTTCTCCGCGCTGGTTTTGACATTGGTGAGATCGGAGCCGGCGCCCGGCTCGCTCAGGCCAATGGCGAAATAGCATTCACCGGCAGCGATCCGCGGCAGGATATCGAGTTTCTGCGCTTCGCTGCCATGGGCAATCAGCATCGGCGCGTGCTGGCGGTCGGCAATCCAGTGGGCGCCAACCGGAGCGCCCGCGCGCAATGTTTCTTCGGTGACAATATAGCGTTCGAGCGCGCTCTTGTCGTGGCCGCCATATTGGCTCGACCAGGTCAGGCCGATCCAGCCGCGCTTGCCCATTTTCTTCGAAAATTCGGGATCGGCAGAGGCCATCCAGCATTCCGGTTCGGGTTTGAAATTGCCCGCGTCCCGTTCTGCCATGAGGAACGCCTGCAAGTCGGCTCGCAACTCCTCCAGAGCGGGATCGGGTTGAACGACTGGAAAATTAAATCTCTGCATTGGCTTTTTTCCGTTCGTCCTGAGCTTGTCGAAGGACGGGTGGTGGGGACAAACGCACTTCGACAAGCTCAGTGCGAACGGTGATGGGCGCAGGCCGGTTCACGGCGTGACAATATCGAATTGTGGTTTTACCTCGTCGAGCGCCAGAAACATGGTGGCCATTAGTGCATCATTGCCGCGGATGATCATCTGCTTGTCCCGGATCAGCCCCATCGGAGTGGTTTCCCGCATCAGTAGCTTGGTAAACTCCGCCCGGCTGATGGTGATCTGCACGTCCGATCCCTCACCGGTAATCGCGTAATCCTCTCGGCGCGGGAACATCACGCTCTTGCCGAGATCAATGCTCACTGCTTTCTTGCGGTCGGGGAACCAGAAGCGGAGGATGCCGCCGTCGCCCTGCATCTTGGCCGGATTGAAGCGGGTCGCCATCGCGTCGAACAGGTCGACCGCCGGGATGCCGCTCAGCACCTTGGCATTGGCCGTGGAAATGCTGTTCTTGACGTTATTGCCCTCGCGCAATTCCTTGGCGCCGACCAGATAGATATTCCGCCAGGTTCCGGCCTCGGACTGGAACCCAAGCTGCTCGTATGTGGCGGCCAGCCATTTCTTGGCAGCAGCATCGGCCGAATCAGCGAAGACCAGATGATTGAACACCGTGGCCGCCCAGCGATAGTCGCCATCGGCAAAGGCCTTTTCGCCTTCTGCAAGCGCCTTTTCGGTGCCGCCCATCGCTGCGACATATTTTTTCGAGGCTTCGACCGGCGGCAGTTCATGATAATGCGCTGGAACCGCATCCCACCAGCCGAAATAGCGTTGATAGACCGCTTTGCTATTATGGCTGAGCGTGCCGTAATAATCGCGCACGCCAAAGTCGCTCTTGGCGAAATCCGGCTCGCCGATATTCTCGGCAATCTCGTCCATGGTCGCGCCCTGATTGGCCTGGCGCATGGTCTGGTCATGGACATAGCGATAGATGCCGCGCTGGTTTTTCAGCGCTGCCTGGACATTGTCGGCACCCCATGTCGGCCAGTGATGCGAGGCCAGCATGACGTCGGATTGCGCGCCATATTTGGCGAGCATCGCGTCAATCACCTTGCTCCATTTCAGCGTGTCGCGGACCAGTGCACCGCGCGGGGTCAGGACATTGTGGAAGGTTCGGGTGGCGACTTCGGCGGTATGCAGCGCCTTGTACTGCGGCATGTAGAAAACCATCTCGGCCGGTGCTTCGGTTTCGCCGGCATCCATGAAGTCAAAGCTGATGCCATCGACGGTCAGCGTCTCGCCGGTCTTGCTGATCGACCGGGTTGGCGGCACCAGCGACACATCACCGCTCGACAATTTCTGACCGAGGCCGCCGCCAACATGGCCGGTCTTGCCGACCGGCAGGGCGGTGCCGAACTGATATTGCACCCGTCGGTTCATTGCGGTCCCGGCGATCACGCTTTCGCCAACGGACTCGGCGAGAAAGCCGTGCGGCGCAATGATCTGTACCTTGCCCGAGCGGATATCTTCGGGCGAAGCGACACCGGCGATACCGCCGAAATGGTCGCCATGGCTATGGGTGAAGATGACCGCGACCACAGGCCGTTCGCCGAGAGTCTTGTTGGCCAGAGCCAGCCCGGCTTTTGACGGGGCAGGCGTGGTCAGCGGATCAACAATGATCCAGCCGGTCTTGCCGGCGATCAGCGTCATCTGCGCCAGGTCATAGCCGCGAATCTGATAGATGCCGGGTACGACCTCGAACAGGCCATGGATGCTGTTGAGCTTTCCCTGCCGCCAGAGCGAGGGGTTGACGGTGTCAGGGGCCGCGCCGGTGATAAAGTCGAACTGATGCGAATCCCAGGCAACCGAGCCATCCTCGTTGAGGATCTTGTCGCCGGGAATTTTTGCAAGAAAGCCGCGATTGGCATTTTCGAAATCGGCCTGGTCGGCGATCGGCAGCTCTGCCGCGACATTGGCATTGGCGGCTTTTGTTGCCGGGGTGGCGACGCCTTCGGGAGGAGCTGCCCATATTGGAGCAGCCGACATCAGGGCTGCGATCAAAATAGCGGTCTTTTTCATTCTATTTCTCCTACCTGTTCCCCTGCGAAGGCAGGGGCCCATCTCCCGAAATTTCCTCGACGCGGCATTAAGGAGATGGGCTCCCGCCTGCGCAGCAGAACCGTCTCCCCAGCAATTACGCGCCCTTGAACACCGGCTTGCGCTTTTCCAATATCGCATCAATCGCCTCGCGATGGTCGTCCAGCTGCTGCAACACGCCCTGAAACAGCGCCGCCTGATCGAGATTTTCCTTCAGCGTCACGCTCTGCGCGGTGCGCACCAGTTCCTTGGTCTTGCGAATCGCCAGCGGTGGCAGCGCAACCACCATTTCGGCCAGTTCATAGGCGCGTGCCATAAGCTGGTCATTGGCAACAACCTCCGACACCAGGCCATAATCCAGCGCTTTGTGCGCATCGATAAATTCACCGGTAAACAGCATCTGGTTGGCTCTCGCCTGTCCGATGATCCGCGGCAATAACCACGCACCACCATCACCGGGAATGATGCCGACGCGCAGGAAGCTTTCGGCAAAAATCGCGTCTTCGCCAGCGATGCGGATATCGCACATGGTGGTCAGATCATTGCCCGCGCCAATGGCATGGCCATTGACCGCGGCGATCACCGGTACGGAAATTTGCGAGAAAGCCATCGGAATCCGCTGGATACCGGTCTTGTACCAATTCTCGATTTCCAGCGGTGTCATATGCTGGTCGGCGGTCATCGCCTTGATCTCGTGGAGATTGCCACCGGAGGAGAAGCTCTTGCCATTGGCGGCCAGCACGACGCAGCTTACCCCGGCGTCGGCATCCGCCTTGTTGATCGCATTGACCAGAGACTCGCACAGATCCTTCGACAGCGCATTGCGCGTTTCCGGCTTGTTCAACGTGATTGTCACGATGCGGTCATTTTTCTCGTAGAGAGTGACGTCACCCATCAGAAATTCCTTTGCCCTGCGTTTCTTTTCTATGGCACTGTCATTGCAGGGGATGGTGGATTCTGCAAGACTCGCTCGAACCTAATCGGTAAATGATCTCATGATGACCCGGCGGAACCCTCTTATCTCTGGCGATGCTGCTGCTGGCTTCACACTGGTGGAATTGATGGTCGTGCTGCTGATCATCGGACTGATGGCCTCGGTTGTGGTCTTTTCCTTTCCCGGCGGCAGCAGCGACCTGGAAGAAGATGCCCAAAGATTCGCCGCGCGCACGGCGGCGCTGCGCGACAATGCGATCCTGCAATCGCGCCCGATGGCGGTGCAGGTCACTCCATCCGGCTACAGTTTTCTCGAACGGCGCAAGGGCAGCTGGCTGGTGATCGAGGACAAGCCCTTCGTGTCGACCAGCTGGTCGAGCGGTGTGACCGCGAAGACCGGCGAGACCGGACCGATGATGATCAGCTTCGAAAGCACCGGTCTGCCCAGCGAGCAGGCCGAACTTATCCTGCAGGGCAAGGAGCAAAGCCGCCGCGTGCTGATTGCACCGATGGGCGATGTGAAGCTCGCCGGAGCGGCGCCATGATCAGAGTGGGCAGATATACCGCCAAATATGCGGCCAGAGGTGACGAGCGCGGTTTCACCCTGATCGAAATGCTGGTCGCATTGTCGGTGTTCAGTCTCGCCGCTCTTTCGCTGATCCGGCTGCAGGCCTTTACCACGCACAATGCCGCCGAACTGGAACTGCGCGTGGTCGCGCAATCGGTGGTCCGCAATCGGGCAGTGGAAATCCTCACCGACCCGCGCCCGCCCGCGCTGGGCGAGCAGGGCGGAGCGGTCGAAAATGGCGGCTGGCAATGGCAATGGGCGCAGGATGCCAAGCTGACCGAGGACCAGCGCTTCATCCAGGTCGACATCAGCGCGCGCGAGCAGGGCAGCGGCGCTGCCGCTTCGTTGACGATCTTGCGCCCGTCGGAACTGTTGCTGGATGAGCCGCCGACAGAGCTGCCTGAAAACTAGAAGAATTGTCCGACAAAGTTGGTCGCATTATGGGCGATGATCGGCAACAGGATGCTGCCCGTCCGCAAGCGAATCCACATCAAGGCCCAACCCAATATGGCGGTGTAGATCATCGCGATCCAGATCGTCTGCACTTCGCCATCGCTGATCATGATGCTGTGGCCAAGCGCAAAGAATATCGTGACCAATATCGCCGCCCAGCCGACCGGTGCACCCCACATAGTCCATGTCTTGCCAGTGACCGCCATCGACAAGCCGAGCAGCAATAGTCCGCGAAACATCAATTCTTCGTCGATGCCCGGAATGGTCGCTTGGTAGAGCAGGGTTTCAGTGTCGAGCGTGGCACCGTCATTGGCCAGCATTTGCAGGCCGATGATGAAGGCAATCATCAAGGCGATTGCGATCAGCGCCGGACCGACCGATCCTTGGCGCTGTTTGAAGGTGAGGCCGGCATCGGCAAAGCTCAGGTTTTTGGAAGATTTGATGGTGGCAATGACCATCACGGCCGATGTCGCTATGGCCAGCAATTTTCCCGACCAATTATATTGAGCGTCGCCAAATGCAGCTTCAAACCCAGGAATGTGAAAGCCCGAAAATACTGCCACGACATATATGGTATAGAAAGCGATCGAGGCGATCAGCCAGAGGATGGAAACCTCTATTTTTCCAAGTACGGCGAGCAAGCCGATGATGATCAGCACCGGCGTCCACCAGATTGCCAACATGAATATGATATCCATCATAAAATCCCCCCAAAAAGATCTTTGTGACTCAGTGTATTAGTACACTATAGCAGAAAGGTAAAGTGACTTTGTCCCGACTGGCGGCTGCAATCCTTGATTGCCGCGCGGCGGTGCGCGGGCGATAGAGCCGACTTCAGGCTTCTAGCGCCGGAAAAATCTCATGTTTCACCTTTGTTTCGACCCGAACACTCGTTAGAAGCGCAGGGAAATTGGCTAACGGACAGAAAAATGAGCAAACTCGAAGATGCATTAGAAGGTTTTGATATGGATGACTTGCCCGAAGGGGATGAGTCGATGCTCGAATGGTGGGATTTTGACGATCCGGCCGAGATGGTCGATGCTGTCGCCGGCGATATCCAGTTCATTATCGAGAGCGCCCTTGATGCGCGCGGCGATGCCTTGCTGGCGCTGCCTGCGAGCGATGAAGCGATGCCGGTGCTTGAGGCGCTGGCCGAAAAGCAGATCAAGTGGAAATATGTCACGATCATCCCGACCGACGATTTGATGGTGCCGCTCGACGATCCGCGCAGCCATGCGAAGAAGCTGGCAAGCCTCTTTCTGACCCGCGGCGCACGCGTGCTGCCGCTGGCACCGGATCATGAGGATTATCATATGGCTGGTGCCGCTGCCGATGCGCGGCTGCGGGACACGAAATGGCCACCCGATCTGGTCCTGCTCGGCATGGGTCCCGACGGCAGCACCGCCGGGATCATGGAAAGCGCCGATATGGAAGAGGCGCTGGATGGTCCTGCGGAAAAAATCGCCATTGGCTTGCTCCCCGAAGGCGGTGACACGCCGCTGGTGACGATCACCAAGGCGGCGATTTGCCAAGCGCGCACCGTGGTCGTTCTGCTCAAGGGTGCCGCGTGCCAGACGATACTCGAGACGGAAATCGAGCAGGGCGCGACCAGCACGACCCCAATCGGCCGGATATTTGCCGATCTGACCGTACCTGTGGATATCTATGTGGAGAATTAGTGGGCTATTGCTGCCCTCTATCGCCGATTGATGTGACTATCGATTGATTTAACTGTGCGATTAAACCATGGTGCCAGGAAAGCGAATCGTCCAATCAGGCGATCGAACACTTGGAGAACGCCAGACTATGCACCCTTCTGTCCACGCAAAGAAAAATCCCGACAAGCCAGCTGTGATCATGGCGAGCTCCGGGGAAATCATCACTTATGGTGAGCTGGACAGACTGTCTAACCAGATTGCCCAGCTCTATCGCAGCCGCGGCCTGCAGATTGGCGATACCGTCGCCGTCTGCATGGAAAATCATCCGCAATTTTTCCCGGTCACCTGGGGATCGCAGCGCTCCGGCCTGTTTCAGGTCGCCATCTCCAGCCGCCTCACCGCCGAAGAAGTCAGCTATATATTGAAAGATTCCGGCGCCAAGCTGCTGATCAGTTCGCAGAAAATGCTGCCGGTCATCGATCAGGTGCGCGCGTTGAATCCCGATGTCGAGCAACTGATATATGGCGCGGAAGACGAGCGGAATATCGAAGCGGCGCTCGAATCGATGCCGATGACGCCCATCACCGATCAGCGCGCCGGTATCGACATGCTCTATTCGTCGGGCACCACCGGCCAGCCCAAGGGCGTGAAATTGCCGTTGCCGCTGGATGAAGATATCGCCGGGCCCAATGGTATAGCAGGACTCGCCGAGGCAATTTTCGGTTTCCACAAGGACTGCGTCTATCTCTCTCCGGCGCCGCTTTATCATGCTGCGCCGCTGCGCTGGAACATTGCTGTACAGGCGCTTGGCGGCACCAGCATCGTGATGGAAAAATTCGATCCCGAACATGCGCTGCAGCTGGTCGAAAAATATAAGTGCGATGTTGGCCAGTGGGTGCCGACCCATTTCGTCCGGATGCTGAAACTGCCGGAGGAAATACGCACGAAATATGACATTTCCTCGATCAAGAGCGCGGTCCATGCTGCTGCGCCGGTGCCGGTTCCGATCAAGGAAAAAATGATCGAATGGTGGGGGCCGGTGCTCAACGAATATTATGCCGGAACCGAAGGCAATGGCTTTGTCTTCTGCAACAGCGAAGGCTGGCTGGCGCACAAGGGAACGGTCGGGCAGCCGATCAATTGTACCGTCCATATCTGCGATGAAAATGGTGATGAAGTGGCGATTGGTGAAGAAGGCCAGATCTATTTCGAGAGCGGCTCGAAGTTCGAATATCACAATGATCCGGAGAAGACCAAGGCGGCAACCCATGAAAAGGGCTGGACCTCGCTCGGCGATGTCGGGAAGCTCGACGAGGATGGCTATCTCTATCTGACCGACCGCAAGAGCTTCATGATCATTTCCGGCGGGGTGAATATCTATCCGCAGGAAATTGAAAATCTGCTGGTCAACCATCCCAAGGTTGCCGATGCCGCCGTCATTGGCGCGCCGGACGAGGATATGGGCGAGAAGGTCGTCGCCGTCGTGCAGCCGATGGATATGGCGGATGCGGGCGAGCAACTGGCACAGGAACTGGAAGCCTATCTCCGCCAGTCGCTCTCCGGCGTCAAGATTCCGCGGCAGATCGACTTTCGGCCAGAACTGCCGCGCCATGCCACGGGCAAGCTGTACAAACGGCTGCTGCGCGATGAATATTGGAGCAAACCGAGAAGCGAGACAGTCTGATGGCAACGCAAGCAGAACCAATTCTAACCGGCTCGGATGCGCAGGCGATTATCGACCCGGCCAATTATGTCGACTGGGATGCACTGCTCGACCGCTTCGATGATATTCGCCGCGACACACCGGTTGTGCGGGTGGTCAATGACGAGGTCCACGATCCGTTCTGGCTCGTCACCAGCTATGATGACGTGATGCGGATCAGCAAGGACAACAAGCTGTTCCTCAACAGCCCGCGCAGCGTCACCTTCAGCGACAAGAACAGCGGTGCATTCGTGAAATCGATCACCGGCGGCGATCCCAATCTGGTCCGATCGCTGGTCGCGCTTGATGCCCCGACCCACCCCAAATATCGGCGGCTGACGCAAGACTGGTTCATGCCCAAGAATATCAGCCAGATGGAAGACGAGATCAGGGCGCTGGCCAAGGTCACGGTCGACCGGCTGGTCGATGCGAGCCAAAAAGACGGCAAATATGAAGCCGATTTTGTGCCGCTGGTGTCTGCGCCTTATCCGCTGCATGTGGTGATGCAGATATTGGGCGTGCCGGAAGCGGACGAGCAGCGCATGTTGTTTCTCACCCAGCAGATGTTCGGCGGCCAGGATGAAGATCTCAACAAGTCCGGTATGGCCAATATGACGCCGGAGCAAATCATGCAGCTGGTGGTCGGCGCGGTTGCCGACTTCGAGGCTTATTTTGCCAAACTGACCGAAGAGAAACGCGCCAATCCGACCGATGATGTGGCGAGCGTGATCGCCAATGCGAAGGTCGACGGCGCGCATCTCAGCGACCGTGATATGGCCGGCTATTATATCATATTGGCGGCCGCCGGGCATGACACGACCTCGGCTTCGACGGCCGGGGCGATGATGGCGCTGGCCCGCGACCCGGAACAATTTGCCCGGCTCAAGGCCGACCGTGATCTGCTCCCCGGGATTGTCGAGGAAGCGATCCGCTGGACGACGCCGGTGCAGCATTTCATGCGCGCGGCTGCGGAAGATACCGAGCTTGGCGGACAAAAAATTGCCAAGGATGACTGGCTGATGATCAGCTATATCGCCGCCAATCATGATCCGGACATCTTTCCCGACCCGCGCAAATTTGACGCGTCGCGATCGCCCAACCGGCATCTGGCTTTTGGTGCCGGCGCGCATCAATGTCTCGGACTGCACATGGCGCGGATGGAAATGAAAATATTGTTCAACGAACTGCTCGACCGGATCGAAACGCTGGAACTGGCCGGCGAACCGATCCGCGCCAAGTCGACCTTTGTTGGCGGGCTCAAAACCCTGCCGATCCGCTACAGTCTATCAAAATGAATGGCGCGCAAGGTCTTGTAATCCACTATAAGCGACTCAAATAGAATCCAACGGCAGACCCCAAAGGAGAGCAAAATGGTTACCCAATATAAGAATTTGATCAATGGTGAGATGGTCAGCACCTCGCAGATGCTGGACGTCGTCAATCCGGCCAATGAAGAAGTGATCGGTCAGGTGCCGGCATGTGGCGCTGCCGAGCTTGATCAGGCCGTAGCCGCCGCGCGCGCTGCATTCAAGACCTGGTCGAAAAAGCCGATCGAAGACCGCCGCAAGGTGGTTCAGGCGATTGCTGCTGTGATCAACGAAAATAATGACGAGCTGTTCCGTCTGCTGACCGCAGAGCAGGGCAAGCCGCATGCGCAGGCGCAGGGCGAAATCGCCGGCGCAGCCTATATGGCGGGATCGCAGGCTACGTTGGACATCGAAGACGAGATTAACGAGGATAGCGACGAGCGCTTCAGCCGCACTCGCCGCGTGCCGGTCGGCGTTGTCGCTGGTATCGTGCCGTGGAATTTCCCGGTGATGATGGCGGTGCAGAAAATTGCCCCGGCTCTATTGTCCGGTTGCACGATCGTGCTGAAACCATCGCCATTCACACCGCTGACCACCTTGCGTCTTGCCGAGCTGATCAAGGATGTTGCCCCTCCGGGTGTCGTCAACATCATCACCGGCGAAGACAGCCTCGGTCCGTTGATGACTTCGCATCCCGATATCGACAAGATCACCTTCACCGGCTCGACCGCGACCGGCAAGAAGATCATGGAAGGTGCTTCCAAGGATCTCAAGCGGATCACTCTGGAACTGGGCGGCAATGATGCCTCGATCGTCCTGCCCGATGCCAATGTCGAAAAGGTCGCTGAACAGCTGTTCTGGTCGAGCTTCACCAATGCCGGGCAAATCTGCGTCGCTGCGAAACGCATCTATATCCACGAGGATATTTATGACGAGCTCAGCGCTGCGATTGCCGCATTTGCCAAGAATGTGAAGGTTGGCGATGGCGCGCAACAGGGTACTGCGGTCGGTCCGATCCAGAACAAGAAGCAATATGAACGGGTGCTGGAACTGATCAAGGATGCCAAGGATAATGGCTATAAGTTCCTGGTTGGTGGCGAAGCGCAGGATGAGAGCATTCCGGGCTATTATGTGCCGATCACGATCCTCGACAATCCGCCGGAAGATGCGCGGATTGTCGCTGAAGAGCAATTTGGTCCGGTCATGCCGCTGATGAAATTCAGCACCACCGACGAAGTCATCGCCCGTGCGAATAACAGCGAATATGGCCTTGCCGGCGCTGTGTGGACCGCCAATCCTGAGGAAGGCGTCCGGGTTGCCGAACAGCTTGAAACCGGCACAGTGTGGGTCAATGAATTTCTCCACCTGTCGCCGTTCGCACCCTTTGGCGGGCATAAACAGTCCGGCTTTGGCGCTGAATATGGCAAGGAAGGCCTGCTTGAATTCACCTATCCGCAGGTGATCACGGTCAAGAAAGACAATGTGCCTGCCTGACGCTGGCAAGATATGATTTGAAGGAGCCGGTTATCACAATAGTGATCGCCGGCTTTTTCATTTGACGCTAGCGCCTGTGCGGTTTAACCGGTCAGTTAAATTTCGACTCTCAACCAATCAAAGGAATAAGACTATGGCAGAAGCCTATATTGTTGATGCGGTTCGTACCGCTGGTGGCCGTCGCGGCGGCCGTTTGGCCGGCATCCATCCGGTGGATCTGGGCGCTGCCACGCTCAATGCCATTGCCGACCGCAATGACTTTGATACCAGTGCGATTGAAGATGTGATTACCGGTTGCGTCTCGCAAGGTGGAGAGCAGTCCGGCGATGTTGGCCGCAATGCGGTTCTGGCATCGAAGCTGCCGGAAAGCGTCCCGTCGGTTTCGATCGACCGTCAATGCGGTTCTTCGCAACAGGCCATTCAATTCGCCGCGCAGGGTGTTATGTCCGGCACCCAGGATATGGTGCTGGCGCATGGCATCGAGAGCATGTCGCGCGTGCCAATGGGTTCGACCTTCAAATTGTTCAAGGATGCCGGCCTCGGCACCAACATGTCGGAAGGCCTGAAAAAAGCCTATCCCGGCATCCAGTTCAGCCAGTTCATGGGCGCTGAAATGATGGTCAAGAAGCACGGCTTCACCCGTCAGGATCTGGACGAATTTGCGCTGGAAAGCCACCACAAGGCGATCAAGGCGGTCGAATCCGGCGCTTTTGCCAAGGAAATCATCGCTATCGAAATCGAAACGGCCGAAGGCAAGGAACATCACAAGGTTGACGAAGGCATTCGTTTTGACGCCACGATGGAAAGCATCGGCGCAGTGAAGCTGTTGCAGGAAGGCGGCGCAATTACCGCTGCCAATGCCAGCCAGATTTGCGATGGTTCGAGCGCGGTGCTGGTCTGTTCGGAACAGGCGCTGAAAGATCATGGATTGACCCCCCGTGCGCGGATCGTCAACATGACGGTCACCGCTGGTGATCCGGTGATCATGCTGGAAGAACCTTTGTTTGCCACTGACCGTGCTTTGCAGCGGGCTGGCATGAAGATCGGCGATATCGATCTTTATGAAGTGAACGAAGCCTTTGCCCCCGTGCCGCTCGCATGGCTGAAGCATGTCGGTGCCGATCGCGACAAGATCAACGTCAATGGCGGCGCGATTGCTCTGGGTCACCCGCTCGGCGCATCGGGTACCAAATTGATGGCAACCCTGCTCAACGCCATGGAGACTCGCGGCTCGAAATATGGTCTGCAGACCATGTGTGAAGGCGGTGGCCAGGCTAATGTAACCATCATCGAGCGTCTCGGCTAGGCGCTGGCATATCGGAATATCCGTTAGTCCTGAGCTTGTCGAAGGACGGCTCTCGTCGACAGGCGTGGTTCGACAGGCTCACCACTAACGGCAAGGATCAAAAGGAAAGACAAAAACATGGAACTCAACAGCAATATCTCAGCAGTCATTACCGGCGGTGCTTCTGGTCTCGGCGCGGCAACCGCCCGTCGCTTGGCCGCCAAGGGCGTCAAGGTTGCCTTGTTCGACCTCAACGAGGAAAAAGGCGAAGCGCTTGCATCCGAACTGGGCGGTGTTTTCTGCAAGGTCAATGTCACCGATGATGACAGTGTCGATGCAGGCTTTGCCAAGGCCCGCGCCGCCAATGGTCAGGAACGCATATTGGTCAATTGCGCCGGTATCGGTAACGCAATCAAGACCGCCAGCCGGTCCAAGGAAGATGGCTCGATCAAGCATTTCCCGATGGATGCCTTCAACTTCGTCATTCAGGTCAATCTGGTCGGTACTTTCCGCTGCATCGCCAAATCGGCGGCGGGCATGCTGACACTTGATCCGCTGGAAGATGGCGATCGCGGTGCGATGGTCAACACCGCTTCGGTTGCGGCCGAAGACGGTCAGATCGGTCAGGCGGCCTATGCGGCTTCCAAGGGCGGTGTGGTCGGCATGACATTGCCGATCGCGCGCGATCTGTCCCGCGAAGGCATTCGCGTCAACACCATCCTGCCGGGCATTTTCGATACGCCATTGCTCGCTGGTGCACCGCAAAATGTCCGTGACGCGCTCGGCGCGATGGTCCCGCACCCGCCACGACTGGGTCAGCCGGACGAATATGCGGCGCTTGCAATGTGCATGATCGAAACGCAATATTTCAACGGCGAAGATGTCCGTCTCGATGGCGGCATCCGGATGGCACCGCGCTAAGCACCAAACTTCAAGGGCTGCGAGAAACTCGCGGCCCTTTTTTATCCCCAGGAGCCTCGCATGACCGATTACACCCAGATCCTCTACGACGTCGCCGACCAGATCGCGACGATCACGATCAACCGGCCGGAAAAGATGAACGCTTTTACCGGCACGATGATCAAGGAAATGACCGACGCCTTTGATCGCATCGATGCCGATGATGACGTGCGGGCGGTGGTGGTTACCGGAGCCGGCGAACGAGCCTTTTGCGCCGGTGCCGATCTGACGCCGGAAGATGGCAAGAAGCCGTTTGCCAGCGCAGAGCCGGTGGAAGATTATTCCGACCCCCGGGTCCGCGATGGCGGCGGCCTGCTGATCCTGCGTATCTATCAATGTCTGAAGCCGGTTATCGGCGCGATCAACGGCGTTGCCGTAGGCGTTGGTGCAACGATGCTGCTGCCAATGGACATGCGGCTGGCCAGCGAGACCGCGCGCTTCGGTTTTGTCTTTGCCCGGCGCGGCATTGCCCCCGACGGCGCGGCCAGCTGGTTCCTGCCGAATCTGGTCGGCCGCGCACAGGCGCTGGAATGGTGTCTGACCGGCCGGTTGTTTGATGCTGAGGAAGCGCTCAAGGGCGGTCTGGTCCGCTCGCTGCACAAGCCGGAAGAGCTGCTGCCCGCTGCCTATGCGCTGGCGCGCGAAATTGTCGACAATACGGCGCCGGTATCGGTGGCGGTGACCCGGCAGATGTTGTGGCAATTGCCGGCTGCCGCCCATCCGATGGAAGCCCATAAAGTCGATAGCCGGATCATCTATAATCGAGCGAAATCTGCCGATGCCAAAGAGGGGATCGCGAGCTTTCTGGAGAAGCGCACACCCAACTATCCGGATAAAGTGTCCAGCGACTTGCCAGACAGCTTTCCATGGTGGGAAGAACCTGTTTATAAGTGAAAAAAATATGACGTGATGCACAGGGGGAAAGACTAATGGGCGTCGACAAATTGGTGGCTAAAGAAAATGAAGCAGGCGCTCGCGAGAAATTGATCGAGACCGCCAGCCTGATCATGCGCGAAGGCGATACGATTGATATTTCGTTCAGCGAACTGTCGGTCCGGTCGGGTCTCAACAGCGCGCTGGTAAAATATTATTTCGGCAACAAGGATGGCCTGCTCGAGGCGATTCTGGAGCGCGATATGGACAATATTCTGGATCAGGTCGGTCTGTTGATCCAGAAGGACTGGCCGCCGGAAGACAAGCTGCGCCACCATATCGGCGCGGTGATCGATACCTATTATGAATTTCCCTATCTCAACCGCCTGACCATGCGCCTGATTCGCGAACTGCCGCCGGAAGGCGCGCGCAATATCGCGGACAAATATCTGAAGCCGCTATCCGGGGCCTACAAGACATTTGTCGGCGCAGGCATCAAGTCGGGCGTGTTTCGGGATGTTGATCCCGACCTGTTCTATTCCGCCGTCACCGGTGCGGCCGACCGCTTCTTTACCGGCAAGCTGGTCTGGAAATATTGCTACGGCCGTGACGATTTCGACGAGCGGATGCGCGATGCCTATCGCGAGCAGACGGTCGACCTGATCATGGCCGGAATTTTGAAATAATAATCTATCGAATTGGGGATGATCGCATGAACAAGGCTACTGGAATATTCGGACTGGCTTTATCACTCGCGATCGCTTCGCCAGCACTCGCTCATGGCAGCAAAGCGCCAGAGCCCGCCTCGCACGGCCCGGTGATGAGCGCGGATCAAATCTATACCGCTTTCGGCTGGGATTTTGACAAGGCCGAGATCAAGACCCAGAAAATCGCGGACGGTTTCTACGTTCTGTTCGGGCTGGGCGGCAATATCGCGGTGTCGGTCGGCAAAGACGGCACGCTGATTGTCGATGACCAGTTCCCGCAGCTGATGCCGAAGATCAAGGCGGCCTTGAAAGACGTCGGCAGCGACAAGGTCGATTTCGTGATCAACACCCACTGGCATTTTGATCATGCCGACGGGAATCTGACGCTCGGCAAGGAAGGCAGCTGGATCGTCAGCCAGTCCAACAGCAGAGCCATGATGCTCGACGACCATATCGTCAATTTCGGTCCGTTTGCCGGCGAACAGAAAGCTTATCCCGAACATGCCCTGTCCGATATCACCTTTGACCGGACCATGCAGTTTCATATCAATGATCAGAAGATCGACCTGCTGCACGTCGGCCCTGCTCACACCAATGGTGATACAGCGGTCATCTTTCGCGGGGTCAACGCAGTCCATCTGGGCGACGTGTTCAACAATTCCGGCTATCCCTTCATCGATGCCGACAATGGCGGCGATCTCGCCGGGATGATCGCCTTTTGTCAGGCCGTCCACGACGCGATCGATGATGATACCATCGTGATTCCGGGGCACGGACCGGTCACCGATCGGGCGAAGCTGGCACGCTATATCGAGGTGCTGACCATCATTCAGGGACGCGTGCAGGCGCTGATTGATGACGGCAAAAGCCTGACGGAAATCATGGCCGCTAAACCAACGGCGGAATTCGATACCGAGTTTCAGGCCAATGCCATGATGCTGCCAAGCTTCCTGAGCCGCGTCTATGCGAGCCTGACCCGCTAAAAGCGACCGTTACTCCGCCGCTTCGTCCTTCGGCTCCAGCTTGTCCTGGGTGCGCAATTCAAAATCGCTCGCATCATGGCGTTCGCGTAGCTGGCCTTCGAGTTCGCCCCAGCCGCGGTTGACCATTTTGCCGCGCTGTACCGCCGGGCGTTCGGCGATCATGTCGGTCCAGCGGTTCATATGCTTGTAGGAGGCGGTGTCGAGAAATTCGGCGGCCTGATAGACGATATTTTTGACCAGTGCGCCATACCAGGGCCAGATCGCGATATCGGCGATGCTATATTCGTCGCCCGCCATATATTCATTGTCGGCCAGATGGCGGTCGAGCACGTCGAGCTGGCGTTTCACCTCCATGGCAAAGCGGTCGATGCAATATTCGATCTTCACCGGCGCATAGGCATAGAAATGGCCAAAGCCGCCGCCGAGATAGGGGGCGCTGCCCATTTGCCAGAACAGCCAGTTGAGCGCTTCGGTGCGCTTGTTGTGATCGCTAGGGAGGAATGCACCGAATTTCCCGGCGAGATAGAGCAGCATCGAGCCGGATTCGAACAGCCGCGTCGGTGTGTCGCTGCTGTGGTCCATCAGCGCCGGGATTTTGCTGTTCGGATTGATGTCGACAAAGCCGCTGCCGAACTGATCGCCTTCACCGATATTGATGAAATAAGCATCATATTCCGCGCCCTTGTGGCCGAGCGCGAGCAGCTCCTCGAGCATCACCGTGACCTTCACGCCATTGGGCGTGGCCATCGAATAGAGCTGGAACGGGTGCTTGCCGACCGGGAGAGGTTGATCCTTGATCGGGCCAGCGGTCGGGCGGTTGATATTGGCAAAGCGGCCGCCATTTGCCTTGTCCCATTTCCAGACGGTCGGCGGCGTATATTCGGGCAGGTTGTCGGTCATGGGATCGTTCCTTTTTTGCTTGGGCTGACTGGTAGCATTTGCAACCGAACCGATCACGCAAGTTTTTCTGCGTCCGCTGCAAGCGGATTTATGAGCACCATCTAATTTCTCGGCGGAAGGCTGTGCACCATGGTCAGAAAATTCAACGTCGTGCCAGCCCGGCGATGCTCGGACAGCGCCTGATAATCGGGATCATCATACCAGGCGGTGGCCGCTTCCTGATTGGGGAATTTGAACAATACCACCCGGCCTTCGGGCGGTGCCGCGCCTTCGAATGTGACGCTATTATCGTCAAAGGTGATGAACTCCCCGCCATGTTTTTTCAGGATCGGGAAAAATCCCTTTTCATATTCGCGATATTTCGCCGCGTCCTGCACGGTGAAATTGGCGACGACATGGACGGGTTGTTCGGTCATCATCCGGTTCCTAGTTCATTTCCGCGAAGGTTTTATCCTTGTCGACCCGCACATCCTGCGGCAATCCCAATACCCGTTCGGCGATGATATTCTTCAGGATTTCATCAGTACCGCCGGCGATCCGCAGGCCGGGCGCCCAGAGGAAGCTTTCCTGGAAAATCGCATCGGCGGGCGCTTCATCCTTGTCGACGATCAGGCCGAAATGGTCCTGCATCTCGATCGCGCTGTTGCAGATATCCTGCAGATGATTGGCGTTGATGATCTTGCCGATGGCATTTTCCGGCCCCGGCGTTTCACCGCGGGACAAGGCGGTCTGGGTGCGGAATTTGGTCAGCTTGTAACCCTGCGCCGCGACATACCAGTCGGCCAGTTTCTCGCGAAACGCCTGGTCGGACATGGTGCCGGAGGAACGGGCATAGTCCATGATTTCCTTCCAGTCGGGTCCCGGTGATCCGCCAACCGCCAGCCGCTCGTTCATTAGGGTGACCAGCGCCACTTTCCAGCCCATGCCGGGTTCGCCGAGCCGGTCGGCGTCGGGAATGCGCACATCGGTGAAATAGACTTCGTTAAACTCGCTGCCACCAGAAGCCTGATGGATCGGCCGCACATCGACGCCTTGCTGTTTCATGTCGACGATGAACATGGTCAGGCCCTTATGCTTGGGCACATTGGGATCGGTGCGGACCAGCAGGATACCAAAGTCGGAATAATGTGCACCGGAAGTCCACACTTTTTGACCGTTTATGACCCATTCGTCACCATCTTTGACCGCTTTTGTCTTGAGACCGGCAACATCCGACCCGGCAGCCGGTTCGGAGAACAGCTGGCACCAGACATCTTCGCCCATCAGTGCTTTGCGGACATATTTTTTCTTGTGCTCGTCCGAGCCAAAGGCAATCACGGTCGGAACACACATGCCGAGACCAATCGCGAAAGGACCGGTGGGCGCATCAAATTTGGCTTCTTCCTGTCCCCAGATCACCTGCTGCATCACGGTGCCGCCGCGGCCGCCCATTTCCTTGGGCCAGGTGATCTGCGCGAAGCCGCCCTCGGCCTTGATTTTCTGCCACGCCTTGGCGCGGGCCAGAAAATCTTCCCGGCCACCGGAGCGCAACGCGCCCGGCGTTTTCGCCTTCAAATGTTGCGAAAGAAAAGCATGCGCCTCGGCGCGAAATTCTGCTTCTTCTGGGGTATCATTGAAATCCATGCTTAATTCCTTCTAATCATTTTTCGCTTCAAGTGCGCTGACCAATTTCTCTTTCCACACCGCCGGGCTGCCGACCTGGACGGAGAGCAATTTGGCGCGGCGGAAGAAGAGGTGGCAGTCCACTTCCCAGGTAAAGCCCATGCCGCCGTGGGTCTGGATATTTTCCTTGGACGCAAACCAGAAAGCTTCCGATGCCGCGACCCGCGCCGCTGCCGCCGCTTCGGGCAGTTCGGCTGCATCGCTCGACAGCGCCCAGGCGCCATAATAAGCGTTGGAGCGCGCGACTTCATTTTTCACATACATGTCGGCCAGCTTGTGCTTGATCGCCTGATTTCCGCCAATCGCGCGGCCAAAAGCGACTCGTTCCTTGGCATAGGCATTGGCCATTTCCAGACAGCGCGAGGCGCCGCCCAATTGTTCAAAGGCGATCAGCACCGCCGCCCGGTCGTTGATCTGGTCAAGCAGCGCCATGCCATTGCCCGCTTCGCCGAGCAGTTCTGCATCTGCACCATCAAAGCTGATCGTTGCATGGCTGCGCGTGGGCTCGAGTGTCTTGATCGGCTTCCGGGAAACGCCGCTCTGGTTCAGGTCGACAATGACGAGACTTGCGCCGCTGCCATCTTTCACCAGCACAATCGCGTGGGTGGCGATATCACCATCGGTCACCGGGATTTTCTTGCCCGTGATGCTGCCGTCCTTCAGCCGCGTGGCAATATTGCCGGCCTTGATCTCGCCCGGCCCTTCGCTGACCGCGATGCAGCCGACTAGGCTGCCGTCGGCCACTTTCGGCAGCAATGCCAGTTTCTGTTCTTCGCTGCCCGCCAGTTTCAGCGCTTCGGCAAAGAAATAGGCGGATGATCCGAATGGCACGGGTGCCAGAACGCGGCCCAGTTCTTCGGCAATCACGCAAAGCTCCAGCATGCCGAGGCCAAGCCCGCCATAGGCTTCGGGAATGGCGGCGCCGAGCCAGCCCATTTCGACGATCTGTTTCCAGACGCCTTCATTGTGGCTCTTGCTGTCATCATCCAGCACTTCGCGGACATGCGCGCTGGTACATTGGGCTGCCAGAAATTTGCGGGCTTCATCGCGGAGAAATTTCTGGTCGTCAGAGAAATCAAAATTCATGGTTCAAACCTCGTCCTGTTTATCATTATCATTCGTCATTGGCCGGCATATTCAGGGCGCCGCGTATCTCGTCATTGTCTGCACCCAAGGTCGGCGGGTCGGCATATATATTCGCCGGGCTGGCGGAATAATGGACCGGATGTTTGATCGTCCGATATTTTCCGATTTTCGGGCCTTCGCGTTCCTGCCAGAAGCCAACCTGCTGCAAATGCGGGTCGGTCAGAACATCTTCCATTCTATTATAGCGCATTGCCGGAATATTATTCTCGTCCAGCAGCGGCAGCCATTCCTCGGTGGTCTTGGTCGCGGCAATTTCCTCGATCAGGGCATAGAGCGCGGTGATATTCTTGGTGCGCTGGGAATAATCGGCAAAGCGCGGTTCATCAAAGACGCCGGGTTTGCCGCCCAGTTCGAAAAACTTCCGCCACTGCGCATCATTATAGGGAACCAGACCGATATAGCCGTCCTTGGTCGGATAGGGTTTGCGATTTTCATTGATCGAGCGTGTGTAGGCAAGCTTGCCATTGCCGGGAATGAAGGTCTCGCCCCAGAGATTTTCGACCATGTTGAACCAGGTAAAGGCTTCGAACATCGGCACCTGGACAAATTGTCCCTCGCCGGTCTTTTCCTTGTGATACATGGCGGCGAGCGTGGCGTTGACCGCGAACAGGCCGATGGTCTTGTCGGCCACCAGCGATGGCATATAAAGCGGCCGGCCGCTGTCACCGCGCATTTCGAACAGGCTGGCAAAGCCGGAAGCGCATTGGATCAGGTCATCATAAGCCTGTCTTTTCTCATATTCGCCGCCCTGCCCGAAACCGGCGCAATGGACATAGACGATGCCCGGATTGATCGCCTTGATGCTTTCATAATCCAGACCCAGCCGTTCCATGCCAGCCAGCCGGACATTGTGGAAAAATACGTCGGCGTGCTTCAGCAGCTCGAGGATGACCGCCTTGTCGTCGTCATCCTTGCCGTTGAGCGTGATCGATTTCTTGTTGCGGTTCAGCGACGTGAAAATCGGGCCGAGGTCGCCGGTCGGATTGTCACCGGCATGGCGCATCATGTCGCCGGCAAATTTGCCCTCGCCATTTTCGATCTTGATCACGTCGGCGCCCATGTCGGCGAAATTCAGCGTGGCAAAGGGTCCGAGCACCACGGTCGACATATCGACGATCTTCAATCCCTTGAGTGGACCGGTCGGTTCCGTTTCCCATTTCAGCTCTGGCCATCCGCTCATTCAAAAGTCCTCAAATTATTAGGTGCATTGATTGCCCCGTCTGTTATCATGTTTAATCGATTGATGAACTGTTTATTTTGAGGGAATTATCATTGGCTTTGGCAGACAAGAAAGCGCCGGTTCTGATCGGCGTTGGCGAAACAAGTGGCCGGAAACTGAAGCAATCGCAGGGGCTGGAATGGCCGTCGACCGTCGATCTGGCATCGGCAGCGATCAGGGAAGCGCTGGCTGACAGCGGCGCGGCGGAGAAACTGGCGGCGTCGATTGGCTGCCTGCTCTCGATCCGTCTGTTTCACGACAGCGGCCTGCCGCATGACTTTGGCTCGCCGGAAAATCATCCCGAAGCGGTAGCCACCGCATCCGGCCTCAATCCGGCAACTTTGCTCTATGGCGATGTCGGTGGCCAGAGCCCGCAGAAACATCTCAACAAGCTCGCCTGCCAGGTCCATGCTGGCGAATATAAAGCGGTGATCCTCTCCAGCGCGGAGAATGTAGGCACGGTCAAGCGCGCCCGGCGGAGCGGCCACCAGCTCGACTGGAACCAGCCGGCGACCCGCGCAATGACCGACCTGAAAACCGACGAAGACAAGATGCTCACCGCTTATGAATGGCGGCAGGGGATCATCAGCATGCCGATGGCTTACGGCATTGTCGAAAATGCCCGGCGCGCGCGGCTCGGCATGGATCGCGACAGCTATGCGCAGAGCATGGCCGAATTGTGGGAGGCCTTTGCCGGCGTGTCGCTGACTCGCGAGCATGCGCAATTTGCGCGGCAATGGACGGCGGAGGAATTGCTCGCCGACGATCATGGCAATTACCGGCTCAACGATCCCTATCGCCGCTGGATGGTGGCGCAGGATGCGGTCGAACTGGGGGCGGCGGTGATCCTGACCACGGCTGGCCATGCCGCCGATCTGGGCATTGCCGAAGACAAGATGATCTATCTGCACAGCGGCGCCGATGCCAGCGTCCCGTTGATGAGCCTGCAGGATGATCTGTCGGTCTCGCCGGCGATGCAGGTCGCCTTTCCCAAGGCGATGGATCTTGCGGAGATTGAAGCGAACGACCTCGGCCCGATTGATATTTACAGCTGCTTCCCGGTGGCAGTCTCGCTAGCGATGGACGCGCTCGGTTCGCCGGACCGGTCGCTGGCTTCCTATACGCTGACCGGCGGGCTCAGCTTCTTTGGCGGGCCCGGCAACAGCTATAGCGCCCACGGCATGGTCGCGCTGGTCGAGGCGTTGCGCAAGGATGGCGGCAAGCCGGGGATGATTTCCGCCAATGGCGGGGTGATCAACAAGGAATCGGTCGGCATTTACGCGGCGCAACCCGTCGCCGGCGGCTGGTCGCCCGAGCGGATCGCGGCGCCGGTGCGGATTCCGAAACCGGATCATGTCAAACCGGACCATTATTTCAACGGCAAGGCGGTGATAAAAAGCTATGCCATGCCTTATGGCAAGGCCAGCCGCGGTGCGGCCAGTGTCTGGCTGCAAGACGAGCAGGGCCTGCCCGCCATCGGCATATTGCCCGATACGCCGGAAGATACCGACCTGATCGGTCTTGCGGTGGATGTCACGACTGCGGACGAGCGCAATATCGCCAAGCTCAGCGGATAGTCTGCATATCCAGCAGTTCGACTTTCGGGGTCCAATAGCAGTCGCGGCAGGGTTCGGTCCTCGCGAGATCGGTCGACAGATATTTGCTGTTGCTGTCGGCGAAGATTGTCGCGACCGCCTTGCGGGTGCCGTCGGTGGCCACCGGCTGCTGCAGCGCGACGCGGATCGCGGCGACCAGATTGATGCCGCTGGAAATTCCAACGCCCAGGCCGAATTCCTGGTTGAGCTTCTGCGCCATCAGGATCGCATCGCCGTCGTTGACGCCGATCACCCCGTCCAGTTCGGACAGGTTGAGGATCGCCGGGATGAATTCATCCGACAGGCCCTGCACCCGGTGCTGGCCACATTTGTGGCCGACCGACAGGGTGGGCGATTCGAGTGGTTCGACCGGATGGACGGCGATGCTCTCGTCGCGGCCCTTGAGATAGCGTCCCATGCCCATCACCGTGCCGCCGGTACCGACACCGGCGACGAAGCCGCCGAGTGTCCCGCCGTCTGAGGCAATCTGCTGCCACAATTCAGGCCCCGTGCCTTCGGCATGTTCGTCGGCATTGACCGGGTTGGAAAATTGGCGCGGCATATAAGCGCCCTGCGCGCCCAGTTCCTCGGCAGTGGCGAGGCAGCCAAGAAAGCCGCCTTCTTCCGGCGAAACAAGGCGCACATCAGCGCCGTAGATGGCGAGCATCGCCCGCCGTTCGGCGCTGACCCAGTCGGGCATGAAAATGGTAACGGGGTGACCGAGGGCGCAGCCAATCGCAGCAAAGGAAATGCCGCTATTGCCGCTGGTCGCCTCGACAATTGTCTGGCCGGGCAGCAGATCGCCGCGCCGCATCGCATCCTGCAGGATCGCCAGCGCCATCCGGTCCTTGATGCTGCCGGACAGGTTGAACATTTCTGCCTTGGCATAGACGGTGACATCCTGCCCTTCGCAGCGCGCCAGAATCTTGATCATCGGCGTATTGCCGATCAGAGCCGAAAGCGACTGCAGCTTGTCTTCGCGCGCCCGGCCTACAAAATCCAGCATCATATCTTCCCCTGTCATCATCTGCCTCCACATATGAAGCCAGCCGGGCGGGAAATCCTTGTCAATATTTGGTATCATTGCCCGAATAACGTGATAATAATCTGGGTATGAGCAAAGAAACCAAAAACATTGATGATAATGACCGCAATATCCTGAAAGCCTTGCAACGCGATGCCAGCCTGTCGCTGGAAAATCTCGCGGCGCAGCTCAGCCTCTCGACCAATGCCTGCTGGCGGCGGATCAAGCGGATGGAGGCGGACGGGATCATCGCCCGCCGGGTGGCGATCGTCGATCCGGAAGCGGTCGGTTTCGGCATGACCGTGTTTGTCGCGGTGCGCACCAATGACCATAGCGACAAATGGCTGGAGAAATTCGCGCATGCCGCATCGGGGGTCGAGGAAGTGGTCGAGCTATACCGGATGGCCGGCGAAGTCGACTATCTGCTCAAACTGCTGGTCCGCGATGTCGCCGACTATGACCGGGTCTACAAGAAACTGATCAAGGCGGTGCCCTTGTCCGATGTGTCAGCGAGCTTTGCGATGGAGCGGATCAAATATGAGACGGCGGTGCCGGTTTGAGGGGGGTCTGCATTTCTGATAACAACCGTTATTCTTCGGTTTGAAAGTCCCAACTCCCCGGCCCACCTGACCAAATCCCTGGCATCCACGAGGACTCAATATCGTCACGCGCAGCTATGTGGATTGAACGTTCACTGGCTAGAATATAGAAATGTTCCCACGGACTTGCGGAACTTTGAATGGAGCTTTCTATATCCAGATAAAAATGTTGCGACGCGAGCCATCGGGATTCCTGGACCTTCAAGAGTTTGCTAGGTCGTTGGCCGCCTTCTTCAAAAGTCAAAAATGGATTTGGATCACCATCCCAGGATGTCATAAAGGCTCGCACGTCATTGAATTGCAGCCGCAACTTTCCCTCTTCATAGGGCAGTGTTACCACTAGCTTTTGATGCGCCGCACTTTCTATCGCAATGTCTCCGAATGAAGGCGTCTTGCCCACATCATTCTCCATCGGTGTCCATGGGATCAAAGTTTGCTTTTTCTGCGCTGTCATGACGGTTCCATTCCAACAGGTTGGCTATAATGCCAATCAGTCGAAATAGAATTTAATTGTCCGTCTTCTGATTACGCGATTACGGTGACCGATTACGTTGACAGTGCACTTTATTCGGAGCGCCAGAGCCAATTAGTGCTCGTTCACCGTAATTCGACGTCGCGATGGAGCGGATTAAATATGAGACGGCGGTGCCGGTTTTAGGGGGATTGGCATCATGTGCTGAGGGACAGTTGCCGCAAGCGTAGTGCCCACTTTGTGAGTAAAAGCGGGCATTAAAGGCTATTCTGCTAGCGTCGGCCGGAACTAACTGAGACCTATCAAATTCCTTTCAATTATCCGAAAAAATCTCTGTTGAGTGTCAGCCAAATCAATGCGCTGCCTGTGCCGGGAATCAAGAGTGTCCATTGGCTATGTATTCCCCCTGTGGTCAAAAGAAAAAATCCCAATATTGCTCCGAGGACCATTAGAGAAAACCTACCAAGGAACGGCCGAATAGCGATTGACCTCAATATATGGGCGACGATAGCCAACGTGACCATGCCCGTAATCTCCAACAACAACACAATCATCATAATGAAGAGTAATAACGAAAAAGACAAAGGACTTTGATATTCGTTCGTGATCATAGAAATTGCATATGACCACCCAGTGATGACCGCCATGGAAACAGCCGTGGCATATAGTGTCGGAATAACGATCGATTTGTTCATCCATCAAATTCCTAAGTCAGAATAAGGATAAAGCCAACGCCTGCTTTCTGGGTATGGCGAAAACCAAAAATCTCGCGATTACCGATTACGGTGACACTGCACTTTATTCTTAGCACCAGGTCCAATTAGTGCACTGACATCGTGATTCGCCACAGGCAGCAGAGGAAACAGGCTATTCAGAGCTTCCAACGCAAAACCTCAACGTCCGCTTTGGCGGGTGGTTTCAACCGGTCATCGCAACACATGCATTAAATCGCATTGCTGGTGTATCGTAGTCCAGCGTTTTTCTGGGACGCTCGTTCAGCGCCCTGGCGATGGCGTTGAGCTTTGCCTGGCTGT
>Ga0105050_10000843_pt1 | contig 46787 bp, 48 predicted proteins | sample FRY01_FD_78088 | JGI IMG/M metagenome (GOLD analysis project Ga0105050, IMG submission 78088) | Freshwater microbial communities from Lake Fryxell liftoff mats and glacier meltwater in Antarctica - FRY-01 | ecosystem: Environmental > Aquatic > Freshwater > Ice > Glacier meltwater ...
AACCACCGACACAAGGATTTTCAATCCTCTGCTCTACCGACTGAGCTACCAGGCCACGGCAAGACCGAAATAGTACACCAAAATGGTGTTGCTGTTGGTGCTGCTTTGAAGGGAATTGGGTGCGAAATCGCTTTGAGAGCCTTATAATGGTCTTATCTTCAATCAATGATGCGTTTTGTCTGCTAACAAATCGCTTAAAACATGTCTGTCGGTGTTTGCACACTCGGTTTAAATCATGTTTCGGCACCGGTATCGGTGCGCGAACGCATTTCCTTGTCTGAAGACTTGATTAAACCGGCGGTTCAATCACTGCGCTCGGCGTTCGGTGGCGCGGTTCACGAAGCCGCTGTGCTGTCGACCTGTAATCGAACAGAAATTTACTGTGCTGCCGATAGCGAGGTGGTGAGTCAATTGCCCAGGTGGTTGGCTGACTACAACCGTTTGGACCAAAACATACTTCTACCGCATCTTTACCTACACGACCAAGATCAAGCCGTGCGACATGCCTTTCGGGTAGCAAGCGGCTTGGATTCAATGGTTTTGGGTGAACCACAGATTTTGGGGCAGATGAAAGGTGCGGTCCGCACAGCCGAAGAGGCTGGGTCGCTCGGTACGCTTTTGCATCAATTGTTTCAACGCACGTTTTCTGTGGCCAAAGAAGTGCGCAGCACCACATCCATTGGCGAGCAGTCGGTCTCTTTGGCGGCTGCCGCGGTGCGTTTGTCTGAGCGCGTGTTTGGTGACCTGTCACAGGCGCAGGTGCTATTTATCGGCGCCGGTGAAATGATCGAGTTGTGTGCCACCCACTTTGCGGCTCGCCAGCCCAAGAAAATTGCCGTTGCCAACCGAACCCTTGAGCGCGCTGATGTGCTCGCCAATCGGTTCAATGCCAGCGCCATGCGCTTGGCCGATCTGCCCGCCCAGCTCGCCTCTTTTGATGTCATCGTGTCCTGTACGGCCAGTACCTTGCCCATATTGGGCTTGGGCATGGTCGAGCGCGCCTCGCGTGAGCGTCGTCGTTTACCAATGGTCATGGTGGATTTGGCCGTGCCTCGTGATATTGAGCCCGAAGTCGGCCGCCTAGACGACGTCTATTTGTATTCTGTTGATGACCTCGGTGCGGTGGTTCAGTCAGGCGCACAAGCGCGCCAGTCGGCGGTTTTACAGGCTGAGGCCATCATCGACTCACGGGTTCGAAGCTACATGCATTGGCTTCAATTGCGCTCAACCGTGCCGATCATCAAAGGTCTGCAGGCGGGTGCGCAAGAAATGCAGGGTCATGAACTTGAGCGCGCCAAGCGCGCTTTGGCCAAAGGCGAATCTCCCGAAATGGTGATGGAACAACTCGCTCACGCCCTCACGCAAAAGTACCTGCACGGTACCCTGGCCGCTTTGCACCAAAGTGAGGAGGCCGAGCGTCAACAACTGCTGGGTTGGTTGCCTCGATTGTTTCCTTCGCCCGACAGCCGCCGTTAGCGACGCCAAGCTCGCCACTTGGCTACGTGTCCTGCCCGACGATAGCCTCTTTAATGCCTTTCCCTTACCGACATGTCAGTGCCCAATCCATATGAAATCTTCGATGCGTTCGCGCCTTGAGCAATTGCAACGACGGCTTGAAGAGGTTGATGCCATTTTGTCGCAACCCGAAACCGCCAACGACATGAAGCAATTTCGGCAGTTGTCGCGTGAGCGCTCAGAACTAGAGCCCGTGGTCACCGCGTTTGACGGCTATGTTCAAACAGAAACCGCGCTTAATGAAGCCAAAGAGCTCTTAAGCGACCCTGACATGAAAGCCATGGCGCTTGACGAAATTGACACCTGTCGCCATCAGATTGAAACCCTAGAAAGTGACCTGCAATTGCTGCTGCTGCCCAAAGATCCGGATGACTCTCGCAGCGTTTTTCTTGAAATCAGAGCCGGCACAGGCGGTGATGAGAGCGCCTTGTTCAGTGGTGATCTTTTGCGCATGTACAGCCGCTTTGCCGAAAGACGGGGCTGGCGGGTTGAGCTGATGTCAGAAAATGCAGCAGAAGTTGGCGGCTACAAAGAAGTGATTGTGCGCATAGAAGGCGATGGCGTCTACGGCCGCCTAAAGTTTGAATCGGGTGCCCACCGCGTCCAGCGCGTGCCAGAAACTGAGTCGCAGGGACGCATTCATACTTCAGCCTGCACCGTGGCCGTGATGCCAGAGGCTGACGAGCAGTCAGAAGTCAATATTCAGTCATCAGACTTACGCATCGACACCTACAGAGCCAGTGGTGCCGGTGGTCAGCACATCAACAAAACAGACTCAGCCGTGCGAATCACACACCTGCCCACAGGCATCGTGGTTGAGTGCCAAGATGATCGCTCGCAGCACCGCAATAGAGACAAAGCCATGCAGGTGCTGGCGGCACGCATCAAAGACATACAGCTGCGTGAGCAGCATGACAAAGAAGCTGCACAGCGTAAAAGCTTGGTTGGCTCTGGTGATCGCTCAGAACGGATCCGCACCTACAATTTTCCGCAGGGCCGGATCACCGACCACCGCATCAACCTCACCTTGTACAAGCTACAAGCCATGATGGAAGGTGACCTCGACGAGCTCACGGGGACGCTAATTGCAGAACATCAGGCCAATCAACTCGCTGCCTTGGCCGATGTCGTCTGATCAGGCGCTGACGGTCAAGGCGTGTCTGGGGCGTAGGGACTTGTCGCGTCTGGAGACGGGCTTGTTGCTGGCCCACGTGTTGGGTCAGCCGCGAGAATGGCTATTGGCCCATGACGACCATGCCCTGTCGAGTGCAGAAGTGTCAGCGTTTCTGACACTGGAAAATCGCCGGCGCCGGGGTGAGCCAATGGCTTACCTCGTGGGGCAGCGCGAGTTCATGAGTCACCGCTTTGAAGTGGGCCCAGCGGTGTTGATTCCGAGGCCAGACACAGAGCTACTGGTAGAAATGGCCCTAGCATCGATTGCTCACAAGATCGCGCCGGCAGTCATTGATCTGGGTACAGGCAGTGGCATTATTGCCATCAGCATTGCCAAGGCGCGACCAGATGCACAAGTCACGGCGACCGATCTCAGTGCTGGGGCACTGGCGCTCGCCCACGCTAACGCAGTGCGCTTGAACACCCCGATCCAGCTGGTGTTGGGTAAATGGTTTGATCCATTCCCAGCCTTGCCCCTGTTTGATTTGATTGTGTCAAATCCGCCGTACATCCATCCCCAAGACCCTCATTTGGATCAAGGAGACTTGCGATTTGAGCCCCGAGCGGCCCTAACTGACGAGCAAGACGGCTTAAGCGCCTATCAAAGCATCATTTTTGAGGCGGTGAGCCGGCTCAAGCCTGGGGGTGAGCTTTGGGTTGAGCACGGGTTTGACCAAGCCGACGCCATCGTCCACTGCTTGGCGCAAGCCCGCTTTACACAAATAAAAACCTCACAAGACCTAGCGGGACATCCCAGAGTGTCAGGAGGTTCTTATAATGGTTCAAATTCTTGATTGTTTTATTGATTGTTCAATTGATTGATTTTTTGAGGTAATTCACCATGTCAGATGTTCAGACGTTTATCAAAGACACTGTGTCAGACAACCCAGTCGTTTTGTTCATGAAGGGTACAGTGCAATTTCCACAGTGCGGCTTTTCAGGCAGTGCCGTGCAGATTTTGCGCCAAAACGGAGTGACCAAGTTGGTGACTGTGAACGTGCTTGAAGACGACGAAGTGCGCCAAGGTATCAAGACTTATTCGCAATGGCCGACTATCCCGCAGCTTTATGTCAAAGGCGAATTCATTGGTGGCTCAGACATCATGAATGAAATGAACGCAAGCGGTGAGTTGAAAACATTGCTTGAGGAATCAGGCTCGACGTCGTGAGTTTGACTCGGCGTTTGGTGATTGGGGTCACGGGTGCGACAGGCGCGGCCTACGCAGTCCGATTGCTCGAGCGTGCGCGCACGCTGCCAGACGTTGAAATTCACTTGGTTATCTCACCAGCGGGCGTGTTGAACCTCAAACATGAGCTCGATCTCGATCGGGCGCAGGTGCATGCCTTGGCCCACCACGTCTACAACATCCGTGATGTGGGTGCGACGGTGGCCAGCGGTTCTTTTGCGACGGCTGGGATGATCGTGGTGCCTTGTTCGATGCGCACGCTGGCAGCTGTGGCCCACGGTTTCTCTGATAATTTAATTACCCGAGCCGCCGATGTCACACTTAAGGAGCGTCGCCGCCTGGTGATGGCTGTGCGTGAGACGCCGTTTAATTTGGCGCACCTCAAAAACATGACAGCCATCACGGAAATGGGTGGCATTATTTTTCCGCCGCTGCCTGCTTTCTACCACCTGCCCAAAACCATTGATGAAATCATTGATCATTCGGTGGTGCGTATGCTTGAGTTGGTGGGAATCGATGTGCCTCGACCGAGTTGGCAGGGCCTGGGCGCCCAGGCTGAAGCCTGACGCCAAACCCAAAGCCCTAGGCTGTGTGCGCTAGACCAACGGTCATTCCGCCGCACACGTACAAGACCTGGCCCGTGATAAAGCCAGCTCGATCATCAATCAATGAAGACACAGCATGCGCAATATCATCGGGTGTTCCCATTCGTTTGACGGGAATCGATTCTAGGATTTGTTTGGTTTTCGGGGAGTCTGGCGGATTGCCTGACAAAAACAAATCGGTTGCAATGGGGCCTGGGCCAATCGCGTTCACGGTCACGCCGTCGGCGGCCACCTCCATTGCCCATGTTCTTGTCATGCCTAGTAATCCTGCTTTTGTTGCGCTGTAGGCCGTTCGTAACTCTTTTCCCAAGGCTGCACGACTCGCAATGTTGATGATGCGTCCAAACTTGGCTTGGCGCATGCCCGGCAACAAAGCCTGTGTCACCAAAATCGGTGCACGCATGTTCAAGTTGATCACAGCTTGAAAGTCTTCGAGCGTTGTGTCTTCTAGTGTGGCAGGGCGAATGAAGCCTGCGTTGTTGATGACCCTGAGTACGTCACCTTGTTGAGCCAGCCGTCCAAGCACTGACTTTGCGTCATCAAGATCAAGCAAATCCACCGCAATGTGTTGCTCGCCGGCAAGCAGTGTTTCGGGTTTGACGCGGTCAAGATTAATCACTTGATAGCCGTCTTGAGTCAGACGTGCCGTGATTGCTCGACCAATCCCACCACTGCCACCGGTTACCAATACTTTTGCGTTTGCCATGACTGTCATTACCCCATTGCGCGTCAGCCCAATCGATGCGGTTGACGCTTTTTATCAGTAGTTAGAAATCGTAGCGCAGAAGCGGGGTCCGCGTAGCGTCAAAGTTCAGTCATCGCTACGGACTAAAGAGGGGGTTACAAGGCGCGTTGTTTGCGGACTTCGATGGTCACACCATCTGAGTCCGCAAATGCCAAAGGTTTGGTAATGCGAACCGTGACTGTACGGGTTTCAGGAAAGGTACGCAGCAGGCTCAGTGCCACGCGATCGGTTAACGTTTCCAAAAGATTGATGTGCCCCGCGGTGCACTCATTCACAATGATGTCGTGCAGCGTTCGGTAATCAAGCACGCTGTTGATATCAGTGTCGTCTGGTGTGCGGGTGACATCAATCTCAATGTCAGCGTCAATATGGATGGGCTGGGTGGCGATTTTTTCGTGTTCAAGAATGCCAATATTGGCATTGACGGCAATCTTGGAAAAAATGATACGTCTTGTGGGCATGGATGACCGCCGAAAGATGATTCGAATCGATATTAAGCGTCAAGCGACAGCTTGGTGCTGCAACAGATAGGCAATGACAGACTGTGCGTCACCTTCGAAGTGAGGTTTGTTGGCTTTTTGTTGTCGCTGATAAGCATACATAGGGTCGTAGTACTGCGTCAGAAGTGGTGCAACCCAGCGTCTGTGCAAATCAAATCCGCCACCGCTCATTTGGGAACTCAAGGCCTCATTTAAGAAACCATTCAATTCATCGAATCGCGCCAAACCAAGTCGTTTGCGAAGGTTGTACAAACTTTTGGAGAGGTGCGCTTGGTACTTGAGACGACCCTCATCCTGTCCGTAGGCATCGACGTAGTCGTCGTGCAAGTCAATGACGTAATCGCGCAAGATACGTTCAACCCGCTCTTCAAGGGGAGCGGTGACCCAGACCAGTGGGCTGCTTTGAGTTTTGGTGCGCAATACCAGCGGGATGGCACATCGCCCAACGAGGTGCGACTCGTCTTCGATGGCCACATCTTGATAGCCTAGGTTGAGCAACTTAAGCAAATGAATGGAGAGTTGGTTCTCAAAATCAATTTGCGTCGGTTGACGCTCGGCGCGCCCACCAAAGCTTGAGCCGCGATGCCGGGCGATACCCTCAAGGTCTAACTTGCCTTCAATGGCGCGAATCACGTCGGTTTTGCCACAGCCTGTCAGCCCACCCACCACAGTGAAAGCGGTTTGTGCAACGCTGCCTTCAAAAGCTGTGATCAAGTATTGGCGCATGACTTTGTAGCCACCCTGTATTCGGGGGTAATTAACACCGGCCTCGGCGAGCCACTGTTGACTGATTTGCGAGCGTAGGCCACCACGAAAGCAGTACAAGACGCCAGTGGGATTAGAAGTGGTAAACCGCAGCCATTGCTGCACTCTCGCATCTTTGGTTGCCCCCGTAACAAGTGAATGGCCCAGGGCAATTGCGGCGTCTTGGCCTTGTTCTTTGTAAGCCAACCCAACTGCTTGCCGCTCATCATTATTCATCAATGGTAAGTTGACGGCATTTGGAAACGAACCTTGCGCAAACTCAATCGGTGCGCGCACGTCGAGCATTGGGGTATCGCCAAGTAAGAGTGCTCGGTAGTCAGAGATCAAGTCGAAAGATTTCAAAGTGGGGTTACGCCAAAAAGAGCATCAAGAATGCATTGGTTTTAAGTGGCAAGTGTTCTTTTTTGGGGGCGCTAAGCGCAATCGGTAGACCTTTAAAAGATCACCCCTAAACACATGCAGATCAATCACTTGCTCAGATCGATAAGGCTTCAGAAGAGCATTAAATGCTGCTTCGCTGTTGCCCACTTTAAGGCCATTAACCGCCAGCAGTTGGTCGCCTGCCGACAACCCTGCGATGTGGCCTGGACCGTGTTCAAAGACTTGCCTGACCATCAAATCTGGACCGATGGGTTTTGTGGTGAAGCCAAGGTCAGGTGTGTCGTTTTCTGACACCCATGTCAATTCAATGCCCGAGCGTGCGAGCAGGTCGGCAAGTGGCACGTCGGCCACGCCCTGGACCCACTGCGCGAGTGCCAAGCAGACATCCACACCGGTGGCTTGTTTGACGAGAGCGGCAAGCCCGGTTTCATCAAGACCTCGCGCTTGGCCGCTATAAAAGCGCTTGCCAAAGCGTTGCCACAACAATCGCATCACGTCATCAAGACTGCGACGGTTATCCGTCGCCAAGCGTATGGTTAAGTCTAAGCCAAGCGCAACCAAGGCGCCTTTGGTGTAGTAACTGACAACAGCATTGGGCGCGTTTTCATCTTGTTTGTAGTACTTGGTCCAAGCATCGAAAGAGCTTTCAGCGAGTGATTGTTTGTGTCGACCGCCACTGGCGTGAACAGATGCGATGGTTTTACCGAGTAATTTCAAATACGCCGGCAAATCAATCACGCCGCTGCGCAACAGCATCAAATCGTCGTAGTAAGACGTGAAACCCTCAAATACCCATAAAAGGCTCGTGTGGTTAGGCGCTAGCAAGTCGTAAGGAACGAACGCAGCGGGTTTGATTCGTTTGACGTGCCAAGTGTGGAAATACTCGTGGCTGACTAGGCCCAGAAATTGGGTGTAGCCGGCCGGTGCTTCTTGGCGTGCTTTGACTGGTAAGTCTTTGCGTGAGGTGACAAGTGCCGTTGAGGCCCGATGCTCTAGCCCACCGTAACCATCTTTTGTGACTAACGTCATGAAAACATATTTTGAAGCGCTGTCAACAAACGGTGCTTTTTTTTCGGCGGGATCAAAAAGTGCCATTTGCGCTTCACAAATGCGTTTGGTGTCGCGAGCAATTCTAGCCAGGTCAAGACCAGGGGCGGCGCCCGTGAAAACCATTTCATGCCAGGCACCACAAGCTTTGAAGGTGATGACTTGCGGCGTGCCTAATTCAAAAGGGTGGTCGATGAGCGCATCGTAGTTGGGTGCTTTGTAGCTGGCAAGTCCGTGAGCGTCCTTTGATCGGTGCTCAGGTGCCGTAGGCATACTGCTGTATGCCTTCCATTTGGTGCTGTGCGGTGGGGCTTGAATTTGTACTGTGCACGGCAAGTGCTGCAAGCCGTCGGCCATTAAAAAAACGCTAGTGCCGTTAAAAAAGGCGTGTGATTCATCAACATGGGCTTCGCGCACTGATAAATCCCAGGCGTAAATAATCGTTTCGATTGTCAAAGGGCCTGTACACCCGTCAATGGCCCATTGGTTGGCGTTGATTTTTCGGGGCACCATGACTGTTTTGCCGCACCAAGCCCGAATGGATTCGATGTGCCTAGAAAAGTCACGGATCAAGTAACTGCCGGGGACCCAAGCAGGTAGGCTGACAATTTGGCGTCGGCGTGAAGGACTTGGGATTTCCAGTTGAACTTTCAGGCGATGTCCAGCGGGATCGAACGGATGGACGCGATAATGTAGAGTTTGTTTCATGATCCTGCTATCTTATGCGACAAACAATAGGAGAGACGAATGAGCGATGATTTGATTTTGCAACAAGTCCAAGGGCGTGTGGCCATTTTGACCTTGAACCGTCCCAAGGCCCTCAATGCCCTTAACGACGCACTGATGAACGAGCTCGGGCAAGCCTTGTTAAAGCTCGATGTTGATGATGACATCGGGGCGATCATTATCACGGGTAGTGAAAAAGCGTTTGCCGCTGGCGCTGACATTGCTGCCATGGCAAATTGGTCCCACATGGATGTGTTCAAGTCAGAGTACATCACACGCAACTGGGAGACGATGCTGCGGATACGCAAGCCCATCATTGCTGCAGTTTCTGGTTATGCGCTGGGTGGTGGTTGCGAGTTGGCGATGATGTGTGATTTCATTATTGCGTCAGACACGGCAAAGTTCGGTCAGCCTGAAATCAAACTCGGCATCCTGCCAGGTGCTGGTGGATCTCAGCGTCTACCACGCGCGGTGGGCAAGTCCAAGGCCATGGATATGGTTTTGACGGGCAGAATGATGGACAGCGCAGAGGCCGAGCGAAGTGGTCTAGTGTCGCGCATTGTGGCGGCTGACAAGCTGATGCAAGAGGCATTGGATGTGGCCACAGCGATCGCGAGCATGTCTTTGCCTTCAGTCATGATGGCAAAAGAGGCTGTTAATCGCGCCTGGGAAGGCCCACTGAGTGAAGGCTTACTGTTTGAAAGAAGGGCGTTTCATTCCCTTTTTGGTACCGACGACCAAAAAGAGGGCATGAAGGCCTTTTTAGAAAAGCGTCAGCCGAACTTCAAGCACCAGTAAAAAGCGCTGACTGTTGGAAAAACGCCCGTTTTGCACTAACCCGCAAAAACAAGCTATACTCCAACGGCTTTGAAATGCATAGGCGGATAACCCGCTAAAAAGCTAATTTTTGGCCAGAAATTTTGGTCTTCTGATGGCGGATCTGGCATTTTAGGGCGTTTGATACAGCATGCGTTTTAGGGGTAAGCGTCGTGATTGAAAGCCTACCTGACACATCGGTAAACAAGCCTATCTCTCTCAGCAATGAAGAGAAGCACAGGCTAGCAAGCCGAGGTCGTGCCGGGCTCTTCAGGCTCTTATTTTGGCAGGTTGTCGTTGCGTTGATTGTGGCATGTCTTTTTCTGGTGTTTTCGGGCACCAATGCTGCACTCAGTGCCTTGGCGGGATCGGCATGTTATTTGGCACCCAACGCCTTATTTGTCATGCGATTAGCACTCTCGACGTTCAAGCCAAAGGGTGCTGGCGCTGGTTTATTCCTAGTAGGCAACGGCTTGAAACTGTTGTTGTCCGGTGGATTACTCTGGCTGTTGGCTGATGTGGGTGGTTCCCAAGTGAATTGGCTTGCTGTCTTAGTCGGTTTGATCGCTGCACTTAAAGGCCATTGGTTGGGAATGCTGGTGTGGGGTAAGCAGGTCGGAAAAATGCTGTAATAGTTGGGGTGCCCATCGGTACCCCGTTTATTTGACCAAATTGGTCAACTGTTTATTGGTTTAAAGTTTTTAACAAAAGGGTTTGCATGGCTGCCGCTGGTGACGTATCCCCACAGTCGTACTACATCCAGCACCATTTGGTGCACAACAACAATGTAGGCGGCCCACAGTCGTTCATCGCTGACTTTGAAGTCCTTAATTACGACTCAATGTTTTGGTCGTTGTTAATGGGGCTTCTCGCCATCTTTATTATGTGGCGTGGTGCTAAGCACGCGACTGCTGGCATTCCCGGTCGGATGCAAGCTTTTGTCGAGTTATTGATTGACTTGGTAGAGGCACAGGCGCGTAGCATCGTCCCTAATGAAGCAACGCGTCGATTTGTGTCGCCACTTGCTTTGACCGTGTTTCTTTGGATTGTACTGATGAACGCCCTCGATCTGGTCCCCGTGGATTTGTTGCCATGGATCTGGAAAACATCTGGTCTTGGCGCAGAGCTCGGCGATCCTATGTACTACCACAAGATTTTGCCAACGGCTGATCTCAACGTGCCGCTTGGCATGGCCATGGGTGTTTTGCTTCTGATGGTCTATTACGGCATCAAAATAAAAACTCTTGGCGGGTTTGTCAAAGAGTTTTTTACGGCCCCCTTCCACGCGCACGGTATTGCCGCCGTGGCTCTCGCCCCTGCTAATTTCATCTTGAATTTGGTTGAGTATGCCGCCAAATCCGTTTCGCTTGGTATGCGACTCTTCGGCAATATGTTTGCTGGAGAGTTGCTCTTTATGTTGATTGCCCTGCTAGGCGGCGCTTGGACGGGATTCAATGCCATGAGCGTTGGACTCGGGATTGCGCACATTGTCGCCGGTTCGATATGGGCAATTTTCCACATCATGATTGTGTTGTTGCAAGGCTTTATTTTTATGATGTTGACCTTGGTGTACGTAGGTCAAGCTCATGAAAGGCACTGATTGGTTGACCTGATGTGGTCAGGTTTGCCTTAACGAGTAGTTTATTTCCCAACTTTTTTATTCAAGACTTTAACCAAGGAGTTGTCATGACCGACGCCAGTTTAGTTGCTCTAGCTTGCGGTATTATTATCGGTTTAGGTGCTTTAGGTGCCTGCATTGGTATTGGCATGATGGGTGGCAAGTATCTAGAAGCTTCGGCTCGTCAACCAGAACTGATGAACGCCCTTCAGACAAAAATGTTTTTGTTGGCAGGCTTGATCGATGCTGCATTTTTGATCGGTGTCGGTATCGCGATGCTTTTTGCTTTCGCCAATCCCTTCGTCTGATTGAGGCCATTGGGCGCACCGTTTCGGCGGTTGCGCACTCATCGCCCGGGCCCCAGCAATTGCCCGGGTAAACGTCGAATCGGGCGCCTGACTCATGTTGAATCAGGTGTTCAGATGTGATAGGAAAACGACCGTGAATCTGAACGCGACACTCTTTTTTCAGATGATCGTTTTTTTTGTCTTGGGTTGGGTCACCATGAAGTTTGTGTGGCCACCGTTGACGAAAGCGATTGAAGAGCGCCGGCAGAAAATAGCCGCCGGACTCGCTGATGCTGAAAAAGGCAAAACCGATCTGGCCCAAACACAGGCCAAGATCACTGCTATGCAGGAATCGGCTAAAGCTGAGCTTAATTCACGCACGACCGAGGTGGAAAAGCAGGGCGTGCAGATTATTGAGCAAGCCCGGCACCAAGCCGAACTTGAGCGTACACGCATTGTTGAGCAAGCCAAGCAAGAAGCTCTTCAAGAATCTCAGCGGATTCGAGATTTATTGCGCAATGAGGTTGCTGCCTTAGCGGTTCAGGGCGCCTCTCAAATTTTGAAGCGTGAAGTCGACGAGAAGGCTCACGCTGACTTGTTATCGCAATTGAAAGCGCAACTTTGAAGGAATTAGGCTAATGGCTGAGAACTCCACCATCGCGCGGCCCTACGCTCAAGCGCTGTACGCGGCTGCAAAAGTCTCCTTACCAGGCTTGCAGACCACGGCTGAAAACGTTAAGTTGTTGGCCGAGTTGCTTGGCATGGCTGATGCCCGCCAAGCGCTTTCGGATCCAAGATTTACAAATCAGCAACGCTGCGAGTTGGTCAAAGATTCCTTGAAAGACGTGACGCTTGACGCGCATCTCACGAATTTAATTGCCATGTTAGTGGCTAATAAACGATTGTTGCTCATGCCCGAAATCGCTGAGCAATTTCAAGCGCTCAAAAACAGGAGTGAAGGCATTGCACAAGCTGAAATAGCCAGTGCTTTTCCGTTGTCCGATGAACAAGTCTCTGAGTTAATCACAGTACTTGAACCCAAATTTAAATTGAAACTCAAGCCCCACGTGACCGTTGACAATTCCCTTATTGGGGGCGTGCGTGTTGTGGTTGGAGATTATGTGCTCGATACGTCCGTGCAAGCGCAATTGAACCGCTTGCGTGATGCGCTGGTGGCATAAGGCCAACGAAAAGTTTTCAGGAGTCTGAACATGCAACTCAATCCTTCAGAGATTAGTGAACTATTAAAGAGCCGAATCGAAGGCCTAGGCACTTCTTCGGATGTCCGTACGCAAGGTACCGTGGTGTCTGTCACCGACGGTATTTGCCGCGTCCACGGTTTGTCCGATGTGATGCAAGGGGAAATGCTTGAGTTTCCAAATAGCGTTTTTGGCTTGGCCTTGAACCTTGAGCGTGACTCAGTAGGCGCTGTGATTTTGGGTGATTACACCCAGATTTCGGAAGGCGATGCGGTAAAGACGACAGGTCGAATTTTGGAAGTGCCGGTTGGTCCAGAAATGCTCGGCCGAGTGGTTAACGCACTCGGTGTTCCAATTGATGGCCGCGGCCCGATCAATGCCAAAGAAACAGACATCATTGAGAAAGTCGCGCCCGGCGTGATCGCCCGTCAGTCGGTGTCACAACCACTGCAAACTGGCCTCAAGGCCATCGACTCAATGGTGCCAATCGGCCGTGGGCAGCGTGAGCTGATCATTGGTGATCGCCAGACTGGCAAAACTGCCGTTGCTGTTGACGCCATCATCAACCAAAAGGGCAAAAACGTTAAGTGCGTTTATGTCGCGATTGGCCAGAAGGCATCGACCATCAATAACGTGGTTCGCAAGCTTGAGGAATTCGGCGCGCTTGAATACACCGTTGTTGTCGCTGCTGCGGCATCAGACAGTGCTGCCATGCAATACTTGTCTGCTTACGCTGGCTGCACCATGGGTGAATACTTCCGCGATCGTGGTGAAGATGCCCTGATTGTCTATGATGATTTGACCAAGCAAGCCATTGCCTATCGTCAAGTGTCGTTGCTGTTGCGTCGTCCACCTGGCCGTGAAGCTTATCCCGGCGATGTGTTTTATCTCCACTCGCGTTTGCTCGAGCGAGCCGCTCGTGTGAACACAGCTTACGTTGAGAAGTTCACCAATGGTGCCGTAAAAGGCCAGACGGGTTCTTTAACCGCGCTACCAATCATTGAAACGCAAGCTGGTGACGTATCCGCTTTCGTGCCGACCAACGTGATTTCGATTACAGATGGCCAGATCTTTTTGGAAACGGACCTGTTTAACGCGGGTGTTCGCCCTGCCATTAACGCCGGTATCTCGGTGTCACGAGTGGGTGGCGCTGCGCAGACCAAGATCGTTAAAAAGCTCTCTGGTGGTATTCGTATCGACTTGGCTCAGTACCGTGAATTGGCTGCTTTCGCGCAGTTCGCTTCAGACCTTGATGATGCAACCCGTCGCCAACTTGAGCGCGGCAAGCGTGTGGTTGAGCTGCTTAAGCAACCTCAGTACGCACCGTTGCAGGTGTGGGAACTTGGTGTCGTTCTCTTTACAGTGAACAATGGCTACCTCGACGATGTGCCCGTCGATCAAGTACTGGTTTTTGAAAAGCATTTCAAAGACTATCTGAGCAACAAGCACACCGGGTTCATTGAGCGCGTCGAAACCAGCAAAGAGTTGTCTAAAGACGATGAAGCTGAATTGGTTGCTGCGTTGCAGGCGTTCAAGAAAAGCGGTACTTACTGAATATCCGGTTGATTTGAAATAACCGAACAACCTGGGAACTGCAAATGGCAGGCATCAAGGAAATTCGAACCAAGATCAAGAGCGTGCAAAACACGCGCAAGATCACCAAAGCCATGGAAATGGTGGCGGCCTCTAAAATGCGGAAGGCGCAGGAACGCATGCGCGCCGGTCGTCCGTATGCTTTAAAAGTCAGGAACATCGCTGCGCATTTGATGCAGGCGAATCCTGATTACGATCACCCTTACCTGACTGAGGCTGCCGAGCTGAAGTCAGCTGGTGTGATCGTGGTGACTACTGATAAAGGTTTGTGTGGTGGTTTGAACACCAACATCATGCGCTTGGTTTTGAATCGTCTGACGCAATTTAAGGCTCAGGGCGTTGACGTGCAATTCACTGCTTTTGGCAACAAGGGCCTGGGCGTTCTGTCTCGCGTTCGCGCCAATGTGGTGACCCAAGCGGTCGGTTTGGGTGATAAGCCTGAATTGGATCGACTGATTGGTGCCATCAAGGTGCAATTGGATGATTTTGTGCAGGGTAAGGTCGATGTCGTTTATTTGGCGACCACTCGGTTCGTGAATACCATGCGTCAAGAGCCGGTGTTTTTTCGGTTGTTGCCTTTGCCAGGAAAGCTGACAGACCCCAATGCTGTGTTCGATCGGCCAGATGATGACGAGTTCAGCCAAAACCACTCCCAGTATGGTTGGGATTACATTTACGAGCCAGATGCAAAGACTGTCATTGACGAATTGCTGCAGCGGTATGTTGAGGGCGTGGTCTTTCAAGCTGTTGCCGAAAGCATGGCGTCTGAGCAGTCTGCGCGGATGGTTGCCATGAAAGCCGCTTCTGATAATGCGAAAAAAGTCATTGGTGACCTTCAGCTTGTTTACAACAAGACTCGTCAGGCTGCCATTACAAAAGAAATATCTGAAATCGTGGGGGGTGCAGCTGCGGTGTAAAAAACACCAAGCAGTTGACCTATCCGAACAACGCTATAAGTGACCGAGTAAGGAAATCAAATGAGCAACGGTACCATCGTTCAATGTATTGGCGCAGTGGTGGACATACAGTTTTCTAGAGACAGTATGCCGCACATTTATGAGGCGCTGACTTTGGCTGACGACACCAGTCCTTTTGCTGAAAAAGGCTTGACGTTTGAAGTGCAGCAGCAGCTCGGCGACGGCGTCGTGCGAACCATTGCGATGGGCTCGAGCGACGGATTGCGCCGTGGCATGTCTGTTGCAAAGACAGGTGCACCGATCTCGGTGCCGGTTGGTGAAGCCACGCTCGGTCGCATTATGGACGTTTTGGGTCGCCCCATTGATGATGCTGGTGAAATCCAGACATCAGAGCGTCGTGCGATTCATCAAGCGGCACCACGTTTCGACGAGCTCTCACCTTCGGTTGAGTTGCTAGAGACAGGCATCAAGGTGATTGACTTGGTTTGCCCGTTTGCCAAGGGCGGTAAAGTCGGTTTGTTCGGTGGTGCCGGTGTTGGTAAAACCGTGAACATGATGGAATTGATCAACAACATTGCCAAGCAGCATAGCGGTTTGTCAGTGTTTGCAGGTGTCGGCGAGCGTACTCGTGAAGGTAACGACTTCTATCACGAGATGGACGAATCGAAAGTGCTCGATAAAGTGGCGATGGTGTTCGGTCAGATGAACGAGCCACCCGGTAACCGCCTGCGCGTGGCGCTGACTGGCTTGACCATGGCTGAAAAATTCCGTGATGAAGGACGTGACATTTTGTTCTTCGTTGACAACATTTACCGCTATACCTTGGCTGGTACAGAAGTTTCGGCACTCTTGGGTCGTATGCCCTCAGCGGTGGGTTACCAGCCAACATTGGCCGAAGAAATGGGTGTGTTGCAAGAACGCATTACATCAACCAAGACGGGTTCGATCACATCGATTCAGGCTGTTTACGTGCCGGCCGATGACTTGACCGACCCCTCACCGGCGACAACCTTCCAGCACTTGGACTCTACGGTTGTGTTGTCACGTGATATCGCCGCCCTCGGTATCTATCCCGCGGTTGATCCATTGGACTCAACCAGTCGTCAGCTTGACCGCAATGTGGTCGGTGATGAGCACTACAACGTGGCCCGTGGCGTTCAACAGACTTTGCAGCGCTACAAAGAATTGCGCGACATTATCGCGATTCTTGGTATGGATGAGTTGTCGCCCGAAGACAAACAATCCGTTGCTCGTGCACGCAAAATCCAACGCTTCTTGTCACAGCCTTTTCACGTGGCTGAGGTCTTTACTGGCTCGCCAGGCAAGTACGTGACATTGGCTGAGACCATCCGTGGTTTCAGGATGATTGTAGAAGGTGAGTGCGATGCACTGCCTGAGCAGGCGTTTTATATGGTCGGCACGATCGACGAGGCGTTTGAGAAAGCCAAGACGATTCAATAAGGAAACAACATGAGCACGATCAAAGTCGATGTTGTTAGCGCCGAGCAGTCACTTTTTTCGGGTGAGGCAAAGTTTGTTGCCTTGCCTGGTGAATCAGGTGAGCTGGGCGTTCTGCCCGGTCACACGCCGCTCATTACGCGCGTGCGCCCTGGCACGGTGAAGATCGTCATGCCTGATGATTCGGAAGAGACAATATTTGTTGCAGGTGGATTGCTTGAGATTCAACCAAACCACGTTACGGTCCTTTCTGACACGGCTATTCGCGCCGCTGACCTTGATGAGGCAAAAGCCGAGCAAGCCCGTCTTCAAGCAGAAGAGACACTTCGCAATGCCAAGGACAGTGTAGATATTGCTGTCGTTCAGGCTGAACTCGATATGTTGGCTGCGCAAGTGCAGGCTGCTCGTCGCTTACGCACCGTTGGTGGTGCGCACTAGTACTTAGAACGGCGGTCTAAACGCATCAGGGTTGCGTAAACTCCGAATGGTTTGAAAGCCCTCTGGCCTGTAGGCTTGAGGGCTTTTCATTTGGAGTGTTGACATGCGACAGCATATTGATTTGGCCGTTTTAGAACTAGATGCCCACAAAGCTTGGCTCAATGGTGTTTTTGATAGGGTGGGCCCTAGCCTAGACAAAATGAAGTTGCACCGTCTGGCATGGGAGCACTCAAGCGATTTGGCCGAAAGTCAGCCAAAAACACAAACGCAAACACAGCCAGCCGTGCGAACGGATGTTTTTTTGCGAACACAAGTTCAATTGCGTCGCTATGACGCGTTTCTCTTGCCTGTTTCTTTGGAAACGCTTGGCTGGACGCGGCAAGCGCTCGCGGGTGTGCCCCGAGGCCCATCAGTGCCCATGCTAGGCATTCTGCACGAACTTCGTTCAGCGGCAATCTTAGACTTGCTTGCCCTTGGTCTGACAGATTTTGTGACAACAGAGCCTTGCCCCCAAGCATTTCGGGCGAGGGTGATCAACGCCGTTTCAAGAGCGCCAAGGCACCTGTCTTTACGTGAGCCAGAGCAACAAGATCGCCGTCCACGACCGCCAGGCTCGAATCCGTTGCAATTGCTGTTGCAAGAGTCATCGAAACCTCATTTCATAAACTCATCAGTCAATGACTCAAGACCGCAAGCGCCTGATGCGCTGAAACAAGTGCGGTTGGCGCCCTTATCCGTGCAAACATCAAGCTCACCGTCAGCAATGCCTCAAGGACTACAGGCAAAAAAGACAAGCTGCGCAGGTTGCACGGTTCAAGTGTCTGCTTTTGGTTGGCCAGACCAAGGGTTTGGACCCACAAAGCAGCGCTTGGTCACATTGTTTGAACGGCAATATTTGAAGGCAGCGATGTTGCGAGCCAATGGAAATATTACCTTGGCGGCGAGTAAGTCACGCAAAAATCGACGTGCATTTTGGGAGCTTTTACGAAAGCACGGCATGGCCACAGGATTTGCGATGAATGGTCAGGTTCCGCTCGACAAATTGAGTCTTGATCCCGCAGAGGTAAAATCATGGCTTGATGCAGATAACCGGACAGAATCGTGATCGCTGAACCTTTAAAAAATGATCTCTTCTTACGTGCCCTTAAGCGTGAGCAGGTGCCCTACACCCCGATATGGCTGATGCGCCAAGCGGGGCGATACTTGCCTGAGTACAAAGCCACACGTGCACGTGCGGGCTCATTCATGGGGCTGGCGACCGTGCCAGAAATGGCAACGGAAGTCACCCTGCAACCACTTGAGCGGTTTTCGCTGGATGCAGCGATCTTGTTTTCTGACATATTGACTGTGCCCGATGCGATGGGTCTTGGTCTTAACTTTGTGATGGGCGAAGGCCCTAAGTTTGAGCGTCCCTTGCAAGATGAGGCGGCAATAGAGGCTTTGGAAGTGCCCGATATGCAAAAGCTTCAATACGTTTTTGATGCTGTCCGAATTATCCGCCGTGAACTTAGTGGCAAAGTCCCTTTGATCGGGTTTGCGGGAAGCCCATTTACCATAGCCTGCTACATGGTCGAAGGACAGGGCAGTCGGGAATACCGCTTGATAAAGACCTTAATGTACGCTCGTCCTGATTTGTTGCACCGAATCCTGAACATCAACGCACAAGCCACGACGCTGTACTTGAATGCTCAGATTGATGCCGGTGCCCAAGCAGTCATGTTGTTCGACAGTTGGGGTGGGGTGCTGCCAGATGGCAAGTTTCAGGAATTTTCATTGGCCTATACAAAACAAGTGGTGCAAGGTTTGAATCGTCAGGTTGATGGTGAGAAGATTCCAGTGATCACCTTTACAAAGGGTGGTGGTCCTTGGTTAGAGCAAATTGCCAGTTGTGGGGCGGATGCTGTTGGGCTAGATTGGACCGTCGATCTTGCAGCGGCGCGCCAACGGGTGAGCGACCAAGTGGCGTTTCAAGGCAACATGGATCCAATGGTCCTTTTTGCGGGTGAATCAGCCATTCGCACCGAAGCCAGGCGCTTACTTGACGCCTTCGGACCGGTTGGCCGGGGTGGTCATGTGTTTAACTTGGGGCATGGTATTTCCCAGTTCACACCACCTGAGGCAGTCTCCGTCTTAGTGGATGAGGTGCGCAGCTATAGCGCTCAGTTCCATGCCACATAGGTGACATATTGGTGCATGCGATGTTATTTTTGGGTAGGGTTATGCACAAAAAATAAATACACTAGCGTTTACCCTTGGTTAGGCACTTGGGAATCTTAAAAAAATTATAACTATATGATTTATATGAGAATATATTGAAAAATACCTGATGGGCCTACTCGGTGGTTTCACTTGACAGTCATCTTTTAATGCGAAACAGCTCGGTTTTCCCCAAAGTTATCCACAGGCACAAATGTGCATCAGCAATAATTCCCCACCATCAGTATTTTAGGGCTTTCATCGAGAATCTACATTAACTTATGACCAGCGATGTGATGCCCGCGTTAACCGAGTTAGCCCCACGAAGCACTTATGTGCAAGTGGCGCTTGACGTGCCTTTAGAGGGTCCGTTTGATTACGCTTGTGACGAGCCAGTCGCCATCGGATCGCGTGTCATTGTGACTTTTGGGCGGCGCCGAATGATTGGTGTGGTCGTGGCGCGCGATGCCAAGCCATCGGTTAGCCTGGCCTCTATACGGTCAACTGAGCGAGTACTCAATGATTTGGCACCGCTACCCGAGAGTTGGGTGGCCCTCAGTCGATTCGCCGCTCATTACTATCAAAGACCGCTGGGTGAGGTCATGCTGCCGGCATTGCCAGTGGCTTTGCGCCGTCTGAGTCATTACGAGGGTAAACGATCAGGTGATGGGCCAGTAGCCAAGTGGCGAGGTCGCAAAAAAAAGTCGCACAAGCCTGTGACAACCGAAAAAACGCCGCCCGAACTCAATCACGCCCAACTTGAGGCGGTCCATGCCGTCGTCAACCAGCAGGGTTTTGGGGCATTTTTGTTGCATGGCATCACGGGTAGCGGAAAAACCGAGGTTTATCTGTCGGCAGCAGCTGCTGTCTTGGCTCAGGGTGGTCGGGTTTTGTTCTTGGTGCCTGAGATCAACCTCACCCCCCAGTTTGCCGCTGCCTTGCAACGTCGCTTGGGCCATGTGGTGCCGCCACAAGGCGTGGCGATTATGCACAGTGGGTTGTCTGATGGTGAGCGCCTAGATGCTTGGCTTAGAACGGTTGACGGTGGCGTACAGATTGTTTTGGGTACGCGTCTGGCCATATTTGCGCCAATGCCACAAATTGATTTGATTGTGGTCGACGAAGAGCATGACCCGTCCTACAAGCAACAAGAGGGGTTGCGCTATTCAGCCCGAGACTTGGCTGTTTGGCGGGCACAACAGTCTAAAGCAAGGATTGTGTTGGGTTCGGCGACGCCAAGTCTGGAGTCTTGGCACAAAGCCAAACAAGGCCATTACCAGCTCTTGTCGTTACCTGAGCGGGCAACGCAGGCGTCTTTGCCTAATGTGCGGTTGATCGATACGCGTCGCTTGGCTCTTAACAATGGGTTGGCCCCCGTTTTGATTGAGGCCGTTGAGCAGACCTTGTCCAGGGGTCAACAGGTCTTAATTTATTTGAATCGTCGTGGCTACGCCCCAGTGATGCATTGCGCAAGCTGTGGTTGGGTTAGCTCATGTGAGCATTGCAGCGTTTTTTCTGTACTGCACCGAAGCAATGGCAATCGCCTTCGGTTGCATTGTCACCACTGTGGTTCTCAGCGCCCAGCCCCAGCTGCCTGCCCATCTTGCGGTGACCAAGACTTGCAACCCATGGGGCGTGGCACGCAACGCTTAGAAGAGCACTTGGGTGAGCTCTTCCCTCGCGCTCGGTTGGCCCGAATTGATGCCGACAGCACGCGTCGTAAGGGTAGTGCACAAACCTTGTTCGATAAGGTGCATGCTGGCGAAGTGGATATTCTGATTGGCACACAAATGGTCTCAAAAGGTCATGACTTTGAAAATCTTGGACTAGTGGGGGTTTTGAATGCAGACGCCATGCTTTTTTCGCAAGACTTTCGAGCGCCTGAGCGCCTGTTCGCACAACTGATGCAAGTCACCGGACGCGCTGGCCGCCATGAGCAACCCAAGGCAGCAGATGAGCCGGGCGCACGGGCGCAGGTGTTGATACAAACAGGGTACCCTGAGCAACCGGTGTATCAGGCACTGCGTGCACACAACTTTTCTGGTTTTGCAACGTCATTGCTTCAAGACCGTGAGGACACGGGCTTACCACCGTTTGCTTTTCAGGCGCTGTTGACTGCCGAGGCCAGTGAGCTGCCTGAAGCCGTGGATTTTTTGAAGTCAGCCAGAAACGAGGCAAATGCGTGGCTTGCGGCAAACGATTTGTCGCAACAGGTCAGCCTCTATGATGCCGTTCCTTTAAGGGTGGTGCGCGTGGCTAGCGTTTGTCGTGCGCAGCTTTTGATTGAATCGGCCACGCGCAGCGATTTACACCAACTGTTGCGTGCTTGGTTACCGAGTTTGGGCGCACGACACGGTGCTGGGCGACTAAGGTGGCAGATTGAAGTGGACCCTTTGGAGATATAGCCGCTGTGACAAACAACCAAAGCGTTGGGGTGACGGCTTGACTGTTGATGCCGCCATTTTGAACATGAATAATGCACAGCGCGAGGCCGTGCATTACCTTGACGGGCCTAGCCTGGTATTGGCGGGTGCGGGCTCGGGTAAAACACGGGTCATCACTGGCAAAATCGCCTATCTCATTAAGACGTGTGGCTACTCAGCGCGACAGATCGTGGCGGTCACATTTACCAACAAGGCTGCTCTCGAAATGCAGTCGCGCTTAAGTCTGTTGCTCGACAAGCCACAAACGCGAGGTTTGACGGTCTCGACCTTTCATTCGCTAGGTGTGCGTTTTTTGCGTGAAGAGTTCGCCTCAGCTGGACTGAAGCAAGGATTTTCAGTATTGGATTCGCAAGACTGCTTGGGGTTGATCCAATCGTTGATTACCACCACCGATCGGGCGCGTTTAAAAGCGGTTCAGCAACGTATTTCACTTTGGAAAAATTCACTCGTGACGCCTGATCAGGCCGCGCATCTGGCTGAATCGGATCAAGCCCTTGAGGCCGTCCACACCTATCACAGCTACCAAGCGACATTACGCGCTTATCAGTCGGTCGATTTTGATGATTTGATTTTGTTGCCTTGCCAAGTGCTGGCGGCTTCCGAGTCGGTTCGACAGAAGTGGCAGCACCGCATCGGTTATCTGCTGGTTGATGAGTACCAAGACACCAATCATTGTCAGTATCAGCTGTTGAAGTACCTCACCGGATCACGCGCGATGTTCACCGCTGTGGGTGACGATGATCAAGCCATTTACGGCTGGCGTGGCGCCACTGTTGAAAACTTGGCGCGGTTACAGCAAGATTTTCCTGAGCTGCGCTTGATCAAGCTCGAACAAAACTATCGCTCGACACAACGAATTTTGGCGGCAGCCAATCAAGTGATTGCTTGCAACCCAAAATTATTTGACAAGACTTTGTGGTCTGAGCATGGCACGGGCGAGACCATAACCGTGACCCGTATGGACGGTGAACTGGCAGAGGCCCAGTCGGTTTCCATGCGATTGTCGGCTGCCCGAGTAGAAAAGCAAGCCCAGTGGCGTGATTTTGCGGTGCTTTATCGCAGCAATCAACAAGCGCGAGTCATGGAGCAAGGCTTGCGTGATTTACGCATCCCTTACACCGTGTCGGGTGGGCAAAGCTTTTTTGACAAATCAGAGGTCAGGGATGTGCTGGCCTATTTGCGACTTCTGGCCAATGATGCCGATGATCCAGCCTTCATCCGCGCCGCCACCACCCCGCGTCGTGGGATTGGTCAAGCCACCTTGCAAGCCATTGGTCAATTCGCATCGCAACGGCAGTTGAGTATGCGCCAAGCGGCCAGTGAACAGGCCATGGCGTCGGTTTTACCAGCGCGCCAATTTGAGGCGCTTTCGGGATTCATGTCCTTCGTGACCCGCTTTGAACAAAGAGCGGTCAAACCGCCACATCAAGAACCGGTGGACCGACTGCTCGATGAACTGATGCAAGCCATTGGTTATGAAAACCACCTCTATGATGTCTCGAGTGATGACCGTGCGGCCCAATCAAAATGGCAAACCGTGCTTGATTTACTAGAGTGGTTAAAGAGGCGTGCCAAGGAATCTGATTGGAATCTAGAAACGTTGGTGCAGCACGTGGGTCTGGTGACCATGTTAGATCGTCAGACTGACGAGTCGCCAGACTCGGTCACGCTATCGACCTTGCACGCCGCCAAAGGGTTGGAATTCCCGCATGTGTTTCTCATCGGTGTCGAGGAAGGCTTGCTACCCCACCTGGGTCGCCACTCGGGTGATGACGAACCAAGCGATGCCGCCGTTGACGCAGCCAGGATCGAAGAGGAGCGTCGCTTGATGTATGTGGGTATTACGCGCGCCCAACGCAGCTTGCACCTGACTTGGTGCGCGCGCCGACGACGTCAGCGTGAAGAGCGCGTTTGTGAGGTGTCTCGATTCGTGGCTGAAATGGGTCTTGAACAAGTCAAGCCTTCAGAAGACCCGGGTGAAAACATGACACCAAAAGCACGGATCGATATGCTTAAAAATATGTTGTCCAAAGGCTCACGGGCGCGGTAAGAGAAGTAAAAAATAGGCGCGTGCAACACATCGCATCAGTCAAACCACCGTCCTGTAAAAACTAGGCAATGGTTTGATTACGCAACAAACGGATGGTGTCGATCAGCTCTGATGCGGTCAGGCCAACCGGACCGCCGAGCTGTTGAGTCAGTGCTTGTGCCGCTGTGCCATGTAACCAGACGGCGGCGGGCACTGCGATTGAGGCCTCAAACCCTTGGGCCAGTAGGCTGCTCATCAGGCCCGTTAAAACATCACCCGTGCCACCAGTGGCCAGCCCAACATTGCCGCTGGTATTGATCTGGCAAAGCCCCTCAGGATCGGCCACCACGGTGTGATGCCCTTTAAGAACCACCCACGCCTTAAAGCGTTCGGCCAGGGTGCGGGCAGCCAACAATCGGTCGTGCTGGATCACGCTGGTGGTGGTGTCTAAAAGGCGCGCGGCCTCGGCTGGGTGAGGGGTGAGCACAACAGTGCCTGAGCCCCAAACGGGCGCCACTTCGCCGTAGGCCAAGGCATTGAGTGCATCGGCATCAACCACCATGGGCGCTTGCCCCCGAACCCTGAAGACGGTCTTTAACCATTGCGTGGCATCGTGGCCTAAGCCGCAACCCACGCCCCATGCTTGAATGTCGCTGGCCATGGTCAGAAGGCTATCGGCTTGGCGCCACATCACTTCAGGCTGGATTGGGTCTAAGCCAATATCAGGTGTTGACTGCGTGACGCCAACATAGACCTTGCCTGCGCCCGACTTTAATGCGCTGCGAGCGGCGAGCATCACCGCGCCGGTCATGCCTTTGGCACCACCCAAGAGACCAACACTGCCAAAGGTCCCTTTATGTCCAGTCTCTAATCTAGGCTCAAACAATGCTTCAAATTGCGCTCGGCCGATACGTTCTTGTGAGAGTGAGGACATGTTTGTCAGGCAAAATAGAATAAGTGATTGAAAAAAAAGGAAAGACAATGTATTCGTTTAAAACAATCGGGGTCGTGGGCGTTGGTGCCATGGGTAAGGGCATTGTACAGATCGCCGCTCAGGCGGGCCTAACCGTAATGATTCACGATCAGCAGCTATCAGCACTGCACGCAGCCCGTGAGGCCTTGGAAAATACCTGGCAAACCTTGGTTGCCAAGGGCAAGCTCACCGATGTAGCGGCGGCGGGTGCGCTCGGTCGCGTGCACATCGCCCAAACACTTGGTGAATTAGCCGATTGTGATCTGGTGATTGAGGCCATTATTGAGCGACTCGATGCCAAGCAGGCTTTGTTTCAAGCACTTGAAGCGGTGGTGAGTCCGCAGTGTGTGCTGGTTTCCAATACGTCATCGTTATCGATCACAGCCATCGCCTCAGCTTGTGCCAAGCCAGAGCGTGTGGCGGGCTATCACTTCTTTAACCCCGTTCCTTTGATGAAGGTGGTGGAAGTGATTGATGGGCTGCGTAGTGATCCTGCCGTGGGCGATGCGTTGATGAGTCTCACGCAAACCCTAGGGCACACTGCCGTGCGGGCCAAAGACATGCCTGGGTTTATTGTGAACCATGCGGGCCGTGGTTTGGGCACTGAGGGCTTAAGTGCCGTGCAAGAGGGTGTGACCAGTTTTGAGGGGGTTGATGCCATCATGCGAGAGCAGTGTGGCTTTCGCATGGGGCCCTTTGAACTGATGGATCTAACCGGGGTTGATGTGTCGCATCCGGTGATGGAATCGATCTATCACCAGTTTTACCAAGAGCCTCGTTTCCGTCCTTCGCCAATCACCGCACAAAGGGTAGCGGGTGGTTTGTTTGGCCGAAAAGTGAGTGTGGGTTTTTATGAATACCCTGATGGCAAAAAACGTGAGTCACCGTTAACTGAGATCCCGACCCCGGACCATTTGCCACCCGTTTGGGTGAGTCCAGTCCATGCGCAAGGCCATGCGATGGCCGTGCAGTTGTTTAAAACGCTGGGTGTCACGATTCAAACGGGCAGTTATCCCGACGCTGAGAGCCTGATTGTGGTGACGCCCTTTGGGCAAGACATATCCACAGCGGTATCGCAACAAGGCTTAGACGCAGCACGCACAATTGGGCTTGATACGTTTGGTACGATCATGCCAGCCAAGCGGCGCACCTTGATGGTGAGCCCAGCCACAACACCTCAGTGGTGCGATGCGGCGCACGCTTTGTTGGCGCGCGATCAAGTCGGTGTGACCGTGATTCAGGATTCACCGGGGTTTGTGGCACAGCGCATCTTGGCGACGATTGTGAACATCGCCTGTGAGATTGCTCAGCAACAAATTGCAACGCCAGCCGATATTGATCGTGCCGTGAGCCTTGGGTTGAACTACCCCGCGGGTCCCTTGGCTTTGGGTGATACCTTAGGCGCCAAGCAAATTTTGGAAATTCTAACGAACATGCAGGCAGTCACGGGGGACCCCCGTTACCGTCCGAGCTTGTGGTTGCAGCGTCGGGTGCAACTCGGAATGTCTTTGTTACAGCCCGCAGCGACGGCCTAAAAAAAGGCCCCTCGCGGGTGAGGGGCCTTTTTAAATCAAACCAAATCAGTGAATTACTTCAGCTGTCCAACCATATAGTGAACGGCATCGCTGATGTCTTTGTCACTTGCCTTGGCTAGGCCGCCACGTGCGGGCATGACGCCTTTTCCTTTGATAGCGTTCGCTACCATGCTATCCATGCCTGTCGCTAAGGCTGGCCCCCAAGCGGCTTTGTCGCCTAACTTGGGGGCGCCGGCAACGCCCACCGCATGACAGGCCATGCAGGCTGATTTGTAAATTTGCTCACCTTTAACCATGTCAGGGGATCCATCAGTGACGGTGGACGACGCGCTTTGAACCTGTGCGACGGCGACAACCACTGGCGTCTCTGCAACAACCATCGCTGCGACGGGTGCACCGCCTTCAGTGATCTCGATTCGGGCCACGGGTGCGATGCGCAACGCCGTTGCCTTAGCACCCAGAGTATCGGAGCCAGCAGAGGTTTTAGTGCCAGAAGTCACCCAGCTTGCCAACAGAATGATGACCACAACTGGGATGATTAAAGACAGTATTATCGTTACGATCAATTGCTTGGGCGTTTTGATCAAGGTTTCATGATCCTCGATGTGCCCTTCAACGTGATCTTCATGGTGTGATTCGTTCGAATTGCTCATAACGTAAACCCTATTATGCATTAACCAAAAATATGCTTCGAATTATAGCGGCAATGTGAAAGTAAGGGCCACCAGCCCAAGACGCTGATGTGGGTGTAGAGGTATAATGCGTTGCTTGGCGCCCGTAGTTCAATGGATAGAATAAGAGTTTCCGAAGCTCTCGATACAGGTTCGATTCCTGTCGGGCGCGCCAAGAATGCCTTAAAGCGCCGCCAAATTTATCAGCCTCCTAAATGAATGACTTTGGTGCTTTCAAAGCCGCGTTAAAGCGGTCAACGTATTCTTCAAACGTCACGCCAGTTTCCGCTTCAAGGGCCCGTTGGGCCACCAGTGAATCATCGCGTAGTTTGGCGCCCCTGGCGCGTTCAGCATCTGTCAAACCAGCCTCGGCCAAACGGCGCGTGTGTTGCACAGATATATTTAAGCCAAATTCGTGAAAGCTTGAATACTGGCCTTTCAGAGCCTCCAGCACGCGTGCCGATGGCGTGGTTTCAGGGTCAATGATTTTGGCGTGTTGGGCTTGGACAGCGGATACGTAACCGTCATCGCTGGTTTGCTTGGCCAAGAGTCCAGCGCAAGCTTGTACTTTATCTAGCACTTGTGTGGCCCACTGTGCCAATGGCACGGGGATGCCGGACTGTCCGAGCAGCAGACCGGGCTTACGGCCCTGGCGTACAGCGGTTTGAAAGTTATTGGCGCTTTCTAGGCAAAAACCGTCTTCGCCAAAAGTGGGACTGTTTTCAAGGGCGCAAAACAACAAAAATGCATCCATGAATCGAGCCGTTTCAGCGCTAATACCGCAAGGCTCGAATGGATCGATGTCTAGGCACCGAACCTCGACGTATTGAATGCCTCGCTCGGCCAGTGCGGTGATGGGTCTTTCGCCCCGAGCTGTGGTGTGTTTGGGGCGAATGGTCGAGTAGTACTCGTTTTCAATCTGTAGCAGGTTGCAATTCAATTGCAACCATTGCCCGTCTTTCTGAGTCCCGATGTTTTCGTAGGCTGGCCATGGGGTGGTCACGGCGTCGTAGAGGCGCGACAAAAATGTGGTTAAGTCGTTGTAACAAGGCTTTAAGGTCGATTGCGCTTTGTTTTGATAACCAAAGTCACTCATTCTCAGACTTGTGGCCCATGGTAAATACAGGGTTTGGTCGTCAAGCACTTGCAGGTCGTGCTCGCGTTCCCCAATAAAGTCGCGAGAAACCGCTGGTGAGGCACCAAATAAGTACATTAGCAACCAGCTGTGCCGCACAAAGTTGCGAATGAGACTGACATAGCCAGAGGATTGACGGGCTTGTGCAGTATCACCGGGCAGGTCTAGCCGCTCCCATAAATCAGCAGAAAAAGAGAAGTTGTAATGCAGCCCAGCAATACATTGCATGGCTTTGCCATAGCGTGCAGCTAGTCCGCGCCGATAGACGTGTTTGAGCATGCCACTGTTTGAAGTCCCGTACCAAGCGATTTGAATGTCTGCCTCAGGGGGCAGGGTGGCGGGCATGGAGTGATTCCAAATGGACTCTTGCCCCAGACTGTCAACGGCTAAGCGGTGCACCCAGTCTAGAGCGTGCATCAGAGAATCCACATCGCGGTGGGTATCTGTGATGAGTTCGAGTAGTCCCTCAGCGTAATCGGTTGTGATGTGAGGGTGAGTAAGCGCAGAGCCCAAACCGGTGGGATGGGCCGTCATCGACAGGCGGCCGTTGCGATCGACGCGTAAACCCTCTTTCTCAATGCCGCGAAGAGAATCGGTTAACAAGCCGGGGGCTTGTTGTAGAAGCGTTAAGCGCTTTTGTAGCAAGGTGGTCAACCGAACATCCTGAGTTGTCATTAAAATTGTTATTTCTGCGCCCGATTGTACGTGAATGGTTCCCTGGGTAGCGAAAGAATCAGCGTCATGTTTTTGAAAAAGGAAAACCACTTGTTATCAAACTTAATTCATCATCGACGTCTCTTGGGTGGTCTTTTTCTTCTGGTTTTGGTTGGCGTTTTGTCGGCTTGCTACCCCAAATACAATTGGCGTGAATTGTCGGTGGCCGATGGTCTGGCTGTGGCGGCGTTTCCCGCACGGGCTGATACCGCTCAGCGCGAGATCGTGCTCAACGATATGCCGCTGACTTTTGTGTTGACGAGCGCGACGATCGATAAAACGGTCTTTTCAGTGGGCTACAGCCAGTTACCCATGGATAGCACGCCTGCGCAACGTCAAGAGGCGCAGCGCGCAATGGCCACGTCGTTAGCCAGCGCCATGGGCCAACCCGTGCCTGACGAAGCGTTAGCCGGTGAGGCGTTCGTCCTGAATTCACCCGAGGCACAAACGCCGCTGGTGATGCATGCCAGAGTGGTGTTGTACTACGACGTGGTGATACGCCAAATTGCTGCTGGCCCACGTGATGAACTAACCCCAGAGATTGCGCAAGAGTTTATGCGGTCATTCAAAATACGCTAGTCGGTCGTAACAGTCCCATGTAAATGGCTTGTGCCACGCAGGCTTGCCTGCCGTATACATTTAGTTTTTTGCTGGCATTGCGCAGATGAAAATTGACGGTGCTTTCGCTCAAGCCCAAAATGGTGGCTGTTTCCCAGCTTGTTTTGCCGCGAGACACCCATGCCAGACACTGCAACTCACGCCTGGATAAAGGTGCTTTAATCATTTTTTTGTAACCTCTTGTGACAATGGCTTGACTTAGGGGCCGTAGTTTGACGCTTTATGACAAGTTTGTTAATGCGCATAATCCCTGAGTTTTTTTTAGGAAAAGAGTTTTGAGTGTTCTTTTGGCGGCTTACTTCAATACCATTGCGCGGTTGTTGCCCATGATCGTCTGCGGTTTGGCTGGGTTTGTTTGGGGCAAACGCGGGGTGGCCTATCCAACGGCGTTTGTGTCAACGCTGGTGACTTACTTGGCCATTCCAGCGCTGGTATTTCACACCCTGATGACCACGCCCCTGCAAGCCGACGCCCTGGTTCTGATTTTGGGGGCGTCCACGGGCGCTCTGTTGTTGGCAGCCGTGTTGGTCGCTGGACTTTTGTGGTTGTTTCGCCTGCCTGTTGCGGCACTTGGGCAGACTGCCTGGATGCCCAATGCCGGCAATTTGGGCCTGCCCATGGCAACCCTGGTTTTTGGTGCGGAAGGGTTGACCGTTGCCATCGCTTTTTTTGCGGTGTCGTCTTTTTTGAGTTTTACGCTCGGGTTGCGTTGGTTAACGGGCTCGTCAGGCAAGGTTTCCCGCCAACCCGTTGTTTGGGCCACACTTTTGGCTGTTGGTGCGCGTGCCGTGGACATCGAGTCACCGATTTGGCTGCTCGATAGTGCCTTGCTTTTGGGTAGCCTAGCCGTGCCATTGATGTTGCTCACGCTTGGTCATGCGTTGTCGCAATTGCCACGATCGGGTTTGAAAGCCGGAGCCCTCGTGGCTTCGGCGCGATTTGTGAGCGGCGCTTTGGTTGCGCTCGCCTTGCTTACCATTTCTGGCTTGCCACAGGCGATTGCCGCACCCATTGCTTTACAAATGGTCATGCCTTGCGCGGTCAACAGTTACCTTTTTGCACGTCTTCATGGCACCCAAGGCGATGCTTCTGCGGGTGGCGTGTTGCTTTCAACGCTTGCCTTTGTGGTGGTCGCGCCTTTTCTGCTGTGGTTAATCGGTGCTACTTAGTCTGGGCGTGGTGCTACAATTTCGGTATGTTTTAGGCGCCGATTTGGCTGATCTGCTTGCGGGCGCCTCACAAATCCCGCTAAAGAGGTCCGAATGAGTGACACCGTAAAATTGCCAACGCCAACCGCGTCGCACTCGACTTTACCCCTCAGTGTGGGCAGCGTGGGACTGGTTCACACCCAGTACCATGATTTTGACCAACCCCTGGCGCTCACGAGCGGCCAATCCTTGCCCTCTTACACCTTAGCGGTTCAAACATACGGTCAGTTAAATGCAGAGCGTTCGAACGCGGTTTTGATTTGTCATGCGCTGAACGCCTCGCATCACGTGGCTGGTATAGCGCAAGAGAATCCTGAGGATTTGGGCTGGTGGGACAACATGGTGGGTCCAGGCAAGCCAGTAGATACAGACCTATTTTTTGTTATTGGTGTCAACAACCTAGGGTCGTGTTTTGGATCCACCGGCCCGGCTTCGATTAACCCAGCAACCAACCGCCCGTGGGGTGCTGCGTTTCCCGTCTTAACGGTTGAAGACTGGGTCATGGCGCAAGCTCGATTGGCTGACAAACTCGGTATCGAGCGCTTTGCCGCTGTCATGGGCGGCTCATTGGGCGGCATGCAAGCGTTGAGTTGGTCCATCACCTGCCCCGATCGCGTGGCCAACTGCGTGGTGATTGCGAGCACACCACGACTTTCAGCACAAAATATAGGTTTCAACGAGGTGGCTCGACGCGCCATCATCACGGACCCGGAGTTTCATGGTGGTGATTACTACGCCCATGGGGTGGTACCAAAGCGTGGGCTAGCGGTGGCGCGCATGGTTGGCCACATCACCTACCTTTCAGACAGCGACATGGCTGAGAAATTCGGCCGAACCCAGCGTGCGCCCGCGGCCGATGGCGATTACCACTACGGTTTTGACGTTGAGTTCGAAGTCGAATCCTATTTGCGCTACCAAGGTGAGAAATTCTCGCGATACTTTGATGCCAACACCTATCTGATCATCACGCGAGCTTTGGATTACTTTGACCCAGGCCGACAAACCGATGGCGATTTAACGCGGGCTTTGGCCGGAGCCAAAGCCAACTTCTTACTGGTGTCGTTTACGACGGATTGGCGTTTCCCACCACCCCGATCGCGTGAGATCGTGAAGGCGCTACTGAACAACGAAGCCTCGGTCAGTTACGCTGAGATCGACGCTCCGCACGGTCATGACGCTTTCCTACTGACTGACCCGAGATACCATTCTGTGGTTCGTGCTTATTTTGAGCGAATCGCCAAGGGGCTCAAGCATGACTGAGGCAATCGCAACGCCCGTGAGGCGTGATTTTCAGCGTATCGCAGGCTGGGTCGACCCCCAAAGCCGAGTACTGGACTTGGGTTGTGGTGATGGCGCCTTGCTGAATTTTCTGCAGCAACAGCGAAAGGTCAGGGGGGTTGGTGTTGAAATCGACGACCAAAGAGTGATCGCTTGTGTGCAGAAGGGTGTGGATGTCGTCCAACAAAACCTTGAAGATGGGTTGGCCTTATTTGGTGATCAGCAATTTGACACCGTGGTTTTGTCGCAAACCTTGCAGTCCATGCATCACACCGAACACATCTTGCGTGAAATGGTGCGTGTGGGGCGCACGGGCGTGGTCTCTTTCCCCAATTTTGGTTACTTGCCACATGGCTGGTCAATTTTGCGAGGGCGCATGCCAGTGACCAAGCAAATGCCTTACGCTTGGTACAACACCCCCAACATTCATTTGTGCACGATTAAAGACTTCGAGGACTTGTGTGACAAGCTTCGTTTAAACATCCTTGAACGTGCGACATTCAATCCAACGGCTGAGGTGAGTTGGCTGGCGAACTGGCGAGCCACGTTGGCACTTTACCGATTCAGTGGTGCTTGATCATGGTGCGTCATGTTCGCTAGTATTTATTTTGGTCGCCGGGTGGCGCCGCTGCTTGCGCTGGGTTTTGCCAGTGGATTGCCGCTGGCCTTGACAGGCGGTACGTTGCAAGCGTGGGCCACCGTTGAGAACGTATCGCTGCAGGAGATTGGTTTTTTAACCTTGGTGGGTACCGCGTACACCCTGAAATTCTTGTGGGCACCATTGGTTGATCGTTATGTGCCGCCCTTTTTGGGGCGCCGCCGTGGTTGGATGGCGGTCATGCAAGTGCTGCTCGCTTTGGGCATGGTGGCAATGGGGCAGCTATCACCAGCCGATTCGTTGGGCCCATTGGCGATGTTGGCGGTCCTGGTGGCGTTCTTTTCTGCCACCCAAGACATCGCCTTTGATGCTTATCGTACGGACGTTTTGCAAGCCAAAGAGCGCGGTGCTGGCGCCGCGCTCTCGGTACTTGGCTATCGCCTAGCCATGCTGGTCTCAGGTGGTTTGGCTTTGATATTGGCTGACCAATGGTTGGGCTGGCAGAACATGTACTTGGCAATGGGCGCTTTGATGTTGCTCGGGGTCTTTGCCACCTTGGCCGCACCTGAACCACAAAACCCAGGCCGTGCACCACTCTCATTGAAAGAGGCGGTGATTGAGCCTTTGCGTGAGTTTTTCTCCCGTGAAAAAGTCTGGTTATTGTTATTGCTGATTGTGCTTTACAAACTGGGCGATGCTTTTGCGGGTGCGTTGTCGACGACATTCTTGATCCGGGGGGCAGGCTATTCGGTGACAGAGGTGGGTACCATCAACAAGATCATGGGACTAACCGCAACCATTGTCGGTGCGCTGGTTGGTGGTGGTTTGATGACCAAATTTGGTTTGTATCGATCATTGATGTTTTTTGGCGTTTTGCAAGCCGTCTCAAACTTTGGCTACTGGTTGATCGCGGTCAACCCTCCCAACATTTACCTGATGGCGGCCGGCGTTGGTTTTGAGAATTTATGTGGTGGCATGGGTACGGCGGCTTTCGTGGCGCTCTTAATGGGTTTGTGCCAGCAACAGTTTTCAGCGACACAGTTCGCCCTGCTTTCGGCCTTGTCGGCGGTGGGCCGCACTTACTTGGCGGGGCCCTTGGCGCCACCGTTGGTAGAAAGTCTGGCGTGGTCAGGGTTCTTTGTGGTGACGGTGGTGATAGCGTTGCCGGGGCTTTGGCTTTTGTGGCGACGACGCGCTTATATCGAGGCAATCGATGACGATGTTAAGCGTCAACTTAGCGAATAACGCAATCGGCTACGTGCCCAACACCATGTCGTAGTCGATGGTCAGTGGGGCGTGATCCGAGAAGCGTTGATCTTTGTAGATGGCGACTTGACGGGCTTTTTTTGCCACCCCGGGTGTCGCGATTTGGTAGTCAATGCGCCAACCGACATTTTTAGCCCAAGCTTGCCCACGATTACTCCACCATGTGAATTGGTCTTCGCCCGGTTCTAGTGCGCGAAACACATCAACAAAACCGATCTCATCAAACACGTTGGTTAACCATTGACGTTCTTCTGGCAGGAAGCCAGAGTTCTTACGGTTGCCGCGCCAGTTTTTAAGATCGATCTCCTGATGAGCAATGTTCCAGTCGCCACAAATGATGAATTCATGGCCTGTTTCTCGGTGGGTCTTCATGAGTGACTCAAGCCAAGGCGCAAACGTGTCTAAGCATTGCATCTTGACATGCTGGCGCTCATCACCGCTGGAGCCTGACGGCAGATAAGCGCTAATAACGGTCAAGTTAGGCCAACGAGCCGTGATGATTCGACCTTCGTCATCAAAAAATGGCATGCCCAAACCGGTGACAACCGACTCAGGGCTTTGCCGCACATAAAGACCGACGCCACTGTAGCCCTTCTTTTGTGCAAAATGGAAGTGACCTTCATAGGGCTCGGGATGGGTGAGTTCGCGCTCAAGATCGGCCTCGTGGGCTTTGAGCTCTTGCAAGCAGATGATGTCAGCCCCATGCCCCTGCAACCATGGGTAAAGTCCTTTGCGAAATGCGGAGCGCAGGCCATTGACGTTCAGTGAGGTAACACGAAGCAAGGTGATCTCCACAAAAATGAGATAATTAAAACAATCATAAAGCGGACACTACACATGACAGCAGACGTCAAAGCAGCCCAACAAAACCACCCACAACAAAACCAACAACACCAAGGGCCCTCATTAGATCGAGCCGCGTTCGTGAACTTCGCCCTCGATGAAGGCGTTTTGCGCTTCGGGCAGTTCCAAACGAAGTCAGGCCGATTAAGCCCATACTTTTTTAATGCGGGCCTCTTTAACCACGGGGCAAGCTTGTCACGCCTGGGTGAATTTTACGCTCAGGCTTTGTTGGCGTCCGGTGAGCCCTTTGATATGCTGTTTGGGCCGGCCTACAAAGGGATTTCTCTAGCGGCCACAGCGTCAATGGCGCTGTCTCATCGCGATGAGTGTGTGGGACGATCCATCCCGTTCGCCTTTAATCGCAAAGAGGCCAAGGACCATGGCGAGGGTGGTTCCTTGGTTGGTGCACCTTTGGCCGGTCGGGTGGTCATCATTGATGATGTCATCACCGCTGGCACCTCGGTACGAGAGTCCGTGGACATAATTCGGGCCGCGGGCGCAGAGCCCGTGGCGGTTTTGATTGCGCTTGATCGAATGGAGCGTGCTGGCACTGAGGATGACTTGTCTGCGGGCTCGGCGGTGCAAGAAGTGGGTCAGCGTTACGGCTTACCCGTGATCACCATCGCCACGCTCGATGACATCATGGCCTTGATCAAAGGCCAATCGGCTTTCACCGACCATGCCGCGGCGGTCCAGGCGTACCGCGACCGTTACGGTATTGTTTAAAAGCGGTTAATGGGCCACGGATGTTTTGTAATCGGTCTTATCCAAGGCTTTTAGTGTGTCAATCAAGATGGCAGTGGCTTGCATAAAGTCGTCTGTGCTCATGTCTTCGCCAGGGTGGTGACTGCCGCTGGGATTACGGATGAACACAAATCCAAACGGGATGCCGGCGCTGTGAAAGGCGGCCGCATCATGCGAAGCGGGGCTCAGTAGATCGGGAGCCGCAATGCCCAACGCTTTGGCGCTTTTGCGTAACGCCTCAGAAAATGTTTTATCGGCTTGAGCGACGGGCGCTGCACTGCGGGGGCCCAAATCAATTTTGACACCACGATTTTGTTCGACAGCATCAATGATCGCCAAAAATCGTTGCTCAAGCCCATCTAAGAACGTTTGATCGTAAGCGCGTAGATCCAAACTAAAGCGGAATTCACCTGGCACAATGGTTAAACCGTGCCGCTGGACGTTGGTGTGAAACTCACCAACGGTAAAGGCCATGGGCTGGCCTTGGGCCTCGGCCTCTTGCCAGATTTCATCAAGCGCCACCAGAATGTCAGCACCGGCCAAAGCAGCGTCTTTGCGAAACCGTCTGGGCAAACCCACATGACCGTACTCACCCACAATACGCGCTTGTGCATAGCGCACATTGCCAGGCACAGCAGTGCCTATGGCCACCGCAAAACCGTCAACGGCAAGCGATGGGGCTTGTTCAATATGCACCTCTAAAAAAGCTGCTACGCGCTCGGGTGTGAGCGATTGGCGCTTTTCACGCACGGCTTGTACATCGCCACCAGCCAACGCTAAGTGGTCGGCCAATGTGCGTTGGGTATCCACCCGACGTTTGTCTAGCGCCTCTGCACCCAATAGCCCCAGCGCCCCACGGCTACCAATGTAGGAATGCTGGAACCAATAGCTTTCTTCGGCACGGATGCCCATGACCATTACGTCATGCTTGAGTTGCACCCCTTGAGCCTGCAGTGCTTTGATGGCTACCAAACCGGTGACAACACCAGCAGCCCCATCAAAATTGCCGCCCGCTGGCACTGAGTCAAGGTGTGAACCAATCACGACCGCCGGTAAGGTGCGATCCGAACCCGGCAGCACCATGAAGGTGTTGCACAAATGGTCGGTCCAGACTTCTAGCCCCAAGGCTTGCGCGTGACGTGTCATCTGATCGTGTGCGTTTTGTTCGCCAGGTCCGTACGTGTCTCGGCAGATGCCACCGCTGACCGGATCAGACGTTTGCTCGCGCAAGCTGTCAAACAGAAGTTGTGCGTAAGACTTTAAGTCGTCATTCATGGGGTGAGAGATTCCTGTGTCGTCAGTACTCAGTGCAGTCCTAAGTGAAGTGCTAAGTGAAGTGCTAAGTGAGGTGAAATGTCATGCCCTTCATTGTTCGATCAACTTTGTTTTACCACTTCAATAAAGCACGGCCCAAGGCCATGGCAGTGGCGGCTTGCGTGGGTTCAACCACTGGGATGCCCAAAGTTTGTTCAAGCCACGGGCGGTGCTCGGCCATACCGGCACAGCCAAGCACGATGACGTCAGCCAAGTGTTCGTCGCGCAGTTTTTCGCCGACGCGTTGTAAGCCGGCACGGGTTCGCGCGCTGTCAGACAGCTCTAAAACGCCCATCCCAAGCGGCAGTTCAGCCACGATGCGATCGGCCACGCCCAGGGCATTGAAATAACGGCTGTGTCGCCCAATCGATTTTTTAAGAATGGCAATCACACCGACGTTTTGCCCCAAGGTCATGGCTGTCATCACGCCGCATTCGCTGATGCCCAAGACGGGGTGTTTGGTGGCTTCGCGTACCGCATGAATGCCGGGGTCACTAAAGCAGGCGACAACGTATGCCCCCACCCGATCACCGTGGGTTTTGTCGAGCGCTTTAACCAATGCCACAAGCGGCATGGTGACGCTGTCGGCGTTGATTTGGGTTTCGACGCCCGGTGGGCCCTCTTTTAAGGTCAACGAGCGGATTTCTGGTCCATTGGGTAGTCGCAAGGCGTTAAGCGCCTGATCAAACGAGTCAGTCACCGCTTGGGTGCTGTTCGGATTAATCACAAAAATAATCGGTTGCATGGCCACGCCTCGTTGATGGGTCCAGAACTAACCAAAACGCACGGCTATACCGATTGGCTAAAACGCTTGATTTATTGAGTTTATCAGTAGGATAGCAGCCGGTCACCATGTCTGTTACCCGTTTGGATCAGTTGCTTTTTTAGCCGCACGCCGTAACATTGAGGCGCTTCGTTCCCGATTAGTCCAACAGAGAGTTGCCCATGTCCAACACGCCCTTTGATCTCACGATTCGTCATGGTCGCATTTCGACTGCCACCGATACGTTTTATGCCGATATCGGGATTCGCGATGGCAAAATCGCTGCCGTCGCCAAAGACCTGCCGCCGGGTGTTGAAGACATCGATGCTCGAGGCCGTTGGGTCTTGCCCGGCGGCATTGACAGTCACTGCCACATTGAGCAGTTTTCTGGGATGGGCGTGATGTGCGCCGACGATTTTTATTCGGGTACGGTTTCAGCCGCGTTCGGTGGTACCACGACGATTGTGCCGTTTGCTGCCCAGCATCGCGGCATGAAAGTGCCAGAAGTGCTGTCTGACTACAGCAAATTAGCCGCCACAAAAGCCGTGATTGATTATGGCTTTCATTTGATTTTGGCTGATCCAACCGAGGAAGCATTGACTACTGATTTGCCCAAGGCGATCAAGGATGGCGTCACCTCCTTTAAAATTTACATGACTTATGAGCGGATGATCTTGACCGACTATCAGATCATGGACGTGATGGAATGTGCCGCCACACACGGAGCGATGGTCATGATCCACGCAGAAAACAACGACATGGTTCGCTGGATTGCGCGTCGATTGGTTGAGCGGGGCCTGACAACACCCAAGTATCACCGAGTCGCGCACACCCCCTTGGCTGAAACTGAGGCTACCAGCCGAGCCGTGATGCTGTCGCGGTTGCTCGACGTGCCGATTTTGATTGTGCACGTGGCCGGTAAAGAGACTGTCAGTGTGATCAATGCTTCACAAGCGCTCGGGCTTGCCGTGCATGCCGAGAGCTGCCCACAGTATTTATTTTTAACCGCTGAGGATTTGGATCGGCCAGGGCTAGAAGGTGCTAAGTATTGTTGCAGTCCCCCACCGGGTGATGAAGCGTCCCAACAAGCCATTTGGCAGGGGTTCGTCGATGGCACATTGCAAATCTACTCCTCAGACCACGCGCCGTACCGGTTTGATGAAACGGGTAAGTTGCCAAATGGTGACAGCACGACCTTTAAGGAAATGGCCAACGGCGTGCCAGGCATCGAGTTGCGATTGCCGCTGCTGTTTTCTGAGGGGGTGCTGACGGGACGAATATCGATTGAACGTTTTGTCGCGCTCACCGCAACCAATCACGCCCGCATGTACGGCCTTTACCCACAAAAGGGCACCATCGCTGTGGGTACCGACGCAGACATCGTGATTTGGAATCCAGAAGGCGAGCGCACAATCACTTATGACATGTTGCACGATCAGGTGGGCTACACCCCCTACGAAGGCAAAACCATTAAAGGCTGGCCCGAAACGGTCTTAAGTCGCGGTCGCATCGCCGTGGAAAACGGTCAGTTACAAGTTGCCGCCGGCAGTGGTCGGTTCATTGCCCGATCAACCCCGGAGCCGGTGTTACGCAAGCGATTAAATGGCGACAGCGCATCGGTCATTAAGAAGTACTTCACTTAGAGATTCAAAAAAATTGAATGTTGTTTTGGGGTGATGCACGCTGCCATTGTGCGTCACTCCAACGTAGGTGGACCGTGACGAGCTAGGATTGAGATAGACGCGCCACGGAAGGTTAATCATTCCATCCATTTTTTAGAGGAAGACGGTTAACGTTTACTTGACACGGGGTACCATGTTGGTAACTAAGTCTTAAGCTTATTTTGTTACTGAAGGGGTCACTGAATGAAACGTCGTCAACTCGGTCAAAACGGACCAACGGTTTATCCCATGGGTATTGGCGCCATGTCCTTTACCAATTTTTACGGACCGACCAGCGAAGCGGCCAGCGTTGCCATTTTGGATGCCGCGTTCGCCGCTGGCGACACGCTCATTGACACGGCTAACGTTTATGGTGCAGGCTCATCTGAGGCGCTGATCGGTCAATACCTCAAAGCCAATCCAGCGGCTAAGCAAGCGTTCAAAATCGCGACAAAGGTCGGTATTGCCCGCAAGCCCGATGGGACGGGTAACGTTTTTGATAACTCACCCAAGCACCTCGAAAGCGAGCTTGACAAGAGCCTCGCGCGGTTGGGTGTCGAGGCGCTCGACTTGTATTACATCCATCGGCGCGATCAATCGATACCGATTGAAGAAGTGACCCATACCTTGTCTGGTTTTGTGAAGGCGGGAAAAATCAAGGCGATCGGGTTCTCTGAGATCGCGCCGTCCTCACTGCGTCGGGCTCACGCGGTACATCCCGTGGCTGCTGTGCAGTCGGAGTATTCCTTGGCGACGCGCGCGCCTGAACTCGGGTTGACACAAACCTGTGCTGAGTTGGGGATTTCGTTGGTGGCATTTTGCCCCGTGGGCCGCTCGTTGCTGGCAGACGAGCCATTAAGCCATGAGTCGGCACAACAGGCACAGTTTCTGGTGAACAACCCACGCTTTTTAGAACCCAACTACAGTGCCAACATCAAAGCTGTTGCCCCTTTCAGGCGGCTGGCCAAAGAACTGGGATTGCCGGCTGCTGGCTTGGCGATCGCCTGGCTCTTGGCACAAGGTGCGCACATCATCCCAATTCCTGGTACCCGTTCCATCGAACACTTCGTGCAGTTGCTGGCAGGTGCCAACCGCGAATTAACCGCCGACGAGTTAGCGGCGATTGACCGCGTTTTGCCGATGGGTTGGGCCCATGGTGACCGCTACTCGCGCCAACAGTGGGAAGGTCCAGAAGGGTATTGTTAAGTCCTGCGACTCTTTGGCGTTTGGATTGAATGCTTACAGTTGTTCGATGGACACAGGGAATAGTGCGGCTGCATCGTCAGTCTGCATCACGTGATAAAGCACGAACTTGAAGGCTTGACCAGTAGAGAGTTCTGGTGGGGTAAAGGGAAATGCAATATTGCCCCCAGTGGACATCCGTCCTGCAAATCCTTGGTGCAACAAAAACTGTTTAAAGGTTTTGGTAACTGACAGCCCCAGCGTTTCGCTGGTGGCGATGACCTCAACGAGAATAAAGATTTCACGTGGACGGTATGCGGGCTCAACCGGGCTGACTGGTGATATGCCGTCTAAGCCGTACAGGCGAGGGAAAATTTGGTAATCGCCCGCGACAAGTCCACGAGTGGTTTTTTCAACAATTTTTAGCAGATCTCGAAGGTTTTCAATGAAACGGGGGTCAGCGGTGGCACACAATAAAACGCACCGGTAGCCGATCGGAGCGCTTGCCTCTACTTTGATGGTGGTTTTGTGTGCAGGGGTCCAGGTCGCGCCGTTGACTTTTGTGCGTCTGTCATCGATGGCCTCATAGGTGGCGTGTCTGACATCAAGTGAGCCATCGGGTTCAGTAAATGATAGCGGGTCTGATTGCTCATAAAGGCTGTGAGCTGCCACGGAAAGCGGGGTGGCACTGCGATCCGGGTTCATGCTTTCAAGCACAAACCCGGTTTCGTCCAGTGTCGCTAACATGGCATCGCGCCCACCCGGTTCACAACAGATTGATGTGCATTCGATAATCTTTGCCATGTGCATGACATTGGCCATGTCAAAACCGATCACTTTTGGCAAAGCTGCAAAAATGGCAGTGTCGCAGGCTCGTCCCGCAATGATGATGTCTGGGTCTTTTTCGAAGGCAGCCACAAACGCCTCACAGCCCATTTGCCCAACGATATGGGTGCATTGCGCAATGTCTTGTGCTGTCACGTCTAGGCGGCCGCCAAGCGGCTTAAGACGACCAGCCTCTAGTGCATTGATGACAGTCTTGGCTTCAATGTCCGCACGGATCACTGCCAGCTTAAAATTCAGCTTTTCTTCGAGCGCAATTGAGCGAACCATTTCGATGGTTGCATCAAGGTGTGCTGATGCGCCTGCGGTACCCGCGGTGCCAATAATGAGCGGTATATCGTGTTCTCGGGCGGCGCGAATCACCAGCCGCAGATCACGGCGAGTCATGGCATCGCTCGTGGCCATAACGCCCGCCCCAAGGTAATATGGGCCAGGATCAATGGATCCCATGTCGCAGCCAATAAAGTCCGGCTTGCGCTCAAGGCCAGCGTTGAAACTGTTTTCTGGAATGCCGTATCCCAGTTGCCCTGAGGCCGCCAAGATGCGCAAGGTTTTGGGCTGACGCTTGATAAGCCGTTGAATACAGTTCATAGCGTCAGACTCAGTAAAGGGGTGTGTTGCTGAGAGCCGTACACATCGCCATCGCCCGGAGATCCAGACACAATCAAGCGAGGCATGGAAATTTTAATGGCGAATGCAGCAGGATAGTGAATCACAACCAAGTCACCGGGTGGTCGGCCAAAAGCCGACGAAAGCGCTTCATTGGTCAGGTTGGGCGACGCGACTGCCATTGTGAAGTCGTCTTCATTTCTAAAAAGCAAATCAAAAGAGATAACTAGTGGGCCCGCATTCTTGCTGCGTATCACCTTTGCAACGTCAAACAACCGGTTCTTGGGGTTCATGGCTGTCTGCCTTGTCAGGTGTGAATAAGCGAGCCCGTTAGCAATCAAGCGTTAAAGTTTCTCGATCCCAACACTGTTGATGACATCGCCCCAGATTTTTATTTCAGTTTCGATGAATTTTTTGAAGTTCTCTGGCGTTGAGGAAACGCTCAGTGCTGCTTGGGCTGCAAAGGCCTTTTGTACGCTTGGTAGTTGGGAGATTTGCATGCAAGCGCTGCTGAGCTTTTTGATGATGTCAGGGCTAGTGCCCCGTGGTGCAAACAGCCCGTTCCATGAGGTGATCTCAAAATCAGATAAGCCAGCTTCCGCCAGTGTGGGCACATCAGGTAAAAGCGCTAAGCGCTGAGGGGCAGCCACTGCAAGCGCCCGTATTCGACCACCTTGAATACTTGGAATGGCCGATAAAGCCGTTTTGAAGCCGAAGTCGGTCACACCAGCAATCGTATCGTTTAATGCAGGGGCGGCCCCTTTGTAGGGGATGTGTCTTGTTTTGATGCCGTTGCGCTGATTGAATATCTCACCGGCCAAATGGGGTGTTGTGCCCACGCCTGACGATGCGAAGTTCAGTTTGTCAGGATTGGCTTTGGCATACGCTATTAATTCAGCGACCGTATTGACGGGGAGCTTGGGGTTGACCACGAGCACGGCAGGCGCGGCGGACAACTGTGAGATCGGGACAAAGTCAGTCAGTAGGTTGTAACCCGGCGAAGAGTAAAGACTCATGTTGATGACGTTGGCGATCGTTCCCAAAAAGAGCGTATAGCCGTCAGGCGCAGCTTTTGCCGCATATGCTGCTCCAATGTTTGAACCCCCACCCGGTTTGTTCTCAATGACGATACTTTGCTTCAGGATTTCCCCTAGCGACGGTGATATGGTTCTAGCCGTGACGTCGGTGGATCCCCCGGGACCAAATGCCACGACAATTTTGATGAGTCTGTCAGGGTAATTGGTTGCTTGGGCTTTCGCTGAAAATGTAGGGACGACTAAACCAAGGCCAGAGACCAATCCTGTTTTTAACAATGTTCTGCGGTCCATCGTGTTACCTCCTGAAAAGGTGCTGCGTTGTGAACTCAAATTAATTGTTACTAAACTGCCAATGCGTGTCTAATACGTATCAAACATCGCTTGTATTGTTTTGGCGTCAGTGGTGATGGTCAACGCCATACTCAACAAAATCCTCGCTTTTTGAGGCGTTAAATTGTCAGCTTGCAGAAATCCGAATTTGCGCACCCTTTCTGGGGCAAACACCCGGCCCGAGCCGCCCCTTGACGAAAGGGCCACAACGACACCGGCATCGACCGCTCCTTTCATCGCATCTGATTCTTGCGGTGAGAGCAGTCCTGGGGGATAGGCGGCGCCAACAATGCCCTTGGCACCGGCTGCAATGAAAGCGCGCACGGCGGTGCCGTCGCTACCCGCGTAGGAATAAGCGATATCGACCCGTGGTGGCACTTCAATGTTGCGAATATCGAAGGGCGTGTTTGGGGCGTGTTGTCTTGTGTGTTGATGGTAGAAAACAACCCGGTCGCCATCGACATGTCCTAGCGCGCCAAAATCGGCCGAACGAAATGTCTGCAGGCGTCCGGTCGATGTTTTGGTGACATCGCGAGCCGCATTGATTTCATCATTGAGGCAGACCAGAACGCCTTTGCCTTGCGCCTCTGGACAGCTCGCGACTCGAACGGCGTTAAATAAGTTGAGTCCGGCGTCACTTGAGAGCGCACTTGCTGGACGCTGCGAGCCCGTAATGACCACTGGAATATCCACTTTAAGGGCCAAGTTAAGCGCGTAGGCCGTCTCTTCTATGGTGGCGGTGCCGTGCAGAATCGCCACGCCAACCAAATCATGGTGCTCTGCCACCAGTTTTTCTATTTCGATGACGAGCCTTCGCCAATGCTGATACTCAAGCGCAGTCGATGGCAGCGTTTCGAAATTGATGGGAATGATTTCTGCGATGCTTCGTGCCTGTGGAAATTTCTCCAACATGCCGTCGGCCGTTAGCCGGTTGCCGCTTGAGGTGTACTCAAACAAATCTAACTCACCGAGGTGGCTGATCGAGGTGATCGTGCCACCAGTACTGATTAATGCAACTTTGGGTTTCACAGGTTTGTCCTTTGGTCTATTTCGAATATCTGGTGCGGACTTCGTTGAGTGCATAAGCCAGTGATTCGACATCGCAAAATTTCATGTCTAAATCAAAGAGATTGGCCTTGTGTGCCTGTGGGCTACGATCGCCACAAGCCTCGTCGACCACGATTGTTCTGAAATTGTGAGAGAAGGCGTCGGCTGCACCGGCTCTGACGCAACCAGAGGTTGAGATGCCGCAGACCACCAGCGTATCGACCTTGTCGTAGCGCAGAAACGCCTCGAGTGGTGTGAGAAAAAAGCAAGACGGTTTGTTTTTAAACACAACCCGATCCTGCTCGCGTGGCCCGTAGCGTTCTGGCCACTGGTCTGCTCGTGGGTCTAGCGCATATTGAAAGGCGTCCGGATTGGCCAGCTTGTAGTTCCAGGCGCCGCGATAAGTCGGGTGACTGCGGTCGTCTCGGCGGCTGTAATAAATCGGTAGATCGAGCTCACGAAACAGGTCAGTCAACTGAATAATCGAGTCGACCACAGACCCCATGTCACGCCCACACATTGAGTAGGCCGGATCGACAAACATATGGGTGGTGTCAATATTAAGCAAGGCAACCCGTTCACCGAATCCAATGCGCTGTGCGAAGCCACCTTTGCGGTAGGTTTCGAGTTCAACATCGGGTACATAACCACGCCATTTTTCAAGCTTGTCCATATCTTTTCCTATGAGTTAATCGGCCTTGCGTCTTGCTGGGAAAGCACTAGCGCTTTAGGAATATGGTGTGAGCGGTGCTGATCGTGAATATCTATCAGGATTTTCTCATGAAAAGCGTTCTTCTAGCGCTGTCCATTCTGGGTAATCGAACAAATCCCAAAGTGCACGATGGTCCAGCATTTCGTGTTTGAAGCCTTCGGTCGAACCTGTCGCACTCAACTCGGCCAGCATGCGCGCGCCTTGAAATGCAAAGAGCCGAGTCAAAGAGTTTGGATAAATCGCAAGCGAGTACCCAAGGCTTTGCAATTCGGTTGCATTAGCGAGTGGTGTTCTGCCCCCTTCAACCATATTGGCCAAAGTGGGCGCCGTGAGTTGGCGGTTGATTTCGGCCATCTCTTCTTTTGTTTCGGGCGACTCGACAAAAAGCACATCGGCGCCAGCCTCTTGGTAGCGTGCGGCACGTTCAATGGCTTCGTCTAAGCCGTGGCTTGAGCGTGCGTCTGTGCGAGCCACCACCACAAAATCATCATCAACTCGGGCGTCAACGGCGGCTTTGATTCGGCCCACCATTTCTGCAATGGATACCAGTTTTCGGCCTGGTTCATGACCGCACTTTTTGGGCCAGGCTTGGTCTTCGATTTGAATGGCACTAAGACCAGCCCTTTCAAACTCTTGTACCGTGCGAATAACGTTGATGGGGCCACCGTAGCCTGTGTCGGCATCGCAGATGAGCGGTATATCCACACAGTCTGCAATTCGTCGGGCTCGGTCGATGACTTCAGAAAAAGAAATGACACCCATGTCGGGCGCCCCGATTGTGCTCATGGAAACCCCTGAGCCGGTGATGTATGCCGCAGAAAATCCAGCTTTGGCAACCAACTTTGCGCTTAAACAGTCAAAACAGCCAGGCGCCATTAGGAGAGCCTTTGCGACCAAGGCTTTACGCAAGCGTTGATTTCTACCTGTGACAGTACGTAATCCGACTGGATAATCCAAATGTTTTGACACGTTCTGAAATCCTCAAGATGCGCTTGTCTTCATTTGTTATAGCAACGCAACAAGTGTTTGGCAACAGGATTGAATGGGTGTCTGGGAAAGCTGGTCAAATTCGGAATGGGTCTTGTGCGATTGAACTTGGCGTGTAGATCCTAATCATCTTCAACACTGTTGCGCTAGTAGCGAGAAATGTCCTATTCCGCTGCAATCATTTATACGTTGTGGCATTCTCCCGATTCGGTAGGCATTGTTGATGTGGTCGGCCACCGCAGATGTCCTAGGGTGAGAGGCTCGGCGCCCGCGAGTCGGTTGCTCTCGCAGGTTTGGTTGGCGCAAGCGCATTTCTATTTTCAATTCCGTATCCAATCAGATACACTAATGGCATGAATGTTTTTCAAAGTACAAAAGAGTTTGATGAGTGGCTACGAGGTCTAAAGGATCGTGTGGCTAAGGCAAGAATCTTCAGCCGTATTGACGCAGCCACCCTTGGTAATTTTGGTGAATGTGAGGCAGTTGGTGAAGGCGTCTCGGAAATGAAGATCCATGTGGGGCCTTGTTACAGGATCTACTACACCAGGATCGGAACGGTTGTTTATGTATTGCTGGCTGGCGGTAACAAATCCACTCAAAAGAAAGACATCAAACGCGCACTAGAACTGGTGCGTGGTTTGCCAAAAGGGGAATGATGATGATCACCAAAACCAAAACGTTCGATATAGCAGAGTTCCTCGAAGACGATGAGACCATTGCCGGGTACCTGAATATGGCGCTCGAAGATCCGAATCCAGAAATGCTTTTATTGGCTGTCAGAAACATTGCCCGCGCTCGCGGGATGACCCAATTGGCCCGAGATACTGGTCTTGGACGAGAGAGTCTCTACAAAGCGCTCAGTGAAGGCGCTAAGCCACGCTATGACACCATACTAAAAGTTGTGCGTGCCCTCGGTGTCAAGCTACACGCCGAGCCATTGCAAACTTGAGTTGATTCGACTGTTTGGATGGGGCATGGTAGATTTGGTGTCACCAATGTGTCACGCTGTTTTGGTAACGAATGCTTGACAGATTTCCGTAAAAAATATATGTAAATCAACGACTTAAGTCTGGTTCCCGGG
>Ga0105050_10000847_pt1 | contig 46582 bp, 39 predicted proteins | sample FRY01_FD_78088 | JGI IMG/M metagenome (GOLD analysis project Ga0105050, IMG submission 78088) | Freshwater microbial communities from Lake Fryxell liftoff mats and glacier meltwater in Antarctica - FRY-01 | ecosystem: Environmental > Aquatic > Freshwater > Ice > Glacier meltwater ...
AGACCTGGGAAACCGGCAAAGCATACCTCACTCTCAACTAACAGAAACCAAACCAAAGAAACCAAAACCACCACCTTCAGAAAAAGTCATCAGCCACTTTTACAGAAAAATATTTACGCGGCCTGTGAATTATCGTTGCCCCCCCCCGCAACGCTACCTAGTGTGCCGAGTGAGTCCTTACATACTCTCCGAGGCCCGAATTTCGGGCCGTTTTCCCCTGTTCACACCATGCCAGACCCCAGTTTGAACCCCTCGCAGCAGGTCGAGAGGATCCGCGAGATCCTTGTCGGTCGACAAATGCACCAGGTTGAGGACCGCCTCCAAGACCTCGAAAATCGCCTCATTTCGGGTCCCTCCCCCGGCCCCGCCAGCCCGCCCGCTTTGCTGCGCCTGCAGGACGCGCAATCCACCGTCCTTCGCGAGACCCAACAGCTTCGCCAACAACTTGAGCAGGAAACACAACTGCGCTCCCAGCAGATCAACCACCTCGCCGCTCACCTCGATTCCGCTTCCCGCAAACTCGACGCCGCTTCCGCCAATCTACAACGGCAGGATCACCAACTCGGCGGCAACCTCAGCCGCCACCTCGAGGAAATCAGCGCCGCCATGGCCGCCCGCATCGATGCCCGCGTCCGCGAAATTCTCCATCACCTCCAGCAGGAGATCGGCCAGTGGAAACATCAGGTCGACCGTGATGTGAACTCGGTCCGCACCGAAATGGTCGGCCGACAGGAACTCAAGAGCCGCTTCGCCCGCCTTGCCAGCGCCGCCATGGAAGACGAGCCCGTCCCGGAAGCCGAAGAGAACGGCTTCCTCCTGTAAATTTCCACCCCCTCCCCTGCCCTGTGACCACCCTTCCCACCACCCCCTTTCCCGAACTCCGGGCGCTCGACAAAAAGCGCAAGGTCCCCAGCCTCGCCGAACTGCTCGGTGACGGACCCGCCTTTCCGGTCAGCCCCACCACCGAGCCCATCCGCCTCTTCGGCAAACCAAAGCTCCCCGGACTCGGCACGCTCCCCAAAACGGCAGGCCCTCCCCAAGCCGCCCCCAAACCAGCCGCGCCCAAGCCCATCCTCGAAATGCCGGTCGGCAAGACCTCAGCCATGACCGCCCAAATCGCCGCCTCCATGGCCGAAGACGATGACGATCTCGAGGAGGAGTTCGCCATGCCCGTCCCTCCCCAACTCGAACCCGCCCGTCCCCCCCACCGCCCCTCCCCCCGCGCCCAGGCCCCCACCGAGCACAATACCGACGATGACTTGAAGGACGCCCTCCTTCCCATCCTCGAAACCAGCCTCACCAAGGCCCTCTACGCCCCCGAGACCGGCATCCACACTTATCTGGAGCCAATGCTTCGCAGCACCGTCCGCCGGGCCCTCGCCGAACAGATGGACTCCGCCCGCCAGTTCGGCGAAATCGGCACCGTCGATCGCCTCGCCTGGCGCCTCAGCGCCCTCTTCTCCAGCCGCAGCTACGACGAGATCGTCTTCGACCGCACCCGCCGCTTCCAGGTCGAGGAGGTCTACCTGATTCGCAAGTGCGACAAGAGCCTCGTCTCCTACGCCAGTCACGACCCCGCCCGGCACTCCTCCACCCGGCGCATCCAGTCCACCCTCCGCATGCTCGTCCGCAAACTCGGCGGCGAGAAAGACGAGATCAAGACCACCTACGAACTTCCCGAGAAGCGCACCCTCCTCGCCCGCACCGGCAAATACTGCATCCTTCTCGCCATCCTCCGCGGCACCGACAACGCCCTCGTCCGCGCCGACCTCGACTACGTCCTCCGCCAGGCCGAGGAGCGCTTCGGCGACCGCCTCAACCGCAGCAGCGAAGCCTTCCTCCAAATCCTCCAACCCATCCTCGAAGGCTGCCTCCTCATCCAGTCCCCCGCCCCCCCCAGGTGACCTCCACCCGTGGCGGCGGTTTCCAACCGCCCAGCCGATTCCCCGCGTAGCGGCGCCTCTGCGAGGCGTCGGCGGTTCCAGCCTCCGCCCCACCAACGCCCCTCCCCCATCCTCGCAAGCCCCCGCCCTCCCCGTGGCGTGACGGTCCCGCATGCCCGGGCGTAGCCTCCAGCGAAGACTGGGTCGCAAGCCCTCCCCATGCGCTTCCCCTTGACCGTTCAATCCCTTCCCTCTACCTAGCGCCATGTTGTTTTCTGAATTGGGACTGTCTGACGCGGTCCTCGAAGCCGTCACCGAGTCCGGCTATACCACCCCGACCCCCATCCAGGCCCAGTCCATTCCCCTCATTCTGGAAGGCCGGGACGTCATCGGGGCCTCCCAAACCGGCACCGGCAAAACCGCCGCCTTCGCCCTCCCCACCCTCACCAAGCACGAGCCCACCGGCCGCCCCGTCTGCCTCGTCCTCGAGCCCACCCGCGAACTCGCCGACCAGGTCGCCGAAGCCTTCGAACACTACGGAAAGCATAGTGGCCACAAAGTCGCCCTCCTCTACGGCGGCGTCGGCTACGGCAAACAGGTCGAAGCCCTCGAGCAAGGCGCCGACATCGTCGTCGCCACCCCCGGCCGCCTCCTCGACCTCCACGCCCGGGGCACCCTCGATCTCCGAAACGTCAAGACCCTCATCCTCGACGAGGTCGACCGCATGCTCGACATGGGCTTCCTCCCCGACGTGCGTAAAATCGTCAACTTCTGCCCGCCCGGACAACGCCAGACCCTCTTCTTCTCCGCCACCATGCCGCCGGCCATCGAGACCTTCGCAAAATGGTGCTTGAAGGATCCTGTCGAAGTGGAGGTCGCCCGCCGCGCCGTGGCCGCCACCGTCACCCACGCCTTCTATCCGGTCTCCATGGACCAGCGCGACGAACTCCTCCTCGCCATCCTCAAGGAAACCGACTTCCACAGCGTCATGCTCTTCACCCGCACCCGGAAGGAGGCCAACACCCTCGCCATTCTCCTCGAAAAGGAAGGCCACCCCAACGTCGCCGTCATGCACTCCGACATCCGCCAGGCCGACCGCATGAAGGCCCTCAAAGGATTCAAGGAAGGCATCTACGATGTCCTCGTCGCCACCGACGTCGCCGCACGGGGCATCGACATCTCCGGCGTCTCCCACGTCATCAACTACCGCGTCCCCGAAAATGCCGAGGACTACGTGCACCGCATCGGCCGCACCGGCCGCGCCGAGGCCGAGGGCGATGCCTTCACTCTCCTCACCGCCGACGAGATCGAATTCGCCGAGTCCGTGGAGCGCTTCATCGATCAAAAGGTCAAACGCCGCAAACTCGAGGGCTTCAACTACACCTACACCGCCCTCCTCGACGACAGCCCCGCCAAGTCCGTCCTCCGCAAACGCCGCCCCGCCCCCAAGCGCCGCCGCAGAAAATAGCCCGTGCCGGCGGTTTCCCACACCGCCCAGCCGACTCCCCAAGCAGTGGCGTGACAGTGGCGTGACAGTGGCGTGACCGTCCCGGTCGCAGTCCCCCCCGTGGCGTGACCGTCCCGGTCGCAAGCCCCCCTCCCCAACTCCCGCTCCCCCGCACCTCTCACCCGTCCTGAAGGGGCGAGACAACAAAGCCCAGGGCAAGCGAGTTCCTCGCGCCGCCCTGGGTAACCCCACCCGCACCTCCCCGCGCCCTGATGGCGCGCGAGATACCTTCCGCAGTCCTTTCCCCATCGCCCCTCACCAATCCCAAACCTCACCCCGCACTCCCCAACATCAAGTTCACATTGTGCCGCAACGCCGCCGCCAAATCCGCCGAACCGAAATCCTGCCCAAAAATCCGCCCGAACACATCCCGCTTCCCCTTGCTGTCGTCCTTCTCCAGTTTCCCCAACTCCGTATCCAACGCCCGGAACAAATCCATCACCACCTGCATCGTCGGCGTCTTCCAAGGCTCCAGATCCTGCCCCCCTTCCCCCTCCGCCGGTGCCGGCTTCTCCGGGGCCCGGACCACCTGCCCGGTGTTCAGGGTCTTCTCCCCCACCTTGACCCGGATCTGCCCCGACAGCAGATGGCCCTCCCCGCTGAAGGTCAACTCGATGTAGGAACTGGTCGCCTTCCCGCCCCGCGGACAGTAATCCACCCGCGCCGAAACAAACATCCCGCCCCCATGCGTCTGCGTCACGGTCGGGCAGTGCGTCCGGTAGCTGTGGTTGTCCACCGAGTATCTTGCGGTGCGATCCTTCCGCCAGCCGTTCAGGGCCGAGCCAAAGGCCTCCCCATCAAACGTTACGGCGGAGGCGGACAGGGACAGGCTCAAGGAGCAGGCCACGATGGTCAGGATGGTTTTCATGATTCTCTTTGTTGGTTGGTTGATTGATTTATTAGAAAGCGACGCGTCCTCCGGTCTGCCAGATCAGCGATTGAATGTCGCCACTCCCCACCACATCGCTCAGCGTGCGGAGTTCCAGTCCGGAACTCAGGATCAGATTCCGATCGGACAGATGCAGATCCAGGCCCCCGTAGATCGAGAACAGCTCCCCACCCCGATAAACCGTCGGGTAGCTGAACGGCTGCGCCGCCTCCGACCCGCTCGTCGGAATCCCCCATCCGGAGAGTATCCCGCCCTCGTCACCGGACTTCGCATAGTCAAATCGCGTCACCAAACGCAGGGCATCCTCCATCAGCCAATAGCCCCCCGTCATCGTCATCCCCCAGGCCCGGCTGGTCTCGCCGTGGGCTAGGAGAAAGTCGTTCATCAGATCGAATCGCCCCGAACTCACCTGCACCCCCGTGGCCAACAAATGCTCGTAGCCCATCGGCACGCTCCGGCTCTCCGCCCCGTCGAAATTGTAGATGTAATCCAGATGCCATCGCGTCCAACTCGCTGTCCCCGCCGCCGCCCCCACCGGCACCGCGCCATAGCCGGAGTAGCCGAGCCCCGCCAGGAGATACCCTTGGCCACACCAAGACGGCACATCCCGATCCGCATCTCCGCTGAACCACCCCAACTTCCAATCCCACCGCGCGCCCTGCCCCTGCACCATCACCCCCAGACTGCTCGCCGGGACCATCTGCGCCACCAACGGCGACAACTCCCGCGTCCACCGCACCGCCGCATCCTGCGTGTATTCCAGCGTGAAGGGCGGCGGAAACTTCCCCGCCGAAACCAACAACGAATCCCCCACCGGCACCCGCGCCAACAGTGTCTCGATCCCCGCATAGTCCGCCTCACCGTCGAACAACACATCCGCCTGCAATTCGGCCTCATAAAACGTTTTCAAGGCAACTCCCAACCGCATCCGCCGCGAACGGGACGAATCCACCTCCCCGTCCGGCCCACCCTCAATGTCGAGATCACCATGGTCCATGCGCCATTCATATAGCCCCCGAAGCGCAACTTCCTCCGCCCCCGGCTGCGCGATCTTCACCGGCAACAAGGCCATCAACTCGGGATCCCACCGCCCCGGCAGCGAGGGATCCATGAGCACTGGCCGCACCTCCTTTTTCTCCCCCTTGCCGACCTCCTCCACCGATCCCTGATCCGCCCACTCTTCCTCCCCCAGCTCCGCCTCCAGAAAGTCCAGCGCTTCGTTCGCCGACAGCAGCGCCACCTGCACCCCGAACAGGCACAGCCCCCAACACCAGCTTCTCCCAAGCATTCTCACTCGCCCTGCTCCTCCTCCGGTTCCGCAACCTTCTCCGCCGCAGCCTTGGCCGCCTCCATCTTCTCCTCCCGCTCCGCCTCCAAACGCTCCTCCGCTTTGCCCTGACGCTCCGCGGCCCGCTGCACCCGACGCACATACTGCTCCAAATTCTGACTCCCCTTCAAACGCAGGGCCGCCTCCAATTGCGGCAGCGCCTCCTTGAACCGCGCCTCCTTCACCTGCATTTGCCCGTAACGCAGGTTCGCCTGATAGGCCACTTCCTCGTCCCCGCTCTTCACCGCCATCAGGAAATAGTTCCGCGCCTCCAGACGATGTGCCCGCGCCCCCTCCTCATCCTCTGCTTCCTCCGCCAATTGCCCATGCAACTGCCCCAAGCGCACCCGCCCCTCCCCATTCAACGGATCCAACACCAGGGCCTCCTCCAACAACGCTACAGCGTCCTCCACCCGACCCTCCGCCTTCGCAACATCACTTCTCACCAGCAACACCCCCACCTTCTGGTCTTCCGTCATGGAATCTCCCGCCGTCTTGCCCAACTCCAGCACATAGAGCGCCGCCTCCGCCGTGGCCCCCAAGGTCTGCAGATACTTCGCCGACTTCAGGGAACGCTCCACGTTCACCACCGTCGATTGCTTCATCGCCGAAAGATACGCCCCCAGCGACAGCAACGGTTGCTCCTGGTTCGCATAAATGTCCCCCAACTGATTCAAGGCCTCCTCATCAGCCAATCCCTTCAGCCGAAGCGCCTCATAGTTTTCCGCCGCCCGCATCGGCTCATCCATCTGGATGAAACAATTCGCCTGCTGCTTCCACAACAGCGCGTTCTCCGGGCTTTCGTCGATCAACGTGCCCAGCATCGCCGCGCTTTCCTCCCACTTTTCCTGCAGCATCAGGGCCTGCGCCAAGCCCAGCTTCCAGTCCTTCTCGTCCGCATTCAGCAGATACGCCTGCCGATACGCCCCCTCCGCCGCGAGAAGCTTCTCTTCCTTCAAATAAGCATACCCCAACAACCCGAAGACCCGGTGATTCGCTTCCCCCAGCTCCACCGATTTCATCAGATGCGGCTTGGCCTCCTCGATTTTGTCCTGCGTCGCATACAACAACGCCAGATTCTTGTGGGCCCGGCGATAGTCCGGGAAACGTTTCAATGCCAGCTTGTAGGACCGCTCCGCCTCACTCACCCGGTCATTCTGGAAATACAGGTTCCCCAGCGTGAAAATCAGCGCCGCACTCACCTCCTTCCCCTCCACCGCCGGATCGCTCGGCGTCCGCCGCTCCTTGATAAACTCCAAGAGTCGCAGTTCCGCTTCCCGAAACTGGTTCTTCGACAGCATTTCCCCCAACTCCACGATCAAGGCGGCCTCCTCCCGGTCCACCTTCGGCTCCAGCGCCGGTAGCATCCCGTAGCTCCCCACAAAGCGTTCCTTGAAGTCGCTGCTGCTGAACAGCGCGGGCGATAGCCGCATCGGCTCCGCGGCGAGAATCCCACAAAGGGTCGGCATCAGGGATAACAGTAACGGTCTCATCGTATGCGAAAACTAAATGGTTGATTAATGTGTGCCTTGGCCCTTCGCCCATCGCGAATCGCCGGCTTGAATTTCCACCGCTTCAGCGCCTTCAACGCCGCCTCGTCCAACGCCGCGATCCCCGAACTCCGCTTGATGGACACCTCCACCACCACCCCGGTCTCATCGACCAGACCACCCACCAACACCTCCACCGAGCCTCGGCCAGTCAACTTCTTTTTCACCGAGGTCGGCACCTGCGGATCAAAGGTCGAGGAGGCCGTCGGCTCCTGATCCACCTCACCCGCCCCGAACTCGTCATCCCCACCGGTCAGATCCATGCTCGGGGTGATGCTCAACAACACCCGCCCTCCCACCCCCGTTCCCAAATCAGGTAAATCCAAAGGATCAATCGACAGATCGTTCTCCGCCTCCGCCATCTCCGGCGGCTCTTCGGGCTCCTCCTCCGGCGGCGGTTCCTCTTCCGGGGCCTCATACTCGTCCGGCGGATCCACCGACAAATCCGGCACCAACGCCTGCTGATCCTTGGCCGCACCCTGCTCCAGCTTCCGCATCAACGGAATGATGTAGAACACCATGAACGTGAACAGAAGCCCGCCCGCGATGATCACCACCGTGTTCATGACCCGACTCCCCCGGGGGGGACGATAGACGTGACGGGGACTCATCAGTCAATGGTGTGGGTGATCTTCCCGACCGGTGCCCCACCGGCCAGACATTCATTGTGCACCTCCATCGCCAAGCCGTGCCTCGACTTGGGATCCGATTGGATGATCACCGGACTCTCCTCGTTCAACATCAACTGCCCCCGCACCACTCCCTGCACCCCGTCCACTCCCACCGAACGCCCATTGTAAAGCACCGCACCCTGCTCGGTGAGCAAAAACAGGACCGTCTCCTTCTCCGAGGCCGTCGCCGGCGCCGAGGCATCCGGCCGGTTCACCTGAAACCCGTCCTCCTCCACAAAGGTCGCCGTGACGATGAAGAAGATCAGCAGAATGAAGACACAATCGATCATCGGCGACAGATCCGGTTCCGGATCGCTGTCCTCAATCTCAAATCTCTCGTCTCCAAAGGCCATGTCAGCGGGTCGCGATGGTCAGGCGGTTGCGTTTCACCCCGGCCTGCAGGCATTCCTTCTCAACGTCCGCCACCACCCCGCGGTGCGCGCTCGCATCCCCCTGGATGATCACCGGCATGTCCTCGTTCTCCAACAACTGCGGGCGCACCACGTTCTGCACGCCGTTCACACCCACCTGCTCCCCGCCATAGAAGACCTTGTCCTCCGCCGTCACCGCCAACAGCACGCTGTTCTTCTCCAAGACCGTTCCCATCCGCGCCTCCGGCCGCGATACCTCCACCCCGGGCGGCTTTTGAAAGACGGTCGTCACGATGAAAAAGATCAACAGGATGAAGACACAGTCGATCATCGGCGACAGATCCGGCTTCGCGTCATCGTCCGATCCAAATGAGTTTCTACGCTTCATGATTAGACTTTCCGGAATCGGGTGGTGACGATCGCGCTCTGCAACTGCGCCAGGGTGGCATCCACTTCGTTCCGCTGCCCCCGCACCACCAGGACGATGAACATTCCCGGCAGGGCGATGACCAATCCCGTGAGCGTCGTGAACAACGCCTCCTTCATCCCCGCTGCGATCATTCCCATGCTCTGCTTGCCGCCCCCCGCCGCCAGTCCGTCAAACATGTCCAGCATCCCCCCCACCGTGCCCAGCAAACCGGTCATCGGTGCCGCCGCGATGAGCGTGCCGATGATGATCAAGCGCCGATCAATAGATCGGATCAGCACTTCCCGCACCTCGTCAAAGCGACGATGCACCCGCTTGATAGACAAGCGCTTTCCGTGCACGGTGTAGCGGATCACATCCCCCACCCGGCCTTCCGCACCTTCCGGAGCCTCGATCCAGCCGGTCCACCGGTCCTTCTGCTTCGCGTTCAGGTTTCCCTGACTCACGTAGAGCAGGGCTGCCGTGGCACTGGTGTAGAGCAACAAGGCCACCACCGCGAGAGCCACCATCACGGCACCCCCGTCGGTGAAAATTAAAATGACATCCTGCAGATTGGCTAATGTTGTATTCATGTTGTTATGCAGGGGCGAGTTCACGTTCGTCCAAATCTTCCTCGTCGTCAGGCTTGCTGCGCGAAGCGGTCGGCTTGGCTCCCAGTTCCGTCGTTCCATTCAGTAGTGAGAGCGCCACGCCCTCCACCTGACCGAACTTGCCCTTGGCGAGACTCTTCAGGGTGCCGTGAATGATGATGACCGGAATCGCCACCACCAGGCCCATCGCCGTGGTGATCAAGGCCTCGCTGATCCCCGCCGAGAACGCTTTCGAGTCACCCGTGCCCACCGCCGACATCATCGCAAAGGTCTTCATGATCCCCAAAACAGTCCCCAACAACCCCATCATCGGTGCCGCCGCCGCCACCAAGGCCAGGAACGAAAGAAACCGATCAAGCTTCGGCTGGATGAAACTCAGCTTTTCCATCAACGCGTCCTCCAGAATGCGCCGCTTATCGAAAAAATACTTCACCCCCGAGCGCACCAGCGCCCCGCCCAGCCCCGGTATGGCCTCCGCCTTCTCCCTGGCCTCCGGCACGCGGTCTTCCAGCAGGTCATCCAGGATGAGGTTGATTTGCTTCCGCCCTGGCACCGGAAAACGCTGAATCTCAACGAACTTGAACAGCGCGATCAACAGCGCCACGATGCCCAGAATCATGATCCCGTAACCCACCACTCCGCCGCCTTCGAGATACTCGCCAAACGACTTCTTACTCCGCGCCACCTGCAGGGCCTTGCCCATGCTCGCATCCGCCGGGACCGTCGCCGAACCCGTTACGGTCAACGCGGCGATCTCCTTCCCTCCCTCATCCGAACCGACCACCACCAATCCCGGAAATTCCACGTCCGCTCCCGCAAACGTGGTGATCCCGGCCACCGATCCGTCCGCCGCCCCGAAATAGGCCACCGGACCGATCAGCGCGAACGTCCCCTCCTTCACCACACTGCCCGGCCCTACCGCCTTGCCGGCGAAAAGCGATCCATCGGAGAGCGACTTCAATCGGCGCGCCCCCAATTCAATCGACGACATCCGCGCCTTCACTTCCTCCGAAAGATCGTCCTCCGCAGCCTGCGCCGCCTTCTCACCCTCCTCGATCCGCTTCTTCTCCGACTGCATTTCCGCGCCGTTCAATCGATTCACCAACCCACGGCTGTAGCTGCGGAGGCTCGACAGGGTGAACTCGAACTCCCCCTTCCGCCCCGCCAACTCGTCATCGAGCCGCTTCTGCCGACCCGCCATGCTCTCCTCTTCCGCCAGAAGCTTCGCCAATTCCTTGGTAAGCCCCGACACTTCCTCGTCGAGGCGCTCCACCTCCACCACAAGCGCGCTTTCTCCCTCCAGAATGCCCTCCTGCAACTTCTTCACCTCGATCTGTGCCAACACGAGATCCTGATCCGCCTTCTGCTGCGCATCCTGCCCCATGGCCAAACCCGCCAGGGCAAGTCCCAGTCCCAGTCCCACCGCAATCAACTTCATGTTCATTCGAAAATTCATGGTCATTCCCTCACTTCCCCAGCGCCATCGGCACGGTCACCAAGATGGTTTCTCCAGACTTGTTCGCCACATTCAACAACTCCCGCACCGCCGCCGCATCCCCCGCACCGTCCAATCGCCGATCCTCCCAACCATCCGCTCCCGGACGCATCTGAAAGGCCACCGTCCCCTCCTGATCCACCGCATAGCCCATCGAAACACCAAAGTAGAGCACGTCAAAGAGCCGCTGCTCTCCGTCCACTTCCTTCGGCCGCTTCGGAAAATATTGCACGGTCTGGTTGAACTTCTCCGCTTCCGCCAAAATCGTCAGCATCGCCGTCAATCGCTTGTTCAGCGACAGCTTCTCCTTCTCCCCGGTCGCCGCGAATTTCCGGTGATCAGCCATGGCCGCCTCCATTTTTGGCGTGCGGCTCAACTCCTCCGGCAGCAACGGCAATACCTCCGATACCCACCCTTCCACCCGATCCAACTCAACCCGCAGCGACTCCCGGCCCGCCTCAAACTGCCGCTTCCGCTCCAGCTTCACGACCGAGTCCGTATCCCCCGCCGCGATCCGCTCCTTGGCGGAAGCAATCTCCTGCTTCAACTGCCCGATCTCCAGCCGCAACGACTCCCTTGAATCTTCCAGGATCTGCTTGTTCCGCTTCCAGTCCTGCTGCACCTGTTGCGTCTCCTTCATCACCCCCACCCACTTCTGAATCGTCGCCCGAAGCCTGCTGTTCGCCGTCCCCACGCCCTCCGCCGCGCTCGCCGGCGCGATGAACGATGACGCTGTTCCAAAAAAAGAGACTAGGCACAGAGCACGGATTCCATTGTTCATAATAACCTTTTTCCCGATCCCCCGGCCACCGAACAGACGGCATCCTGCGGACGCGATCACGAATAGATCCCCGCACCCGAATCACGGCCTCCATTATTGTGACAGGTTCGTAACGCGGAGATTCCACCGGCAAAAAAAGGGCCGCCCCGCGAACGGGACGGCCCTGATTGGATTACCGTCGGAAATGGTATGGCAGGCGCCCTACGGCTGCTCCTCGATCAGGAAGAGCCCAACCGGCCCGCCCGGCACCGCGAAGGTGATCGCCTCAGCCGTGCTGGTGGCCGTCTTGGAGGCTCCCCCAACCTCGCCGAATCCGGACTGGATGTTCACCGAGTGCTTCACCTGATAGGTCTTGCCGACCTCCGCATCGAAGCTGATCGTCATGTTCACCCCACTGAGGGAAACGCCCGTGATCTTCAATCCCCCTCCACCCTTCACAACGAAGGTCGCGGCGGGGATCTCAAACTGACCGAAGCAGGGCTCGATGTAGCCGTAGTTCGACATGTAGGTCCACGTCCGGGTCCAGTCCGAGTCACCAAACGCCCCCCGGTAGGCCACCTGGGTCGGTGCCCCCTGCAGCAGGCTGTTCCCCCAGGCCACACTTGCCTCGGAGGGTCGCGGATCCAAGGCGACCATCTCGCCCGCCACTGTCCGCCAATAGGCACTCAGAGCCGGATCAGTGCCCACCGCAGTGTTGCCAAGCTGCGCAAGAAGCGCGTCCGCCGCCGCCGTCTGCCCCTGCGTTCCTGCTGTCGCAAACGAACCCCAGATGTTGTTCGTGAAGCAGAGGCCCGCCCCCACCTGCGCTGCGGTACTGGCGTCGTCGATCCGGACCGAGTTTCCACCAAAGTCGTGGAAGATCGAGTTGTGGAACTGACCCGCAAAGTTGTCCTTCAGGCGGAACCCGTCGTTCGCCGATCCGCCGTTGGACAGCGCCCCGCCGCCGATATAGGTGGCGTTGTAGATCTTCGTGTCGGTCAACGGCAGCAGCGTCTTGGTGTCCCCGTCGCCGCCGTCGGCCTCGGATCCATTGTCGCTGTTCTGGCTCTGCACCGCAAACCAGAACTGGTGGGTCCCGGAATGCCCCTGGTCGAGGTCGAACGACTCGTCCTGGTTGAAGAAGCTCACCAGGTGCCTGGTGCTCAGCGTGCCGCCGAAGAACTCGAAGCCATCGTCGGTGTTGCCGACCACTTCGACATATTCCACCGTCGTTCCCGACCCAACCCCGCCAAGGGTCAGCCCGTTGATCTCTTCGTTCGGCGCAAACTCGTAGCCACCAAACTCGATCCGCACGTAGCGCAGGATCCCGGAGTCGTCAGTCGGACTGCTTCCCCCGTAGAGAATATCCGCCGAAGCCCCCGCAGGGAATCCCTCGATGGAGCGCTCCCCGACGTTCACTCCACCACTGGCGAAGTTGATCGGCGCGGTGCCGAGCAGGATCACACCCCCCCACTCACCACCATCGGTGGCAGGGCTGAGCGCCAAATCGTTGACATACTCATCGCCGTCGATGTCGATCCCGTAACGGGACTCCGCTTCCAGCACGGAGGTGAAGATGATCGGATTGGTCACCGTCCCCTGCGCATCCAGACGCCCCGCCCGGGTCACCACCAGGGAGCCCACCACTGCGGTCTCCCCGATACCGGTTCCCGTTCCGGCGATCACCGTGCCCGGCTCGATGGTCAGGGTCACTTTCGCATCCCCCGGATTCCAACTCGTGCCCAGTCCCGCCGCCTTCACCGAAATGGCCGAGTCGATCAGGTAGATCTTGTCCACCCGCCCGTCATCGTTCGTATCGGAATCCCAAGTGGTATTCGCGGTGATCGCCGAGGTGACGTGTTCCACCGTGATGCTGTGATCCGGAATCCAGCAGGAGGCCACGTAGCCGTTGCAGGAGGCGTAGGTCCACGTCTGCGTCCAGTTCTCCGAACCAAACGCCCCGCGGTAGTTGGCGGTGCAGAGGCCACCATCCGTCACCGTGCCCCAGGCCGCCCCGCCCGCCACCGGACGGGGATCCACAGACACAATCTCACCGGCGCTGCTCCGCTGCAGGGAGATAAACCCCGGATTCGTGCCCACCGCCGTGTTGCCACTCTGCGCCAGCAGTGCATCCGCCGCCGCCGTCTGACCCTGCGTTCCCGCCGCCGCAAAGGAACCCCACACGTTATTCGTGAAGTTCAGATTCACCCCCACCTGCGCCGCCGTGCTGGCGTCGTCGATCCGGATCGAGTTCCCACCAAAATCGTGAAAAATCGAGTTGTGAAACTGACCCGCGAAGTTGTCCTTCAACCGGAAGCCGTCGTTCGCCGTCCCGTTGTTCGAAGCCGCTCCGCCTCCAATGTAGGTGGCATTGTAGATCTTCGTGTTGGTCAACGGCAGCAGCGTCTTGGTGTCCCCGTCGCCGCCGTCGGCTTCCGATCCGTTGTCGCTGTTCCGACTCTGCAGGGCGAACCAAAACTGGTGCGTGCCGGAGTGACCCTGATCAAGGTCGAACGACTCGTCCTGGTTGAAGAAGCTCACCAGGTGCTTGGTGTTGAGCGTGCCGCCGAAGAACTCGAAGCCGTCGTCGGTGTTGCCCACCACTTCCACATACTCGACAGTGGTGCCGCAGCCCACTCCGCCCAGGGTCAGTCCATTGATTTCCTCGTTCGGCGCAAACTCATAGCCGCCAAACTCGATCCGCACGTAGCGCAGGATCCCCGAGTCGTCATTCGGACTGCTTCCTCCGTAGAGAATGTCCGCCGAGGCCCCCGCCGGGAATCCCTCGATGGAGCGCTCTCCCACGTTCACTCCACCACTGACGAAGTTGATCGGCGCGGTGCCGAGCAGGATCACCCCGCCCCACTCACCACCATCGGTGGCAGGACTGAGCGCCAGGTCGTTGACATACTCATCGCCGTCGATGTCGATCCCGTAGCGGGACTCCGCCTCCAACACGGAGGTGAAGACGATCGGATTGTTCACCGTTCCCTGCGCGTCCAAGCGGCCCGCCCGGGTCACCACCAGCGAGCCCACCACAGCGGTCTCTCCGATCCCCGTTCCCGTCCCGGCGATCACCGTCCCCGGCTCGATGGTCAGGGTCACTTTCCCATCCCCCTCGTTCCATGTCGTCCCCAGTCCGGCCGCCTTCACCGAAATGGCGAAATCAATCAGGTAGATCTTGTCCAGCAAGCCGTCGTCGTTCGTGTCGGAATCCCAGGTGGTGTCCGCCGTGATCGCCGAGGTGATGTGCTCCACCGTCTGGGCGATCGTCGGAAGGGCGGAGCCCAACATCAGAATGCCTGCTACCAATTGTATAGTCTTTCGCATTGTTTTTGTGTTTTGATTGACCAACTACGCAACGGAAACCCCGTCTCGCAAGTCGGGTGAAAACTGACCGCCTCCCCCGCTTTCTCCGAGGACCGGTGCGTGACGATCACGTCACGGGCCTCTACCACTCGATGTCCACCGATACCGAATAGGACTGCCCCGGCGAATACTTCGAAAAGGGCTCGATATCGAGATCCCCGTAGGTGAATTCCTCATCCGCATCGAGCAGGTTGCGCACCTTGAACGACACCTTCCCGCTGTGGTTCTCGCCCTCCCATTTCTTCGATAAAATCAGATCCAGACTCTGGAACGGCTGGCGAATGATGTTGGGCGGCTGCGGATTCTCTTCCGTCGCGCCAACCCCGGGCACCGTCCGGTGCAGATACGACCCGGTGTAGTTGTAGGAGAGGGTCGTGCTCAATCCCCACGGCTCATACTCATGCACCAGACTCAGGTTCCCCAACCAGTTCGGCTGACCCTCCAGCGACTCCGCCTCCACCACCGCCGTCCCGCTCCCGCCCGGGTTGTTGAATACCCCCGCCTCCACCTCCGTCCCGATCCGGCTGATGTTCCCATACGCCTTGAAGCCACCCCCCAGGGACTTCGCGAAGTCCAGTTCGATCCCCTTCACCGTCGCGCTCGGCAGGTTCAGCCAGGTCACCCGCCCACTCGCAAACGGATCCTGCGTCTGAAAAATCGGGCCATCCAGATCCTTCATGAAAAATCCCACCGCCAGGCTGTTCCCGGGATCCTCCCCCGTCCAACTCAACCGCAGATCCGCATTCACCGCCATCGTGTCCCGCAAGGCCGGATTGCCCCGGAACTCCTCGTCGTTCGCCTGATCCAGCGTGAACGCATCCACAAATTCGTAAAATATCGGCCGCGCAATGGTCTTCGACCATGCCGCCTCAATCGCAAACTGATCCCGGTCACCCAGTCGCTTCGAGACGAAAATCGACGGAAAAAAATTGCTGCTGTCCTGCTCAAGACTGCTCGTCCTTCTCGAAAAGACACGGTGCTCATCCTCCATCCGCACCCCCGCCACCACATTCCAGCCTTCCCACGCCCAATCTCCCATGAGGTAGGTGGAGAACAACTCGATCTGCCCCTCATAGGCCAAAGTCAGGTTGCCGGTGATGTCCGCCACGATCCACCCCCCCGACTGCGAGGGCTGCACCCCGTCAATGATCGGCTCGCCGCTCTCCAGGTCATTCACCTGGTTCTGCCCGTTCACCGGATTGGAAAGCGTGTTGCGCAGGGCGCTTCCCGGCCCCAGGCGAAGACGGCGGGCGTCGCTGACCCGGCGTCGATCATAGTAGCCCGCCCCCATCTTCAGATCCAACCGGCTCTCCTCGCTGCTGTCCTCCTGCAGCGAAAGCGTCCCGTCGAGGCGCATCTCCGAAGCCGTGTCCATCGTCGAGGTGGAGAGGATGAAGCTGTCCTGCGGATTGGAGGGCGCATAGTAATTGTAGGGCGTCAGGTAGGTTTCCCCCGTCGGCGTGGTCAGTTGGAACAGGCGCGTGTTCACACTCCGCGGCCGCTCTTCCGACGCCTCGGTCCGACCCACCAGCCAGTCAAACGCCAGCCCCCTCCCCCCATCCCGAAAATCATGGCTTCCCCCAAGCTGCATCACTTCCAGATCCCGATAGGTCGACTCCAGCGTATCCCAGTATTGACGCACCTCCACATTCCCGATCCCGTTGCCCACGTTCACCACCGAGGTGCCCCGCACCACTTCGTTCACCGCCGCCGTGCTCCCGCTCCCGTTGTCCTGAATGAGATCCGGCGAGAACTTCACGGTGTCTTCCCCCGTCCGATAGCGGAAGTAGGTACCCGTCACCGAATGCGCCTCACCCATCTCCAAGGTCCCGCCGATCAACAGGCCCCACTCCGTCGCCTTCGTGAACTCCTCCTCGCTCCGATAGCTGGTCGTCCCGATTCCCGACACGGCGTTCTGCGTCGGACTCTCATAGGTGGAAAGAAACCGTCCCGGCACAGCCGCCGCCGCCTCCGCCCTCGACAACTGCACCCCTCTCGCCCGGGTCACAATCTTGTTCTTGTATCCCGTGTCCCGCGAATGCGTGAAGTTTGCAAACCAGCCGAAGGTCATCCCGTTGTGCAATTCCACCCGGTCGCTCACCATCGCCGAGAGATCGCGATCCCATTCCGGCGTGCCGGTGGTTTCCGAGAAGAACGGCGTGCTCCGATAAACATACCCCCACGCTTCCTTCGCCAGTTCGTCCGATCCGGGCGGGATCACCCTGCTGCCCACCCGCCGCCCACCCGTCGGCAGAACCGGATTCACCAAGCCGTTTTTCAGAATATCGTCGTCGTTCTCCGCCAGAAAATTCATCTCGCTCCCCGGGATCACCCGGAACGCCCCCACCCCCTGCGCCTCGCTGTTCCAACCCCTGCCGATCGATACCCCCACCTGCGGCTCATCGGGCAGACGCATCGTCTCAATGGCGATCAGCCCCCCCACAAACTCCGCCGGCAGATCCGGGCGAAAGGTCTTCTGCACCACCACCGATTGCAGCAGGTCGGTCGGAAACAGATCCAACTGCACCGCCTTGCGCGACGGGTCCGCACTGGGGACCAGGCCCCTGTTGATGGTGGTGTTCGTGTAGCGATCCCCCAATCCCCGCACCACCGCATAGCGCCCCCCCACGATGTTCGCCCCCGAGACCTTCGTCAGCGCCCCCGCCGCATCGCTCACCCCCACCTCCGCAAACTGCTCCCGACCCAGCCCTCCCGCCAGCCCCGCCCCCCCTCCCTCCCCGAGCACAATCCCTCCAAACTCGTCCTCCTCGTAGTCCAACAGCACCTCCCGACTTTCCAATGTATATTCCCCCTCCGCCAACTCGATCGGCCTGAGCTCCATGCCGATACGAACCTTTGTCACGCCTTCGCCGTTCACCTCCACCACCTCGTCCTTGCTCACGTAGGCCGACTTCATGAGCAGCACCACCACTCCCGCAGCCGGCAGCCCGGTCACCCGGAAGCCGCCATCCGGCCCCCCCCGCACCTTGAACCCGCCCAATCCCGGAAAGACAAGAATGACACCCGGAATTCCTTTCCCATCCGCATCAAAGACCACCCCCTCCAGGACCCCCGGCCCCTCGCCGGCCTGCACGTCGGGCAGCACCATCGCCGTGTTGATCCCCCCCTCTCCCTCCGGCAAAGGCGGCACCGCCTCCTCTCCCTCCGTGGCCGCATCTTCCTCTATCGGCCCCGGCACCGAAAGCTCGTCCTCCACCGATTCCTCAATCTGCACCACCTCCTCCAATCTCCCCGGCGAGGCCAGCTCACCCCGCCCGAGAATGTCGAGAAAGGCACCCGCCGACCCCGACCCCACCCGCCCCAATTCCTCCAACCGCGCCCCTCCTGCCTCCCAGTCAACCCTCTCCTCCAGCGTTTGCGCCCCGGCCAGGAAAGCAAGCGCACCACTGAGAAGGGCAATCAACCAGAGCTTGAAATTGAACATAAAGCGACGGGCACGACAAACAACAGGGAGCCAGTCACCCTGAAGCTTCCGGCGGTGACAGAACCGTCACGTATCGCTCCAAACCTCTCCGCGCCAACGGAACAATTCCCACCTGAATGCCGCTTTCGAGGGTTGCCCACCCCCCCTCCCCGGCTACCCTCCCACCCAGTGCGCATCCTTTCCATCGACCCCGCCATCCGCAACACCGGCTACGCCATCGTCGAAGGCGACGCCCGCTCCCAAAAGGCCCTCGACTACGGCACCATCACCATCCCCGCCAAACTCTGCCAGTCAAAAGCCCTCGCCGCCATTTCCTCCACCCTCGGCAACCTCATCAAAAAGTGGGAACCCGACGAAGTCGCCGTGGAGGGCATCATCTACGTCCAATCCCACCGCACCGCCATCACCATGGGGGCCGCCCGGGCTGCCGTCCTCATCGCCGCCGCCTCCCACGGCCTCCGCGTCTTCGAATACGCCCCCAAAAAGGCCAAACAAGCCGTGGTCGGCAATGGCAACGCCGGCAAACAACAGGTCGCCTTCATGGTCCGCGCCCTCCTCGGCCTCGCCGAAACCCCCGACCCCGACGCCGCCGACGCCCTCGCCATCGCCCTCGCCCACCTCTTCTCCAGCGATCCCAATTCCCAAAAAGCCATCCCCCGAAAAGAGGTCTGACCCCACCCACCGTAGCCGCTGCGGCCCGCCGCAGTCCGTCTCTGCAGCGGCCCGCCGCAATAACCAAACACAAATAACCAGTAACAAATAACCAATAACCAATAACCATCCCCCGTGCTCCTCACCCTCCAAACCCTCGGCCTGACTTCCTGGCAAGACGCCTTCGCCCTCCAGCAAGCCCACGTCGAAACTCTCCTCAACACACCGGACACCAAACCCACCCTCTTCCTCCTCGAACACTACCCCATCTACACCATCGGCCGCACCCGCGACCAATCCAGCCTCCGCGAGACCGCCGCCCTCCCACACCCCGTCGTCGAAATCAATCGCGGCGGTCAGGGCACCTATCACGGACCCGGCCAACTCGTCGGCTACCCCATCCTCGACCTCCGCCACCACGGCAAAGACCTCCACGCCTACCTCCGCCTCCTCGAGGAAGCCCTCATCCACACCCTCGCCGACTACGACATCACCGCCTCCCGCAAGGAGGGCCTCACCGGCGTCTGGGTCGCCGACCGCAAAATCGCCTCCCTCGGCGTCGGCGTCCGCAAGTGGATCTCCATGCACGGCTTCGCCCTCAACGTCACCCCCGAGTCCCTCCCCGCCTTCCAGTCCATCACCCCCTGCGGCATCGACGGCGTCGCCATGACCTGCCTCCACCACGAAACCTCACACACCCCCACCGTCCCCGAAGTCGGATCCAAAACAGCCGCCCACCTCGCCACCCTCCTCGGCTACGATCTCGCCTGAAATTCCGGCGAACCGCCCCACCCTACTCCGCCGCCGATTCCTCCGCCGCTTCGTCCCCTTCTTCCACCGCCGCCACCGGCTCCACCGACAAGGTCATCGTCATCTTCTCGCTCTCCAGCACCGTCATCTCCTGCGGCTCCAGCCAGTCGATCGACCGACTGCAGCTCAACAAGGTCAGCGGCTCCATCCCACCATCGCCCTTGGTCACCAACTTCCCCGGATTCATCACCCGGATCTCCACCTGCGGCTTCAGCACCGTGCTGCTGTTCTTCATCACCGTCGGCGCGGTCACTTCCACGATATATCGTATTTCCCCCTCCACCACCAATGGCACCCGCACCCCGCCCTCCAGCAGATTCCCCACCACCGTGAACGCCCCGATTCCCTCCGGCTCAGCCACCACCACGGTCACCCGGAAATCCCGGCCCACCACCTTCGGATCCAAACGCGTCTCGTCCGCAGCCCGCACCATCAACCCCGTCCCCAACACCGCCGCCAATAGCATCATCGTTCTCATTGCTCATACCTAGCCTAGCTTCTCAACCTTCTCCAGCGATTCCTCCCGGCTCACCTGTCCCATGACTCCTTTCCACATTGACCGCCATCTGCCCCACCCTACTCTGGGCCACTAACCACCATCAAAAACACGCGCAACTCACACAGCAACAAACGAATGAGCCCGTTTTTCACTCTCTCCATCAGCACCCTCTCTTCCGGCACCAACATGGAGTTGTCCAGCCTCCCCGCCCGCTCATTTTCCTCCGTCGGTGCCCTCGATGCCTTCGTCGACAACATCCCCGCCGTCCCCGAACCCTCCTCGGTCCTCCTTGCCTTGGCGGCGCTGTCCTCCGGCCAGCTTCGCAGAGCGCGCAAATCCTAGGTAACCCACCTGGGCGCCAGCGAAAAATCCGGCCGCCATCAACCGCCCCCTGATGAGTCCTCATGGACCTCTTCCCCCCATCCCCCTCCGCCAACCTCCTCCCCCGCGACGGCACCGTCCGCTACCACGGCCCCATCTTCAGCCCGGCCGAATCCCGGACCATCCTCGCCGACCTCCTCGAACAGATCCCCTGGCAACACGACGAGGTCGTCCTCTTCGGCAGGCGCATCGTCACCGCCCGGCAGGTCGCCTGGTTCGCGGACAAGGGAATCCCCTACACCTACTCCGGCTCCACCAAACAATCCCGGGCCTGGAGCCCCCTCCTGCAGTCCCTCAAGGCCACCGTCCAACAACACACCGGAGCCCAATTCAACGCCTGCCTCCTCAACCTCTACCAACACGGCAACGAGGGCATGTCCTGGCACAGCGATGACGAACCCTCCCTCCACCCAAACGCCCCCATCGCCTCCCTCAGCTTCGGTGCCGAACGACGCTTCCGCTTCCGCCACAAGGATACCCGCGAAACCGTCTCCCTCCTCCTCGAACACGGCAGCCTCCTCGAGATGCGCGACAAAACCCAGTCCCACTGGCAACACTGCCTCCCCAAAACCACCAAGGTCACCACCCCCCGCATCAACCTCACCTTCCGACGCATGCTCACGCCCGATGAGGAACGCTGATCCCCCCGCTCACTCCTCCGCCCCCAGCCCCTCGATGTAGGCGATCACCTCCCAAATGGCCTCCGCGCCCAGCGGCTCAAAATACCCCACCATCGGCGTCCCATCCAACCCCAGCGCCACCGTCCGAAACAAATCCCGCCGCCCCGGACCACTCCGCCAAGCCGCCTTCGTCAGATCCGCCGCCACGATCGGCTCTCCCCAATGATCCACCAAGCCCGCCGCCGCCACCCCGTCGCCCTTCCCACCCTCCCCATGGCAACTCGCACAGTGCCTCGCGAAATGCACCTTTCCCGCCTCCTCCTTCTTCTTCACAGCCTCCGCCGCCTCAAACCACACCGGCTCCTCCGGCACCTCCCTCGCCTTCCCCCTCAACTCCGGATCCTTCCAGCGCAGCGACATCGACTTGATGTAAACGATCAAGGCACGCACATCGCCCTCACTCACCGTCCCCTCCGCAAAGGCCGGCATCAACGATCCCGCCACCCCCGTCCGGATCGTCCGCCTCAAATCCTCGTCCGTCGGCAGACACCCCATCGCCGTGCTCCGAAACTTGAAGACCCCCTTCCGGAAATCTCGTGGCCGGATCACCGTCCCCGCCGCCAGCGGACCATCGCCCCGTCCACTCTTCCCATGACAGTCCGCGCAATGCCGTTGATACACAAAGTCGCCCTGCATGTAGAGCCGCATCTCTTCCCGCGGATCCGCCCACCCCGCCGGCGGAGCCACCCCCAACAACAGCACCAGCAAACGAACCGCCGCGGATCCAAACTTCTCCATCAGGCCGCCGAGCCTACCACCCCTCCGCCAATCCACCACGCACTCCCTGCCCTTTCCTTCGCCTCCCTTCCGACCCCGGAGATCCCGCCGGCATCGGAAAATTCAAGCCGCATGCGGAGACAACCATTGCCCGGCCTCCTCATTTTCTCCAATTCCCGCCATTGTTCACCATCCACACGATGCTACGCTCCGGCGTGGACGAAACACCCCATCCCCCCGCCGAGGAATCTCCCGCCCCCTCATGGTCCCTCACTCCCGAGGAAGTCCGCGTCCTCGGCTGCCTTCTCGAGAAAGCCGCCACCACCCCCGAGCAATACCCGCTCACCATGAATTCCCTCGTCGCGGCCTGCTGCCAAAAAACAAACCGCGATCCCGTCGTCGACTACAATGAAGCCCTGGTCGAGGAAGCCATCGCCGGCCTCCGCTCCAACGGCCTCGCCCTCCTCGTTTCCGTGGCCGGCTCCCGGGTCGCCAAATTCCAGCACGCCCTCCACCGCGTCTATCCCGATCTCAACGACCCCGGCACCGCCCTCCTCACCGTCCTCCTCCTCCGCGGCCGCCAGACTCTCGGCGAGCTCCGCACCCGCACCGAACGCATCTTCGCCTTCGATTCCCTCGACGACGTGCAGGCCGCCCTCGACGAACTGGTCTGCTTCCCTCCCCGTCAACTCGTCCAGGAACTTCCCTCCGGCGACGGCCACCGCGTCCCCACCTTCATCCACCTCCTCGGCGATCCCTCCGCACAACCCACCACCCCCCATCTCCCCTCCGACCAAACCCCCGCCACCAACTGGCGCCACGACATGGAACAAACCATCGCCGAACTCCGCACCGAAGTCGCCTCCCTCCGCAAGGAACTCGACGAATTCCGAAACCAATTCGGATGATCCTCCCAACGTGGTGCATGCTTCCAGCTTGCAAAAATTTGGTGGGCTTCCAGCCCGCAGCAATCCGCAGGATTCCTCTCCGTGCTCCCACCACTTCAACCTCCGAACGGAAAAACCGGATCCCATCGGATTGCATCCTGCGAATGGCCCCCGGAAGCCCCTTCCCCTCTCTCCTGAAAGCCCCCTCCCTCCCCCCCCGTATTTCCTGCCGCATGCCGCCCCGCCTCCTCATCGCGCCCTTCCCGCGCGATGCCGACCCCCTTCCAAAACCATGATCCGCGCCTTCCTCCTCAGCCTCGCCCTCCTCCTCCCCTGCGCCGCCGCAGATAAACCCAACGTCGTCTTCATCGCCATCGACGACCTCAACGACTGGGTCGGCTGCCTCGGCGGACATCCCCAGGCCCAGACCCCGCACATCGATGCCCTCGCCAAGCAAGGCACCCTCTTCACCAACGCCCACTGCCAAGCCCCCATCTGCCTCGCCTCGCGCACCTCCATCATGACCGGGCTCCGCAACACCAGCACCGGCGTTTACGGACTGGCCCCCTGGTTCCGCAACGTCCCCGCCCTCCACGACCTCACCTCCCTCCCCCAGGCCTTCAAAAAAGCCGGCTACCACACCGCCATCACCGGCAAGATCTACCACCAGTTCCCACCCCAGAATGACCGCGCCGCCGAGTTCGACACCTACGGCCCCGCCGCCAACTTCGGCCCCCTCCCCAAAAAGAAACTCGTCGACACTCCCAGCAAGATGGGCCTCGTCGATTGGGGCATCTACCCCGAAAAAGACGAGCAGCAGGGCGACTGGCCCGTCGCCACCTTCGGCTCAGAATTCCTCGCCAAACATGCCAATGACGAGCAACCCTTCTTCCTCGCCATCGGCTTCGCCCGTCCCCATGTCCCCTGCTTCGCCAGTCAGAAATGGTTCGACCTCTACCCCCCCGACACCCTCCAACTCCCCACCATCCTCGCCAACGACCGCGACGACACCCCCCCCGCCTCCTGGCGCATCCACTGGAACCTCCCCGAACCCCGCCTCGCCTGGCTGGAGTCCGCCGACCAAACCAAAAATCTCACCCGCAGCTACCTCGCCTCCGTTTCCTTCGTCGATTCCCAGGTCGGCCGCGTCACCGCCGCCCTCAAGAAAAACGGCCTCGAGAAAAACACCATCGTCATCCTCTGGTCCGACCATGGCTGGCACCTCGGCGAGAAGGGCATCACCGGAAAGAACTCCCTCTGGGAGGAATCCACCCGCGTCCCCCTCATCATCGCCGGACCCGGCCTGCCCCAAGGCCAGTCCTGTCCCCAACCCGCCGAACTCCTCGACCTCTACCCCTCCCTCCTCGACCTCTGCGGCCTGCCTCTCGTCGATGGTCTGGAAGGCCTCAGTCTCCGCCCACAAATCAACGACCCCCAATCCAGCCGCCGCCCCGCCATCACCTCCCACAACCCCGGCAACCACTCCGTGCGCGACCTCACCCACCGCTACATCCGCTACGCCGACGGCTCCGAGGAACTCTACGACCACCGCACCGACACCAACGAATGGCACAACCTTATCGGCACCGAGGCCGCCGCCCCCCTCGCCGCCCGCCTCGCCGCCCACCTCCCCAAAACCAGCGCCCCACCCGTCCCCGGCTCCCAGGGCCGCATCCTCGTCCAGAAAGGCGACACCTGGCTCTGGGAAGGCCGGGACATCAAGACCCTCCCCCAAAGCAAGTAGCCCCCCCCCCAAAAAAAAATCGCATAACCTCCCCCCCGGCCCGTCTGACAGGAGAGCACACGCTCCCCGCCATGACCCGCCACACCATTCTTCGCTTCCTCCGCCGCCACGAAGACGACCTCATATCCTTCGGCGCAGTCACCTTCCTCCTCCTCCATCTCGCCCTCCAAGCCATCTCCTAAGCAACCCCGCCAACCTTTCGACTTCCCTCCGACCCTTGGTCTGGCCGACACTCCGCGGACACCAAACCGCCTCCATGAGCAATTCCGACTTCAATGCACCCGAACTCCCCGCCCTCGGCATCGTCGCCGACATCGACACCGACGACCGCCGCCTCCTCAGCGACTATGGCGAGTTCCTCCCCCTCAAGGACGGCAATAATCTCATCACCGAAGGCACCGACCAGGACAGCCTCTACTTCCTCATCTCCGGCATCCTCCACGTCCACTCCGAAAAGGACGGCAAGCGCACCCTCATCGGCCGCATCGAACCCGGCGAAACGATCGGCGAAATCTCCATCTTCGACCCCGGCAAGGCCAGCGCCAACGTCACCGCCCAAGGCTTCTGCCAACTCTGGAAGGCCACCCGCGAAGACCTCAACTCCTTCCTCGAGGCCTACCCCCAGGCCGCTGGCCGGCTCCTCTTCGGCATCGTCGCCGAAATGTCCCGTCGCATCCGCCGCATGAACGAAAAACTCAGCAGCGCCGAGCTCGAAGCCTCCATCCAGCACTTCTTCCACTAATCCCATGCCCGCCCTCCTGCCTGCCGCCGAGGCCGTGGCCGGAAATCCCGCCGCCGCGCTGGTCGTCCTCTTCGCCCTCGTCATCGGGCATGCCCTCTGCGATTTCGCCCTCCAACCCGAGTTCATGGCCATCGGCAAAAACCGGCACGCCAATCTCTCCAAGTTCTTCGGCGAAAAGGCTCCGCCCTCCGGCGTTTGGGTCCACGCCCTCGCGGCCCACTGCCTCATCCACGCCGGCGCGGTCTGGCTCCTTACCGGATCCGTCCTCCTCGGTGCCGTCGAGTTCGTCCTCCACACCATCATCGACTTCATCAAGTGCGAGGGCAAAACCAGCTTCGACGCCGACCAGTATTTGCACTACGCCTGCAAATTGCTCTACATCGCCGCCCTCTACCTCGGCTGCTCCTGCCTCACTTGGAGTCCAGCGTGACCACCCCGTCCCACCCCGCCGGAACACTCCCGCCCAGGCCCTCCATCCAGCGGACGTAAAACCTCGCCGGTCCCGCCCATTCACCGGATCCCCCCGCCAACTCCCGCATCGGTGCCTCGTCCCCGCGCCGCAATCCCTCCATCGCAGCCTCCCATCCGGAACTGTCCTTGCCCGTGGTGCACACTTCCAGCGGCTCTTCCCGCCCCTTCACCCGGAACATTCCCACCGAATACAAACCCTCACCCGCCGCCGCGGACGCCCGGCCACTCACCAACAAACCCACCCCCAACTGCTTCGTCATCCCCTCAATCCGCGCCGCCACGTTCACCGCATCTCCAATCGCCGTAAAATCACTCCGCTCCTTCGACCCGATCTCCCCCACCACCGCATCACCAATGTGAATGCCGATCCCCACTTCAAACCCTTCCAAACCCACCTCTTCCCACCCTTTGTTCAGCTCCTCCAATCGTAAGGACATCTGCCCCGCCGACTTCAGCGCCGCCTTCGCCATCTCCGCTTCCGACAAATCCAACAAACCTCCCCAACTCGCCATCACCGCATCGCCAATAAATTTATCAATACTCCCCCCACACTCAAATACAGATTCCACCATCTTCGTGAAGTAGGCATTCAACTGCTCCACCAATGCCTCCGGCTCCATCCGCTCCGACCGCGCCGTGAAGTTCCGCACATCCGAAAACAAGATCGCCACCGTCCGCCGCCCGCCCCGCGCCGTATCCAGATAGCCCTCCGGCGCCCTCACCATCGCCTCCGCCACATCCGGCGATACCGATCGACTCAGCTGCCGATGAAGCTGCTTCCGCTCCTTTTGCTCAAAGAAAAACTCCGTGCCCTCACAACTGATCGTCACGAAACCCAGCCCAAGAAGCCCGGAAAACCCCGTAAACAACACCGACGAAGCGTTCGCCGCATACGCGCTGCCAAACACCAGGGCCACCCCAACCACCACCGCCAACCCCAGCACCGCCAGCGGACTACGCAGCGACGAGGACAGCAAAAACGCCACTCCGGCCATGCCAACCATCGCGAACCAATTCCAACTCTCCGGCGGCTCCCGCCAAAAGGCCCGCTCCAACAAACACGCCAAACTCTGCATGTGCAACTGCGCCCCATACACCTTCCCCGATGAGGTCGTCACCTCGTCATTGAAAATCGGATTGGCCGGTCCCAACATCACCGCCTTGCCTTCAAAATATTTTCCGTTCTTATAGTTCGCTTCCCACTCCCGCTGCGCAAAAATGGTGTGCAAACTCCGCGGCGGATACGCCTGACCCGCCCGGATTGATCCGCCCTGATCCCATCCCGCCAACCTCAACATCGCCCGGTTCGGGATGTCCTTCACCCCCATCTTGCGGGCCGCCACTGCCGATAGCGACTCGTAGACCGTCTCGTCCTTGTGACGCTCCGTTCCACCCGCTTCGTTCGGCGTCAGCCGATAGTCTGCAATCCGAAAAATATCATCCACCGGATCCGGCCAAAAGTTCACAAACCCTCGCGGCTGCCCCTCGCCCCGCAACAGCAACTCATAGGGATCCATATACTTCATCGACCGCTCATCAATGGGTGTCCACTGACTGGAAATCACCACCCGGTCCCGATGCCGCTCCAAGGCCTCCGCAAGCGCCTCGTCCGCCTCAGGATCCCCCGAAGGACCAGGAAAAAAGATGTCAATGAGGATCATCCGCACCCCGGCATCCCCCAATCTGTTGATCGCTTCCGCCCAAACCCGCCGATTCCAAGGATACGGCACCGACATCTCCTGGAGTGCCACCGACGCGGAAATCTCCTCTGGCTCCAGCGCACTCAAATCTCCGTTGACAACATCTACCGCCAAAAATATGAAATCTTTCCGCTCGGGAGTCGGCTTGGACTGGTTCTTCAGGCGATCCTGCCAATTTTTTTCAAAATCATAGGCCACCGTGCTCAAAAACATGCCCCACCCTCCCCACAACACGGCCGCTAACAGAACTCCTACCGCGGCGGCCATCAGCCGCTCCCGCCAGGAGAATCCCTTCCTTTGTTTTCTTTTAGACGTTGAGGATCTTGTCATTTACTTCGGATTACTTTACTAATTATTTCGCGGCTTAACAAGCCCAGACCCTACTGCTATGTCCAAACCATTCGCCTACTCGGCCAAAGTTATTGCTTCACTCGCGATCCTCCCCTCCGCGTTTGCCGCTTCGCCCATCGACCGCCTCCTCGGTGGCTCCGACAATTTCGACCCCTCCCCCTACTCGGAGGCGGACCTCGACGAGCAAAAACAATTCGCTCCGGAAAGTGACGGCGACTCCGATCTCGGGGACCAATTCATTCTTAAACGCAACTCTGCTAAGCGCACTCCCATCCGCGCCCGCCTCGAAACCGGCGCATTCTGGGTCGACAACGTCCGCAGCGCGAACACCGATGAACAGGATGACTGGTTCTGGGCCACCCGCGCCGAACTTTCCTGGCGGCCGCGCCTCAGCAACGGCCTCTTCCTCGACACCTACTTGAGGGAGGACATTTACCGCTACGACCGTAGCGGCCTCGATTTCGAATCCACCGAAATCGGTCTCGGCATCGTAAAGGTGTTCCCCGAATTCGGCGATCTCGTGACTTTTGCCCGCTACGAGTTCGAACACATCAACGCCGGAAGCCCCGGCGGATCTTCCGATACCAGCAACCACTTCCACCGCATTCACCTCGGCGCGAACCGGAACTTCGTCAACCTCCCGGAACACACTGCCTATGCCGCCTTGGACGCCAGCTTCGATCTGGACACCGATCCCGCCTACACCGAACGCGAAGAACTCGCACTCCACCTTGGTTACACCTGGCATCCCACCGACAAGATCGCGACCACCTTTTTCTATCGAGCCGCCTTCATCGACTACCAGAATGTTGATCGCGGCGATCTCTTCCAAACCACCGGGGTGGAACTAGCCTACACCATCAGCGACGCCGTCAAAATCAAGACCTCCTTCGTTTACGGCAACAACGACTCCGACACCCCCCTCGGCGCCAACGACTACGAAACGATGCAGGCTGGCCTCCTCGGCAGCCTCGTCGTGAAGTGGTGATTCCCTCTATCTCCCACTCTCTCACCCGCCTAACTGACTACCATCATGAAGAAAATAGCTGCATTCCTCACTCTGACGCTGGCCCCCTGGTGCCACGCGGCCGAACTCCAATCCGCCACCGTCACCCACGTGGTGAACGATGTGAACATCTACTCACCCGGAACTTCCGCCAAAACCGCCACTCTCGGTTCAACCATCAGCGGAAAAACGTCCGTCCAAACCGGCTCCAAGTCCCGATCCGAACTGAAGTTCCAGGACGCCACGATCAGCCGCTTGGGCGCCAATTCCGTCTTCAGCTTCCAGCAAGGCACCCGCGATCTAGAACTCGAACAGGGCACCCTCCTCCTCCAGGTTCCCAAAAACGCCGGTGGAGCCCGCATCCGGACTTCCACCCTCACCGCTTCCGTCACAGGCACCACAATCATGATGGAGTTCTTCAAGAACAAGTGGATCAAAATCCTCGTCCTGGAGGGGCACCTCGACGTCTTACTCAATGCCGGCGGACAAAAGGTCCGAATCAAGGAAGGCCAAATGCTCTTCATGCAAGACAACGGCCAGGGCATCCCCCAGCCCGTCGATTTCGACGTCGCCCAAACAATGAAGTCGTCCGGCCTAGTCAACCTCGCTCCCCTCGACAACAACGCGGTCGAAGCCATCAATCGACGCATCGCAATTCAAACGGAGGAGAAAAAAAGCGGCGTCCTCGTCGGATTCAACTTCGTGTCCCGCACCCGCGGTGACCAAACTCTCGGCGGTCAGAGTGACAACCGGGAAGTCCGCGAGGACCTCAATGGGGGCCCAGGAGGCGGTCCTCCCGATGGTCCCCCAGATGGTCCCCCAGATGGTCCCCCAGACGGTCCCCCAGATGGTCCTCCAGACGGTCCTCCAGACGGTCCCCCCCCCACTTGATCCTCCATTCGACCCCTTGGATCCCCCGTTCGACCCCTTGGACCCTCCATTCTACCCCTTGGATCCCCCCGGCAATCCGCCCATAGATCCTCCCGTAGGTCCCTAACGCTAAAGCGAACTAACCCGTCCCGATCCGCCACCAGCGGCCAGCAGGGCTCTTCCACCAGGAAGAGCCCTTTCTTTGTTTGCCTATTGACGCAGGGGGGGGGGCTTGCCAATATTGAATTTTTACTCTAATTGTCGCATCGGAGCACAGCCAGCCACAGCGCCTACTGCCATGTCCAAACCTATTGTCCTCTCCGCCACTCTTCTTGCCTCCCTCGCGCTCCTCCCCGCAGCGCAGGCCGTCAGCCCAGTCGACCGCATGCTCGGCAGCTCCGACTACTTCGACCCCTCCCCCTACTCCGAACAGGATCTCGACGAGGAAAAACAGTTCGCCCCCCAAACCGAAGGCGACGCCGACCTCGGTGAGCAGTTCGTCCTCAAACGCTATTCCAACCGCGCCCCCATCCGCTTCAAACTCGAGACCGGCGCCTTCTGGTCCGACAACATCGCCAGCGCCTCCTTCGCCGAAGCCGACGGCTGGTTCTGGGCCACCCGTGCCGATGTCTCCTGGCGCCCCCGCCTCGGCCCCAACCTCTTCCTCGACACCTACATCCAGGAGGACATCTACCGCTACGACAAGCGCGGCCTCGACTTCGAGTCCACCGAGTTCGGCCTCGGCCTCGTGAAAATCTTCCCCGACCTCGGCGAGCTCGTCGTCTTCGGCCGCTACGAGTTCGAGCACATCAATGCCGATTCCTTCTTCGGCCCCGACACCAGCAACCACTACCACCGCCTCCACGTCGGAGCCCACAAAAACTTCCTCAACCAACCGAAACACACCGCCTACGCCGCCGTGGACGCCGGTTTCGACCTCGACGCCGATCCCAACTTCACCGAGCGCTACGAATACGCCGCCCACCTCGGCTACTCCTGGCACCCCACCGACCAGATCACCACCACCGCCTTCTACCGCGCCGCCTGGATCGACTACCAGAACTCCTCCCGCGAGGATGTCTTCCAAACCGCCGGCCTAGAACTCGCCTACACCTTCAACGAGGCCCTCGAACTGAAAACCTCCCTCATCTACGGTAACAACGACTCCGACAGCCCTTTCGGGGCCAACGACTACGAAGCCTTTCAGGCCGGGCTCATCGCCAGCCTCGTCGTGAAATGGTGAAACCTGTCATCCCCCCCTCATCCGTCCTTTGACCAGACCATGACCATGAAACACCTCGCCGCCTTCCTCCTCCTGGCGACAGCTCCGCTGTGCCACGCCGACACCCTCCAGTCCGCCACGGTCACCCAGGTCGTCAGCGAGGTGAACATCTACAAGCCCGGCTCCTCCGCCCAACCCGCCAAACCCGGCACCTCCATCCGTGGACAAACCTCCGTGCAAACCGGCGCCAATTCCCGCTCCGAACTCAGGTTCCAGGACGCCACCATCACCCGCCTCGGCGCCAACACCGTCTTCAGCTTCCAACAAGGCACCCGCGACCTCCAACTCCAGCAGGGCACCCTCCTCCTCCAGGTCCCCAAAAACGCCGGCGGGGCACGCATCCGCACTTCCACCGTCACCGCCGCCATCACCGGCACCACCATCCTCATTGAATATCTCAAGGGCAAGTGGATCAAAATCATCGTCCTCGAAGGCAAGCTCGACGTCTTCCTCAACGCCATTGGCCGCCGCGTCACCATCAACGAGGGCCAGATGCTCTTCATGAAGGACAACGGCCAGGGCATCCCCAACCCCGTCGATGTCGATCTGGCCCGCCTCACCCGCTCCTCGCGCCTCGTCACCATGGCCGCCCTCCCCCCCAACGCCCAAGGTGCCATCGACCGCCGCATCGTCATCCAGACCGGCGAGAAAAAGGACGGCTCCCTCGTCGGTGCCAACGTCGTCCCCCGCACCCGCGGCGACCAGGCCCTCCAGGACCAACGCAACGTCCGCGACATCCGCGACAACGGCAACTACGACAACTACCCGACCGACAACATCTCAAACGGCCAGTAACCACCAACTGCCCCCGCCCCCGTGGCGGCAGTTTCCAACCGCCCAGCCGCCCCCCCCTCCCAGTGGCGTGACCGTCCCGGTCGCATGCCCTCCCCTCCCGCTCCCCCGCACCTCTCCCCCGTCCTGAAAGGGCGAGACAACAAAGCCCAGGGCAAGCGAGTTCCTCGCGCCGCCCTGGGTCACCCCACCCGCACCTCCCCGCGCCCTGACGGGGCGCGAGAAACCTCTCGCAGTCCCTACCCCGTCGCCCCACATCAAACCACTGCTCCAGCTCTCCACCCTCTGCAAACTCCTCCTCTCCCCATCACCGCCCCAACGTCGCCACATGCCGCGCCACCAGCGCCGCCCCGATCCCCTGCGACAGCTCCCCCAGCGAGGCCGGCACGATCCGCAACACCTCCCGCTGGATCGGCCACAGCCCCTCCTCCGCCGCCGCCTTGATCCCTCCCAGATACCGCTCCCGGAACTCCGGTGTCGTCGCATTCGGATCGATCAACCCACCACCGATCACGAACACCGCCGGATCCACCGCCATCGCCAACTGCGCCACCAACAATCCCATCGCCTTCGCCTGCAGGTCAAACAACTCCAGCGCCAGCGCGTCCCCCTCCTGCGCCAACCCGCGCAGCTTCATGACCCGCTCCTTCTTCCCGAGCGAAGCGTCCTCCAGCACATGCCCCGGATACCGACCGATGGCCCGCGCCAGCAACGCCGGCAACCCCGCCAGACTCGTATACATTTCAAAACACCCCCAACTGCGTCCACACCCGCAGGTCAATGTTTCCACCCCAAGCAATTGCAACGGTGCCGCCATGTGCCCCACCTCCATCCCCGCCAGGGTGTCTCCATCCAAACACATCCCCGCCGCGTCCACATACGCCCCGCCCAATCCGGAGCCCGGCGCCAACATCACCACTCCGGAGGCCTTCCCCGCACAAGCTTCACGCGCCTCCGCCACCCCGCCCATGTTCCCGTCATTCCCCAAGGCCAACGGCAGCTTCCGCCCCGCCGCCTTCTCCAGGGCCGCCCCCAGATCCTTCTCCATGTCCCATCCGTCAAAGCTGGCCGGCAAATTCGGCGAGGTGTCCAACACCCCATAGCTGCGCCGCGGCCCCGGCACCGCCAGCCCCACCCCCGCGATCTGCGACCACCCGAGCCCATGCTCCGCCAAAAACTCCCCGATCACCCCCATCCACGACGCAATCACCCCCGCCGGCCCACCCTCCGACCCCGTCGGCCGCTGCAGCAGAGCACTGGGAAACACCGCCCCATCCTCCCGGACCGCCGCAATCTTCGAAGTGGTCGCACCGCCGTCGATGCCAAGATAAAGGGTCTCGCTCATGGTCGCCGAGGCTAGGGACCACCTCCCACCCCCGCAAGCCCCACATTCTCCCCTTCCCCGAAGGGGCGCAGACAACATCACCCCCCCCCACTCAACCACCCCAAGATCCCTTCCGCCGCCTTCAACGAAATCCCCGGCAACTCCGCGATCTTCTCCGCGCTCGCCTTCCGCAATCGTAGCACCGAGCCAAACCGCTTCAGCAACTGCTCCTTCCGCCGCGCCGACATCCCCGGACACTCATCAAGCAGACTCTCCTTCATCCGCTTCCGCAGCAAAAGCTCGTTGTAGTTGTTCGCAAAGCGGTGCGCCTCATCCCGGATCCGCTGCAACAACTTCAGCGCCCCCGTCTCATGCGACAGCACCAACGGCTCACTCTCCCCCGGCCGAAAAATTTCCTCCCGCTGCTTCGCCAGTCCAATGATCGGCAACTCCTGCAGCCCCAATCGCTGCAACTCCTTCATCGCACTGCTCAACTGCCCCTTCCCCCCATCCACGATCACCAGATCCGGCAGATGAATCGGCGATTTCCCCTCCCGCCCCAATCGCTGCAAGGCCTCCACCACCGTCTCCTGACTCTCCTCCGCCATCTCCGGATTCGCCTGCGCATTCTCCTGCAGGATCCGCGCATACCGCCGCCGGATCACCTCCGCCATGCTGGCAAAATCATCCTGCCCCTCCACCGTCTTGATCCGATACCGCCGATAACTCTGATTGTCCGGCACTCCGTCCTTGAACCGCACCATCGAGGCCACGATGTGGTTGCTCGACACGTTCGAAATATCAAAACACTCCATCAACCGTGGCGGCCCGCCCAAACCCAGCTCCTCTCCCAACTCCGCCAGATCCTCCGTCGGCTTCACCGTCGTCGGCACCCCCCGCCCCCGCGAAAACGACCGCGCCGGACTCAGCGTCAGCTCCAGGTTCTGCATGATGTCCCGAAACCGCGCGGCCCGCTCGAAGTCCGTCCGCGCCGAGGCCTTCTCCATCGCCTCCTTCAACTTCTGCAGCCGCTCCCGCTTCCCCTTGCCCTCCAATAAGTCGCAAATCTCCTCCACCCGCGCCCGGTAGTCCTCCTCCGATATCTTCGCCACACACGGGGCCGAGCAATTCCGGATCCGATCCGCATGACAATGCTTGTAGTCCTTCTCCCCCGGCACCCGCGGCCGACAGGTCCGCAAGCCCCACTCCCGATTCAACCACTCCACCGTGGCCCGCAACGCTCCCGAATGCACAAAGGGCCCGAAGTAGCGCGACCCATCCTCCTTCCGCAACCGCGTCAGCACAATCCGCGGCCAGGGTTCGTTCAAGTTGATCTTCAGCAACAGGAAGCGCTTGTCGTCCCGGAACATCACGTTGTAGCGCGGTCGGTATTGCTTGATCAGCTTTCCCTCCAGCAACAACGCCTCCTGCTCATTGCGCACCAAATGCACCTCGAAATCCCGGATCGAATCCAACAGGGCCCGCGTCTTCACATCCGCCTGCTTGCTCCGCGAAGGAATAAAATAGCTCGCCAACCGTTTCCGCAAATCCCGCGCCTTCCCCACGTAAATGATCGACCCCAGACGATCCTTCATCAGGTAAACCCCAGGCTTATGGGGCACCAAGGTCAGCTTTCCCCGGAGATTCAGTCGTTCGGCCATTCGTTCCTCCCCCACCCCTAATCCACCCCGCACCCCAAAACAACCCCCCGCACCGCAGAGTCGCCCCCCCGGAGTAGCAGGGGCTTGCCTTACCCCGGCATAGCCGTAGGCGACGAGAGGACTCCCGCTCCCTCCCCGCGTAGCGGCCTCCCTGCGGGAGGTCGGTGGTTCCACTGTCGCACAACAACGCCCCTCCCGAGTCTCCTTCCACCTCCCCGCCGTCCGCCGGTGGCCCCGCCCCCCGGAGCGCGGAGGCTCGACTCCGCCCGGGAGAGGGCTGGCTTGACAGCTGCGGCGGAGAAGAGCCCGCCCCGCCTCAACTCCCCCGCCTTTCCCCTCGCAACCCCACCCTCACGCGTCCATCATTCCCCCCAATGCTCCCCGCCCATCACCGGCAGTCCCACGTTCCCCGCACCCGGACTTTTTCTTCCCGGCGACGGAGCTCCGTATTGCACTACTACGGAGGCAGGTAATGCCGTCGTCGTTGGGGAAGCTGCTTGTGGCCGACTCACCAAATCGAACGAATGGACGGCGGCCGTCGCCCGGATCTTCGGCGATCAACCTGTGACTGGCACCGCCCTCCACGGCCCTCAGGGAGCGCCAGCCTCGAAATCCTCCCCCGCATCCGCCTTCTCCACCCCCCCATCTGCATCTCACGACCCTCCAGCCCCCCAATCCCCCCCTCCCCCGGCCAAATTTCCAGTGCTTGAACCCCCCTCGATCACGGTTACAATGGCCCCAACGATTACATGAAGCTCTGCTCCCTTACCGGCCTCTTCCTGCTGGCCCTCCCCACCGCCACCTACGCTCAGGAAGCCACCCCCACCCCGGCCGATCCCGCCGCCCCCGCGGACCTCAGCCTCCTCGAAATCGTCTCCCAGGGCGGCATCATGATGTATCCCCTCGCCCTCCTCTCCGTGGCGGCGGTCATCCTCATCTTCCTCTTCTTCATCACCATCCGCCGCGGCACCGTGGTCAGCGACCGCTTCATGCGCACCGCCGAAAGCCTCATCCGCAAACGCGACTACCTCGGCCTCGTCAACTACGCCAGCCGCCGCGGCGAATGCGTCGCCCGCATCACCCAGAAGTCCCTCGACTTCGCCACCAAAAATTCCGACGCCGCCTTCGTCGAAATCCGCGAGGTCGCCGAAGCGGAAGGCTCCCGCCAGGCCGGCATCCTCAACCAGCGCATCACCTACCTCTCCGATGTCGGCACCATCGCCCCCATGGTCGGCCTCCTCGGCACGGTCATCGGCATGATCCGTTCCTTCCTCGAAATCTCCCGCGGCAGCTTCGAGGGCGTCCGCCAGATGAAACTCGCCAGCGGCGTCTCCGAAGCCCTCGTCACCACCGCCGGCGGCCTCGTCATCGGCATCATCGCCATGATCTTCTACTCCATCTTCCGTGGACGCGTCCAACGCTACATCTCCGAACTGGAGGCCGCCTCCACCCACCTCCTGGCCCTCATGTCCTCCCAGTTCCAACGCAACACCGTCATCCCCCCCGCCTCCGCCGCCGTCCTCCCGCCGGAAGCCTACGACATCCCCCGTAGCCAGCAACCCGCCCCCATCCGCCCCAACCCGGATGACCACTACGGCGCCTGACCTTCCCCGCCCCGCGTGAAATTCAAATCACACACTCCCGAACCGGCCGCCTTCCAGCTGGCCCCGATGATCGATATCGTCTTCCTCCTCCTCATCTTTTTCATCGTCACCTGGCAGTTCTCCCGCTCCGAAATGGACCTCAAGGTCAGCGTCCCCACCTCCACCGAGGGACAGGACCCGCGCCGCAACTACCGCGAGATCATCGTCAACGTCCGCGACAACGGCGAGATGGTCGTCGACAGCCAGGTTCTCACCGAGGATCAACTCTTCAACAAGCTGAACGCCATCTGGCGGGTCGATCCGAATCAACCAGTCCGCGTCCGCGGCGATGGCGTCGCCGACTGGCAGACCATGGTCGAAGTCATCGACATCGTCACCCGCGCCGGCATCTGGAACATCTCCTTCGCCACCCAGCGCCCCGGAGGCAATTGAGAATGCCCCGGCGGATTGATCAAAATTTTCCGTCCCCGGCGACGATCTACTGACAAGCCGATGCCCATTCGATTCCTCCTGCCCCTCTGCCTCGCCCCCCTCCTGGCCGGGAGCGCCGTCTCCCAGGAACCTGCCAACCCCCTGCAGGCCGACCCCGCTGCGGACCAGTTCCTCGTCGCCCAACTGGCCTATCAGGAAGCCCTCGACACCGACGACCCGAAACTCCAGAAGGCCAATTTCGACGCGGCCCTCCTCCAGTTCAGCCGCTTCCTCCGCTTCCACCCCGATCACCCCGACGCCGTGCAAGCCTGGTATTACTCGGCCGTCTGCTACCAGAAAACCAATCAACAGGAATCCGCCCGACGCTGCCTCAACGCCGTCGTGGAAGACGGAAAATCCGGCCCCCTCGTCGGCTCCGCCGCCTACCAACTCGCCACCCACCACTACGATAGCAAGACCTACGCCACCGCCGAACCGCTCTTCGCTCTCGCCAGCACCGAAAGCGACAACGTGGCCACCCGTCAACTCGCCCTCTACCGCCGCGCCCTCTGCTTCCAGAAACTCGACAAACCAAAGGAAACCATCGCCATCCTCGAACAGGTCCTCGCCGATCCCAAGTCCCCCTTCCACGACCGCGCCGAAAGCGCCCTCGCCTTCTACTACAAACAGAACGACCGCCCCGACGACGCCCTCGCCCTCTTCGAGAAACTCGCCACCAGCAATGACCCCAAAACCAAGGCCGACGCCACCCTGCAGGCCGCCCTTATCGCCCGCGACCTCGGCAAGTCCGACCTGGCCCGCTCCTACTTCGAAAAAATCCTCGTCACTCCCGGCCTCGACCAATGGAAAGGGGAGGCCCAACTCTCCCTCATCAGCGAAGCCTCCCTCGCCGGCAACCACCCCCGCGTCCTCGAACTCGACAAGTTGGGCCGCTTCAAACTCAGCAAGGATCAGGAGGTCCGCCGCATCCTCCTCCTCATCCGCTCCCACGAAGCCCTCGGCCAAAAGGAATCCACCGTCCCCCTCTACCAGGAACTCGAACGCCTCTCCCCCGGCAGCAAAACCGGCTTCGAGGCCTCCTACGTCCTCCTCACCCGCCAATACGGCGCCGGTGCCAGGGACTTCCCCAAACAGGCCAACGAGTTCCTCGATCGCCACGCCAAGGATCAGGCCAACGATGCCCGCATCCACAACGTCCGCCTCATGCTCGCCGAAACCCTCTACAAGGCAGAGGACTACAAAAACGCCGCCCAAACCTACGCCGCCATCGACCTCAGGCACCTCGACCCCGAAAACCTCGTCGGCGTCCGCTACCGCCTCGCCAATGCCCTCCTCGAGTCCGGTCAACAAAAGGAGGCCCTCGCCGCCATCGAGGAGTTCCTCGCCCACCACCCCACCGACAAGCACGTCCCCACCCTCCTCGCCAAACGCGCCGACGCCAACGCCGCCGCCGGCAATCGCGAAGCCGCCCTCCGCGACTACGAAAGCCTCATCGCCAACAACAGCGACCCCGCCCTCACCGAATACGCCTGGGCCCAAAAAGCCTCCCTCCACAAGGACGCCGATGAATTCGAGGCCTTCCTCGATTGCCACCGCCACCTCTCCGCCGACTTCCCAAACCGCAGCGCCGAGAACAAAACCGCCTCGGAGTTCTGGACCGGCTGGGCCCTCTTCCGCCTCAACAAACTCGAGGAATGCATCCCCCACCTGGAAAAGGCCCGCCTCGCCGACCCCAAACTGCTCGGCCGCGAATCCACCATCCACCTCGCCCTCGCCCACTATTCCCTCCAAAACCTCTCCGCCCTCGAAGCGGAACTCGATCGACTCCTCGCCGACGACTCGCTCGACAAGGTCGGCCGCAATGTCTTCGGCTGGGTCGGCGTGAAGATCGCTTCCGGAGAGGAAGACTACCGCCGCGCCTGGAAATACCTCCCCCACGCCGTCGATCTCGCCAAACCCACCGAAACAAAAACCCTCGTCTGGCGGGCCTACGCCAAGGCCGCCGTCGAAAATGGCGAGTTCCCCAGCGCCATCCCCGCCCTCGCCATTCTCCTCGAACGCGATGAAAACGATTTCCTCAAGGCCGAGTCCCACTACCTCACCGCCCGCAGCCTCTTCGGCCTCAACGACCTCCAAATGGCCCACACCGCCGCCGAGGACGCCCTCGGCTTGAAACCCCAGGGCCGCCTCAACGCCGACATCCGCCTCCTCCTCGGCGACATCGCCCTCGGCGAAAACGACCCCTCCACGGCCGCCAAATACTACGTCGTGGTCGCCGAACTCTACTCCGACAACGACCCCTCCGTCGCCGTCGCCGCCCTCCGCCGCGCCGCCGCCGCCCTCGAAGATCTCGGCACCCCTGCCGCCCTCGCCGATGCCAAACGCTACCGCGAACGCCTCAAAACCCTCGACCCCCCCCCCTCCCCACCTCCCGGTGGTTGAATTCCCCCCGGCTTCGTGCCAGAACCATCCCACATTCTTCTGTGCCGACTCTCCGCATACCTTCCGTCGGGCGCAGGCCTTCCGCCTCCCAGTCGCCGTTCCGCCTCGTGGTGCTCCTCATCGCGACGCTCACCTCCGTCCTCATCCCGCCTCACGCCCTCGGCCAGGCACAGGCATTCGACCCCGTCACCGACCGCTTCCTCCGCGCCGAGCGCATCTTCGAATACGGCCGTGACTCGAAGAACTACCAGGAAAGCCAGCAGTTCCTCGCCGAGGCCCCACAACATGAACAGGCCCAGCAGGCCTCCTACCACCTCGGCATGGCCTACCTCCTTACCGGCGATCTCCAACTCGCCGACGGCACCTTCCAGGGCATCATCCGCCAATACCAAACCGGCCACTACGTCGCCACCGACGCTTACCGCCTCGCCGCCCAACGCTACAACGAACAAAATTGGCTCGCCGCCTCACCCCACTTCGCCCTGGCCGCCAAGGAGTCCGATAAGGACGACCTCCGCCAAAAGGCACTCTACTACGATGCCCGTTGCCTCATCCTCGGCAAACGTCCCGACCTCGCCATCCCCCGCCTCGAATCCATCATCACCGACCGCGGCAATCCCTACGTCGATTACGCCCGCCTCGCCGCCGGCCAACTCCAGGCCGCCGCAGGCAAACACGAAGAGGCCCTCCTCCAGTTCGAAGCACTCCTCGGCCCCACCACCGCACCCCAGGAACGCGCCCAGGCCATGCTCTCCGCCGGCGAATCCGCCGCCAAACTCGGCAAGACCGATCTCGCCGAAAATTACCTCAACCAGGTCCTCTCCACCGTCGGACTCGATCCCAAATTCAAGGCCCGCGCCCAAATCGGACTCATGGATGCACGCTTTCAGGACGGCGATCACGCCGCCGTCCTCGCCCTCATGGACAAGGGCGAGTTTTCCGGCGAAGACTCCATCCAGGCCCAGGTTTACATGCTCGCCGGCCGGAGCCTCGCCAAACTCGGCCGCCACCACGAAGCCCCCCGCTACTTCTTCAACGTCGAACGCCTCGCCCCCCTCTCCGCCCTCGGCTTCGAGGCCAGTTACCGCCGCCTCGTCAGCTTCTACCAGGTCGACAACCCCAACCTCGCCGCACAATGCGACGGCTTCGAACGCATCTACGGCGAACCCTTCAAGAACCACCAATGGCTCCATCAGGCCAGACTTCTCAAGGCCGAATCCCTCTTCCATCAGGGCCGCATCACCTCCGCCGCCACCGCCTACTCGGAAATCGATAGCGAAAAGGTTCCCGCCGAAACCCGCGCCGCCCTCCTCTTCCGACGCGGCTGGTGCCTCAGCGAATCCGGCGACTATAACGGAGCCACCCAGAGCCTCTCCCTCTACATCGAAAAATACCCTGACGCCGAACACTTCCTCGAAGCCCTCGCCCAGCGCGGCAAGGCCTACCTCGAACTCGACCAACTCCTCGCCGCCGACAACGACTTCGAACAGCTCATCGAGGCCAAGCCTCCCCGCGAGCTCGCCGCCTTCGCCCAGCAAAACTGCGCCCGCATCAACCGCGAACAACGCGATTACCAAAAGATGATCAATCGCTACCAGTCCCTCCTCAACGACTGCACCCTCCGCGAGGACACCATCGCCAATGCCAACTACTGGATGGGCTGGGGCTACTTCAAACTCGAAAACTGGGACAAGGCCATCACCCACCTCGAACTCGCCCGCTCCCTCGTCCCCAAGTTCTACGAGGCCCCCGCCACCACCCATCTCATCCTCGCCGCCTACTCCGCCCAGGACGCCCCCCGCCTCAAGGGCGAGGTCGCCCGATTCAGAAAACTTTCCCCCGAACAAAACCTGCCGAAGAAGATGCTCACCTGGCTCGGCCTCCAACTCTTCCAAAACAACGACTTCGCCGGAGCCGACGAATACCTCACCATCGCCAGCGACTACGACGAACCCTCCCGCACCGATCTCATCATCTGGCGCCACCTCGCCAAGGCCAGACTCAAGATCAAACACCACGACCGCGCCCTCGCCGCCGTCGAAATTGTCCTCACCCAGGAAGACAAGGACTTCTGGAAGGCCGACGCCCTCCTCGACAAGTCCCACATCCTCCTCGCCCTCGACAAACCCGACGAAGCCCGCACCAGCGCCCACGAAGGCCTCGCCCTCAACCCCAAGGGCACCGTCAAGGCCAACCTCCTCATGACCCTCGGCACCCTCGCCGAACAACGCGCCGACTTCGACAGCGCCGCCGCCAATTTCCTCAACACCGCCGAACTCTTCCCCGACGACGCCGACATCAAACCCAACGCCCTCCACCGCGCCGCCAACGCCCTCCACCAGGCCGGACGCAAGGACGAGGCCGCCACCCTCCGCGCCCAACTCCAACGCGAGTTCCCCGCCTGGCAACCTTCCGAAAAATAAGCCCCCAACGAGCCGCGTCCCTTCCAGCCCCCCCGCAAGGAGCGGCGTCCTTCTAGGCGCCGTCTAAAACCCCTCCGAGCGTAGCGAGCATCCCCCCTCTCCCTCCCGCCCCCACCGGGCTCGCCCCGGTGGAGCGCATGATCAACCAATCTAGCTCATTGATCATGGCTCCCACGACGCAAGGTCGCGGGGGACCCAGGAGACGCCCCCACCGGGCTCGCCCCGGTGGAGCGAATGATCAATCAATCTAGCTCATTGATCATGGCTCCCACGACGCAAGGTCGCGGGGGACCCAGGAGACGCCCCCACCGGGCTCACCCCGGTGGAGCGCTTGATCAATCAGCTACCCCACCGCCCTCTCCCCGCTCTCCAGGCTCCAGACTCCCCGAAAATCAGTCATACAAATTTTACCGGCCCCTCGCATCCTCCTCGTTTTTCGTTGCCACCCCACTCCGGATTTCTAGACTCCGACGCGCTTCCAATCCAGAGGGCGCTGTCACTGACGGCGTCCTTTTTGTGTTACCCGAAGCTTCCCCTAACAGTAACATGACAGTCGATACGATCATCACCCCCGTCGTCGGAATTGCAGGTCTCGGCATCGCCTTTGCCTTTTTCACCAGCATCGCCCGCCGATCCGGTGGCGAGGGCAAAATCGCCGAAATCGCTGAAAAGATCCACAACGGCGCCATGGTCTTCATGCGCCGGGAGTTCATGCTCATCTCCGTCTTCGCCATCATCATCGGTGCCGCCATCTACTTCTTCCAACCCGAGTACGGCCATCAACAATCCGTGGCCTTTTTCCTCGGCGCCCTTTGCTCTTCCTTCGCCGGTTTCGTCGGCATGTTCACCGCCACCAAGGCCAACGTCCGCACCACCCTCGCCGCCAAACATGAAGGCCCCGCCCAGGCCCTCTCCGTCGCCTTCTTCGGCGGCAGCGTCATGGGCCTCACCGTCGCCTCCATGGGCCTCATCGGCCTCGGCGGCCTCTTCTGGTTCTTCTCGAAATCCAACGACCATGTCGCCGAAATCATGGAGGGTTTCGCCATGGGGGCCTCCCTCGTCGCCCTCTTCTACCGCGTCGGTGGCGGCATCTTCACCAAGGCCGCCGATGTCGGCGCCGACCTCGTCGGCAAAGTCGAAGCCGGTATCCCCGAGGACGATCCCCGCAACCCCGGCGTCATCGCCGACAACGTCGGCGACAACGTCGGCGACGTCGCCGGCATGGGCTCCGACATCTTCGAGTCCTACTGCGGTGCCCAAATCGCCACCATCGCCATCGCCGGGGCCGTCGGGGCACGTCTCGCCTCCCCCGAAACCGCCGGGGCCACCCAAAAGTTCCTCGACAAGATCGGCACCTCCGATCTCTCCCTCCTCATGCAACTCCCCCTCATCCTCACCACCGTCGGGCTCCTCTGCTCGATCCTGGGGATCCTCCTCGTCAAGGTCATGTCCGCCCGCGAACCCGCCGGGGCCCTCCGCTTCGGCACCATCGGCTCCGCCGTCCTCTTCATCGCCGCCTCCTTCCTCACCGCCAAACTCCTCGGCCTCACCACCGCCGTCCCCCTCTGCGTCCTCAGCGGCGCCGTCGGCGGCATCATCATCGGACTCATCACCGAACACTACACCGCCGGCGCCCCCGTCCGCATGCTCGCCAAACAGGGCGAAATGGGCGTCGCCACCCTCACCATCGCCGGCCTCTCCATCGGCCTCAAATCCGTCGCCATCCCCCTCCTCACCATCGCCGCCACCGTCTTCATCTCCTACGAGTTCGGTGCCCTCTACGGCGTCGGCCTCGCCGCCGTCGGCATGCTCGGCACGGTCGGCATCACCATGGCCATCGATGCCTACGGCCCCGTCGCCGACAACGCCGGGGGCATCGCCCAAATGGCCGAAATGGGCGAGGAAACCCGCAAAATCACCGATGGCCTCGACGCCGTCGGCAACACCACCGCCGCGATCGGCAAAGGCTTCGCCATCGGCGCCGCCGGCCTCGCCGCCCTCGCCCTCATCACCGCCTTCATCCAGAAAACAGGCGTCAACCTCAACCTCACCGACCCCGACATCCTCCGCACCTTCTTCGTCGGCATCTTCATCGGCGGCGTCATCCCCTTCCTCAACGGAGCTATCACCATGGATGCCGTCGGCAAGGCCGCCTTCGAAATGATCGCCGAAATCCGCCGCCAGTTCCGCGAGATCCCCGGTCTCCTCGAAGGCACCGGCGAACCCGACACCGACCGCTGCGTCGCCATCGCCACCAAAGCCGCCACCAGATACATGATCCTTCCCGCCCTCCTCGCCGTCGGCACCCCCCTCGTGGTGGGCTTCGGCTTCGGCACCCAAGGCACCGTCGCCCTCGCCGGCACCCTCTGCGGCGCCCTCCTCGTCTGCATCCTCCTCGCCCTCATGATGTCCAACGCCGGCGGTGCCTGGGACAACGCCAAAAAGTACGTCGAGGAAGGTCACCACGGCGGCAAGGGCTCCCCCACCCACATGGCCTGCGTGGTCGGCGACACCGTCGGCGATCCCCTCAAGGACACCTCCGGCCCCTCCATGAACATCCTCATCAATGTCATGGCCATCGTCAGTCTCGTCATCGCCCCGCTACTCGCCTAGCCTCAAAGGGATGGCCTTCTCCGGCCCCTCTCATGTCTTCCCAAGCCCCGCCCGACCCCCAGCGCATCCGCCTCGGACAGCGGGGCCCGCTCGGTCCCCTACAAGAAGCCCTTCGTCGAGGCCGTCCTCTTCACCGTCGCCTTCTACCTCTCCCTCACCGCCACCCTCGCCACCCTCTTCGCCTGCTTCGCCCTGCGCAAAACAGACACCGCCGCCCTCCTCGGTGCCTTCTCCGTCAGCAGCGCCGTCCTCTGGCTCCTCTCCTTCCTCCGCCGACGCTCCGCACGTTGCCCCCTCTGCAAAGGCACCCCCCTCGCCGACTCCTCCGCTCGTAAACACGAAAACGCCAAACGCTTCTTCCCACTCAACTACGGCAGCAGCAACGTCATCCGCTGTATTTTCACCCAAAAATACATCTGCCCCTACTGCGCCACCCCTTTCGACCTCCTCAAGCGCATCGACAAACAAGCCAGCGAGTGACGCCCCCCCCTGGGAGCGCTGGTCTCCAGACCGGCCCCTCCTCTCCGGCGTCTCCGGGCTCCCCCGCCCCGGCCAAGGATTGGGAACCCCTCTTCACCCTCTTCGGCGAAATCGATCCGACGGACCCCCAGTTGGCCGGCTCCGGCCAGAGCGGAGCCCAGTGCCCCGGGGAACGCGGATCTTCAGTCCGCCCCAGTTGGACGGCTCCGGCAAAAGCGGTGCCCCGTGCCCGCACTGCGAGACCAAAACTCCTTCTACCTCTAGAAAACGTATTGCATTTTTACATTCTTCACACGATATTTACTTCGTATGACAACCTCACTTCTATCCCTCAAATACCAAATCGTAATACCTAAAGACGTTCGACAAACCTTAGGCCTCAAGCCCGGTCAACGTCTCCAGGTCATCGCCAAGGGTGACCACGTCGAATTGCGCCCCATCCTCACTCCCGACCAGCTCATCGGCTTCCTGAAAGGCCGCGAGCCCCTCGAATTCGAGCGCGATGCCGACCGCGAGATCTGAACCGTCCTCAACACCGCATCCCATGAAACCCGACCTATTGGACTCCAGCGCCTGGATCGAATGCCTCGACGACGGGCCCAACACGCCCCATTTCGCCCCCATCCTCCGCAAGCTCCCCGACCTCCTCATCCCCACCATCGTCCTCACCGAAGTCCGCAAGGTCGCCCTCGGCCAACGCACCCGCGCCCAAGCCGAGGAAGTCACCCAGGCCATGCGCTCCGGCATCATCGTTCCCATTGACGAAGAAACCGCCATCTCCGCCGCCGATCTCTTCATCAAACACAAGCTCCCCCTCGCCGACTCCCTCATCTACGCCATCATCCTCGCCCAAAAAGCCACCCTCTGGACCCAGGACGCCGACTTCAAAGACCTCCCCCACGTCCGCTATTTCCCGAAAATCAAATCCTGACCATCCAATGCCCGGCGGAATCAAACCCCACATCACCGGCGACCTGCCTGCTTCACCCGCCCGAAAATGAAGGTCGCGCGCGTCTCCTACGACATCATGCCCCCCGCCCCGCCCCTCCGGGCTCCGGGCTCCGGGCTCCGGGCTCCGGGCTCCGGGCTCCGGGTTCCGGGCTCCGGGCTCCGGGCTCCGGGCTCCGGGCTCCGGCCTCCTCTCTTCCCTGCTCCATTGCTGCTAGGAATTTGCTTTTGGAGGGAGGCCCCTGGAGCAGCCGTGGGGCCGGACCGGAGGGCGGGGAAATGGGGGTTGCCCTCGTCGTTGATACGCTGGGCTTCCTCCGCCAGGGTATCGCGCAGGAGATGAAGGGCGGCACCGACATCAGTTTCGGCTTCAGTTTCCGAGAATGGAATGACTTTGCTCCTTTTCATGATTCGGATGTCCCACGTCCCGAAAGAAACCGATGTCGAAGGCAAGTGCGCGCAGCCCGTTGTAACTGTTGGTCGAACGGGTGGTGATTCAGGTTGCGCTCCGAGTTGGCGCTGTTCACGTGGGGCCGCGTAAATATTTTTCTGTAAAAGTGGCTGATGACTTTTTCTGAAGGTGGTGGTTTTGGTTTCTTTGGTTTGGTTTCTGTTAGCTGAGAGTGAGGTATGCTTTGCCGGTTTCCCAGGTCTCGGAGATCTCGACGAGGACGCCCGTGACGAGCCTCAGGAGTGACTCCTCGCTCGGGAAGAGGCCGACGACGCGGGTGCGCTTCTTGATCTGGCCGTTGACGTTCTCGCAGGCGTTGGAGGTCCTTAGACGCTTC